>Ga0068855_100002052_pt1 | contig 24968 bp, 21 predicted proteins | sample KBSCornC52_FD_66592 | JGI IMG/M metagenome (GOLD analysis project Ga0068855, IMG submission 66592) | Corn rhizosphere microbial communities from Kellogg Biological Station, Michigan, USA - KBS Corn C5-2 | ecosystem: Host-associated > Plants > Roots > Rhizosphere > Soil ... | reverse complement strand
ACATGCGCGAGCCCGAGCCGGGAGCGCCGGTCGCGACGCCCATGCGCTCGGGTTTCGTGGTCGCCGCCATCTTGCTCGCCGCAGTGTTGGTGCTCGTGTTCGGTATCTTGCCCGGGACCTCGCTCGACGTCGCGGCCGCCGCGGGTCTCACGCACAGCTGATGGCTCGAGAGGTGCGCGTTCGGCTCGGACTTACGGGCGCAGGGCTCGTGGCCTTGGCCGTTCTGAGCGCGAGCGGTTGCAAGCAAAAGTCGCAGGCGGAGCCGGTCGTCGTCGGCAGCGCGACACTGCCGGCGCCGGTGGCGTCATCGCTGCCCATCGACCCGAAGGAAGTGAGCGCAGTCGTCAACCCGAAGGGCGAAGCGCCGTACTCGGGCCCGACCGGCACGATCCGCGGCGTCGTCACCGTGAGCGGCGACGAAGCGCCCGTACTGTCCGAAATTCTGTCGCGGATCCCCGCCGACTGCGCGAGCGCCAAGGAATTTTACGCCAAGCCCTTCCGCGAGGGGCCCGGCCGCACGCTCGCCGACGTGATGATTGGCGTCACGGGCTACCAAGGTTACCTGGCGGAAGACACGCCGAGCCAAGCTGCCGACGCGACCGGCTGCGCTTGGAATGCGCGCACGTACGCGCTCACGTTCGGACAAAGCTTGGATGTGCGCAGCCGCGACTCGCGCGCGTACGTACCGGATCTGATGGGCGCCAATCTCAAGGCCCAGCTCGTGGCGGTGCCGCGCGGTGGCGTGATCCACCTTTATCCCGAAAATCCAGGCCGCTACGCGCTCACCGACAGCATGCGCTTGTTCATGATGGCAGACGTGCTGGTCGTGAAATTCCCGACGCACGCGGTGACCGGCATCGACGGCCAGTTCGTCATTCCGCACGTGCCGGTGGGTAAGGTCACTGTTTCGGCGTTGCTCCCCGCAACGCTCGCGCAATCGTCCAAGGAAGTAGAAGTGCACGCCGGCGAAAGCGTCGAAGTGAAATTCGATTTGCCGTTCGATCGCAAAGCTTGGGAAGCCGCGCGCGGCGGCCCGGCGAAAGCGCCTGCCGCGAGCGCCAGCGGCCCGAGCGCAACGCCCGGCAAACCCGCGCCGAGCTCGTCGCCGGCGCATTGAGCTGAGCTTCGTTCAGGGATGAGTGTGGGCCTCACTTCTCTGCGGCCGCGCCTGCCTCCGCGCTGGATACGAGCGCAAATAGCCGCACGCAGCCGCTCGCGCTGGCCGGCATGCTACGCTCGGCGCATGGCGTGGCGAGGCAAGGGGATTGTGGCGGTGCTCGCACTAGCGCTGGCGGCGTGCGGAGGCCGCGCTCAGAACCAAGCTGAAGGCGCTGCCGCCCGCGGAGCGGATCCAAACAGCACGAGCGGCGGCAGCACCAGCCCGACTGGCGGCACGGCGGACCCGGGAAATGGCAGCGCAGGCTCCCAGCAGAGCAGCACCGCCGCGGGTGGCGCGTCACAGGGCAGCGCCAGCGGGAGCGGCGTGGCCGGCGCGAGCGCAGGAAACACGGGCGGCAGCGCAGGCGCTCCCGCTCCCACGCGCTCAACGCTTGCCTGTGCCAACCCCACACCGCGCGCGCAAGGTGGTGGCTATCTCGCCTGCGCCGACGGCTCGCTGCGCCGGCCGAGCGCGGGCACGTGCGAATCGTCCTTGCCGCGCGCGGCTCCGGATCTGCCGCTCGCCCTCGGTGAGTGCACGAGCGATAGCGATTGCACGTCTGCGGCGCATGGCTTCTGCGCCTACGGCGGGTGTAAATACGGCTGCGTCAGCGACGACGAATGTGCGAGCGCCGAAGCTTGCTTCTGTGGCGCCGCGATCGGCGTCTGCGTCCCCGCTCAGTGCCGCAGCGACGCTGATTGCGCAGCGGGTTTTCCGTGCAGCGGCTACGTGAGGCCCGGCTTTGCCGTCAGCGATTTGGCCTGCCAAACGCCGGAGGACGAATGCCTCACGGACCCGCAGTGCTATAGCCTGAATCCGCGCGTCACCTGCCGATTCCAGGTCGACCATCGGATCTGTTTCGCCGACCCGATCGGCTGAGCCGAGCGCGCGTCAACGCGACAAGTGCGCGCCGGTTCGGCGCGCGAGCAGCTCGCTCAAAAAAGCGAGCGCGGTTTCGCTCGCTGCAAGACTCGGTGACTGGAGGCGCTCGAGCGCGTGGTCGAAGCACACCTCGTCGCGCAGCGTGTCGCAGGCGCAGAGCAGCGCAATCCAGGCATCCGAGTTCGTCGGATCGGCGCCGAGCTCAGTTTCGGCCTGGTGGCGCGCGGCCTCGAGCTTACCCGCTCGAAGTTCGGTGAATGCGGCGCTGCGCGTCGCAGCGAGGGGAGCCGTTTTTGCGCGTGCCTGCGGCGTGGGGTTCGGCGGTTTGCGCGCAGCCTCGAGCGCGCGCTTCATCGCCGGCGAGAGCTCGTGATAGCTCGCGAACGCCTCGAGCCAGGCGCGGGCGTCGGCGCTGCGTCCGAGCGCGAGCAGGAGTCGCGCGACCAAGAGATTGGCCGGTTCATCGCCGGGCCGGCGAGCAACCGCGGCGGTCGCATCCAAAAGCCCCGCGGCGAACGATCGAGCCCGCTCGGCGCAACGCGCCCGCTCGAAGTAATTGCCGTAGTACTCCGGGTCGAGCCGTATACCATTGTCGAACGCGCGCGCGGCGACGCTCGGGCCGCGCGTGGCTTCGGCAGCGAAGCACTCGCTTGCGCCGATGCGCGCCCAAATCTCCGGGCTTTCCGGATCCTCGGCGCGGGCTTCGGAGTACCAGGTCAGGGCCTTTGCGAGCTCACCTCGGGTCTCGTATTCGATGCCCATGGCGTACGCGCTGTACGCTTCGGGGCTGATGAAGCGACCCTCGTAGCGCACCCCGTCCGCCATGCGCGTCACGCCGCTCGCGCCCTCCGCGCAACCCAGACAAAGGAGCAGGCTGAGCCACGTCAGACGTCCGAGAGCCGCAAAACTTTGGGCCGTGCGGCTCGAATTCACAAGAGCTCGCGCAGGCAGGTGAGAAAGCGATCGTTTTCGGCAGCCGTGCCGATGGTCACCCGCAGTTGCTGCGCCAGCCGCCCACCGCGCTGATGAAAGCTGCGCACGAGCACGCCGCGCTCGGCCAGGCCCTGGAACAATTGTGCTGCCGGCCGTTCCGTGCGAAACCACAAAAAATTGGCTTGGCTGGGCGTGACCGAGACCTGAGAAAGCTCGGCGAGCGCGCGGCTGACGCGCTCGCGTTCCGCCACGACGGTGCGGACGATGCTCTGAATTTCCGGAAGCAGCTCGGTCACTGCGACCTTGCCCAGCACTTGCGCCAGCGAATTCATGTTGTACGGCAAACGCACCTTGTCGAGCTCTGCGATCAGCGCCGGGCGACCGATGAGCCAGCCCACGCGCAGCGCCGCAAAGCCTATTTTGGACAGTGTGCGCATCACGACCACGTTCTCGTAGCGCCGGTAGAGCTCGAGTTGGTCGCGATTCGAGTACGGAATGTACGCTTCATCGATCACGACAATCGAGCGGGGCGCCGCTTGAATCACGCGCTCGAGCCGTTCGCGATCGACGAGGTTACCCGTGGGATTATTGGGGGTGGCGATGAAAATTAGGTTCGGGGGCGTGAGCTCGATCCCGCGCAGTATGGACTCTTGGGCAAGATCCCAGTCCGCATCGAGCGGCACCTCGAGCACGCGCTGGCCGCGGACGCGCGCGCTCATGCGATACATCACGAAAGTAGGCGTCGTGGTCATGACCAGCGCCGCGTCGGCGCGCTCGCGGGGTTGGGACAGCGCCGTGAGCAAAATCGTGATGATCTCGTCGCTGCCGTCGCCGACCAGGATTTCTTCGGGGCTCACCCCAGAATAGCTCGCCAGCGCTCGGCGTAGCTCGCCGGCCGTGGCGTCCGGGTAGCGCTCCCAAGTCACGCTCGCCGCGGCTTGTGCGAGCCGCTGCTTGGCGGGACCCGAGAGTAGCTCGGGCGCTTCGTTGGCATCTAGCCGGACGGCGTAGTCCCCAGCGTGCGGCGTGTAGGAGCTGAGTTCGGCCAGCGCGGGACACAAGCTGTCGGAGAACGGCGAATCGACCATGACGAGCCTCAGGCTACCTCGGTGCTTCGTCATTTTGCAAAGCGCCGCGCCGGGCAAGATGGCACACTCACGGCCGAGCCACGCCCATGCCGTTTTCAGACATCCTCGGGCAGCAGCCCGCGTTAGAGACCCTGTATCGCGCGCTCGACACGGGCCACGTGCACCATGCCTATCGCTTCGAGGGGCCCGAGGGCGTGGGCAAGGAGATAGCCGCCTTTTCCCTGGCTCAGGCGTTGGTCTGCGAGCAGCCGAGCGAACAACGGCGCGCCTGCGGCAAATGCAGCGCTTGTCTTCGCACGTTCAAGATCTCGGAAGAAGAGCCGCGCGTCCCCGCGCACCCGGACGTGGTGTTGGTCGAGCGCGGGCTCTATCGCGGGCGGATCAGCGCGAATGAGGCGACCGGTATCAGCATCGAGCAGGTGCGGCGGATCGTGCTCGAGCGCGTCGGTTATCGGCCACACGAGGGCCGTGCGCTGGTGTTCATCGTGCGCGCCGCCGAGGAGCTGACGGTGTCGGCCGCCAACGCGCTCTTGAAGACACTCGAAGAGCCGGGGCCGAGCACGCATTTCGTGCTGCTCACGAGCCGTCCGAATCGGCTGCTCGACACCATCCGCTCACGCACCTTGCCGGTTCGCTTCTCGCCGCTGTCGGACGCGCTCGTGGCGAGCATCCTCGAGCAGAAGGGGCTGAGCTCAAAAGTCGCGCCGCTCGCGCAAGGCAGCGTGGCACTCGCGCTCGAGCTCGCCTCGGAAGAAGCCATCGAGGAGCGGGAGGAGTTCGTGGCCGGTGCGCACGCGGCGATCAACGCTCGCGATCTGGCCCCGGCCGTGAAATTCGCCGAGGTTCGTCGAGAGCGCGACAGTTTGCGCGGCTTGCTCGCGTACTTCGCGCAGACCTTGGCCATCACTGGGCGTAGCGCCGTGGGCAGCGCGATTTCCGAGGCCGAGCGCTGCGCGCTCCGCCACAACGTGGTTCTGTGCGCGATGCGCGACGTCGAGCGCAACGTGTCGCCGGCGCTGGTCGTGGAATCGATGCTCTATCGCTTGCGGCAGCTCTAGCCCTGCGCGCTGGGGCGGCGCAAAGCCGGACTAGACTCCCGATCGGTCCAGCCGCGGGCCGCTCCGATCCAGTTCAGCGAAGCTCAGCCCTGCTTCAGGTGCCGAGCTGGCGTCACGAGCCGCCCAAAGCCGCGTGCAGCGCGCACGCCGCCTCGCTGACCCCGTCGAGCGTGGTCGGGTTGGGCAGCAATGCTGCGATGCAGGCCGCCAGATCGCAGTCTGCGGAAACCTGGGCTGCGCGCGCCAAGTCGATGCCGCCGATGGCCACGAGCGGAATGTCGGCCGCGCGGGCAGCAGCGTAGGCTTGGGCGAGCCCGGTCAGACCCACGACGTTGTCCGGCCGCTCCTTCGACATCGTGCTGAAGACCGGCCCGAACGCCACATAGTCGGGTTTTTCGGCCAACGCAGCCGCGAGCTGAGCCAGCGTGTGCGTCGAGACACCGACCAGTAGGCCTGGCGCGATGCGACGAGCCAGGCCGAGCGGGAGATCGTCCTGACCCAGGTGCACGCCGTCACACTCGGCGAGCAGCGCGAGGTCCGGCCGATCGTTGGCGATCAGGCGCGTGCCGGCGCGCGTGCACAGTGGCCTGAGCGCGCGCAAGAGCTCGAGCGTCTCCCGCGCACCGCTGCGTTTGGCCCGCAGCTGCAAGAGCGGCGGGCGCGCAGTAAGCACGCGCTCCGCGAAATCCAGGACTTTGTGCGGGTGATCGTGAACGCGTTCCAGGCTGTCGAGATCGACGATCGGGTATAGGCCGCGCACGGGGGATATGTTACGCCGCCCGCATGCGTGCTGCGAGCCAATCGCTCCGTGTGGGTCATCGTCTCGCGCTTTGCGCGCTGCCGCTGGCGGTGCTCGTGGCCTGCGCGGGTGGGAACCACGCACTGGTCGGTGCCACGATCGATGACGACGCCGGGCTCGCGCCATCGGCTTCAGCCACGGATGCTGGCGCGCAAGACGCGGGCGCGGCAGATGCCGCGGCGCCCGCGCCCGCGGCGGCCGAAGAGGCTCCGCCGGCCGTCGATCCGGCGGTCGCTCACGCGCTGCTGAGCAAGTCGGGTGAGGCAGCCGGCGCGGCTCCGCTCGGCCTGCGCTTCGAGATCGTGGAGCTCGGCTCACAGCTGCCCTGGGCGTTTGCGGTCGTCAATCGCGGCACCGAGGCGGTCCAGGTCGATTTCGACGCGCGTCTGCTCTCGCTCGAAGTCGAGCTGCCCCCCGACCCCAAAGCGAAGACCCAGAAGAAGGCCCCGAAGCCCGTCGTCTGCCGTTTGCCCGCCGACGTGGTGCCAAGCTCGGTCGATCCGGCATTGGCGATCAAGCTCGAGCCGGGTGACGGCTTGGTCCAAAATTTCGATCCGCGGCTCTATTGCCTCGGCAAAACCCCGACGCCGCTGGTCGAAGGTGCGCGGATCACTCCGCACTTTGGCTGGCCTTTGAAGATGAAGGTGAGCTGGCACGGCGGAAAGCGCGAAGAAACGCCGGCCGAGCAGCACGAGCCCTTCGTGGCCGAGCCGAGCGAGGCGCGCGGCTCGCTGCCAGCAAACGGCGGCGACCCGAGCGAGCGGCGGCTGAAGGAGCTCACCGGTACACCGCTCACGCTCGGCTCCGATTTCGCGAAGAACGCCAGCTCCTCCGCGGATGAGCCCCCGGCGGATCCGTCCGGCTTGGTCCTCACCATCAGCGGCGGTGACGCGGCGGACGAGGGCGCGGTCGTCGCCACCACCACCATCAGCAATCACGGCAAGCAAAAGCAAGATCTGTATTTCCGTCGCGAGCTCGTCACATACGAGGTGAGCGGCCCCGACGGCGTGTTCCAATGCTCGCCCGAGCCCGATTTGCGCGCTCCAGATCGCAACGCGTTCCAAACGCTGCGTCCGGGTGGGAAATTTTCCGCCGTGAGCCGGCTGATCGAAATGTGTCCGGCGCACAGCTTTGCCCGTCCGGGTCTGTACCTGGTGCACGCGCGCTTCGACGCGAACGACGCCGGCACTGGGCTCGGCCTACACGCATTCACCGGGCGGATCGTGTCGCAAAAGCCGGCTCTAGTCCGGGTGCGCCGGGGCGAGTTGCCCTTCACGCCGTCGAACAGCACCGAGCGCCTGCGCGTCGGCCAATGAGCGTGTAGGCGGAGGTGGTTCGGCCGCTGCCGGCCCGCGGGTGGACTCGTTCCTGATTTTCTCCGGCGGGCTCAAGCCACGCCGGTCGCGTCCGTATCGAATAGAGAATGCAGAGGCAGGCGGCAAAATCGGGCGCGCGTGGCGCACCGCTCGACGTAGGTTCGATCGTTGACCGGCGCTATCGTCTGAAGCGCGAGATCGCGCGGGGCGGCGCGGGCGCGGTGTTCGAGGCCGAGCACCTGTACACGTCGCGCTCGGTGGCCATCAAATTGCTGCTCGCCGAAGTCGCAGATGCGAGCGAGTCACGCACGCGACTGCTGCTCGAAGCACGCGCGCTCACCGTCGCCCGCCATCCCGGCATCGTGCTCGGACTCGACGCGGGTGAAACCGAAGACGGCACGCCGTACCTGGTGATGGAGCTGCTCGAGGGCCGTACGCTCGAAGGAATTTTAGCAGTGCGGCGCCGCGTCAGCGTCGCAGATGCCATCAACATCGGCATGCAGCTGTGCGACGCGCTCGCCACCGCACACGAGCACGGCATCGTTCATCGCGACGTGAAGCCGAGCAACGTGTTCATCTCGCGCAACGACGCCGGCCGCGAAGTGGCAAAAGTGTTCGATTTCGGGATCGCGCGCGTGCAGCAGGCCGGTCAAAAGCTCACGCAGCGAAATGCCGTGCTCGGCACGCCCGAATACATGGCGCCCGAGCAGCTCTTGGCCAGTGACCATGTCGATGGTCGCTGCGACACGTACGCGCTCGGCATTACCTTGTACGAGGCATTGGCGGGCGTGGTGCCCTTCGAGGGCAATTTCGGCGAGGTCCTGCTCAAGGTATCGACCGAGCCTTTGCCGGCGTTGACCAAGCGCTGCCCGGAGGTGCCGCCCGATCTGGAGCGCGCCATCGCCACGGCCCTCGCGCGCAATCCCGCCGACCGCTACCCGACGGCGCGCGATTTTGCCGAAGCGTTGAGCCGTGTGCCGTGCGGTGAGGTGAGTAGCTTGCTCGGCATTCGCGTGCCGGTCCCGCCGCCGATGCCGAGCCAGCGTGGCGCCGTGCTCCCGGCGCCGGCGCTCGCGCCGCCGCGCCCCGCTTCGGCCGGAATGCCGAGCATCGCGGGGGCTGCATTGCCGCCGCCGCTGCCTGCAGCGCCAGCCACACGCCGCCGTTTCGCGCGCGCGCCGTACGTGACGCCCGCGCGCATTTTCCGCGCCGACGGCGCGACCTTCGACGGTCGCAGCGAGGACATCTCGGTCGGTGGTTTGCTCGTGCTCGCGCCACAAGCGTTTCAGCACGAAGAGCAAGTCAAAGTGCGCTTTGCGTTGCCCATCACGGGCAAGCTCCTGGAAGCGCCGGCGATCGCGCGCTGGGTGAAGATGGCGCGCGGCACGGGCGCGGTCGGGCTCGAGTTTCAGGCGCTCGCCCCGGACCATTTGGCGGTGATCGAGAACTACGTGGTCGCCATGGGCGGCGAGTGACGGCCGCGTTCCGCGCGCGCTGCGCCTGAATCGCGCAGACGCCCGCTCACTTGCTCTTTGGCTTGCTCGCGGCCGGCGCGGCCCCGTGCTTCATCTCCGCGAGCTCCGCGAGGCTTGCCTTGGCGCGCGGATCGCTCGGGTCGAGGCTCAGCGCGCGCTGGTAGGCGCGCTCTGCGCCCGCCAAATCGCCCTTTTTCGCGAGCGCGGTCCCAAGATTGATCCACGCCGAGCCGAGCTTCGGATCGAGCGCGCTCGCGCGGTTGGCCGTGGTGATCGCGTCATCGAGCTTACCGGCCAGGAAATAGGCGTAAGACAGATTGGAGAGATAGGTGGCATGGTCTGGTGCCAGTGCGACCGCGCGGTCCAGCTCCGGCAGCGCTTTTGCTGGCTGGTTCAACGCCAAATACGCGGCGCCGAGATCGCCGTGCACGCGTGCGTCACTCGGTGACAGCTCCGCGGCTCGGCTGAAGGCACGCACTGCCTCCTGAACCTCACCTTGAATCAAGTGCGCGGTGCCCAAGTTGGTCAAGCGGCTCGGATTGTCCGGATCCAGGTCGCTCGCGCGCCGTAGTCGCGTCAGCGCTTCAGCGGGCTTGCCGGTGGCGAGCAGCGCGACGCCGAGCGCCGATTGCGTTTCGGCATCGTCCGGCGCGAGCCGGGTCGCGCGGTCGAGCGCGTTGAGCGCTTCGGGCGCGGAACCCAAGATGAGCAACAAGCGACCGCGCTCCACGTAGGCCGGCGCATAGTTCGGATCGAGCTTGAGCGCGGCGTCGGTCCTGCGCACTAGGGCGAGAATCTGCGGGTTTTTCGGCGCTGCTGCATAATCGGTCGGTACGTTGCTGTCGGCTAGCGCGACGCGGACCAGGCCAATCGTGGGCGCGGCATCCTTTGGCGCGAGCTTTTGCGCCTTCTCATAGTGCGCTTTTGCGCCCGCCAGATCGTCACTGTCGTACGCGCGATCGCCCGCGGCGAGCTCTGCGTCGGCAGGGTCGCCGCTGCCGCGCGCCAAGCCGCCTTGCGCGGGCTTGGGGGCGGGTGGGGCGGGTACCGAAGGCGCAGCAGGTGCTGGAGCCGCGCCCGGGCTGGGCTCGCTAGCCGGCGTCGGAGCGTGCGGACATGCGCTATCGCTTGCTCCCTTCGCGCAGACCGGCGCGGCGGTCGGCGCGCTCGCCAGCGGCGTGGCGCTCGCTCCGGGCGCGGCGACCCGAGCGGAAGATTCGGGCGCGTGCGCAGGTGCTCCTGCGCCGCCACAACCGCCCAGGCCGACCAAGCACAGACCGACGAGCACGCTCGCCCCGGAACGAAATCGCGATCTCATGTAACTCCGCCCTAGGGCGCGTCGTGGCGGACGCCGTGCTCTTTGCCATCGAAGCGCAAGAGCGCCTTTTTGCCGTCCAACTGCGTGGCGAGCGACACCGGGCGCTTCCAAATGCGCACCAGGCTCGCCATCGTTTCGCGCGCGTAATCGGAGCGGAGATCCACGCCGCGGTGCTCGTGCACGAGTAGTAGCTCGCCGCGGTTCTCGTAATTTGCGTCCTCGACGAAAATCGTCGGGTTACCGAAATTCGTGAGCTGCGCGAGGAGCTTCTCTTTCACGGCCGTAAATTCACGCGTGTCGATCTCGTAGCGCTCGTTGCGGTTCGACCAGTTGAAGGTGAACATCTTATTTTCCATCGCGAATTCCGGAGTCAAAAATTCGTCGATGAAGGTCACGTCGTTGTACAGCGCGCGCACCTCGAACACCTTTTGTTTGCCCAGGCCGAGGCGCAGATCCCAATTCTTCTTCACGTCCAAATCGTCGCAATCTTCCCACTCTTGCCCGAATTGGCCCTTGTTCCAGCGCTCTTCGATGTTGCGGTACAGCTCCACGCCGAGCTTGTACGGGTTCAAGCGCCCGCCGCTCGTGGCCATCACGCCCGCGTTGTTTTCGGCGTAGTCGACGATCTCGCTCCAATCGCAGACGTCTTCGGTCATCATCTTCGAGTGCCAGTACGACGCCCAGCCCTCGTTCATGATCTTGGTCTGCATCTGCGGCACGAAGTAGTAACCCTCGTCGCGAATGATGCTCAAAATCGCGCGCTCCCAGCGCTCGAGCGGGGCGTTTTCGAGCAGGAACAAGAGCACGTCTTGCTCGCGCTGGGCGGGGAATTTGCCCTTTTCGAGCTCGCGCTCGGCCTCCATCTTCTTCTTCTGTTCTTCGATGTACTCGCTCGGGTTGATGAACTCCTCCATATAGTCCTTGGCCCGGAGCCGCGGCACCTCCACTTGCTCGGGCTCTTCGTCCGGGCGTGAGTCACGCCGGCGCACGACGAAGCGCGACCAGGGGTCGATCAAATTCTCGAGCGAGAGGCAGACGTCGATGAACTCTTCGACCTTTTGGATGCCGTAGCGATCCACGATGCGCCGCACGGCCGAGCCGTGATTGGCCATCTTGTCGACCCAGCGTCGGTTCGGGTCGTACTCTTTGCGACGCCCGACGGGGTCGGCGATGTGCTCGCCCGCGTCGAGATCGGTGGCTCGGAACGCGAAGTTGTTCTTGAAGAAATCCACGTGCCCGAAGACGTGGCACATGACGAGCTTCTGATCGGTCAGGCTATTGCCCTCGAGCAGGTAGGCGTACGAAGGGTTGTTGTTGATCACCATCTCGTAGATTTTCGAGAGGCCATATTCGTAGCTCTTGCTGAGGCGCTCGTATTCCATGCCGAAGCGCCAGTGCGGGTAGCGATTCGGGAAGCCGCCGTAGGCAGCGATTTCATTCATGTGGTCGTAGCTGAGCATCTCGAACACGACCGGAAAAAAATCCAAGCCGTGGGCTCGTGCGATTTTCTCGACCTTGTCTTGTTCGTCTCTCAGGTAGCGCGGCAGCGTGGTGTTGGTGGCAAATTGCGACATGCCTTACTTTCCCTTGCCCAAAAATTCTTTGATGCTGCCGACGACCGCGTCGCGATCGCGAATCTCACTCGTGATCACGCGCTCGTCCGTGGCGAAGTGCTCGCGCAGATCTTTGACGAATTGACCGGAACCGTAGGGGCTCTCGACCTGTCCGTAAGCGAACATGTTCACCTTCGGTAAAATCTCTTTCTTCATCAGATCGATGCAGGTGAGCGTGTCGTCCATCGACCAGTTGTCGCCGTCGGAGAAGTGGAATGGATAGATGTTCCACTCGGCGGCCGGGTAGTGCTCGTCGATGATCTGCGCGCACAGCCGGTAGGCGCTGGAAATCATCGTGCCGCCCGATTCACGCGTGCGGAAGAAGGTCTCGCGATCGACCTCGCGCGCGACCGCGTCGTGGATGATGTAGCGCGATTCCAGGCCTTGATATTGACGGCGCAGCCAGGTGTCGATCCAGAAGCTCTCGATGCGCACGATCTCTTTTTGCTCGTCGCCCATCGAGCCGGAGACGTCCATCATGTACAGGATCACGGCGTTGGCGACGGGCTCGTGGTCTTCTTTCCAGGAGCGGAAGCGCTTGTCTTCCTTTTGCGGCACGATGAACGGCCGCGCGGGATCGTACAGCCCGCTCGAAATGGAGCGGCGCAGCGCCTCTTTGTACGTGCGCTTGAAGTGCCGCAATGATTCCGGCCCGACGCGGCGAATGCCGGTGTAGCGATCTTTGGCGGCGATGATCCGACTCTTGCCCTTGTTCTCGATCGCCGGCAGCTCCAGCTCTTCACCGAGGATGTCGGCCAGCTCGTCCAAGGTGATGTCGACCTCGAGCACGTGATCGCCGGCGTCTTTTCCGGCTTGGCCGGCGCCGTCTTGGCCTTCTTCGGCGTCGTCACCGCCGACCGGGTCGCCGGCGTCGCCCTTGCCTTGTCCGACGCCGCCCTTCTGCTTTTCTCCGAAGGTGAAGCGCGGGATGTCAATCTGCGGAATGGGGATCGAGACCAGATCCTTGCCCTTGCGTCCGAGCATCTCGCCTTGCGAGATGTAGCGACGTAGGTTTTGGCGAATCTTGCCGCGAACGATGTTGCGGAACCGCGAGTGGTCCTGATCGATCTTGAGCGACATTCGAGCTAAGTGTAGATCATTTGCGGGCTGTTGGGGCGAGCGCGGGGAAAACACGGCCACCGCCCCGCACAATGGGCGCTTCGCCCGCCTGCGAGCGCGAAACGCGACGCCGAAGGCTGGGCCGCCGAGCGGCTCGCCGCGTGACCATCAAAACAAATGCTTCGGCCGGGGACCGAGAGTTTGGGCGTGGGCGAGTTGCGGTGCTCTACACACCGTGGTGCGGCGCGGGCAAGCGTCACGCGTCAGCGCGCGATCGAGGCGTGGCTATGCACGATTTTCCAGATGCCGTATTCGTTGCGCCAGAGCAGCGTGAGCCGAAAGTGGAGCTCGGTGCCATCAGCCAGCTGAACCGTCGGGCGGTCGACGACCCAACCCGCGTCGCGATCGGAATAGGCGGCCAGTTCCCCCGGCACGATTGGATGCCCCGGCTCGACGAAGAACTCCGCTTTGGTTGCGCCGCGCGGATCGGAGGTGCCGTGGAAGTCGGCATCGGTGAAGCCGACGAACACGCGACCGGGCTCTTGGGAGTAGAGCAAGGATGCGCGATCGGCCTGGCCCGAAGACAGATCGGCGTAGAGCTCGCGCGTTCGCTGGGCGAGCTCCTGCGAGACCGCGGGGGCGGGCGGCATCGGGCGGTAATCGGGCTCCGGCCCCAAGGTGCACGCGTTCGCGGCGCAAGCGAGCGCCGCGCAGATGAGCCCGAGCTTTCGGAACGGCGTCATGGGGTTCTGCTATTCTTCCGCCAGTGTCCGTGCGAGATCTAGCGCTTAGCGTCGCCTGCGTCGTTTCCTGCCAACTTGTCGCCTGCTCGAGCACCCCCGAAAGCCAGGGCACGCCGGGCGAGGACGTGCCGGGTGGTCTTTGCAACGTGGTTCCCAGCGCCGTGACCGGGCTCGACGCGATGCACGTGCTCGCATGCACGGCCCTCGATTACGCCAATAATCCGCCGGCGGGGGGTAACCACTACTCCAACTGGGCGGCGTATCAGACGTTTTCGTTTCCAGTGCCGCGCGGGTTTTGGGTGCACGACTTGGAGCACGGCGGGGTCGTTTACAGCTACAATTGCAGTGATGGCTGTCCGGACGAGGTCGCCCGCGTCCAAGCGCTGATCGACGCCCTGCCGAGCGACCCGCTGTGCAGCGGAGATCCGCCGCGGCGCGTGGTCTTGACGCCCGATCCGTTGCTCGACGTGCGCTGGGGCGTGAGCGCGTGGGGTCACACGCTGCGCGCCGATTGCGTGGATGGCGAGCGCTTCACGCAGTTCTACCTGAATCATTTCGGGGCTGGGCGGGAGGCCACTTGCGGGCAAGGGTCGGACTTCGGCGGCGTGCCGCCCTGTCCGTGATGCTCGACCCGCGACGCGGTCTTTGATAGAACGGCGAGCCGTGGCCACGGGCGAGAAGTTTCTCAAATTCCGCTGCACGCAATGCGGCAACTGCTGCAAAGATCCGCTGCTTCCGCTGACGGACACGGACATCAAGCGCATTACTCGCCATACCGGGGAGCCCACTCGCGATCTCGTGCGCTGGGTCGACCGCGACGGGATCGACATGGATGACGAGCCCGAGGCGTTCGTCATGCTGCGTCAGGGCAAGCGCGTGATGGTGCTGCGGCACGAGGGCGGCGGTTGCCGCTACCTCGGCAGTGATGATCGCTGCACGATCTACTCGCAGCGCCCGCTCGGTTGTCGCATCTTCCCCTTCGATCCCACGTTTCGGGATTCGGGGAAGCTCCATCGGCTGAAGCTGATCGACGCGACCGACTGCAAGTACGAGCTCGACGGTCAAAATGATCTCGAGAAGATTCGAGAGCTGCACGAAAAGCACGAAGCTGCCACGCGCACCTATCAAGAGAAGGTGGCAAGCTGGAACAAGCAGCAACTCGAGCGCAAGCGGCGCGGCCGAAAGCCGCAGACGGCGGCTGACTTCTTCGAGTACCTGGGGATTTGAGCCGCGGTTACGTCGCGGTCGGCGCGCTTCGTCGTGCGGGTCTGCGCGCGGGGTGTGACTAAAAAGCCCATGGTTTTCATGGCTAAGCGCGCCAGCCGCAAGCGCCGCGCGCTTATCTTTGCGTGCTGAGCGGCCGTTTTTGGACCATAAGAAGCTTGAGCCTCGATCTTCCGCTGAGCCCTTCGCGCGTGTCGCCCGTCACCCGTTTTCCATCCGAGAAACAGCCCGCGCAGAGCTTGGCCAGCGCCGAAAGTCACGCCTGTCCGGGCTCGAAGGCGGCAGGATGACCCGCGGCACCGTGCTGATCGTCGACGATGACCCGATCGTGCTCGAGGTCACGAGGGAGCGCTTGGAGGGCGCCGGCTACACCGTGCACACGCGCGAGGAAGCGCTCGGCACCTCGCAGTGGACCGCGGAGTTTCACCCGGACGTCATCTTGCTCGACATCAACATGCCCGCCCTGACCGGGGTCGATTTGGCGCAGCTCCTGAAAAAGCGCCGCGCCACGAAGGACGTCGCGATCATCTTGTACTCGTCGCTCGACGCCGGGGAGCTGCAGGGCAAGCTGAGTGCGACCGGCGCCGTGGGCGCGATTCAAAAGACGGGTGACGCGCGCCGCTTTCTCGAGTCATTCGAGCGGCTGATTGCCCGGGTGAAGCCTGGCGCGCAAGGAGCGGGCGGCGCGGGCTAGCACTAGCTTGCCGCGGCGGCGCGCCTTGGGCTACTGGATCGGCTATGGCCGAAAAAAGCTACCTCGTGCTCACCGCGGTCGGTCCAGATCGGCCGGGGCTGGTCAATGAAATCTCGTCCTTGGTTTTGGCAGCCGGCGCCAATCTCGAGGACAGCCGGATGGCGATCTTGGGCGGCGAGTTTGCGCTCTTGATGTTGGTTTCAGGCGACGCGAAGGCCGTCACTCGCGTCGAGCAGAGCGCGGATGAGCTCGGCTCGCGCCTCGGTCTGCGCCTGCTCACGAAGCCGACCTCGTCGCAGCAAGCGCCGCGCGATGTGCGTCCCCAGCGCATTCGCGTTACGGGAGTGGATCGCCCGGGCATCGTGCAGCGCGTGGCTGCGCTGCTCGCCGGCCGCGGCGTGAACGTGGCGTCGCTCGACTCGCGTTTGGAGTATGCGCCGGAGAGCGGCACGCCGATGTTCATCCTGGAGGCCGCGCTGCAAATTCCGTCGGCCCTCGCGCTGGCCGACTTGCGGCGCGAGCTTGCGACGGCCTGCAGCGAAGAGAGCTGGGATTTCATGCTGGAAGACGGCTGAGCCGAGCGTCCCCGTCGATCCGGCGTGCGCGGCGAGTGTGCGTGGTAAGGTAGCCCGGCCATGCTCGTCCGCCCGCGCCGTAATCGGCTAAACGCACAAATTCGCGGCTTCGTGCGCGAAGCGCACCTGGGGCCACAGCACCTCGTCTACCCGATGTTCGTGCAAGAAGGTGAGGGGCGGCGCTCGCCCATCGCCTCGATGCCCGGCCAGTCCAGGCTTTCGGTGGACTTGCTCGTCGAATTGGCCGGGCAAGCCTTCGCGCTCGGCGTGCCCGGCGTGGCGCTGTTCCCGGCGCTCGACGACTCGCTCAAGGATCCACGCGGCAGCGAGAGCACGAACAGCGCGGGTCTGATGCAGCGCGCAGTCCGCGCGCTCAAATCCGCGTTGCCCGAGCTGCTCGTGATCACCGACGTCGCGCTCGACCCCTATTCCTCCGACGGGCACGATGGCGTGCTGATCGACGGCCGCATCGACAACGACGTGACCGTGCCGATCCTGGCGCAAATGGCGGTCAGCCAAGCGCGCGCCGGCGCCGATATCGTCGCGCCGAGCGACATGATGGACGGCCGTGTAGGCGCGATTCGCCGTGCGCTCGACGAGGCCGGCTACCCCAACGTAGGTATTTGTAGCTATTGCGTGAAGTACGCCTCCGCCTTCTACGGCCCGTTCCGCGAGGCGCTCGATTCCACGCCGCGCTCGGGCGACAAGAAGACGTACCAGATGGATCCCGCCAATGTGCGCGAGGCGCTGCGCGAAGTGCGCCTCGACGAGGCGGAGGGCGCCGATTGGCTGATGGTCAAGCCGGGCTTGCCCTATGCCGATGTCATTCGCCGGGTGCGCGAGCTCACGGCGTTGCCCGTTGCGACCTATCAAGTCAGCGGCGAGTTCGCGATGCTCAAGGCTGCGGCGCAAAACGGCTGGCTCGACTACGACCAAGCGCTGCTCGAAACGCTACTCTGCTTGCGGCGAGCCGGAGCCGACCTGATCTTCACCTACGCGGCGATCGAAGCGGCCAAGCTCCTCGGATGAACGAGCGCGACGAGAGCGAAAGCGGCCAAATCTCGCGCGAGAAGCTGCCGAATCAGACCGAGACTCGGCTCAAGCCGACGGGCGGCTCAGCCGAGGAGCCGGCGCCCGCCTTTGAGACTCCGCCCGCAGAAGCCGCGCCGGTCAGCGGTGAGCAGAGTATCGATACGCTGTCCGGGCCGGCCAGCGTGGGCCAGGGTGACGGCGCGCCTTCAGCCCCGATCAGCGCTGAGCAGGGTGACGGCACGCCTTCAGCGCCGGTCAGCGCCGAGCCGCCGGTTTCGCGCCGCTTGCTGCTGATTCCGGAAAGCGAAGACGGATCCGCGCTGCCGCCGGCCGACACGCCGTCGCGGCCGTCCGTAACCGAAGCGGACGAGCTCGTCGGCCAGTTGGTGGACGCGCGCTATTGCATCGAGAGCGTGCTCGGCATCGGCTCGATGGGCATCGTGTACGTGGCCCGCCACCTCGCGGTCGGCAAGCGCGTCGCGCTCAAGGTCTTGCGCCAGCAGTTCGTCGAGGACGCCGAGGTCACGCAGCGCTTTGCATCGGAGGCGACGGCGGCCACCGCCATCGGCAACGCGCACATCGTCGATACGCTCGACTTCGGCAAATTGCAGAATGGGTCCGCCTACCAGGTGATGGAATTCCTGGAGGGACAAATGTTGAGCGAGGCGCTCCGGCGCGAGCGGAGCATGCCGCTCGAACGGATCTTGAGCATCGCGCGGCAAGTCGCCGTGGGGCTCGAGGCGGCCCACGAGGCGGGCATCGTTCATCGCGATCTGAAGCCCGACAACGTGTTCCTCGTCGAGCGCGAACAGAACCGAGATTTCGTGAAGATCTTGGATTTTGGCATCGCCAAGTTCGGCGTCGGCCAGACCGATCTCACGCACGCGGGCGCAATCTTCGGCACTCCGAACTACATGGCGCCCGAGCAGGCGCTCGGTAAGCCGACCTCGCCGGCCACGGACATCTACGCGCTCGGGGTGATTTTGTACGAAATGGCCAGCGGCGACGTGCCGTTTCGCGGCGAAAGTCCGATCGCGGTCTTGACCCGTCACGCGACCGAGCCACCGGAGCCGCTAGCCAAGCGAGTGAAGGGCTTGCCACTGCGCTTTCAAAATCTGGTCCAGCGTTGCCTCGAAAAGGAGCCGACCGACCGTTTCCCGAGCATGCGCGCACTGATCGATGAGCTCGACGCGGTGGCGTCCGGGGTGCCCGTGCCGCCGACTATGCTCACGCCCGTGGCGCCGTCGGTCGAGCCCGTCGAGCGCGCAGCGCCGCCCGTAGCGCGCGCAAACAGCAGCCACGCGGGGCTGCTCGCGCTGCTCGTAGTGGCCGGTTTGGCCGGCGCGGCCTACGGCGGTTTCAAGCTGCACGCAAGCGCGCCGCCGCCCACTTCGTCACCGAGCGCGTTGCCCCAGCCGGCTCCGGTAGCGATCGTCGTCGGCGAAGTGCCGGCCAGCGCGGGGCCGGAAAAGACGCGCGACGTCGCGCTCGTGCTGTTTCCACTCGACGCCCACGTCGTGGTCGGTGACCGCGATTTGGGCGCCATGCCCGTGAGCGTGAAGGTGCCCGAGGGCCAGACCGTCCACGCCGAGGTGCGACGGGACGGTTATTGGACGCGGAAGCTGCGTCTGGACGGATCGAAGACGCGGATCGTCGTCGGCTTGGTCAAGCGCGACGGCAACACGCCGCCGGCGGCGGGGCCGGCGGGCGCCCCCGCGCCCGCCGCCGACGATCACTGAAGTTCATCGGAGGCATCCGGCAAGCCGAGTACGCGCACGTAGTGCGCGCGCACCGTTTCGGTCACGTGCCGATAGCGCGCCATCAGCTGGTCGCTGGCGCGCGTGCCTTGCCCGTCTTGAAAGCCCATGCGTCGAGCCAGATGCGCGAGCTCTACGCTGCCCGCGACAATGATGGCCGCGTTCTGGCCTGTCCGCACGACGATGCGTTGCTCGAGCTGACGCAAAAAGCGGTAGCCTTCACTGAACACCTCGAAGGCGGCGCCGTCCAGGTAGCCTGCGCCGTGCAAAGCGTGCAGCGCCACGCCCAAATCGGGGGTCCTCACCCGCGGATCGCCGCCATTTTTCATCTGCAGCCACTGCACTGCGAACTCGATGTCGAGCAGCCCGCCGCGCCCGGTCTTCAGGTTGTAGCGCCCGTCGCGTTCACGGCCGAGTTCTCTTTCCATGCGCGCCCTCAGGCGGTGCATCTCGCTCGCAGCCGGCGCGCCGCCGAGATACGCCGCGCGCCAAGCAATCTGCAACGAGCGCTGCAATAACTCCGGATCGCCCACCACTCCACGCGCGCGCAAAAGCGTCTGACGCTCCCAAGGCGCGCCCGATGACAGCACCGCGGGCCCGGGCTCTTGCTCTGCGCCGTCGAGTGCGAGCCCATGGTAGCGGGCAAACGACCCGAGCGACGTCACGAGCAACCCGTGCGAGCCCGAGGGACGTAGCCGCGTGTCGAGCGCATATCCGGGGCCTGCCGGGTGCGGCTCGGTCAAGAGCCGGATCACGCGTTGCGCCCCGCGCACGAAGTACGGCGTGGCTTCCTCCGGGTTCGGGGCGGTATTTGGGGAAAAGGTGAAAATTACGTCCAAATCCGAGCCGTAGCCGAGATCTCGCCCGCCCAGCTTGCCGAGCCCGATCACCGCGAAGCCTGGCGTGTGGTCGAACACGTGCTGCACGGCGCGACTCAAGATCTCTTCCGCCAGCTCGGCCAAGATACGCGTTGCGTCCCGGATGCCGATCGTGCCGGCCAAGTCGGCGACCGCGACCTCCACGGTGACGCGCCGCTTCGCGGTGCGCAGCGCGCCGATGAAGGCCTGCTCGCGCTCCTCGACGTCGGCGTCCAAGCTGAGAGACTGCGCGGCGTTTTCGATCTCGGCGGAGACCGCGGCATGCGCATCGCTGACCGCGCCGCCGCCAAACAAGATGATGTCGGCGAGCTCGGGGCGGCTGGCCACAGCGTCACCGATGAACGCGCTCGCGCCGAAGACCGTGATCAATCGTTGTAGCGCGCGCGGGTCGTCGCCGAGCGCGTTGACGTATGGGCCCGGTGCCAGCAAGCGCCCGAAAAAGGCGTGCAAATAGCGGGCAGCCTGCTCCGGATCGGCGCAGCTTCCGAGCGCGTCGATCACGCCTGCCGTGAGCTCGGGCCGGCGTTCGCGCGTGAGTACGCCCAGTAAGCCGTCCGGTCTTAGCGCGAGCGCCGCGATGTGCTCGCCCATATCTGCGCTCTGAAAATGCTGCTCCGCTTGACGTCCGAGCTCGGGATCATCGCCGTCCAGCTGGCTCGAGAGCACCGGCCGCGGCCTGCCTCGGGGCAGCGACGGCTCGGTCAAGGCATGAAAAGTTTCGTGCACCGTTTGCCGCGCGCGCTCGAGCTCAGTCGAAAGCCCCTGACTATCGGGATAGCCGAGGCTCCGGGCTAAGCGCGAGAGCTCTTCCGAATCGCTCGGTAACAGGTGAGTCTGGATGCCGCTCGCCCATTGGATGCGGTGCTCGACGCGCCGCAGCAGTAAATAAGCCTCGGCCAGGCCACGCGCTTCGCGATCGCTGACGAAGCCCTGGCTGCGCAGCCGTTCGAGCGCGGGTAGGGTGCCTGGCACGCGCAGGGCGGGTTCTCGTCCGCCCCACACGAGCTGCAAACTTTGGACGAAAAATTCGGCCTCGCGAATGCCCCCTGGGCCAAGCTTCAAATCGCGCTCGGGCGCGTGGCTCAGCTCATTGCGCGAGCGATGGACCAGCTCGGTTAGGGCTGCGGCAATCGTCGGATCGACCGTGCTGCGATAGACGAACGGCGTGAGCACCTCGCGCCCGAGCAGGCGCCCGAGCTCGAGATCGCCGGCGCACGGTTGCGCGCGGAGCAATGCGGCGCGTTCCCACAGCCTGCCCCAAGTTTCGTAGTAGCGTTCGGTCGCGGCGACCGAGTTGACGATTGGCCCGCTTGCTCCTTCGGGTCGCAGGCGCAGGTCAACGCGCCAGATCAAACCGTCCGCGCTCGGGCTACCGATGGTGGCGACCGCTCGCTGCACGATGCGGCTGAAGTGCTCGTGCAGCGAAATTCGGCTTTGCCCCTCGTCCGTGTCGTAGACGAAGATCACGTCCACGTCCGAGCCGGCGTTCAGCTCGCGCCCGCCGAGCTTGCCCACCCCGAGCATGACCATCGTCGATGGGCTGCCGTCAGCGCGCACCGGCGGCCCGTAACGTTCGGCCACCGCGCGGCCGGCTTCCTGCAGCGCAGCGTCGAAAGCGGTCGCTGCCAGATCGCTCAGCTCGCGCGCGGTCACTTCCAAATTTCCGCCGCCGAGCCGCACCGGTAAAAGCTCGCGCAGTGCGATCCGCGCTTTTTCGAGCCACACCTGTTGCCGTAGCGCCTTGATGCCGGCTTCCGGCGTGGCCGCGTCTTCGAGCGCGGTCTCGAGCACGCGCCGGAGATCGTGTTGCCTTCGGGGTGTGCGGAAGCCATCCTGCGCCAGCGTCGTCAGCGCGTCGTGCTGAAAGCCAGCGCTCGGCGTCAGCGCCGGGAATGCGGAGCCGAGCAGCACGCCGAGCGCGCCGCCGTCGCCCGGGCCGGCTTCGGCGAGGAGCGCGCGCGCGCGCGCGGGGGCAATCGATAGGGCCAGGGTTTGGAGCTCTTCAGCGAGGTTCACGGCGCGAATTTCGGGCGCAATTCCAGCGCCGGGGAGGCAGGCTCAGCATAGCCCCTTGTCCTTTAGCCCGCCTGACCGTACGAAGTGGGCGGTATGCGCTTTTTGTGCGTCTCGGACATCCACGGACACGCGGCCGCCCTCGACGCGGTCATCAAAGAGGCAGATAGCCTAGGCTGGGATCAGCTCGTGGCCTGCGGCGACCTGTGCTTTCCCGGACCTGAGCCGCTCGCGGTTTGGAAAACGCTCGTCGGTCATCGCGCGCTGTGCGTGCAAGGCGTCGGCGATCGCGCGCTCGCGCAGGTCGACCCGAACAAGCTTTCGGCCACTTCGGAGGTGGAGCGAAATCGCATCGAGCGCTTGCGCCAAGTACAGCAGGAGCTCGGCGAAATCATCGTCACCCGGATCGGCCAATTGCCGAGCATCGCCAGTTTGCCCATCGAATCCGGGCACACGCTCCTGGCCGTCCACGGCTCACCGCTCGACCCGAGTGAGCCGTTCAGCCTCGAGATGAGCGACGAAGAGCTGATCGCGCTCTTGGGCGACGAGCCCGGCGACATCGTTGTGTGCGGCGGCAGTCATGTGCCCTTCGATCGCACGGTCGCTGATGTGCGCATCGTGAACGTCGGCTCGGTGGGCGAGGCTCCCGGTGGCCGGCACGCTGATTTCACGATCGTGACCACGTCCGCGCTGGGCATCAACGTGCAGCAGCACGTCGTGCCGCTCGAGTAACGCGCGCTTCGCTCGCCACAAAAGAGTCAGCGCCGGAAGCGAAGCTCGCTCCCGGCGCTGCGTCGAACGGCCGCGACACGCGTCGCCGGCGTGGTTACGGCGCCAGCATCAACTTGCCAAACACGCCGTGCATCTCGCTGCCCGGCCCCGCGGTGTAGAACAGTTGCGCGCTGAGGTCGACGGACACGGTGTTGGGACCGAACGACAAGGCCCAGAGTCCGTCGATCACCAGCGGAGCGCCCGTGGTGTCCGCGAGCGCACCCAGCAGCTCGCCGGTGAGCGGGTCATAAGCGTGGATCATGCCGTCGCCGAAGTTACCAACGAGCAGTGCGCCCGCCAGATTGCCCCAGCCGGCGGGGGCCATGGCCAGACCCCAGGGAGCGTTGAGCATGCCCTGCGAGATCAGGCGTTTGGACAAGGTGCCGTCGACGTTGAACACGTTGACATAACCATTTCCCAGGCCCGGTACGTCGTCGGCCTTGTCCGCGTCTTGCTTGGCGTACGTGACGTACACCTTGCCGCCGAGCTCCGCCGCGTTGAACGGCGCATAGCCGGCCGGGATCGTGGCGTCGTTGAACGGCTTGGTCGTGATTGCCTGGAAGGTGTCACTGAACGAGTCGATGCTGCCCGCCTTGAAATTGGCGGCGATCAGCTCCGGCGTGGTGCCGTTCATGACCAACGCGAGGCCCTTGTAGCTCGCGGTGGTGAAGTTATTCACTTCGGCAACCGCAACGGTGCCCGTCTTCCAACCCTCGATGAACCCGTCTTCAGTGGCGAACATGAAGGTGTCGCCTTTGAATGCCGTGGCCGAAGCGTTGTACACTTGGCCCGTGGGTGCGCCGGTTCCGGCACCGAGCCCCGCCGCGGTGCCCGCGGGCACGGTGACGACCAAGGTCTGCGGGTTGCCGGTCACGTCGAAGACGTCCGAGACGCCGCTGTCCGTCGCGGAGACCCAGAACAAGGGGCCGCCCTGCGCGTTCGGATTGATCGCCAAACCCCAGGCATTGACCAAGTTGGTCACCTGGTGAGCCGCGCCGCCCACGTCCGAGCTGAGCTTCGTGACCGTGACATCTTGCAGGGTGAGGCTCGACCCGCCAGCGGCACCGGCAGCTCCAGCGGCAGATTCTCCGCCTTCTCCCGCGGAACCAATGACGATCGTGCCGCCCGTACCGCCGAGCGCGTTCGTGCCCGCTGTGGCGCCCGTGCCGCCGCTGCCACCGGTGCCGCCCGCGTGCGAGCCGCCGAGGCCGACACTGCCGCTCGCGCCCCCTTTGCCGCCCGTGGCGCTCGTGCCGCCTCGACCGCCACTGCCGCCAGAGCCACCCGTCGACGACGTGCTGTCGTCGGAGCTACTGCACGCTGACATCGCTGCTGCGCTCAGCAGCGCTGCGCCCAGAACGGTGAGCGCACTACGACGCAAGCCGATTCTATTTTTCATTACGGAGTCCTCCTCGAAAAGCTGTAGGGACCAAAACCATCGACGAAGAAGAGCGAGCCGAAAGTGTTCGGGCTCGCTTGTTTCGTCCATGAGGCCGAATACAGATCACATAACCGATGCTTGTCCGACATCAGATGTTCATCTGCGCGAGATCTGATTTTGCTCGAGAAAACAGCGTCAATTTGCCTCGCGGCGATTTGCCGCAGCAGCACTGCCCCAGTCTCGTTTTTGCGCGCTGCACTCGAGTTCCGCAACCCGAGAGCTCATCTGCCGTACCCCCGTAGACGGGGATGCTGAGGCGAAATACGTAACGGAAAATCGCCACCGAGAATGCGTGACGGAAAATCGAGCCGCGCCGCGATTGCGCTCGTCGATCAGCTGCGTTCGAGCACGAGCAAGCGCGCGGCGGGCGTGTGGCGGAGCACGCCAGCCGGGAGCTCAGCCGTAAACGCCTCGCCGAGCTCCGCGACGAACGCTTCGCCCCGCGACAGCATCAAGGCGCGGAGTGGCCCGAGGTGCGTGAGCGCGCGCCACATGCTACGGGCGTCCTCGTGCTCCATTTCGAAGCACAGTCGCGTGTCGCAAATCAGTCGCCCCCCGGCAGCCGCCGCGCTCGCCACGAGGCGCTCCTCCCAATCGCCGTCCGCGAGCCCAGCCCGGCGGAGCTGCGCACGCATGCTCTGAAATGGCCCGACCGCTTCGCTTTCCCGCGGCCAATACAGGACCGCGGCGAGCGCGCCCGGCGCGAGCAGGTTTACCCAGTCGCCCAGGGTGCTCGCTGGCTCCGGCAGCAGCTGTAGCCCGAACACGCTGAGCAACGCCGCTGCGCCCTCGGCGGGGGCGACGAGCGCGGTGGCGTCCGCTTGCACTACGGAGACGTTCGCGAACGCAGCAGCGCGCTCGCGGGCGCGTGCGACCATCGTCGTCGACAAGTCGCTGGCGAGGATCTGCCGTGGCGCGAGCGCGACGGCCAGCGCCGCCAGCTCACGCCCGGGGCCGACGCATGGCACGAGCACACTGCCGGCCGGCAACTGGCTTTGCCGGCCGAGCAGCGCGCCGATTGCGGCACCGAGATAGGGCGCAAAGCGCGGCCCGAAGTACGCGTCGTAACCGAGCGCGGCCTCGTCCCAAGCCTGCTCGACGCGTGCGTTGGCCACGCCGGGCTCAGCCACGACGGACTTT
>Ga0068855_100002051_pt1 | contig 24974 bp, 24 predicted proteins | sample KBSCornC52_FD_66592 | JGI IMG/M metagenome (GOLD analysis project Ga0068855, IMG submission 66592) | Corn rhizosphere microbial communities from Kellogg Biological Station, Michigan, USA - KBS Corn C5-2 | ecosystem: Host-associated > Plants > Roots > Rhizosphere > Soil ... | reverse complement strand
GATGACGGGACCGTCTTGCACCACGACCCCGCCACCGACACCGTCACCCGGGAGGACCCGGCGTAGACCCGACCGCCCTGGCTCAGGCCAGGTGGTTCAGCCGCGCCAGGTCGGTGGCCTTCGCCGAATCCCTCTGGATCGCGCGCAGCAGCGCCATCTCTTCGTGCGTCGGCCGGCGCCGCGCTGTTCGCTGTGCGGTGCGCTGCTGCGACCAGCGGAGCATGCCGACCGCGAGCCGTGAAACGAGCAATTCGAGACCGCCCTGCTGGGCGGACTGCGTCGGAAGAGCAGTGGTTGTCATGATGGATCTCACCTCGTTCGTGACGCTCAAATTACGGTTGACCACCGACATCGCCGGCTGCACGAGATGACGGATTCTGGGGCTGTTCATGCGCCTTCTCCAGACGTTCTCGACGGGGTGATCGCGGTCTCGGCGTCGACAACCGGGAAGGCGTTGAAATGGATCTGAATCGCCCGGGTGCCCTCGACCTCTTGGCCGCGGTACGGGATCACGAGGGTGTTGATCGCGGCGTTGACGGCGCGCACGAATGCCTGCATCTGCTCGAGGGTCAGCCGTGCGTTCGCCGTCGTGATCTCGCTGACGTCCATCCATTCGGAGGGAAGCACCTCCGGGCCGCGCTCCGTGAAATCGATGAGCAGGCGGTCGGCGGTCTCGCGGAACTCGCGGAAGATCAACTGGGCGGCGGAGCGGCCCGCTGGAGTCTCTTCGGCTGCCGTTGAGCCGATGTTCAGGGCGCCGGGCATCCGCTCCCACCAGCGCTCCCGTCCGGTTCCCTTACCCGCCACCTCACGGATGAACCCGTGCCGCTCGAGTTGGCGCAGGTGATAGCTGGTCGCGCCGCTCGATTCGCCGAAACGCTCGGCAAGACCGCTCGCGGTCGCCGCGCCGTAGACCGAGAGCGCGTTCACGATCTGCACCCGCAGCGGGTGCGACAGGGCCTTCAGACTCTCGAGGTCGAGCTCACGGGTGGGCGGCAAGCCCTCCGTCAGTTCGGAGTGGATCGGGTTCTCGGCCATGCCACGACGATAGCAGTGCAAAGAGTTCTTTGCAACAGATTCTTTGCAACGAGACATTTGCAATGGATTCTTTGCATGCTCGTGCCTGCGGCATATGGTGGACCCATGGTTGAACAGAATCCCTTCTTCGAGCCGAGCACCCTGGAATACGGCCTCCCGCCCTTCGCCGAGATCCGCGACGAGCACTATGAGCCGGCCTTCGAGAAGGGCATGACCGATCACCTGGCCGAGGTGCGGGCGATCGTGGTGAAGCGCGACATGCCGTTGTTCGAGAACACGCTCGTGCCGCTCGAGGCGAGCGGCCAACTGCTCGAACGGGTGGCCAATGTCTTCTTCAACAAGAGCTCGGCAGACTCCAGCGACTTCACGAATGAACTCGAAGAGCGGATCGCCCCGAAGCTCGCCGCGCACAACGACGCCATCCTGCTCGACTCGCAGCTCTACTGGCGCATCAAGACGATCCACGACCAGCTCGACGCCGAACCCGGGTCGGCGCTGACCGCGGAGCAGAAGTATCTCGTGCACCGCTGGTACACCGAGATGACGCTGGCGGGCGCAGGTCTCGACGACGCGCAGAAAGAGAAGCTCAAGAAGCTCAACCAGCAACTCTCGGTGCTGACCACCAAGTTCGAGAAGGACCTGCTGAGCGACACCAACGAGCTCGCCGTGGTGATCGACGACGTCGCAGATCTCGACGGCCTCGAGCCCGGCGAGATCAGCGCAGCCGCGCAGGCCGCCTCCGACCGTGGGCTCGCCGAGGGCACGTACCTCGTGACCCTGGTGCTGCCGACCGGCCACCCGTTCCTGGCCTCGCTGACCGATCGCGGCATCCGGAAGCGCATCATGGATGCCTCCCAGGCACGCGGCGCGCACGGCGGCGAGTTCGACAACACGGTGGTGCTGCTCGAGATCGTCCGGCTGCGTGCGGAGCGCGCCGCCCTGCTCGGATTCCCGAGTCACGCGGCGTTCGTGCTCGCCGACTCGACCGCGAAGACGCCGGAGGCGGTAGCCGCGATGCTCGGGCGGCTCGCTCCCCCGGCCGCTCGCAATGCAACGGCCGAGCAGGCGGATCTGAACGTGCTGACCGAAGCCGAGCTCGACGATGACGACTCGACCTCGACGGCCGGTTCCGAGAGCGTCGCGTCGTGGGACTGGTCGTTCTGGACCGAGAAGGTGCGGCAGCAGAAGTACGACGTCGACACGGCCGCCCTTCGCCCGTGGTTCGAGGCGGAGCGCGTGCTGCACGACGGCGTCTTCTTCGCGGCGAGCCAGCTCTACGGCATCACCTTCACCGAGCGGAAGGACCTGGTCGGCTACCACTCCGACGTGCGCGTCTTCGAGGTGCGCAACGAAGACGGCACCGCACTCGGGCTGTATCTGCTCGACCTGTACACCCGCGACTCGAAGCGCGGCGGGGCGTGGATGAACCCGCTGATCTCGCAGGCCGAGCTGCTCGGGCACGAGACCTCGGTCGTCGTGAACAACCTCAACGTGCCCAAGCCGGCGGCCGGTGAGCCCACGCTGCTGACGTTCGACGAGACCTCGACGTTCTTCCACGAGTTCGGGCACGCGCTGCACGGGTTGTTCGCGCACGTGACCTATCCCAAGCTGGCGGGCACCAACGTCTTCCGCGACTTCGTCGAGTTCCCCAGCCAGGTCAACGAGATGTGGATGCTGTGGCCCGAGGTGCTCGCGAACTACGCCAAGCACTACCAGACCGGCGCTCCGCTCGACCAGGGCATCGTCGACCGTTTGCGCGAGTCCGAGCAGTTCAACGAGGGATTCAAGACCAGCGAATACCTCGGCGCGGCCCTGCTCGACCAGGCCTGGCACACGCTGGATGCCGACGCCGCCAAGAAGGTGAAGGACGTCGAGAGCTTCGAGGCCGCCGCATTGAAAGCGGTCGGACTCGACAACCCGGCCGTGCCGCCGCGTTACCGCAGCACCTACTTCGCGCACGTCTTCTCGGGCGGGTACGACGCCGGCTACTACTCCTACATCTGGAGCGAGGTGCTCGACGCCGACACGGTCGAATGGTTCCGCGCGAACGGCGGGCTGACGCGCGCGAACGGCGACCGATTCCGTTCGCGGCTGCTCGGCGTCGGCGGCTCGAAGGATCCGCTCGGGGCCTACAGCGACTTCCGCGGCCGCGCCGCCGAGATCGGGCCGCTGCTGAAGCGGCGCGGGCTGGAGTAGCGCGCCTCCCGCGCCCCCACGCGCGTAGGCGCGCACCTGAGTGCCGAATGCGGGCGTTCGTTCGTCCGCACTTGGCACTCAGGCGCGCGCTCCACTCAACGAACGCCGGCTGAGCGGAGCAGTCGGGCGAGCGCGCCAGGGTTCCGCGCGACATCCCATCCCCATCGGACCACTCGCGGGCCCAAGCGGCGCAGGCGATCCTCGCGCCACTTCTCGTCGATCACGACCTGCGCAGCGGTCCGACCGTCCATCCACTCCTGCCGCAGATACTTTCCGACCCCGTCGAACTCGCCGATGACCCCGTAGTCGGGCCAGAAGAAGTCGGTGAACATCGCGCCGAGTCCGTCGTCGAAGCGTTGCTGCAGCACAGGCGGCGAGAGGCGGGCGCGTGCGATCGAGATCCGGCTCAGCGACTCGCCGGGCGACCCCGACCGCGGATCCGAGAACTCGATCACGTGCCGGGCCGTTGCGCTGCCGCGCCGGGGAGCCATCGCGAGCTCGCTGAGCAAGTCCGCGGAGGTGAGGGTGATCGGCTCGCCTCCGAATCGTCGAAGCGCCCGTGCTGCGTCGGCCACGACGACGGCATCCTCCCAGCTCTCGGTGCGCGCGAGGTCGATGACAGTGCGCGCAAGACTCGTGACGCGGATGCCGTCGATCCGGTCCCCGTGCACGACACCCTCGGAGTGGCGTCGAATGCCCGGCGTGGAGCGCCCGCCGCTTGCAGGGCCGGCGAGCACATCCACCCGCTGGGCCCACGTTCCGATGCGAGGAAGGCGCCAGAGCGCGGCCGCGGACGAGTGACTGAACAGCGCCGGCGCGGGGTCGGTCAGGACGCGAGCGCCGACGAGATCGCGATGCCGATGTCGCGGGCCGTGAGCCTCGTAGACGGCGCGCGGAAGGTACGCACCCCGGACCACGCGCACCACCTCGCCGGACTCGGCACGCCGTGCCAGCGCGATGCGCAGCGCGCTCGTCGGCTCGGATCGCGTCAGCAGGAAGTCCGACGCCCAATCCGGATCCAGTTCGTAGTCCATGCCGAGATGGTGAGGGATGCGCGGCGTGCCCGGACGCTGACCGGCCCGCACTGGGTGCGCCCGACTCGACAGCGGGAGGTTGAGGACGCGCGCACCGTCGTGCCGAGCGCGCTCCGACGTTCGTGCGCGCTCGGCAGATGGGACCGCGTTGCCCGTCGAGAGAGCCGCGGCGACGCGAGCCGCGACGCCGCGAGCCGCGACGCATGCGCTACCCGGCGAGGGCTCGCAGCGTCTCCAGTCGCACCTCGACGGTGGAACCCTGCGGCACGATGATCACCTCGTCGGCGAGCGTCGACGCGACCAGCGCGTCGATCCGCGAGCGCACGTGCTCGAGCGTGCCGATGGCCTGATGCGCGAGGCGCTGGTCGACGAACGCGTTCTCGGCATCCGTCCACGGATGCGCGAGGGTGTCGGCCAGCGACGGCATCCGGGTCGGGTGGCCGCTGCGCAGCCGGATCATCTGCAGCGCCTGCGGCAGCGCGAGCTCTCTCGCCTGCTCGGCGGAGTCCGCCACCAGGGCCGTCACCGCCACCATCGAGTGCGGCTCGCTCAGCACGACGGACGGGGTGAATGCGTCGCGGTACAGCTCGAACGCGAGGGGGGTGGAGTCGCCGCCCGCGAAGTGGTGCGCGAAGGCGAACGGCAGCCCCATCATCCCTGCCAGGCGCGCGCTGAAGTCGCTCGAGCCCAGCAGCCAGAGCTCGGGGGAATCCCCCATGCCGGGCACGGCCATGATGCGCGAGCCCTGGCCGCCCTCGAGGGCGGGGATGGTGCCGAAGTAGGCCAGAAGCTCGATGACCTGCTGGGGGAAGTCATCCACGGTCTCGATGCCCACATGGCGCCGGATGGTCGCGCTCACCAGCGGGTCGGTGCCGGCCGCGCGGCCCAGCCCCAGGTCGATGCGGTCGCCGTGCAGCGCCACCAGGGTGCCGAACTGCTCCGCGACCACGAGCGAGGAATGGTTGGGCAGCATCACGCCGCCCGAGCCGACCCGGATGCGCTCGGTCGCGGCCGCAATGGCGCCGATCAGCACCGGCGGCGACGAGCTCGCGATCCCGGGCATGCCGTGGTGCTCCGCCACCCAGAAGCGCCGGTAACCCAGGCGGTCGGCCTCACGCGCGACCGTCAGGGTGTCGGCAAGAGCCTCGGAATGCGAGCTGCCGTCGCGCACGGAGGCCAGGTCGAGCACGGAGAGCGGAACGGTCACCCCGTTGTCAACCGGACTGCGGGCCGGGTGATTCCACCGCGCTACCATCGAATGCAATGACCTCCTCGCTGCTCGAACGATTCGATGCCCGTCGCAACTCGCTCAACGCTCTGAGGCTGCTGCTCGCCGCGCTCGTGATCGTCTCGCACTCGTGGCCTCTGTCTGGGCACAACCCCGAGCCGGAATGGGGCGGCGCCAACCTCGGCACCTCGGCGGTGTTCGGCTTCTTCGCGATCTCGGGCTTTCTCATCACGCGCAGCCGCCTGAGCGGACGATCGACCTTCGACTTCTACCGCGCTCGTGTGCTGCGCATCTTCCCGGGGTTCCTCGTAGCCCTGCTGGTCGTGGCGCTCGTCTTCGCCCCCCTCTCGCAGCTCTTCGATCCCGACGCCTCGTGGCACCCGCTCAGCTCGGTCACGTTCGTGCTGAGGAACCTCCCGCTCTATCCACCTCTGCTTGGACAGCCCGGCATCGTTCACACCTTGAGCGGCACCCCCTTCCCCGGACTCTGGGACGGTTCGCTCTGGACGCTGTTCTGGGAGGCGTGCTGCTACTTGGCGATCGGTCTCGCGGTGAGTCTTCTCCCGCGCAAGCGGGTGCCGATCCTCGTGATCGGCCTGTTCGTGCTGCTCACCCTGGTCTCACTGGAGGGCGTCTTCGGCCCGGTCGCGTTCCCCGATCTCGTGGGACGCGTCATCCCGATGCTGATCGCGTTCGCCGCCGGGTCGTTGCTCTTCCTGTTCGGCGACCGATTCCGGGCGGACCTGGTGACCGCGGGGATCGCCCTGGTGGTGCTGGTCGTGGCCGGTCTGCTCGGGCTGATCCCGCAACTGGGAACCCTGCCGCTCGCGTACCTGCTGCTCACGCTCGGCAACGTGCTGCCGTTCCACGGCGTCGGCCGGTCGTTCGACATCTCTTACGGCGTGTACATCTACGCCTGGCCGGTGCAGCAGACTCTCGCCCTGGCCTTCCATCCGCAGCTGCCGGTGCCGCTGTTCATCCTGCTGTCGTTCGTCGGGACGATCCCGCTGGCCTTCCTCAGCTGCTGGCTGATCGAGCGGCCGGCGCTTGCCTTGAAGCGCCGCCCGGCACGGTCGGTGCCGGCGCCCGCCCCTTCTGCCTAGTCGGCCTCGGCGGCATCCGTCGCGTCGGGCTCCGAACCGACCCGCAGACCGCGCGCGCGTCCCGCGCCCAGAACGAGCATGACGACCGCGCCCACGACCAGCCCCCAGAACGCCGAACCGATGTTCAGCAGCTGGATGCCCGAGGCGACGACCAGGAACGTGACGATCGCCACGACGCGGTGCTGCGGTTCGTCGAGAGCGGCCGTGACTGAGCTGATCAGGGCGCCGAGCAGGGCGAGGCCGGCCACCGCTTCGATGAGGATGGGCGGGCTGGCCGCGACGAGCGCTGTTGCCGCGCCGGCCGCGAGGCCGATCACGAGGTACGCGACGCCCGAGCTGACGGTCGCGATCCAGCGGCGATCGCGGTCGGGGTGCGCGTCCGGCCCGGCCATCATGGCCGCGACGATCGCAGAGAGGTTCAGGGTGTATGCGCCGAAGACCGAGCCGATGGCGGTCGCGACTCCGGTCGCACTGAGGATCGCGCGCGCCGGCGGGTTCTCGTAGCCGAAGGTGCGCAGCACGGCGAAGCCCGGCACGTTCTGGCCCGCCATGGTGACGATGTAGAGCGGGATGCCGAGCCCGACCAGCACGAGCGGATCGAAGCTCGGCAGCACGAAGCGGATCGTCGGCAGCAGATGCGTCACCGCGATGTGGGGTCCGGACAGCACCACCGCGATCGCCGTCACCACCACTGCCGCGGCCACCGCCCAGCGCGGCGCGAACCGCGTCAGAACCAGCCAGACCACGATCGGGGGCACAGCGAGCAGCGGCAGTTGCACCGCGGCCTCCACCGGCGCCAGGCAGATCGGGAACAGGATGCCGGCCAGCATCGCGCTGGCGATCGGGCGTGGGATCCTGGTCATGGTCCTGGCCAGCCACGGCCACAGTCCGGTGGCCAGCAGCAGCACGCCGCAGAGCAGGAACGCTCCCACAGCGGCATGGAAGTCGCCGGTCGTCTTGTGCGCCGCCACGAGCAGCGCGGCGCCCGGCGTCGACCAGGCGAACGACAGCGGCAGACGGTACCTCAGGCTGAGACCGATGGCGAGCATGCCCTGGAAGATGCACAGCACGAGCAGTCCGGATGCCGCCTGGGCCTCGGTGGCGCCGACCGCGCGCAATCCGGCGATCAGCAGGGCGAACGAACTCGCGAATCCCGTGATCGAGGCGACGATGCCCGCCGTGATCGGGGGGACGATCGACACCGGCTTCATGGTGGAATCAGCCTAGGGGCGCGAACACCTGACGCAGCCTCTCCCAGTCCGTGGCGCGCACCCAGACCGGCGCCTCATCGATCGGGGTGGGTCGGGTGACGGTGCGGCCTCCCTCGACCAGCTCGCCGGTGAAGGCGTCGCGCCACGATCCGGCAGGCAGGTATGCCTCGACGGCCGTGTCGCCCTCTCCGGTCACTGGCGCGACGATCAGCGAGTCGCCGAGCATCCATTGCAGCGGATGCCGCCACACCTCGTCATCGTTCGGGGCGTCGAAGAACAACGGCCGCATGAGCGGCTCCCCGACGGCGACGGCTCGCGCCGCCTGCTCGGCGAGGTACGGGACGAGCCGCTCGCGCAGCTCGGCGAACCCGCGGAACACCGGGATCACCTGCTCGTCGCCCCACCGCGCCGCGATGTTCCACGGCGTGCGGTCGTGCGAGGGAGTGCGGTGGTGGTTGAACTCGGAGTGGTACTGCATGATCGGCACGAAGGCAGCAGCCGCGGCTGATCGCAGATACAGCTCGGCGGCCGGAACCTCGCCGCTGAAGCCGGCGAGGTCCCAGCCCCAGTAGACGATCCCGCTCGACGCGGCATTCAGCCCGGCGAACAGCGACCAGCGGAACGCCTCCCATGTCGAGTTCTCGTCGCCCGCCCAGAACGCGCCGTGCGCCTGACTCCCGGTGAAGCCCGCGCGGCTGAACGTGACGGGCGCCTTGCCGCTTCGGCGCAGCAGATCGCCGTACGCGGCGGCGTAATGCACGGGAAAGGTGTTGTTCTTCTCGTCGCCGAGCCGTCCGTCGAGGTACACCAAATCGCGCCCCCATGCGTGCTCGCCGCCGTCGGTCTTGAAGCCGTCGACACCGACCTCGTCGACCAGGTAGCGGCGCTTCTCGGTCCACCAGCCGGCGGCGCGCCCGTCGGTGAGATCGGGCATGAGCCCGAGCGGGAACCACCACCCGCGGTTGCGGTACGGCCGCAGCCGGCCATCGGGAGCGGGTTCGCGGATGAGCACGCCGTCGCGGATCGCGGCCTCGGCATCCGCCGCGACCTGCCCTGTCGGGTGCGGGCGGGTCTTGATCAATGGGATCTGCCACAGGTGCAGCCGGATACCGCGTCTGTGAAGCTCGTCGGTCATCCCCTTCGGGTCAGGCCACGCGCCCTCCTCCGGGAAGGCGAAGTCGCTCAGCCGCGCCGGGGAGCCGCCATCCCGCACCACTGAGCGCGCGTCGCGCCAGGTGGTGAAGGTGCTCTCGTCGCTCCAGGCCTCGATGACGACCGAACCGACCGGGATGCCGTGCTCGCGATGGGCGTCCATCTGCCGCATCACCTCGGCCTGGGTGTTCCACTCGTTGCCGCTCGCCCAGAGCCGGAACACCCAGTCGGGCAGCTCCTCGGCCCGGCCTGCGGTGTCGAGGAAGCCGCGGAGCACCTCGCGCGGAGACCCGTCGAAGAACGCGACCTCGAGCTCGCCGTCCGGCCCGGTCTCGGCCTCGATCCAGAGCCGGTCGGGGGTCGAAGCGCCGATGTCGAACCACACCCGTCGCGAGCTGCGCACGTGGAAGCCCCAGCCCGGCGAGCCGTCTGCGGCGCCGACCACGTGGGCGAATGGCATCGGCAGATAGGTCTTGCGCTCGGCGCCCTGGCTCTTGTACTGCTCGAAGACGACCGAGTCGAGCTCGGTGCCGCGCTGATCGAGGGCGTCGTAGCGCTCACCGAAACCGGCGATGCGCTCCCCCGGCGCGAGCGGGAGGGCGAACCGGACCCGGCGGGTGACGACGCCGTCGCCGAAGGAGGACGAGCTGCCGCCGACCAGGCGGGAGGTGCCGACGGAACGCACACCCGGGGCGCCGTCGGTCCAGCCGTTGATCGTGGTCTCGAACCAGCGGGTGCGCTGCTCCGCGCCGGTCCCACCAGGCGCGGTGAAGCGGTAGCGCACGCGCTGTCCGCGGCGGAATCCGCTCAGTTCCGTCGTCCAGCCATCGGCGGCGCGGGCCAGCCGCGCCTGCGCGGAGGCGAGGTGACCACCGTCGGCGGTCTGTCCCCGGGAGCGGCGGGTGACGGGCTCGAGCTCGCGGTCCGGCTGGGGAGCGCCATCGAGTTGCCACTCGAGGCGCACGGACGTTATAGGGCCGGACGAGCGCACTCCGAGGTGCAGCGGCAGCGCGGCATCCGGATCCACCGGCCAGCGCTGCTCCGTGTCGACCGAATACGGATGCCCCGACCCGAAGGGACGGTGCCGGATCATTCCCCCACCCCCTCGATCACGCCCAGCTCGACCGCGAGCCGGACGTACATGGCGTGGCTCCAGAGCAGGGGCGTCGCCACGCTTCCCCAGCGGTCGACCCATTCGGCCCTCCGCTCGGGGAACAGGAGGTGGTCGCCGACCTGCTCGGGAAGCTCTCCGCTCGCGACCGCCGTGCTCGCGGCCCAGCGCAGCTGCGCCATGGCCCGACTGCGATCACCGAGCGCCTCGAAGCCGAGACCAAGCATGCAGCTCAGCAGCGGCCACTGGCCACCGCCGTAGAAGGTGTCGTCAAGGTAGCGGTGCACGCCGCCGCCCACGTTGAGCGCGCTGTCCACCGCTTTGACTGTCGCCGCGCCGACCGGTTCGGTCGCCGGGAACACCCCGAGCGGCGAGACCAGAGCGGCGAGGCTGGCGTCGACCTCGGTCGAGCCGAGCCACTTGGCGAGGTGGCCGCGGGCGGTCCCGCCCGATCGGATGAGCGCGTTGATCGCATCGGCCGCCGACTCCACGCGGGACCGCCGGTCGACGTCGAGCACGTGCTCGGCCAGGATCGATCGGAAGCCGGCCGAGATGCAGCCCAGAGTCGATACGTGCACGTGATCTGCGTGCTCCTCCCACCAATCGAAGCAGGGGCGGTCCCACGAGCTCGCCAGGTAGTCGACGGTGAGCTCGATCGCCGGAAGCCATCGTTCCACGGTTCTCCCGTGCCGCCGCGCGTGCGCGGCGACGGCCCAGAGCCAGGTGCCGTAGCCGTCCAGCTGGAAGTCCCACCACTCGTCCGCTCCGTCGGCACCGTCGAGGGTGAATCGGGTGCCGAGCATCGCCGAATCGGCGACCGGGCGACCAGCGCGCGCGGCATCCACGATGCTCGCGATCTCGGACGAGCGGGCCAGGAGGATGCCGGAGCACCAGTCGAAGAAGCGCTCGGCCGACGCGGCACCGCCCGCCGCCGAGACGCCGTCCGCGATGAATGAACCATCGCGGAACCAGGAGTAGCCGCGGTAGGCGGAGAACGTGGGGCTCGCCGGGTACGCCCCTGCCTCGTCCTGAAGGCCGACGATGAGCTCCAGGCTCGTTCGGGCCAACTCTGCCAGGCCCGCCAGCTCGTCACTGTCGACCCGGCTTTCGACGTCGGTCATTGCCGTCCTTCTCCTTGGGTTGTCCGCACCGGACGGCGCGGACATGTCATGGCAGGTCCCGGGGCCGAGCCGGCCCCGGGACCTGGATAGTGATTAGCGCGACGGATCAGCCGGCGAGAAGCGCGTTGATCTTCTTCTCGGCATTGTCGAGCGCCTGCTCCACCGTTTCGCGACCGGCCTGCGCCTCGATGAGCTCACCCGTCATGATGTCCTGCATCTGCGACTGGTTCGCGCCGATCGACGGCTGCGGGGCGATCTTGGTCGCGGCGTCGAAGACGGCCTGCCTGTTCGCCGGCTTGCCCTTGGTCAGGTAGGTGTCAAGCTTTTTGGTGTCCGAGATGGTCGGAAGCTCCCACCCGGTGTCGAGGCGGACGTTCACTTCTTCGTCAGACGACGAGAGGTACACGGCCCACTTCTGCGCGGCGGCGAGGTGCTTCGAATGCGCCGAGACGCCGACCGCGTTCGAGAACACGGCGCTGGCCTGCTTCTTGTTTCCGGGCTCGATCGCGATATCCCAGTTCGCGGGGGTGTCGGCGAAGGCGCCGAAGACCCAGATTCCGGTGTGCAGCATGGCGAGCTTGCCGCTCTTGAACAGGTTGGTGTCGAAGTCCGGGGTGCCCTGACCCTGCTCGATGGTCGGCATCGTCGTGCCGCTCTTGTCGACCAGCCAGTGCGCCGCCTCGATGCCACCGGGAGTGTTGAAGGCTGCCTTCGTGCCCTTCGCGTTCAGGAACGACTCGCCGTTCTGCACGAGCACCTTGTAGTACTCGTTCCAGGTCACCGGCTGGTGGTCGCCCCAGACGCCGGCGGCGGCGTCGGTGATCTTCTTCGCGGCGGCGGTCTCGTCGGCCCATGTCCACTTGTCGGTCGGGTACGACACTCCGGCCGCGTCGAACAGGTCCTTGTTGTAGTAGAGCACCACATCCGAGAACGAGGTCGGCAGTCCGTACTGCTTCCCGCCGGTCTGATAGGTGTCGAGGAGTCCCTTGTTGTAGAGCTTCGAGTCGACGCCTTTCAGCTCGGCCAGCGCACCGTTCGCCTGAAGCGGGCCGTAGTTCGACGAGCCGTCGATGTCGAAGACGTCGGACTCGCTGCCGGCCGCGATGTCGGTCTGCTGCGCTGTGTTGTAGCCGGCGTACGGCAGCGTCGTGACCTTCACCGTGATCTGAGGATTGGCCTTCTCGAAGGCGGCGACGATCTTCTTGAGGTTGCCTTCATTTGCGCCCTGGGAGATGAAGTTGGTGTACGTGATGGTGACGGGGCCGCTGTCAGCCGCCGGGCTGGCCGAGCAGCCGGCGAGCACGAGCGCCGCCGCCCCTGTGAGGCCGATGACGGCCAAGAGCTTGCGATTCATGTGGTGCGATCTCCTTTGATGTGGGTGGTGCATTGGTGTCACGCGATGCCAGGGGAACTACTTGATCCCCGAGCTCGCCACGCCCTGAATGACGTACTTCTGGGCGAAGAGGTAGAGCGCCAGCATCGGGATGACGCTGACGACCGAGCCGGCCATGATGACGTCCCAGTCCGAGATGTACTGGCCCTGCAGCGCGGCCAGCGCGATCGGCAGGGTCTGCAGCTCGGGAGACCGCAGCACGATCAGCGGCCAGAGGAAGCTGTTCCAGCTGCTCATGAACGAGAAGACCACGAGCGTCGCGAGCGCCGGCCGGATGTTCGGCAGCACGACCTGGAAGAAGATGCGGAAGTGCCCGGCACCATCGATGGTGGCGGCCTCATCGAGGTCGCGCGGAACCTGGTTGATTGCCTGCCGGAGCAGGAAGATTCCGAACGCCGAGGCAAAGGTGGGCAGCAGCGCGCCCAGGTAGCTGTTCAGCAGGCCGAAGGTCTTGAGCTCGACGAAGAGCGGCACGATGAGCACCTGGAGCGGGATCATCATGGTCGCCAGATAGATCGCGAACACGACGCCCTGGCCGCGGAAGGGCAGGCGGCTGAAGGCGTACGCGGCGGTCGAGCTGGTGACTAATTGAACACAGGTGGTGATCGCGGCGAGCAGGAGACTGTTTCCCACGACCTGCACGAATGGGCGCTCGCTGAACAGCCGGAGGTACGGCTCGAGCGAGGGATTCGCCGGGATCAACGCCGGCGCGTTGGTCAGCGTCGCGCCGGGGGTGATCGAGGTGATGATCGTCCACAGGAACGGGAAGAACATCACACACGCACCCGCGATGATGACGACGTGCAGCACGACGAACCCGGCGAGGCGCAGCCTGGCCTCGCGGCTGCGCGGTGACTTCATCTGCGTGCGCGCGAGCGCGGGGAGCCGCACGGTCTCAGTCATAGGTGACCCACCTCCGCTGCCCGCGCACCTGGATCACGGTCACGGCGAGAATCACCACGAACAGCATCCAGGACAACGCGGATGCTTCCCCGGCCCGCCCGTAGCGGAAGGTCATGTCGTAGATCTGCTCGACGACGACTTCGCTGGCCCCATTCGGGCCGCCCCCCGTCATCGCGTACACCTGATCGAAGACCTGGAACCCATTGATCAACGAGATGACGAGCACGAAGAAGGTCGACGGAGACAGAAGCGGAAGCGTGATGCTGAAGAGCCGGCGCCACCACCCCGCGCCATCCATCTTGGATGCGTCGTACATGTCCGTCGGGATGGCCTGCAGGCCGGCGAGCAGGATGATCATGACGAAGCCGAGATCCTTCCAGGCGGAAGCCAGGATGATCGATGGCATCGCCCAGCTGGGGTCGGTCCACCATCCGGGACCGCTGATCCCGAAGAAGCCCAGCACCGTGTTGACGACGCCCGAACTCGGACTCAGGAGCCAGCGCCAGACCAGGGCCACGACGATCCAGCTGGTGACCACGGGAAGGAAGTAGATCCCCCGGAGCAGTGCGCGGCCCTTGAGCGCTGTGTTGAGAGCGAGGGCCAGGGCCAGACCGCCGATGTAGACGATCGGCAGGTAGCCGAGGACGTAATAGACGGTGTGCAGGAAGACGTCGCCGGTTGCGGGATCGGTGAGGAGCTTGGCGTAGTTGCCCAGGCCCACGAAGGTCATCGGCGAGAGCAGGTTCCACTGGTTGAGGCTGACCCAGAGGGCCGCGATCATCGGGCCGAGCGTGAACGCGAGCAGCGGGAGTGCACTCGGCAACAGGAAGGCGAGCACGACCAGCCCGTAGCGGGCGCGTCTCGACCTGGAGCCGACCGGCCTGGTCGGCCGATGCCGGCGCGACGCCGGCGGCAGCAGCGGCAGCACCGGGGCGGTCACGGGGTGCCCCCCTGTGGCGAGGCCTGCTCGACGAGCCGCTCGCGCACGAGGCGGCCCTGGTCGCCCGCGACATCGTCGGAGTCGAAGGGGGTCGCGAGCACGAGCGATGCAGCGCCCTGCGCCCAGGACTCGTCCTGCCAGGTCTCGACCGCGACCGCCAGCCCACGCCGGTTCGGCATGAGCGAGGAGCGCAGCGCCGGCTCGAATCCGAACGACCAGTGGGTCCAGGCTGCCGTGCCCTCACCGAGCACGATGACGATCTCGGGATCGATGGTGTGGATGATGCCCGCCAAGGTCCGCCCGAGCAGATGACCCGCCTCACTGAAGATCGCGGTCGCCGCCTCGTCGCCGGAGTCGGCCGCGTGACGGAGCGCCGACATCCCGCTGCCGTCGCCGATCACGCCGCGCTCGCGGGCGATGCGCACGAGTGCGGCCTCGCCGATGACGGCTTCGAGACAGCCCCGGTTGCCGCAGGTGCAGATCGGGCCGTTCTCATCAACCGGGATGTGGCCGATCTCGCCCGATGCGCCTGCGTGGCCGCGCAGCATCGCACCGTCCATCACGAAGCAGGCGCCGATGCCGGTTCCGATCGTCAGGACCATGAAGTTCTCGTACTGCCGGCCGAGTCCGTAGAGCCGCTCGGCCATGGCCAGGGCGTTCACGTTGTTCTCGACCAGCACCGGAAGGTCCAGCTCGCGCCTGAGCGCTCCGCCGACCGGCACCTGATTCCAGCCGAGCTGGGCGGAGTCGACCATGCCGTTGCCCTGCCGGTCGACCGAGCCGGGCACCCCGACCCCGATGCCGAGGAGGGGGGCCTTGCTGCCGCCCGCGATGAAGCGGCGAAGAAGCGCTGCCAGGTCAGTGAGCACGGTGGAAGCGGCGGCGTCGAAGGGCTCGCTGGCCGACCGCAGCACCGCACCGGCGATCCCGACCTCGACGAAGGCGACGTGATCCGGGGCGACCTTGACACCGATGGCGCGTCCGGCCGTCGCGACAAGGCCGAGCATTCTCGCGGGGCGGCCGCCCTGTGACGGCGAGTGATCGAGTTCGACCAGCAGGCCGTCGGCGATGAGGTCCTTGGTGAGCTGGGTCATGAGGGCCGGCGAGACGCCGAGCACCCGGGCGAGGTCCGCGCGGGACGCCGGGCCGGAGGCACCCAGGTGCGCGAGGATCGCCGAACGGTTGACGTCGGTGCGCGCTGTGGGGCGGATCGCCATTGATAGTCCCTCGGTGAGAAGACGTCCTTTGTTCAGGACTAAATAAACCCTAGAATGAAGTCGTGACCATGTCAACTCCTACCCGGCCCCCCGGGTTCGATCGCTTTATCGAACTCCTCGTCGCCGAAGCGACCACGCATGACGACGTCATCGGGGTCGTCGCCTTCGGGTCGACCGCTGATCGGCAACGTGCAGATGAATGGTCGGACCACGACATCGCCTGGGTCGTTCGACCGGGCGCCGAGGACCGATACCGCAACGACCTGAGCTGGTTGCCGACGACCGACCCGGTTGCGATCTCGGTGATCGAGCACCACGGCGGCGGCAAAGTGGTCGACGAGGGCGGGCATGTCGTGGAGTTCGGGGTCACCACCGTCGAGGGGCTCGGCGACTGGTTCGTCAATCGCTACGAAGTGCTCATCGACCGCGGCGGGGTCCGAGAAGCCCTCGCGGAGGTGGCCGGGAAGGTCGGCCCGGATGGGCCGGCCGATGACGCTCGAGAGATCCGCCTCGCACTCGCACAACTGCTCATCGGGGTCGGGCGCTACCGGCGCGGAGAAGTGCTCAGCGCCGGCCATTCGATCCGGTCGGAAGCGGTGAGCCACCTTCTGGTCGTGTTGGGCCATCGGCTGCCCGGGGCCCGGGAGCACCTCGACTCCCTCGATCCGCGGCGCCGCTTCGAACGAGTCAACCCCGCGATCGGCGCGTCGATCGAGCGCGCGCTCCGCCAGGATCCGGAGACCTGCGCGCGAGAACTGCTCGAGCTCGCGGAGCGGCTGCTGCCCGACTGGAAGGACTTTCCGCGCAACGGAGCGGCAGCCGTCCGCCGGCGGCTGGGCTGGGCCGGGTAGTCAGTCGGCGTGTCAGGCTGCGTCGAATGCCAGCCGTGCCGCGAAGCCGAGCAGCACCGCAGCGGTCACACGGTCGAGCCAGGCTCGCAGCCGGGGCCGGCTCAGAACGCGGCTCCCCCGCGCCACGAGCACGCTGCACAGCCCGAGCCAGACCAGCCCGAGAACGACGTGGCAGAGCACCAAGGCGGCAATGGTGAGGGCGCGCGGCGCGCCATACGGAACGAGCAACGGCAGCACGCCGACGTAGAAGGCCGCGATCTTCGGGTTGAGCAGGTTGGTCAGCAGCCCCTGCCGGAAGGCGGCCGCGCCGGACCAGCGAGTTGTCGGCGCGGACTCCGACTCGTGCACGGGCGAGCCGTGCTCGTGGAAGCTGCGCCACAACAGACGCAGCGCCATCCACACCAGGTAGGCGGCCCCGAGGTAGCGCACCACGGCGTAGGCGACCGGGGATGCCGCGAGCAGCGCCGACAGCCCGAGCACGGTGAGCGCGCCCCAGATCAGCAGCCCGACGGCCACCCCGCCCGACGCGAGCATGCCGGACCGACGACCGTCCGACGCGGCCCACCGCACGACGACCGCGAAGTCCGGGCCGGGCAGAACGGTCAGCAGCGCGAGCGCCCCGACCGCGGCCAGGAACGCCAGGAGCACGAAGGCTAGGCCGACTTCTCGGTGCGGCGAGCCGCGCGCGGCACGATCGTGGGGGCCGCGTTCTCGAGCACGGCGCCCTTCGTGACGACGACGCGGGCGACCTCGTCGCTCGACGGCACCTCGAACATGATCGGCCCGAGCACCTCTTCGAGGATGGCGCGAAGCCCACGCGCTCCGGTCTGCCGGAGCACCGCGAGATCGGCGATCGCCTCGAGGGCGTCGTCTTCGAACTCGAGCTCGACGCCGTCGATCTGGAACATGCGCTGGTACTGGCGCACGAGCGCGTTCTTCGGCACCGTGAGGATCTCCATCAGTGCGTGCTGGTCGAGCGGCGTGACGGTGGTGACGACGGGAAGCCGGCCGATGAACTCGGGGATGAGTCCGAACTTGTGCAGGTCTTCGGGAAGGACCTCGCTGAACAGGGTGGCCTCGTCGCGCTTGCTGTGCAGCGGGGCGCCGAAGCCGATCCCCCGTCGGCCGACACGGGCCGAGATGATGTCTTCGAGGCCCGAGAAGGCGCCGGCCACGATGAACAGAACGTTCGTCGTGTCGATCTGAATGAACTCCTGGTGGGGATGCTTCCTGCCGCCCTGAGGGGGAACGCTCGCAACGGTGCCCTCGAGGATCTTGAGCAGCGCCTGCTGCACGCCCTCGCCGGACACGTCGCGCGTGATCGACGGGTTCTCGGCCTTGCGGGCGATCTTGTCGACCTCGTCGATGTAGATGATGCCGTTCTCGGCGCGCTTGACGTCGTAGTCGGCGGCCTGGATCAGCTTGAGCAGGATGTTCTCGACGTCTTCGCCGACGTAGCCGGCTTCGGTGAGCGCCGTGGCGTCTGCGACCGCGAACGGCACGTTGAGCCGCTTCGCCAGGGTCTGCGCCAGGTAGGTCTTGCCGCATCCGGTCGGACCGATCAGCAGGATGTTGCTCTTCGCGATCTCGATGTCGTCGATGACCGCATCGGCCGCGCTGAGCGTCGACCGGGCGCGCACGCGCTTGTAGTGGTTGTACACGGCGACCGAGAGCGCCCGCTTGGCCGGCTCCTGACCGATGACGTACTCCTCGAGGAACGAGAAGATCTCTTTCGGCTTCGGCAGGTCGAACTCGCTCGAGACCTCTTCGCCGGCCTCGGCCAGGCGCTCTTCGATGATCTCGTTGCAGAGCTCGACGCACTCGTCGCAGATGTACACGCCGGGACCGGCGATCAGTTGCTGGACCTGCTTCTGAGACTTGCCACAAAAGGAGCACTTGAGCAGGTCAGCGCTCTCCCCGATGCGTGCCATGCATGCGAGCCTAACCCGAACCACCAACGCCGACCGGCAGTGTGTGGAAATGGATCGTCGGCGCGCCGTCGTAGGCTGGATCCATGCCGATGGCCGCGAGAGCGCAGCGATTGGCGCGCGGCTGGATCGTCGGCCTCGTCGCCACGACCGTCGCCGCGGTGTCGCACTCGCTCGCCGGCGGCTACCAGCCCGGCGCCCTCAGCTTCGGAACCGCGTTGGTCTTCGCGGGACTGCTCGGCACCGTGGTCGTCGGGCGAAGGCCGTCCCTGGCCCGCCTGAGCATCGCCGTCGGGGTATCGCAGCTCGCCTTCCACCTTCTCTTCTCGTTGCTCGGCAGCGGCGGGGCCGCTGCGTCGCCGGCAGCCGGCGCGGGGTTCGGGATGCCGGGAATGCCCGGCATGGGCGGTTCGGCCGGCTCGCCCGCGACGGCTCCCCTGGCGACGAGCGCGCACTACCACCTCGCCGACCCCGGGATGTGGATCGCCCACACCGTCGCGGCCGTGCTCACCATCGTCTTCCTGCGTCGCGCCGAGCTCGCCGTGTGGACCATGCTCACCCGGCTCGGCCGAGTGCTCGCGACCCGGCTGACCGTGGTGCTCGTGCCCGTGGCGTCCGACGGGGTGCCGCGCATCCCGGCCTGGCCGAGCATCGCAGGCCGGCCGGCCGAGCGGCCTCTCGTCGCGTCCGCGTCGCGCCGCGGTCCCCCTCTGCTCGCGTTCTGAGCCTCACCGACGGCGCCCGCCCGGGTGTTCGTCGAAGTCCGCGCGTGCGCGGCATCCAGAACTCGCAGACAGGAATCTTCCGCATGAACAACCCCACTCGACGCATCGGCGTCACGGCCCTGGCCTTCGGCGCTGCCGCGCTGTTGGCCATCGCCGCGCCGCTGAGCGCCAGCGCCCATGTCTCCCTGCAGCAGAACACGGCGACCGCAGGCAGCTTCACCACCCTCACCTTCCGTGTTCCGAACGAGACCACCGGCGCCTCGACGAACAAGCTGACCGTCACGCTGCCCACCGGCAAGAGCCTGCTCGAGAGCGTGAGCTACATCCCGGTGCCCGGCTGGACGACCCAGCTGGTCACCACGAAGCTCGACACACCGATCGTCGATGGGGACAGCACGATCACTGAGGCCGTCACCCAGGTGGTCTGGACCGCGAAGCCCGGGTCGGAATACGGCCCGGGCAGCGAAGGGCAGTTCGCGCTGTTCGTCGGCGCGATCCCTGACGTCGGCAAGCTGAGCCTGCCTACCGAGCAGGGCTACACCGACGGCTCGGTCGTCTCGTGGAGCGGGGCGGTGGGCTCCGACCACCCCGCGCCGGTGCTCTACGTCAACGACGCACCGCCGACGAGCGACGATCCGGACAGCGCGCCCGAGACGACGGTCACGGCACCCGCGAGCACGAGCACCGCGGCCCAGCCCGACGTGCTGGCCCGTGCGGTCGGCGCAGTCGGGCTCGTGCTCGGCGCGATCGCCCTGGTGATCGCGATCGTCGGGCGGCGTCCGGCGCGGAAGGCGGGCTGACATGCGCCGCGGCCCTGCCCTGCTGCTGGCATTCGCGCTCGGCCTCACCGCCGCACTCGCGATCGCCGGCCCGGCGATGGCGCACAACCAGATCGTCTCGTCGACCCCCCAGCCGAACGAGACGCTGACCGCGCTTCCTGCCCGGTTCGAGATCGAGACGAACGAGTCGCTGCTCGACATCGGAGGGACGGGCCGCGGCTTCGCCTTCGAGATCCAGGATGCCGCAGGCAAGTACTACGAGACCGGCTGCGTCTCGATCGTGGACCACAGCATGTTCACAGCGGCCCGACTCGGAGACGCCGGCGCGTACACCGTCATCTATCAGTTGGTGTCGTCAGACGGCCACACGGTGAGCGGCAGGATCCCGTTCACCTGGGCTCCCTCGGGCACGGCCGCCGTCACCCGGGGGGTCGCGGCTCCTCCCGGGTGCCACGGGGCGGCGGGTCCCGCCGCTCCGAGCTCCGGTAACGGCGGGAGCGAGGCGGAACGTCGCTCGACGGTGCCGCTCGCCGACATCCTCTGGATCGGCGGGATCGTCGTCGCGGTCGCGCTGGCGGTGGTCATCACCCTCGTCCTCGTGACCAGGCGGCGACGCGGCGACGACGAGGAGGACGACGACGCGCCGACGGCCCCTACTCGGTCTCCGTGATCTCGACCAGGGGGAGCTCGCGCCCGGCCTTCTTCTGCTGGTCGACGAAGAACGGGTGGTCGGCGATCAACCGCGCCCATGCCGCTTCACGCGACTTCTGGGCCAGCACCCGGGCGGCGCCGTCGTACTCGCGGGTCGGCTCCTCGACGTGCACGACCGGATCGGCGACGACGTTCCGGTACCACTGAGGCTCGTGATCGGCCCCATCGTTCGAGGCGACGACGAGAATGCCCAGCTCGGTCGTCGTGAACATCACCGGCACCGTGGATGCCGCGAAAGTGCGGGCACCGGTCGTGGTGAGGAGCACCAACCGGTCGCGATGCACCCCGTCGATCGAGATCTCGCCGCCTGCACGGAAGTCGGCGATCACCTGATCATTGACGGCTCTCATGTTCACGCGCTCAAAGTTAATGCGCGACCATCCCACCCCAGAAAGGGCTCTCGGCAACGCTCAGGCGGTTCACAGAACGGCGAGAGGCCTGCCGGGAAAAATCCCCAGCAGGCCTCTCGAAACCGATCGCGTCGCGACCAGGCGGCTACTTCACCAGCGCGGGCAGGTTCTTGCGGCTGCTCAGCACCTGGTCGATCAGGCCGTACTCCAGCGCCTCGTCTGCCGACAGGATGGTGTCGCGCTCGAGGTCCTTGTTGATGCGCTCCAGGTCGTGGTTGGAGTGCCGCACCAGCGTCTCTTCGAGCCAGGTGCGCAGTCGCAGGATCTCTTTCGCCTGGATCTCGATGTCCGACGCCTGACCGCGCCCGGCCTCGCCGACGGCGGGCTGGTGGATCAGGATGCGCGCGTTCGGAAGCGCGAGGCGCTTGCCCGGCGTTCCGGCTGCGGCGATCACCGCGGCGGCGGAGGCCGCCTGGCCCAGCACGACCGTCTGGATCTGCGGGCGGATGTACTGCATCGTGTCGTAGATCGCCGTCATCGCGGTGAACGAGCCACCGGGCGAGTTGATGTACATGACGATGTCGCGATCCGGGTCCTGGCTCTCGAGCACCAGCAGCTGGGCCATGATGTCGTCGGCCGAGGCGTCGTCGACCTGGACTCCGAGAAAGATGATCCGGTCTTCGAAGAGCTTCGCGTACGGGTCCTGGCGCTTGAAGCCGTAGGCCGTGCGCTCCTCGAAGCTGGGCAGGATGTAGCGGGACTCGGGCATGGGGCCAGTCGCCTGGTACGTGGGGCTAGTCATTTTCTCGGTCCCTTACTTCTTGTCTTCGGTTCCGCCGCCGCCGACGACGTCGGACGCGGACTCGCGGATGTGGTCGACGAAGCCGTAGTCGAGCGCCTCCTGGGCGTTGAACCACCGGTCGCGGTCGCCATCCGCGTTGATCTGCTCGACCGTCTTGCCGGTCTGCGCCGCCGTGATCTCGGCGAGGCGCTTCTTCATGTCGAGGATGAGCGCGGCCTGCGTCTGGATGTCCGACGAGGTGCCGCCGAATCCGCCGTGCGGCTGGTGCAGCAGCACCCGCGCGTTCGGGGTGATGTAGCGCTTGCCCTTGGTGCCGGCGGTCAGCAGCAGCTGCCCCATCGAGGCGGCCATGCCGATTCCGACCGTGACGATGTCGTTCGGCACGAACTGCATCGTGTCGTAGATGGCCATGCCCGCGGTGATCGAGCCGCCGGGCGAGTTGATGTAGAGGAAGATGTCCTTCTTCGGGTCCTCCGCAGCGAGCAGCAGGAGTTTGGCCGCGATCTCGTTCGAGTTGTCGTCGCGCACCTCCGAACCGAGCCAGATGATGCGGTCTTTCAGAAGACGGTCAAAGACACTCGGCGGGAATGCCGTATCGGCCATGGGGTTGCTCCGTTTCGGTTTCGCTCCCGATTTCGGAAACGATGTCGAGGTCGAATCTACCGGCGGGTCCCGGGGCGCACTGACGTGTTCGCCCTGGGCAGAGACAGCGCGCCCTTGCCCGGTCGGGGAGCACCACGGGTGCGTATCGCGACCCTGCCGTGACTAGCCTGAATCGCATGGAAACCGACTGGCAGCAACGCGTCGACGCGGTCTGGGCGGATGCCGCGAACCTGAGCGACGACGAGCTCGTCTCTGCGATCGACGCGCTGGCGGCAGAGCGCGGGCCGAACGATGCCGTGGCTCTCGCGGAGCGCGGCGGCGCACGCGACTCCACCGGGCTCGAGCGCGAGGCCGTCACCTTCTACCGTGCCGCCCTGGCCGCCGGACTCGACGATGCCCGGCGTGCACAGGTCGTCATCCAGCTCGCGAGCACCGTGCGCAACCTGGGCCGCCCCGACGAATCGCTCGACCTGCTCACGGCGGAGTTCGCCGGGCAGCCCGACCATCCACTCGCCGACGCGGCGACCGCGTTCGCCGCACTCGCCCTGGCCAGCGCGGGTCGGCCGACCGAGGGGCTCGTTGCCGTGCTGCACGCCCTGGCGGCGCACCTTCCGAGGTATCAGCGCGCGGTCAACGCCTACGCAGACGAACTGCTGGAGCGTGACGCGGTCACCGGGGACGCACCGTGAACCATGGTCCGGCATAGTCTGTGTCGAACCTCGACGCGACCTGACGGCTTGGCTGAAACGAGCGGAAGTGACGAATGCCGCGGGGGTCGGCGACCGGTCAGCCGGCCAGCTTCTCGAGGGTGTTCAGGTTGCGCGTCGTGATCCACGGCTTGTACGACGCCTTCGACTGGGCCTTGCCCATCGCCGAGTCGAGCGTGCTGCCCTTGGGCACTGACCAGTAGACGACGCCCTCGCCGGCCGAGGCCTGCTCGATCGCGGGGTCGAGCTCGACGGCCAGCAGCTCGGAGCGCACCTCGGGCTTGACGACGAACACCACGTAGGCGTGCCGCTCGGCCGAGCGCGGGTACGGGTAGGCGGCGATGATCGTGCGGATCGCATCCACCGTGAGCACGTGCACCCATGCCTCGTACCCGAACCGGGCGCGCAGAGCCGACTCGAGGGTCTGCTTCGCGGTGGATGCGTCATCCCGGGTCGTGAAGAGCACGTTGCCGCTCGCGAGCACGGTCTTCACGTCGTCGTAACCGAGCCCGCGCACGACCTCGGCGAGGTCGGACATCGCGATGTTCACGCCGCCGACGTTGACTCCCCGCAGGAGCGCGACGTAGTGAATCATGTCACCCCTCGACGTCGAGATGAGGCAATCCGTGCCCGGGCGCATCCGAGATGAACCAATTGGTTCATCTCGACGCACGCGGGGATGCCGCTAGCTGTGGTCGTGCCCGTAGTGCTCGTTGCCCGGCTTGCGGCCGTGGCCGTCGGTGGCGGCCTTGCCCTTCGCCTTGCTCTTGGCCTTCGGCGCCGAGCCGGATCCGGCGTTCGCCTCGGCGAGCAGTCCGGCCGCATCGCTGGTGTCGAACTCGCCCTCCTCGTCGGCGGGCTCGTCGGCCAGGATGCCCTCGGTCAGTGCCGAGACATCCACCGCCTTGCCCTTCGTGTCGACGACCTTGGCCTTCGACAGCACGCTGGCGAGGGCCTTGGCACGGGCGACCTCACCGATCATGGCGGGCAGCTGGCCGTTCTGGTCGAGCACTTTGATGAACTCGCCGGGCTCCATGCCGTACTGGGCCGATGCCTGGATCAGGTACGAGGTGAGCTCGTTCTGGCTGACCTTCACCTCTTCCTTCTCGGCGATCGCGTCGAGCAGGATCTGCGAGCGGAAGGTCTTCTCGCTGCTCTCGGCGACCTCTGCACGGTGCACGTCGTCTTCGAGGCGGCCCTCCTGCTCGAGGTGGCGGTGCACCTCGTCGTCGATGAGCCCCTGCGGAACGGGGATGTCGACCTTCTTCAGCAGCTCGTCGACGATCTTGTCGCGGGCCTCGACGCCCTGGCCGAACTCCTTCGACTTGGCGAGCTGCTCGCGCACGTCGCTGCGGAGTTCGCCGATGGTGTCGAACTGGCTGGCGATCTGGGCGAAGTCGTCGTCGGCCGCCGGCAGCTCGCGCTCCTTGACGGCGAGGACCGTGACCGAGATCTGCGCGTTCTCGCCCTCGTGGTCACCGCCGAGCAGCGGCGCCTCGAAGGTGGTGGACTCCCCCGCGGTCAACGTGTCGAGCGCCTCGTCGATGCCCTCGATCAGCTCGCCCGAGCCGAGCTCGTACGAGATGTTGCTCGCGGTGTCCACTTCTTCGCCGCCGATCGTGGCGGTGAGGTCGAGCTGCACGAAGTCGCCGGAGCGGGCCGGGCGATCGACGGTCACCAGGGTGCCGAAGCGGCTGCGCAGGTTCTCGAGCTCGTTCTCGACGTCATCCACGCTGACGACGATCGGCTCGACCTCGAGCTTCAGACCGTCGTAGTTCGGGATGTCGAACTCGGGCCGGGTGTCGACCTCGACCGACAGCTCGAGGTTGCCGCTGAAGTCGTCGACGCTCGGCCACTTGGTGATGTCGGCG
>Ga0068855_100002048_pt1 | contig 24994 bp, 25 predicted proteins | sample KBSCornC52_FD_66592 | JGI IMG/M metagenome (GOLD analysis project Ga0068855, IMG submission 66592) | Corn rhizosphere microbial communities from Kellogg Biological Station, Michigan, USA - KBS Corn C5-2 | ecosystem: Host-associated > Plants > Roots > Rhizosphere > Soil ... | reverse complement strand
CATTCGAGCGAATATCTTCAGCCCCTAAAAAGACAAGAGAGTATTTTATCAAAATAGAGTTTTCTGGTTTTGAATCATAATCGTTTTTTTTATCAACTTCATAATCGCTTGGGTGCGTCTTATACAAAGAGTATAAAGCAGTTTCAAAATCAATAGGCCTAGGAAAAAATTGAACTAAAAGATGCACCATTACAATGAAATGGAAGTCATCGCTTGATCTATTTCCTCTATTAGGAAAATATAAAGTGATGTTGGGTAAACTATATTCCTGAAATCTTTGAAAATTTCTTATTTTAATCAAATCAAGATCGATAAGCTCTTTTATGACAAAACGAAAAACAGTATAGAATTCTGAATCGTTGAAATTGTATGAATAAGATAAATCGTTTCTTTGATTTTGAGAATTGTAATATTTAAAAAGTGCTACTTTCGTTTTTAATAACTCGGTTATATTTTCGATTAAGTGCTTCTTATTGTCGAAGTAAAAAGGAAATTGCGAATAAAATTTGTCTATGTAACCATTGAATTCAGCTTTCGAACCGTATCTATGAAAAAACAAATGTTCAATAGTATTTATATCACAAACCAAAATAATTTTGTCGAATCCAAATTTATTTTGCTCCTTTTTGCTATCATAGTGTGCTGTGAAGATGTTAAATATTCTAAAAACATGCTCAGCATCAAGGCGATCTAAGTCATCAATGACAAGCACAATTTGTTTTTTTGATTTAGCCTTTATTGTATTTAAATAATCATTTATTTTTTTGGTAAAAAAATCTTCCTCTTTTATAGAACCCGATTGCATTCGTAACGAAACTAAATAATCAATTATAAAGTCTTCTTCAGTTTTATTTAAATCCCTTTTATAGTCCGAGAATTTTTCGAATAAGCCTTTAATTTGATCAATAATTTCTAAGCCTGGTTTAGCTTTCGGTATAAACGCTTTAGACAGAGATTGTGACAACGAATAAAGATCCATTTGGTGCAAAGCAAACATTTGCCCAATTAAAAAGTTATTAAACTCTTCTTTACCTAACTCAATATATTCAGAAAATTCCTCGAAAATCGAAGTCAAAATATCAAACTTGATTAATTCAAAAACGTCTTTGTTTGACGCAACGCTGTAACTCGTAGGGAATATCTTGATAACTAGATAATCATCAATATCGGCGAAAAAGCTTTCAATGAAAGAGGATTTACCGGCGCCAAACGGCGCTGAAAATAAAATACGAATATTGGAGTCTAACTCTACGTGCTTTTTAAATCGTTGTATTTCTGTGTCAACAGGTACAATATGACTAACCGTCTTTTTCATTCCCTAAATGTACTTAAAATCGTTTTATCCCGATGACTTTTGGATTTGAAAAAAAGCCCCAAGCGGTCTCACGGGCGTAGTCGCTTGGTAGCGTCTTTATAGATAAATTTCCGGGTGCAAAGATATTAAGAGGCCCCTCGTGATTTGGTGACGCTATTTTGTCAGTAAACGCATATTTGCAACGAGAACAGAATGTTGTAAAACAATGAAAATCAATATGTTCAAAAAAGCGTGCGCGCAAAAAAACTAGAACATGAGAACATTAAAACGGCGTAAAAAGCGCTGTCGCGCTGAAAAATTTTGTGCTGAATGTAGTCGGGGCAACCTTTCCAGCAGGTCTGTGAGTACACAGACCGTGGGTGATACGGACCGCGGGTGACGAGATAGATTTCGGAATATTAATGGGACTGTATAATTTGTAAAAATGTATCGATGTTGATGTGATTCACTTTAGGAAAGTCATTTTCTGCTAAAAATCTGAAATGCTGATCGTTACTTACAAGGTAATCAGCGGCCCCGGAAATTGCGGCATCTACGTACTTGTTATCATCAGGGTCTTTATTAATTAAATTCCACTCAAAAAATATTTCCACTTTTTTCAGATTCTCTAAGTTCAACAACATCTCTGCAATGTTATTGGCTACTGTCGCGTTAGTTTTTCGCTCAATTATTTCAATGTATTCTGATAAGATATCATTACTCAATATTAAGGTAAAACTGCCTTCAATGAGCGCATCGAGAATTGGTCTGTATTTTGATTTTGGTGGAATTGCAACCAGTAATACATTGGTGTCAAGTACTACGTTCATTTACGAGTTTCGCCTTAAACGTTCATTAGCCCATTCGCTGATTGTATCGTCGTTCCAATTTTTCTCTTCCCAAAGCTTATCCATCTCGTCACTGGCGGTTTTGGCGAAATATTTTGCAAGCAAGTTTTTTATTTCTGCCAATTGAGTTTCAGGCAGGTCATATTGAAACAGCTTTAATATTTCCAATTGGACATTTGTAAGTTTCCCTGCGGTTTCCATCTGCTTATGCTTTACACAAAAATACCTTTATATACAATAATATGCAAATCACCAAAATGCCCCGGTATAGCCTAATAACATTCGCATTTATCGTGCGCCATCAATTTATAGAATGTTTAAATCCAATTGCCTAAATTAGCTTCATTACTACCTTAAGCCATGAAAACCAAACTTACCCTCCTTTTTGCAGCCGTTTTAGCCACCAGCGCCACATTCGGGCAAACCTATATTAAAAATGTAACAGTTGTTGACGTGGTAAAAAGCAGGCTGATTCCGGACGAAACGGTAATCATAACCGGTAATATCATCTCGGACATCGGTCCGTCCAAAAAAATAAAAATACCTGCCGATGCTAAAGTGATTGATGGTACAGGCAAGTTTTTAATGCCGGGACTTACGGATGCGCACATACACTTTTTTCAAACCGGCGGCGTATACACCCGCCCGGATGGCCTCGACCTGCGCAAATACCGCCCCTACGACCAGGAAATAGCATGGGCACACGATCACATGGACGAGTTTTTACGGCGCTACGCCAGTTTGGGTATCACCACCGTTATTGATCCCGGCGCAACTTTTAATTTCCTGAGGTCGAGAGACAGCCTCAGGAGCAAAAGCTATGCTCCCGCAATTTATATGGCTGGCCCGCTGATCACCACTTATGAGCCGGCGGTATATAGGGGACTTCAGGGCGATGAGCCCTTTAACCTGGTAACCACGCCTGAAGAGGCGCGCGCTTATATACAAAAGCAATTGCCTTATCATCCCGATTTCATCAAAATATGGTATATCGTATTGGATAAGGATAAAGAAGCCGGCGCCCGCAAGTTTGAACCGGTTGTAAAAGCAGCTATTGACGAAGCGCACAAAAATAATTTGCGGGTAGCTGTTCACGCCACCGAAAGAATTACCGCACAGCTGGCTGTTGAAAGCGGCTGCGATTACCTGGTGCACGAGGTTGAGGATGAAGTAGTATCGGATGCCTTTGTCAAATTGCTGATAGATCATAAAATTGTGCTTTGCCCAACCATGATCGTGGAAGATGGCTTTGTAAATACTTTCGGTCAAAAAACCAATCCTTCGTACTATGAATTTGTGAAATCGAGCCCGCAGCAATTGGGATCATTATATGATTTAAAGCATATAGCCGATACAGGTTTGGTAAACAGGTATAACCGGCGTATTGCCGGCAGGGCGGCATCCTTTGCGCATGATGATTCGGTACGGATGGTAAATCTTAAAAAAATGGCTGATGCGGGCGTTAATATTGCAGCAGGTACCGATGCCGGAAACCCCGGTGTTATGCATGCGTCTTCATTATTTGCGGAACTAATGGCCATGAAACAAAGTGGCTTAAGCAATTGGCAAATACTAAAGTCGGTTACGCTGGGCGGTGCGATGTCTATAGGAAAGCAAAATGAATTCGGTACCATTGAAAAAGGAAAACTGGCGGATATGATCCTGCTGGACGCTAACCCGGCTGATAGTTTGGAAAGCCTGAAAAGGATAAGCCTGGTCATCAATAAAGGCAACCTTATTTCACCTGATTCCCTCATCAAAGAAACACCGGAAGCATTGGTGCAACGCCAGCTTAACGCCTATAATGCGCGCAATATAGAGGCTTTTTTAGAGCCATATGCCGATGATGTCGAGTTTTACGATTATCCTAACACCCTGCTGGGCAAAGGAAAAGTTGCACTGCGTAAAATTTACGCCAACATCTTTACTAAGATCACAACACTACATTGCGAGCTCAAAGGACGAATGGTGCAGGGAAATGTGGTAATTGATAACGAAAGCGTAGCTGGTTTCGGTAAAGACAAGGTGCGCGGCGTTGTTATTTATAATATCGAAAACAACAAAATAAAGAGGGTTTACATCGTGCAGTAAACAAGTACGGCAAGATTTCAATCCCGCCAAAAAATAACAATGGAAGAGAAAAACAAAGATTATATCAGCGAAAAACACAAGAACAGCCCGGTGAATTTAGCGGCGGGCGAAAGATTCATCGATCTGAGCCATACCATTTCCGATGGATTAATCACCTACAAAGGTTTGCCGGCGCCGATTATTTGCGATTACCTGAGTCGCGAAAACTCCAAACAATTTTATGAAGCGGGTACCGAATTCCAGATCGGTAAATTAGAGATGGTGACCAACACAGGGACTTATATTGATTGCCCATTTCACCGTTATGAACATGGCAAGGACCTCTCGCAAATTGCCATTGAACAATGCGCCGCGCTGGAAGGCATCACCATAAATGCATTAGGCGCAACGGCAATTGGACATGAATATTTTGAAGGTAAAGAGCTTCGGGACAAAGCTGTTTTGGTCTACACAGGCTGGGCGAAGCATTGGAACACTCCTGAATATTTTGAAGGGCATCCTTACCTTACGGAAGATGCCGCTATCTACCTAAAAGATGCCGGTGTTAAGTTGGTTGGTATTGATAGCCACAATATTGATAATACCGCAGGCAGATCGCGGCCAGTACATACCACTTTGTTAGGTGCTGAGATTTTGATAGTAGAACACATGTGCAACCTGGATAAATTGCCGCAAAGCGGTTACCAGTTTAATGCCGTGCCGCCCAAAATAAAAGGCGCAGGCACTTTCCCGGTAAGGGCTTATGCGAGCTTAAAATAAAGGCAGTCCGGCTTTTGACTTGCGACAATCCTAGATCATCAGTTTTCTCTTGCGGAACTTCAGAAAAAACAGCAGTAAACTTACGTAGCCAATAAAGCTTAATACTTCCATTATTTTGCCGCCATGTTTAATGGGCTCAATAGTGCGGAAATCGACCAATATATAGTAAAAATTTACGAGTACGAGCAGGACAAGCCCGAAGACCGCGATAGTGGCTACATTTTTCATTGGAGTGGTATGTTTAATTATCGGATTAACTGTAAAAACAAGGGAATGTTTAACTGCATTTTATTCGATAATTTTAACACCGAAAACGTAGGATTGTTTGGAAGCGTTATTTATATCGCACTGATTTGCAATCGCTTATTAATAAACGAAAAGGCCAATAGATACGCGGACCGTGGAAAATGAGGAAAAAACTATCGAGAGCATTCCGAAATCGCCCCTCGATAGCTATCGGGACCGCCTTTCGAGTTAACTACTACTTCACCCTCTTATAAATATCCTTCAAATTCCTGCCCATTTCTTTGTAATCGAGGCCATAGCCAACTACAAATTCATTTTCAATTTCAAAACCGACATACTTTAACTCGTCGATTTTTTTCAGGACAGCTGCAGGTTTAAGCAACAGGGAACAAAGTTTTATGGAGGCGGGTTGTTTTACCTTTAATTTCTCGAGCAGGTAGTGGGCAGTATTCCCTGTGTCGACAATATCTTCAATAACCACAACTTCGCGGCCCTTAATATCAACACTAAAATCAATATCGTCGCGTATTTTAAGGCTGCTTTTGGTGCCGCCATAATAGGAGGCCAGTTTGGTAAAGGTTATTTCGCAGGGAATATCAATTTGTTTAATCAAATCGGCTATAAACAAAAAACTGCCGTTGAGTACACCAACAAAAACGGGTACACAATGCCTGTAGTCGGCGCATAGTTGTTTGCCTATGGTTTTAATGCGCTCGTCTATAGCCTCGGCGTTTATCAGGGGTTCAAACTCTAAGTCGGCTATTTTTGTTTTCATGCTACTAATGTAGTGAAAAAGTTGGAAAAGTCCGAAAGTTGGAAAAGTCCGGAAGTCCGGAAGAAAAAATATAATTGCCTGCGATATCGCTTTATAGCACAGCAGTCTAGCTAAACTTTTTATTTCTTTTCCACTTCCGGACTTTCGGACTTCCCGGTCCCGATAGCTATCGGGATTCGGACTAAAACCCTATCTTTGCGCCTCAAAATGACAGATTACCAGGTTCATACTTTACCCAACGGTATTAGAATACTTTTTAAACACGCGGCCTCAACCATAACACATTGCTGCTTTTTGGTGAATGCCGGCGCACGCGATGAGCAGGAACACCAAACGGGCCTGGCGCATTTTATAGAACACCTATTATTTAAAGAAACCGAAAGGCGCAATACCAACCAAATATTAAACCGGCTGGAGCTGGTGGGCGCCGATTTAAATGCCTATACAGCCAAAGAATACACCTGTATCCATGCGTCGCTGCTTAATCAGCACCTGGAGCGGGCGGCAGATCTTTTCGAGGATATCCTGTTTCACTCCACCTTCCCTGAAGATGAGATGGAAAAAGAGAGGGGCGTGATACTGGATGAAATAGCCTCGTACCTCGATCAGCCCGAAGAAGCCATACAGGACGATTTTGAAGAGTTGTTGTATCAAGGCCATACAATTGGTCGAAATATTTTAGGCACGCCGGAAACCGTGGGCAAACTGAATACAGGCGACATCAGGCAGTTTATTGCGGCTAACTACAATACATCGGGGATGGTTTTTGCCGTTTTTGGCGATTATGATTTTAAAAAAGTCGTTAAGATATCTGAAAAATATTTTGGCGCTGTTCCGGCAAACAACTCCGTTAAACAACGGGTAACGCCGGGTTTAAGCAATTCCGGGCGCACCGTTTTAGCCAAGCCGATATCGCAAACCCATTGCATTATTGGCGGCCAGGCTTATGCATCGCCGCATCACCATAAAAATGGCTTGCTGTTGTTAAATAATCTGCTGGGCGGCATGGGTATGAGCAGCCGGCTAAACCTGGAGATCCGCGAAAAGTATGGCATAGCTTATACCATCGAATCGAATTATACCGCTTTTACCGACACCGGCATTTTTTCTATTTATTTTGGAACCGATAGCGAGAAAGCGGAAAAGGCGACCAAACTGATCCACAAAGAGCTCAAAAAACTGCGTGACAATAAATTGGGCTCGCTGCAACTGCACCAGGCTAAGGAAAAATTTATTGGCCAGATAGCTTTAGCCGAAGAAAACCGGATGAGCCTGATCATCTCGATGGCAAAAAGCCTGATCGACTACAATTGCGTAGATACGCTGCAACAGGTTTTTGATAAAATTAATGCCGTTACAGCCGAACAATTGCTCGAAATCAGCAACGAAATATTTGATATTGACCGTATGCTGACTTTGGTTTTTGAGCCTAAGCAATAATCGTGTATTTTTGCATATTCAAAATAGCGTAAGGCGCCATAAGCTTGTTGCATATGACGCCTTGTGTACGATAAAAATATCCATTTAATGAAATTTCCAATAATAGCATACGGCGACCCGGTTTTACGAAGAAAAGCAACGGCCATTGAGCCCGAAGAATATCCGCACATAAAAGAACTGATTGAAAACATGTTCGAAACCATGTATGCTGCACACGGCGTAGGGCTGGCAGCTCCGCAAGTTGGCCTGTCAATGCGTTTGTTTGTGGTGGATGCCGCTCCCTTCGAAGATGACGATGCCAGCTTAAAAGGCTTTAAAAAGGCTTTTATTAATGCGATGATATTGGAAGAAACCGGCGAAGAATGGCCGTTTAACGAAGGCTGCCTCAGTATACCTGATATAAGGGAAGATGTTTACCGTAATAAGGTGGTGAAGTTATCCTACTACGATGAGGAATGGAAACATCATGAGGATACCTTTTCGGGAATGGCAGCACGTATTATCCAGCACGAATACGACCATATTGAAGGCAAACTGTTTACCGATAAATTAAGCCCCCTGCGTAAACGTCTCATCGAGAAAAAGCTCAATGATATTTCGAGAGGTATTGTTGATGTGGACTATAAAATGAAATTTCCTGCAGTTAAAAAAGGAAGATAGGTTGTTTAGTCTGGAGTCTTAAGTCCTGAGTCGGGGTATCGCAAAACGATATGAGACTTAGGATGACCGTTTAGCCCAATTTTTCTTGATTCCTGGCTCTTGATTCCTGGCTCTTTTTAGTTTCCTGAGGAGACCGCTGTTGGCGCAGGCGGACTTGTATCGGCACTACGGGCCTTATCGCCATCGGATATCGATTTAATTAAACTACCCCAGGCAAACGGGTTAAGCAACGGATTGGTAGTATAGTGCGAATTAACGACGTTGTTATGGAAATCCTGGAAGGTGCCTGTTTCCAGGCCATCGCGTGGCAATGTTTTCTCTAAAGTAGATATAGATGCTGCACTCAAATTTTTCCTGGCAATAGCCAGGTCGTCATCAGCAATCTTCATCGTTAAAAAATCCTTTGTAAATTCTTCGGTGGTGGCCCATGGGAACACACGGAAAACGGGGAGATTAATAACCTGTGGTTTCAGCAAAACCTGTATGGTATAGCTTCGGGTAGGCACACTTGCCGGTATAACAACGCTAAAATTATTATACCCCACACACGAAAAGCGTATACTATCGCGCTCATGAACCACAAATGAAAAATAGCCCTTGTAGTTTGATTGGTAAACGATGCCCCCTGCCGATAGGTTGGTGATGCTTACGTAAGGCACAATAACCCCCGAACTATCGGAATTATGCACAATGCCGCTAAACTGCACCAACGGCCGTTCCTGCTTTTGCGCAAAAGCGGTTATTGTAATCAATAAAAACAAAAACAGGCCGGTTACCTTTTTCATTTACGTATTAAGGGGTTGATTTATTTTCTGGGGTTATAAAACTAATCTACGCTTTTTGTACAAAAATATATTATTGGCGCAATGATTAGGCCAATTTAACAAAACTTAACACTAACGGAGGTTCTCCGGCAATACGGCATGCGGATCATCAATATCCGTAAGGTTAATGGCCTCAACAGCAGTAATTTCCGGAACGGCTTTTTTTATAGCTTCCTCAATCCCGGCCTTAAGCGTCATGATGCTCATCGGGCACGATCCGCAGGAGCCGAGCAGCTTCAGTTTCACCACATTTTCAGGAGTGATCTCTTCTACCGAAACATTTCCGCCATCAGTAAGTAAATACGGCCTTATGGTATCCAACGCCGCTTCTACCTGTTCTAATAAACTCATCTGTATCTATTTATAAAGTAAAGTTATTAATTATTTACAACACTTGCACCATTTATAGCAATAGCGTTACTTATGGCTATTTGTTGTGCAACTTTTTTCGCCATGGTAATAAACGCATCCGACATCAGGCTGCCCTCATCCAGCACAACCGGTTTGCCCGCGTCGCCCGAGTCGCTGATGCTTTTTACCAGCGGTATTTCGCCTAAAAATGGTACTTGCAATTGTTGCGCCAGTTTTTGACCGCCGCCTTGTCCAAAAATATAATATTTGTTTTCGGGTAGTTCGGCCGGGGTAAAATACGCCATGTTTTCAACTATACCCAAAATAGGGACGTTAATGGCATTCATCATAAACATACCTATGCCTTTTTTGGCGTCGGCCAAGGCCACATTTTGCGGGGTGGTAACTATTACGGCGCCCGTTACCGGGAAGGTTTGCGTTACCGTAATATGGATATCGCCGGTGCCCGGTGGCAGATCTACTACCAGGTAGTCCAGTTCGCCCCAATCGGCATCATTAAACAATTGTTTTACTGCAGTTGACACCATTGGTCCGCGCCACGGAACGGGTTGGTTAGGGTCGGTAAAAAAGCCTATCGACAACAGCTTAATACCATATTTTTCGATAGGATGGATGCGGGTTTTGCCATCAACATCACTCGCTTTTGGCCTTTCGCCTTCCAACCCAAACATAATAGGGATGGATGGCCCGTAAATATCAGCATCAATTAAGCCCACCTTAGCGCCGGTTTTAGCCAGGCCAAGCGCCAGGTTAACGGCTACGGTTGATTTACCCACACCGCCTTTGCCGGATGCTACCGCGATAATATTTTTAACACCGGGCACACCGGTATTTTTTTGCGTAGTAACCCGCGATGTCATATTAATATGCACATCGGCATCTTTACTTACAAAGTAGTGGATTGCATTGCGGCAGGCATTTTCAATCATGGCTTTAAGCGGACAGGCAGGTGTGGTAAGGATAACCGAGAAACTTACACGGTTACCATGAATTAAAATGTCCTGTATCATGTTAAGGGTAACCAGGTCCTTTTTTAGGTCGGGTTCCTCTACATTGCTAAGCGCCTGTAAAACTTGTTCGCGGGTGATTGTTGCCATTATGACACAAATTTACTAAAACCGCAGCAACAAGTGTCATTTAAGTCTAAACTCTTTAGCTACGGCATTGCTGCCGCCATGGCTAAAATGCAGCTAGCGAAACAGCTACGCACAAAAAAAGCCCCGGGCACTACTCCGGAGCTCACTAAAATTAAACTATAAAACTGAACACAAAACGCCTTTTTTAGCATAAAGCACAAAGACCAAAGCTTAAAGCTTTTACCGCGTCGTTTCTCAAATCGTCTTTTTAGCTTACATCATACAGGGGGGGAGCCTTTCATCTTGCTTACCTGCCCTTTTTTTATTTCATATAACGGTATTAAACCCCATTTCAAAAGCTTTCTGCTTTTCGCTTTAAGCTTTTCGCCTTCTCAACTGCAGCCCATCGAATTTCCGCAGTTTAAGCACTTATAACACGTTCCTGATCTAACGGTAGTATGCCCGCAAGTATTGCATGCCGGGGCATCGCTTTGTACGCCCATACTTAAGTCCATGCTAAACTTCCTGCTGCTTTCCACTGCAACTGCCACTGGTTTCGAAGCCGGTTCGTAAACATTGCTTTCATCGGTATTAAAATCCTCATCGCCCATTTGCGGGTTGCCGGTTATTCCTTTTTGCTCGGTAATTACATGTACCAGGTCGGTGCGGTTTTGGTACTCGTATCCCAGCATCCTGAAAATATAATCAATAATACTGGTAGCGCTTTTAATATTGGCATGGCCTACCACCATACCGGCCGGCTCAAAGCGGGTGAACGTGAATTTCTCTACATACTCTTCCAGCGGAACGCCGTATTGTAAACCAACCGAAACGGCTATGGCAAAACAGTTCATCAGCGAGCGGAAGGTAGCGCCCTCCTTGTGCATGTCCACAAATATTTCGCCCAGGGTGCCGTCTTCATATTCGCCGGTGCGCACATACACTACCTGGCCGTCAATGCTGGCTTTTTGGGTATAGCCACGGCGCTTGTAAGGCAGACTCTTCTTTTGCACCACCCGCGAAAGCTGGCGCATAAAGCTGGTATCTTTTGATTTTTCGATGATCGCGATAGCGGCTTCAAGTACTTGCTCGGGGGTAAGGTCGCTCAATTTTACATTGGCGGCTTTGCCCAATACTTCTTCAACGGTTTCCAGCTTTTCATCGGCTGTTTCTTTTTCTTCCTTAACATCCGATTTTGTCGACAGCGGCTGCGATAACTTGCAACCGTCGCGGTAAAGAGCATTGGCTTTAAGACCCAGGCGCCACGATAGTTCGTAACTTTCCTTTATCTCATCCACCTGTGCCTCGTTAGGCAGGTTAATGGTTTTGGAGATGGCGCCCGATAAAAACGGTTGAGCCGCGGCCATCATTTTAATATGCCCGTGCGAGTGGATATAACGCTCGCCTTTGGCGCCACATTTATTGGCGCAATCAAATATGGGGTAATGTTCTTTTTTCAGATATGGGGCGCCTTCAATGGTCATGGTGCCGCAGATGTACTCATTGGCCTCTGCAATTTGTTTGCTGCTGAAACCAAGCGAGCGCAATACGTTAAAGTCGGAGGCATTATATTGTTCGGCAGTTAAGCCCAGGCGTTTCAGGCATTCTTCGCCCATAGTCCATATATTAAAGGCAAAGCCTATTTCAAATGCCGAAACAATGCCTTTATCCAGTTTCTCCAGTTCATCATCTGTCAGCCCTTTTGCTTTCAGCGACTCAAAGTTGATATGTGGTGCGCCTTTTAATGTTGCAGAACCTTTAGCGTAATTGATAATGGCGCTTACTTCATGTTCGGCATAACCCAAATTGCTTAATGCTTCGGGAACGGCCTGGTTAATGATCTTAAAATAGCCCCCGCCGGATAGCTTTTTGAATTTAACCAGCGCAAAATCAGGTTCGATACCGGTGGTATCGCAATCCATTACCAAACCGATGGTGCCGGTTGGGGCAATTACGGTAGTCTGGGCGTTGCGGTAGCCATATTTTTCGCCCATTTCAACGGCCTTATCCCAGGCGTTGCAGGCGGCAGACAGTAAATAATCAGGGCATTGGATCTGGTCGATACCCGGAGGGTGAATTTCAAGCCCTTCGAAGTTATCGGTTGAATTATATGCCGCGTAGCGGTGATTACGCATTACGCGCAGCATGTGTTGCTTGTTGTCTTCGTAACGACTGAAAGCGCCCAGTTCGCGCGCCATCTCGGCCGAGGTGGCATAAGCCGTTCCGGTCATGATGGCGGTGATGGATGCAGCTATGGCGCGGGCCTTTTTGCTATCATACGGAATACCGTTTACCATTAAAGCCGAACCAAGGTTGGCATAACCCAGGCCAAGGGTGCGGTAGTCATACGATAACTGCGCCACTTCTTTGGAAGGGAACTGCGCCATCAATACCGAAATCTCCAGCACAATGGTCCAGATACGGCAGGTATGTTCAAATGCCTTTACATTAAAAATACGCGTTTTCGGATCAAAAAAATGCGCCAGGTTAACCGATGCCAGGTTGCAGGCGGTATTATCCAGGAACATATACTCCGAACAAGGGTTGGATGCATTAATGCGCCCGCCTTCGGGACAGGTATGCCATTCGTTTATCGTGGTGTCAAACTGCACGCCGGGGTCGGCGCAGGCCCAGGCCGCAAAGGCTATATCGTCCCATAGTTTTTGTGCCGATATCGATCGAACCGCTTTGCCGGTCATCCTGCTGGTAAGTTCCCATGGCTTTTCCTCTTTTAAGGCTTTAAAAAAACCGTTGGGTATCCGTACCGAGTTATTTGAGTTTTGCCCCGATACGGTGCGGTACGCCTCGCCCTCATAATCCGAAGAGTAGCCCGCAGCTATCAGCGCAGCTACTTTCTTTTCTTCTTCCACCTTCCAGTTTACAAAACTTTCTATTTCGGGGTGATCCAAATCCAGGCAAACCATTTTGGCTGCCCGCCGTGTTGTGCCGCCCGATTTGATGGCCCCCGCAGCACGGTCGCCTATCTTTAAAAACGACATCAGGCCGGATGAATATCCCCCGCCCGAAAGCTTTTCGTTATCACCCCTTATTTTGGAGTAGTTGGTGCCTACGCCCGATCCGTATTTAAAGATTCGCGCTTCGCGAACCCACAGATCCATAATGCCGCCATCGTTTACCAGGTCGTCATCAACCGAAAGGATAAAACAGGCATGTGGCTGCGGGCGTTCATACGCCGATGTTGATTTGCTTAGCTTTTCGGTTTTAGGATCAACAAAATAATGGCCCTGCGGCTTCCCGGTGATGCCATAGGAGCTATGCAGACCGGTATTGAACCATTGCGGCGAATTTGGCGTCGCCAGCTGGCCGGTAATGGTGTAAACTATTTCGTCATAAAACACATCCGCATCCTGTGCCGAGGCAAAGTAACCGTAGCGCATTCCCCAGTCTTTCCAGCAATTGGCCATGCGGTGTGCAACCTGCTTAATGCTTTTTTCGGAACCGGTTGTGCCATCTGCCAGCGGAACGCCGGCTTTGCGGAAGTATTTTTGTGCCAGGATATCCGTTGCCACCTGCGACCATGAAGCAGGTACTTCAACATTATTCATTTCAAAAACCGCATCGCCCGATGGATTGCGGATAACGGATGACCGGAACTCGTATTTAAACAGGTCGAAAACATTTACCCCTTCTTTGGTAAAATATCTTTCAACTTTTAATCCTTTGCTTTTTTCGGCAGGTAATTTTGTGTAGATGTCGTCGCCCATATCCTTGCAGTATTAATATATTCCAGAACTTATGTAAAAAAACTTTGGGTGTTTTACGTAAAGCTATTATGTAAAATAATTGCTACCTATTTGGAGTTTTCCACACCCTGTGGGAAAGGTGTACTTTAGATATGGGAAAACCATAAAATATTTAGTTTACAATGTGTTAACGTTGTGGAAAGATGGTTGGGGGGATTACACCGATTAGTGAATGATTTCACCGATTGGATTTGGATTGCACCGATATGATGAAACAGAAAAACATTTTTATGCCATAAAACATGGTCGTAGTTTTCCCCGGTACAACCAATAGATAAACCGCCTATATTTGAATCTCAAACATTCATCACCATGAAAAAAATATTTTTTATAGCCACCCTATCGCTCATAACCATCGCCGCAAAAGCCCAGCTGACACCTACGGGCGTTGCCCCGGTCGTTAAGTTAACAGATACGGCCAAGCTGTATAACCCAACAGCCGATGCCAAGGCCGAGATTGCCGATGCCGTTAAAAAAGCAGCCGCGTCGCATAAAAATGTACTCCTGCAAATTGGCGGCAACTGGTGTATCTGGTGTATCCGTTTTAACAATTTAGTGAGCCAGGACGCCGACCTCAATAAATATGTACGCGATAACTACATCATTGTACACGTAAACTACAGCAAAGAAAACACCAACGACAAGGTAATGGCCGACCTGGGCTACCCGCAACGTTTCGGCTTCCCGGTTTTTGTGGTGCTCGATAGCAATGGCAACCGCCTGCATACCCAAAATTCCGAATACCTGGAAGACGGCAAGGGCCACAGTAAAGATAAAGTGATGGGCTTTTTTAAGGATTGGTCGCCTGCCGCGCTTGATCCTAAGAATTATAGTGGTCCGTCCAAATAGTTTCATCGTGCGGTGTATTTCACCGTTGGAATGCACTTGCCTTGGTACTTAAGCAAAATAACAACCAAAAAATTCCGCTGTTCCGCTGGAACAGAAGGAACAATGTGGAACAAAACACGGTAAATAAGACTGGTTAAAAAGCCCATTTCCAGCACCTGGTGTCGGTTTTTTACCAAAAAACAATTGCAAAAAATGCGAAAAATGGTGTCAAAACAGTGACACCAAATACGCGGTGTAAGTTCACTACCTTATCGCCGTTGTTGGTGTTATCACCAACAACTTCCGGGTCATCGCATGAACGAACTTGCCCTGATGCTCAAGAAAAAAATACTCTGACATTGCGGTTTGTTGGTGATAACACCAACCACGGCGAAAGTTTGAAAACCTCTGTTAAACTATACGGCACATTTATTGTCATAATAGAAAATTGACAAAAAATACGATTATGAAAATGATCAGAATTTGCTGGGATTATTATTTTGCCAACTTTGATAAGTTATTTGCAAAGGCTTGCGAGGCGGGGGTGTATTAGTGAGTGGTGAATGGTGAATGGTGAGTTGGGAGTGGTGAGCAGTCGGCGGGAATAAACCTCACCACTGACTACTCATCACTCACCAAATTATTCGACAACAGTAACTTTCAGCATATTGGTTTTTGCCTGTTTAAATATAGGTAACGATGCTGTATTGATCACCACATCGCCGGCCTGTACCAGGTTAGCTTCTTTTAGCATGTTATTTACATCGGCAATGGTTTGGTCGGTACTTTCCAGTTTGTCGTAGTAAAAAGTTTTAACACCCCACAATAAGCTCAATGCGTTTAACAGGTGCTTGTTGGCCGTAAATATAAAAGTACCTGCTTTTGGCCTATAGCTTGATATTTCAAAAGCCGTATATCCTGATGTAGTCATCGAAACAATGCCAACCGCATTGGTATGCTCGGCCAGGTAAACCGCCGAACCACATACCGCGTCGCTCAGGTAATCAGGCGATGAAGCATCAGTAATACTTTCTTTATTGCTATTAAAAGGGTAACCAAATTCTTCTACGTTTCGTACAATTTTTGCCATTGTTTCAATAACAATAACAGGGAACTCACCAACTGACGTTTCACCGCTGAGCATCACAGCATCGGCGCCATCCAGTACGGAGTTGGCTACGTCATTTACTTCTGCGCGGGTAGGGCGCGGGGTAGTGATCATCGATTCCAGCATCTGCGTAGCTACAATTACCGGTTTTGATGCTTCGCGGCATTTACGGGCAATCATTTTTTGCAGTAACGGCACTTCTTCAAGCGGCATTTCAACACCCAGGTCACCACGGGCCACCATTACGCCATCGGTTTCAGCAATTATCGAATCAATATTATCAATAGCCTCGGGCTTTTCAACTTTCGCTATTACTTTGGCTGCTTTGCCGCTTTCGGCAATAATTTGTTTCAGTTCCTTAATATCTTCGCCGGTACGCACAAACGAAAGGCCTATCCAATCCACATCCCATGCCAGGGCATACTGTAAATTTTCTTTGTCTTCGGGCGTTAGGCTTGGGATAGATACTTTGGTATTCGGCAGGTTAACACCTTTACGCGATGTTAATATACCGCCATGCACCACCTCGCAAACAACAGTATCTTTCCTGTTAGTTTCAATAACCCTCATTTGTATCTTTCCGTCGTCCAGCAAAATAATTTCATTGGGCTGCACGTCTTGCGGAAAGGTTTCATAAGTAATATATATCTGGTTGTCGTCGCCAATCAGCTCATGCGTAGTAATATTTATTCTTGTGCCGTTTACCAGGTGGATTCCCCCGTCTTTAACCAGCCCGATGCGGATCTTTGGGCCCTGTAAGTCGGCAAGGATGCCAACGTTTGTTTTGTATTCCTCGTTAATCTCGCGGATGGTATCAATTACCGTTTTATGGTCCTGCGCTTTTCCGTGCGAAAAATTTAGTCGGCAAATGTTTACACCAGCCTTTATCATGGCTAATAAAACATCTTTTGGGGCCGAGGCGGGGCCCATAGTGGCAACAATTTTAGTGCGATTATATTGTAATTTCATATTTCTCTGGTTAAAACAGGCTTATCTGGCTTTATATAGTGTAACAAAGACACTTGAAAATTTGCGCTAAAATAATAGATTTTCCCGTGATTTTATTTTTTTAGGATCAATCTTTACGGCGGCAACTACCTCCGGTATCTTATTTAAGGCCGTCACAATGCTTTCAAGGTCGTTTTCGTCTATATAATTTTTTATCAGCAAAAAGTAATCAGCCTTCTTCATTTCGGGTATTAAATAGCCATCGGAGCCTTTATTGGCCATAAAATAAAAGTCTGTTTCGCTGGCTTCCCAGTTATAATGGTACATCGAAAATAAAACAGGGGCATCTCCATGATGAATATCGACAGACAAGTCGGGGCTTTTAACAAAATTAAAGTTTAAAAACTTGTTGATGAGGTAACAAATACGGTAATCTTTTAACGAAGTGGTGACGGCGATCAAAACAAAATCAAGATCGATCTCAAACTTTAAAAATTTCCTGTTCAAAATCATTACTTTTGCGGCGGTAAAAATACAAATCGAAACTCTTGCAATAAAATTTTGTTGCAGATTATACAAAAGTTTTTAGATTTGATATTTATCAGAATTTATTTTTCCTTTGCAAAAATTTTTATTAATCATTAAACTATAAGACTATGTCTGATATCGCTTCAAGAGTAAAAGCTATTATCGTAGAAAAATTAGGTGTTGACGAATCTGAAGTAACACCCGAAGCTAGCTTCACCAATGATCTTGGTGCCGACTCGTTGGACACCGTGGAATTAATCATGGAGTTTGAAAAAGAATTTAACGTAGCTATTCCTGATGATCAGGCAGAAACTATCGGCACTGTAGGTCAGGCTGTGGCTTACCTTGAAAAAAACGTTAAATAAAACTCCCCAAAAGTATTAAATGGAGTTTAAAAGAGTTGTTGTAACCGGGCTTGGAGCACTTACTCCAATTGGCAATACCGTTCCTGAATATTGGGAATCATTGATCAATGGAGTGAGTGGCGCTGCCTTAATTAAAAGTTTTGATACCGAAAAGTTCAAAACCAAATTCGCATGCGAAGTAAAAAACTTCGATGCAGATGCTTTTTTAGGCAGAAAAGACGCGAGAAAACTTGATCCTTTTGTTCAGTATGCATTATTTGCTACCGAAGAAGCGGTAAAAGACGCAGGCTTAGATTTTGAAAAACTGGATACCAGTAAAATTGGTGTAATCTGGGGTTCAGGCATTGGAGGCTTAAAAACATTTTTGGACGAAGTGGTTAATTTTGCCAAAGGCGATGGTTCGCCCAGGTTTAATCCATTCTTTATCCCTAAAATGATTGCCGATATTGCCCCCGGCCATATATCTATTAAATATGGTTTGCGCGGACCCAATTTTTCAACTGTTTCGGCCTGTGCATCGTCAAACAATTCGCTTATTGATTCATTTAACTATATCCGCCTGGGTAAAGCTAATATGTTCATCAGCGGTGGTTCCGAAGCTATTATTAATGAAGCCGGTATAGGCGGATTTAACGCTATGCATGCCTTATCAACCCGTAATGATGACCCGGCAACAGCCTCACGGCCGTTCGACCTTGACCGCGACGGTTTTGTTGCGGGCGAAGGCGCTGGTACCATTATTTTAGAGGAACTGGAGCATGCCAAAAAGCGCGGAGCTAAAATATATGCCGAAATGATGGGCGGCGGCATGAGTGCCGATGCCTACCACATGACAGCCCCTCACCCCGAAGGGCTTGGCGCAGCTTTAGTTATGCGTGCCGCATTGGAAGATGCCGGCCTTACACCTGCCGACATTGACTATGTTAACGTCCACGGTACTTCGACCCCGATTGGCGACCCGCAGGAAGTAAAAGCTATTATGGATGTTTATGGCGACCATATTTATAATGTAAATATCAGTTCAACCAAATCAATGACAGGCCACTTGCTGGGCGCTGCCGGTGCGGTTGAGGCCATAGCCGCTATTTTAGCTATTAAAAACGATATTATCCCGCCAACCATCAACCACTTTACTGATGATCCGGCTTTTGATCCTAAAATAAACTTTACGTTTAACAAGGCGCAAAAAAGGGTTGTCAGGATTGCGCAAAGCAATGGTTTTGGTTTTGGCGGTCACAATGCTTCAGTGATATTTAAAAAGTACGAAGAATAAACAAACTGGATGCCTATAAGTCGTTTTTACAAACTCTACATATCTCCTAACAGAAAACAGGTAAAGGTTTTAAAAAACCTGCTCGGTTTTGTACCGGGCAATTTGTCGTTATACCGCACGGCATTCCGCCATAAATCTGTTGCCCAAAACGTTAAAAAAGGAGTAAAGAATAGTAACGAACGCCTCGAATTTTTAGGAGATGCTGTTTTAGGCAGCGTTGTTGCCGAAGTGCTTTTTAAACTATACCCTTACGAAGACGAAGGCTTTTTAACCGAACTGCGTTCGAAAATTGTTAGCCGGGTAAACCTAAACCAACTCGCCCGCAAACTGGGATTCGAAAAGCTTATCGAATATGACAACCGCATGCTCAACTCGTCGCGGCAGGGATCATTGCTTGGCGATGCTTTTGAGGCCCTTGTTGGCGCCATTTACCTGGATAAAGGTTATGATTTTACCCGGAGTTTCCTGGTAAATTACATCATCAAATCGCACATCGACATCCACACCCTTGAGCAAACCGAAACTAATTTTAAGAGCAAGCTGATAGAGTGGTGCCAGCGACATAGTAAGGACATTGCTTTTGACCTGATCAGTAACGAGGATGGTGAAAACGCCAAATTATTTACGGTACAGGCGCTTATTGACGGCGAAGTGATGGGTATGGGTAAGGAATTCAATAAAAAGAATGCCGAAAAGCTAGCTGCCGAAAAAGCTTGCGAAACGCTAGGTATCTGAATACCATCTTTGCGTTAACATTCTAAAGAATCTTATTATCTACTTATTTTCTGTTCCGGCGGGAACCTGTTGGATTAAGCCCGAAGAATTCATCTGGTCGAGGTTGAGCCGTTCCCTGTTCTCCACATAGTAATCATACGATTTTTTCACCTGCTTCATCAGGTCATAGTCATTCCAAGCTTTCAGGTCCTGGTACGATGGGGTGTAATACTCCATGAATTTTTTGGCGGCGCTGTCGGTCGTATTGGTCACCCGTTTTACAAGGTTGACCGTATATCTGCGCCTCACTTCGGCATATTCCTGTTCGCCTTTTGAATAGGCGGCAAAGCGTTTGGCCTGGTTGGGCGTCTTCCCGAAAAGTTCATACAAACCGGTTAAAGGGTTTGATATAAATGACAATGCCGGCGGTTTTCCATCGTAAAAAGTACCTTTCTTTTTATAGTCGGCCATCACATCGTTCAACTCCTGTTTGGTAGTTTGCCCTTTCACGGTCACGGTGGCCAGTTTAATAACCGGCTGCATATAAACAGGAATATCACTGTTATTGATGATCACTATTTTTTGATCGGTATAGTCCTGTTTGCTGAAAAGCACGGTATCGCCAACAGATGCTTTTATGGTAAACCAGCCCAGTTCATCACTCATCATCAGCTCGTTGGTTTTCAAATTACGAATCACCACCTGTGGCACACGCTCCACGCTCAGCTTTTTGGAAACCACGCCATGTATGGTCAATACCTCTTGTGCCGATGCATTTAACACCAGGACAAAGCAAACCATAATAAGCAGAAAGCATTTTATGCGCATTATACCATTTTTTCGAGGCGTAAAAATATCAATACTATTTGAAACGAAATGTAAAAAAATGTTAAAGAGCAGTTTAGAAGTCGGGAAAGTCCGAAAGTCCGAAAGACTGATCTTTTAATTCAATATAGTAATTGTCTAAAAATCATCCTACTTCCCGTCTTTCGGACTTCCCGACTTTCGGACTAAAACCCTATCTTTGCACCATGATAAAATCCATGACAGGCTATGGAATTGCCAGTTTCGATTCAGGTAGCACTAAATACACTGTCGAAATTAAATCCCTGAACAGTAAGTTCCTGGAGCTGTCGTTACGCCTGCCAAAAAGCTTTGCCGAAAAAGAGTTTCAGCTGCGCAACGAATGCAGCAAGCAAATTGAACGCGGAAAAGTAAACCTGTCGGTAAATGTTGAAAAAGCCAGCAGTACGGTTAACGCAGCGGGTATTGATAAGGAATTGCTTAAACATTATTTTGAGCAGCTAAAAGCTGTCAGCGCCGATTTAAATGAACCAACCGGCAACTTATTGCAACTTGCCCTCGGCTTACCCGAAGTGGTAAAGTATGATGAGGAAACAGTTTCGGAAGAGGAATGGAAGATTGCCGAAAACACTTTCAGACAAGCTATGACCGCCTTTCAGCAATTCAGGGCCGATGAAGGTAAAATACTGGAGCAGGATGCCAAATACCGCATCGGCGTCATCTTAAAAAACCTGGAACTGATTGAGATAGAAGAGCCTAAACGGGTACCTGTTATCCGTGAGCGCTTAAACCAGTTTTTAAGCGATGCTGTTGGCCGCGAAGCCATCGATCAGAACCGTTTTGAACAGGAATTGATATATTTCATTGATAAGCTGGATATAACCGAAGAGAAAATACGCCTGAAAGCCCATTGCGATTATTTTATCGAGACCTTAAAACTCGATGATGCGAACGGCAAAAAACTCGGTTTTATATCGCAAGAAATAGGCCGCGAAATTAACACCCTCGGTTCAAAAGCCAACGATGCCAATATGCAAAAGCTGGTAGTTGGCATGAAAGAAGAATTAGAAAAAATTAAGGAACAGCTATTAAATGTGTTGTAAGGTTGTTCATAGTTGATGGTTCATAGTTCATGGCAAAATATCGCCAAAGTACTACAACCTTTCGTCTATGAACCATGAACTATAAACTATGAACCCAACGGGTAAACTCATCATATTTTCGGCGCCGTCGGGTGCAGGTAAAACCACTATTGTGCATCACCTGCTGGGCAAAATACCCGACCTTGAGTTTTCTATTTCGGCCACTACGCGCCCGCTCCGCGGCGATGAAATAAACGGAAAAGACTATTATTTTATCAGCAAGGAAGAGTTTTTACACCGGATAGCCAAAAAGCAATTTGTTGAATTTGAAGAGGTTTACAGCGGCACTTTTTACGGCACACTGCGGACCGAAATTGAACGGATCTGGGAAAAAGGCAAAACGGTTATTTTTGATATAGATGTAGAAGGCGGGCTTCACCTGAAACGCAAATACGACGGACAGGCGCTGGCCATATTTGTACAACCCCCATCGCTCGAAGTGCTTAAAGAACGCCTGGCCGGCAGAGGCACGGACAGTGCCGAAAAATTGCAGGAACGTTTTATTAAGGCGGAAAAAGAGCTTAATTATGCCCCGCAATTTGATATTATCCTAAAAAATCACGATCTTCAAACGGCATGTGATGAGGCGGAGGGTTTGGTAAAGGGGTTCATAGCTAATGGTTCATAGTTCATTGTAGCAGTAGACGGCGATGGAATTTAGATTTGACAACTTTTAAAAAGTTGTCAAATCTCTTCTCTTCGGCTTTGAACCATAAATTATAACTTATGCCCTTCTTCTATGAACTATCAACTATGAACTATAACCATCAACCATGATCTAAAAATGAAAATCGGACTCCTTTTCGGTTCATTTAATCCGGTACATGTAGGGCACCTCATAATAGCCAATTACATGGCCAATTATACCGCCCTTGATAAAGTTTGGCTGGTGGTATCGCCGCAAAACCCGCTGAAGAAATATCACGACCTGATTAATACTTACGACAGGCTGGAAATGTGTAAACTAGCCACCGATAATTCTATAAAACTGGAGGTGAGCGATGTGGAGCTAAAGCTGCCCCAGCCTTCGTATACCATTGATACCCTCACGCATTTAAAAGAAAAATATCCGCAGCACGAATTTGCGCTGATCATGGGATCGGACAACCTGGTTTCGCTACCCAAGTGGAAAAATTATAAACTGATCCTGCGCGATTACCAGATATACGTTTATCCCCGTCCCGGCTACGAAAACACCGACCTCGCGACACATCCATCTGTTACCATCACCATGACACCCCTGATGGAACTTTCGGCAACTTTTATCCGCCAGTCCATCGCCCAGAAAAAAAACGTGCAATATTTTGTGCCGGATGTAGTTCTGGAGTTTATTGACGCGAAGCACTTGTATAGATAATTTAGTAACTTTACAAAAACAACAATACCATGAAGATAAATAAAGATGATCTTCAAAACATCGTAGATGAACTACCAAACAAGGTTGACATTGAGGAGGTGTTTGATAAGATTTTATTATCAGCCAAAATTGAGCAAGCTCTTTTAGAGTCTGAACAGGGTTTGGGGCAGGATTGGAACGAATTTAAAAAAGAATGGCTAAAAGAGGATCTATAAAGATTGTCATTTTACCTACTGCTAAAACAGACCTAAAGGAGATTGTGAGTTTCATCGCACGCGACTCTCTCAAATATGCCAGGCTGGAAAAACTATTGATTATTGAAGCTATTGAAAAGCTTTATGATTTTCCGGAGTTAGGAAAACCTTTTCATCACAAATCCATTGATGCGCAACAAATCGTTTTCAGGAATTATCATATTATTTATCGCCGCAAAACAGATTTCCTGATAGAAATTATTGCTATACATCATCATGCCCGCCTTATCGGCAACAATCCGGCCTTTCGAGACGAAGATTAGTGACGCGCAACTCGGCTATTGTAAAAGATAGCTTAAAAAACCTTTCACCCTTCATCTTTAACCTTTCGCCTTCAAACAACTATCTTTGCTCCGTGAGCGAAAAAACCATCCTTAAGCTTCAATTACCCACCGACCCGCTTTGGGTTAAAAATGTGGTGGAAAGCAATATAGAAGAGTTGCTGACCGATCACGCCTTTTGCGAACAAAAGGCCGCCAGTAATGCCATTACGCTGATAGTTCAAAACCCCAACTTATCCGACCTGGTGCAGGAAATGGCCCTTTTGGTACAGGAAGAAATGGACCATTTTAAAAGGGTACACGATATTATTTTGGCCCGCGGCTTTGTGATGGGCCGCGAACGCAAGGATAATTATGTAAACGAACTGCGCAAATTTATCATCATAGGCGGTGGCCGTACCGAGCAATTGGTTGATCGGCTGCTTTTTTCGGCGATGATTGAAGCACGGAGTTGCGAGCGCTTTAAGGTGCTGTCGGAGAATATTAATGATGCTGAGCTATCCGTATTTTATCATGAACTAATGATCAGCGAGGCCGGGCACTATGCCATGTTTATCCGCCTGGCAAAAAAATATGCCGACGGCATTGATGTCGATAAACGCTGGAAACAATACCTGGAGTATGAAGCGCAAGTGATACAAAATTACGGCAAAGGCGAAACCATCCACGGGTAATTGCTGCGCCGTTTAACATTTCATCTATACAACCCGCTCTATCGCCGATACATTTTTTAATTAGTAGTTTTGATTACGTTGCTTTGTAAAAATGCGGGTTAAAATCTACTTAATTATCATCCACGTAGTTGGCTGGCTGTTGTTTATGGCCTTCCCGCTTTTATTCCTCAACGGCGGAGGGCAAACAACCAGCGCATTCTTACTATTACAATCGCCCTGGTATTGGGTATTCTGTTTTACTTATATCTTTCTGTTTTACATAAACAGCTATCTTTTTATCCCCTGGCTTTTTCTGAAAAAGAAATATGCAGGATACGCATTAGTTGTATTGCTGCTTTATACTGGGATATATTTTTTGCAACCGTACGACAGGTTATTAAGAGGCCCCGAACCCATTAGTGCTTTAAAGCAAGGCCGTGCAGACTTTGGTCAGCCAGGAGATCACAGGTTGCCCCCACCGGATGACGGGATGCCGCCCGGCGACCGGCTACAAACACCTCCGGGCGAAGGCCCGCCGCCATATCCGGGTTTCCCGCCCCATGATGTTAATGGTACAGGTTTTCTTCGCC
>Ga0068855_100002047_pt1 | contig 24995 bp, 19 predicted proteins | sample KBSCornC52_FD_66592 | JGI IMG/M metagenome (GOLD analysis project Ga0068855, IMG submission 66592) | Corn rhizosphere microbial communities from Kellogg Biological Station, Michigan, USA - KBS Corn C5-2 | ecosystem: Host-associated > Plants > Roots > Rhizosphere > Soil ... | reverse complement strand
GCTACGTGAAGCGCTGGAGCGCGACCCCACGCATATCGAATCGAGGCTCGCGCTGGTGTTGGAGCTGGGGCGCATTCCGGGCCCGTTCGAGGAGCAGCGCCTCAGGGAGTTTACTGATGAGTTGTGGCAACTCTTTCCCCAGCTCGCCACCCTCGGGCTGTACGCCTATCCGGAGGAGGTGCGGGCGATTCAACTGCGGATGGATGGCCTGAACGACAGGTCCGTCATGCCGACGGCGCGCGCTTTGCGCGAGCGCCTCGAGAAGGCACCCGAGGATGACTGGGCCCGGCTCACGCTGGTGCGACGGCTCATTGCGGAGGGCGACTTCAAGGAAGCGGCCGAGCGGCTGCTGACGGGCTTGGAGCGTGGCGAGGGCGCTTCCGGGTCCATCTATTGGCGCACTTTCAGGGCTGCCCACATTCTGGCGGGCACCTTGAATAATGTGACGGAGCAGCAATTGGATCAAGCGATGGAACGAGGACAGGCGTCCCGGCAAAAGAAGGCCTGAGTTGCGTGTTTGAAGAGAACGATGGAGTCGGGCGCCGAGCCGGCTCGAGCGGGAGGAATTTGAGATGTTGAGTGTTACGGCCCAGACATTTGCTCAGGAAGTCGAGCAGATCTCTCGGAGCATGCCGGTGGTGGTGGACTTCTGGGGTGAGAATTGTGGCCCGTGCGTGGCGCTTGCGCCCGTGCTCGAGCGGCTCGAGCCCGAATACGCCGGGCGACTCAAGCTGGTGAAGCTCGATGCCGGAGCCCCGGAGAACCGGGAGCTCACGCCGCGGTTCGGTATCCGGGGCGTGCCCACGCTGCTCGCCTTTGTCGGCGGCGAGCCTGTGCGCCGTGCGGTAGGCAACGTGCCCGAGCCCGAGCTGCGCAAGTTCTTCGACGCTGCGCTCGCTGGACCCGGAGACGGCCAGGCGACTTACCGTGCGGGAATCAAAGCCCTCGAGGACGGCGACCGTTCTCGCGGAATCGCTGCGCTACGTGAAGCGCTGGAGCGCGACCCCACGCATATCGAATCGAGGCTCGCGCTGGTGTTGGAGCTGGGTCGCATTCCAGGTCCGGTCGACGAAAAGAGCCTCGGGAAGTTGAATGAGGAGTTGTGGACACTCTTTCCCCAGCTCGCCGTTCTCGCGCGGCATTCCTATCCATTTGAGGTTGAGGCGCTGCAACTGCGGATCAATTGCCTGAATGACAGGCCCGTCATGCCGGCGGCGCGCGCGCTGCGCGAGCGCCTCGAGACGGCGCCCGAGGATGACTGGACCCGGCTCACACTGGCGCGACGGCTCATTGCTGAGGGCGATTTCAAGAAAGCGGCGGAGTGGCTGCTGCAGGGCTTGGCGCGTGGCGATGCCCATTCCGGGTTCACCTATTACCGTAGTTTGAGGTCCACGCACATCCTGGCGGGCACCTGGAATGAGGAGACGGGGCAGCAAGTGGAGGAAGTGATGGTACGAGTCGAAGCGTCCCGGCAAAAGAAGGCCTGAGCCGCGATGGTTGCAGAGAGCGGTATGCGGAGAGTTGAATGTTGAGTGTTTCCACGAGCCGTGCGGATCCTCTGGCGATCGCGCAGGAGCTCATCCTACGACCGAGCGGCCTCGATGGGCGCCTGGAGGGCATCTTCGGCGAGGTGCTCACGCACTCGGTGGATTTCGCTGATCTTTACTTCCAGCTCTCTCGCCGGGAGTCCTGGTCGCTCGAGGACGGTATCGTCAAGGACGCCGGGGCCAGCATCGAGCAGGGCGTGGGCGTGCGCGCACTCGCGGGGGAAAAGACCGGCTTCGCGTATTCCGACGAAATTATCCTTCCGGCGCTGACGGAGGCCTCGCGCGCGGCACGCGCAATCGCCGTGCAGGGATCCGAGCGCGGCGTCAGCGCTTGGCGGACCCGGACCGGCCACCAGCTCTACCTGCCCGCCGATCCGCTGACGACGCTGTCGGCGCAGGACAAGGTGGCGTGGCTCGAGCGAGTGGACCGCGAGGCGCGCAAGATCGACCCGCGCATCGTGCATGTCAGCGCGAGCCTCATGGCGGTGCATGAAGTTGTCCTGATCGCCAACAGCGAGGGCGATCTCGGAGCCGATGTGCGTCCGCTGGTGCGCATGAATGTGTCGGTGCTTGTCGAGCAGAACGGCCGGCGCGAGCAGGGTTCGTGCGGGGCGGGCGGGCGTTACTCGCTCGCCGAGCTCGTCTCGGGCGAGAAGCCTCTCGAGCTGGCCCGCGAGGCGGTACGCCAGGCTTTAATCAACCTCGAGGCGGTACCCGCGCCCGCCGGCTCTATGACTGTAGTGGTCGGGCCGGGCTGGCCCGGTGTGCTACTGCACGAGGCGATCGGACACGGGCTCGAAGGGGATTTCAACCGCAAGGGCACCTCAGCCTTCGCCAACCGTATCGGCGAGCGCGTGGCGGCACCCGGTTGCACCGTGGTTGACGACGGCACGCTCGCGCGTCGGCGCGGCTCGCTTAACATTGACGATGAGGGCACACCGACGGAGTGCACTATGTTGATCGAGGACGGGATCCTGCGTGGCTACATGCAGGATCGGCTCAATGCCCGTCTCATGGGCCAACGCCCCACGGGCAACGGCCGCCGCGAGTCGTTCGCGCACGTGACGATGCCACGCATGACCAACACCTACATGCGCCCTGGGCCCTATGATCCTGAGGAGATCATCCGCTCCGTCAAGCGCGGTATCTACGCGGTGAACTTCGACGGCGGCGAGGTGGACATCACCTCCGGCAAGTTCGTCTTCTCGGCGAGCGAAGCCTATCTCATCGAGAACGGCAAGCTCGGCGCGCCCCTGAAGGGCGCCACGCTGATTGGGAATGGTCCAGACGTGTTGACTCGGGTCACGTTGGTCGGCAATGACCTGAAGTTTGATGAGGGCATCGCGACCTGCGGCAAGGAAGGGCAGAGCGTGCCGGTCGGGGTCGGCCAGCCGACGCTCAAGATCGAGGGGCTCACCGTGGGCGGTACGGCCGAATCGGGAGCTGGGGCATGAGCGGGCACTCCGTAGACACCGCTGGTTTGGAGCAGGCCGTGGCCTCGGCGCTCGAATGCGCCCGCCGCTTCGGCGCCTCGCAAGCCGAGGCCGACGCGAGTCTCGCCCAGGGACTCGACCTGTCGGTTCGCAAAGACGAGATTGAGAAGCTCGAGCACCACCGGAAAAAGCGTCTCTCGGTGACCGTCTATTTTGACCAGCGTAAGGGCGCTGCGAGCACGGCGGATTTGAGCGCACAAGGTGTACACACGACAGTTGAGCAAGCCTGTACCCTGGCGCGCTTCACGGCCGAAGATTCCTATGCGGGACTGGTCGAGGCTGAGGCGCTGGCGCGGGATATTCCGGATTTGGACCTGGATTACCCCTGGACGCTCGAAGCGCGAGATGCGGTCGATCTCGCGCGGCGCATAGAGCGTGCAGGCTTCGCGATGGATGCGCGCATACGCAACTCCGAGGGCGCCTCGGTGAGCAGCTTTCGCCAGAGCGTAGTCCTCGGCAATTCACATGGGTTTCTCGCGGGCTACTCTGAGACGAGCCATTCCCTGGGATGTGCACTGATAGCCGAGCAGGGCGGGCAGATGCACCGGGGCCAATGGTTCACGGTCGCGCGGGACGCGGCGGACCTCGAGGCGCCGGAATCCGTGGGTGCTACGGCCGCACGCCGGGCGGCGGCGCACTTGGGCGCGCGCAAGCTCTCGACCCGCCGCGCCGCGGTGCTGTTCTGCCCGCAGAGCGCTCAGGGTCTCTTCGGTCACTTCATCCAAGCGATCCAGGGAGGGAGTCAGTACCGCAAGGCCTCATTCCTCTTGCAGGCAGCCGGAGAGCAGGTGTTTCCAGCGTTCGTGCGCATGAGCGAGCGACCGCACCTGAAGAAGGGCATCGCTAGCGCGCCTTTTGATGCCGAGGGTGCTGCGACTTTCGATCGCGAGTTGGTGGATCACGGGGTGTTGGGCGGCTATGTGCTCGGCAGCTATTCGGCCCGACGCTTGGGCCTGCCGACCACCGCTAATGCCGGCGGCCTGCATAACCTGTTGGTGACTTCCACCGGCGCGGAACCGCTGCACACGCAGGAGGCGCTGTTGCGGCGGATGGGCTCGGGGCTCTGGGTGACCGATCTCATGGGGCAGGGCGTCAATGGGGTGACGGGAGATTACTCCCGGGGGGCCCGTGGCTTCTGGGTCGAGGGAGGGGCCATCGCCTATCCGGTGCATGAGATCACGATAGCCGGCAACTTGCGGCACATGTACCGGGAAATCGCGGCGCTCGGGGAAGATGTCGACGCGCGCGGCTCGATCCAATGCGGCTCGGTGCTGGTGGGGGAGATGACTCTTGCCGGACAATGAAGCGAACCGGGCACTGCGCTCGAGTCGCACCAACAGGATGCCGTGAATGTCGCTGGAAAAACAATACAAGCTCGACGGGCTGTACTTCGGTCGCATCGGCAAGCTGCTGCGCCCGTTCTGGACGTCGCGCGACTCACGGCGCGCGTGGCTCTTCTCGGCGCTGCTGTTCGGCATGGTGCCGCTGTATTCAATGATGGGTCTGCGCGTAGCGGAGCTTCAGGGCCAGGTGGCCAACGCGCTGTTGGGACAGCATTCGGGCCTGTTTGTGCATCTGCTGGTGTTGACGGGCGTGTTTGCGCTCGTGCGTACCGGGACGGAGGTGGTCCAACAACTGCTCGATGCTCGGATAATCGTCGACTGGCGGCGACATCTCACCACGCAACTCACCGACCAGTATCTGGCACGGCGTACCTATTACGAGATCCTGACGACTGAGTCGGTCGACAATCCCGATCAGCGCATCCAGATGGAGGCGTTGCCTTTTTGCCAGATGTTCGCGTTGATGCCGCGCATGCTGCTCGGAGCGTTAATGGATATGACGCTGCAGGTGGGCTTGCTCTATTCCCTGTCGCCGTTGCTCTTTGTGGTCACCGTGGTGTTTATTGCGGTCCGTTTTCTGGTCACGCTGTTCATCTACACTCCCACGATCCGTCTGAACTACAACCTCACGCTCAAAGAAGCCGATCTGCGTTTTGGCCTGCTCCAGGTGCGCGAGCACGGCGAATCGGTCGCGCTCTATCGCGGCGAGCAGGCTGAGCGCCGCCAAATACTCAATCGGCTCGGTAGTACCCTCAAAGCACAGTGGCACCAGATGAGGTATCTCTCGTTTGCCGCGGCGTCGAGCGGGCTTGTGATGGCGGTCTGGGCGGTGCTGCCCAATGCCATCCTCGGGCCGTTGTTCCTGGAGCACCAGCTCAACTACGGCAGCATCGCCACCGCGACGGCCGCCGCGGCGACTTTGCTGAGCGCAGTGGGCCAGATCGAAGCTTTCATCCCCATCCTGGCCATTTCGGCGCCCTCCGTGGTGCGTCTGGCGGAGGTCTCGGAAGCATATGAGGCGCTCGAGCATGCTCCGGTGTCGACCGCGCAAGTACCGCGGATCCAGTTCGCGACGGGGCCGGTGCTCGACATACAGGACATGACTCTGCTGACACCGGGCGGGGAGCGGGCGCTGATCAAGAAGTTGAACCTGAAGGTGGGACGACACCAATCCGTCGCGGTTGCCGGCATGACCGGAGTCGGCAAGAGCTCGCTCCTGCGGGGCATGGCGGGACTGTGGACACGCGGCGAAGGGCTGATCGTCCTGCCGCCGCCCGATCAGGTGTTTTTCCTGCCGCAGAAGCCCTACATGGTGCTCGGGACCTTGCGCGATCAATTGACTTATCCCTGGCGCGGGGCGCAACACCAGGACGATGAGCGACTGCAGAGCTATCTCGAGCAGGTCATGTTGGGCGCGCTGACCGAGCGGTTCGCCGGCGGGCTGGATGCGGTGCAGAACTGGTCACACACCCTGTCTCTCGGCGAGCAGCAGCGGCTCGGGTTCTGCCGCCTGTTGCTCAATCCCGGGCCATATGTGTTCCTCGACGAGGCAACGAGCGCGGTCGATGTGCGCACCGAGGAGCACCTCTTCGGCATGCTGCGCCGTGCGGGCTGCGCGTTCATCAGTGTCTGCCACCGTCCCAGCGCGATTGAGCTCCACGAGCGGGTGCTGTTTCTGAAGGAAGAGGGCGAGTGGGAAATTCGCGAGCGCCCCGGCGGCGCGTCCGCCGCGGCTGAAGTGTTGGTACGCGCGTGATCCGCACCGAGGCTCGCGCCGGGGCCGTACCACCTCGCAGCCGCTCGCCCAAGCCGAGCCGCTGATCAAACAGGCGGTCCTTCCACCGCGTACCACAGAGTCTCCCGAGTCGAGCCTCGAACTGCAACTCATGACCAACTCCAAACATCGTCGGATCGTCATTTTGGGCTCAGGCCCGGCGGGTTACAGCGCGGCCGTCTATGCGGCCCGCGCCAACCACGCCCCGCTCCTCATCACCGGCCGCGACGCCGGCGGCCAGCTCATGACCACCACCGATGTGGACAATTGGCCAGGGGATGTCGAGGGACTGCAAGGTCCGCAGCTGATGGAGCGCCTGCGCCGGCATGCCGAGCGTTTTCACACGGAAGTCGTGCACGATCACATTGAGCGCTGCGAGCTCAACGCGCGACCCTTTCGGCTCACGGGCAATGGTGGCACCTACACCTGCGATGCGCTCATCATCGCCACGGGCGCCACCGCCAAGTATTTGGGCCTACCGTCGGAGGAGAGATTCCGCGGCCTCGGTGTCTCGGCCTGTGCCACGTGCGACGGGTTTTTCTTCCGGGAGGAGCGCGTCGCCGTGATTGGCGGCGGCAACACCGCCGTCGAGGAGGCGCTCTATCTGTCGCACATCGCTGCACACGTGACACTGGTGCACCGCCGAGACCGGCTGCGCGCGGAGAAGATCCTGCAGGAGCGGCTGTTTCGCGAGGTTGAGGCAGCCAAGATCTCCGTGCTCTGGAATCACACCGTCGAAGAGGTGCTTGGAAATGACCAGGGAGTAAGGGGCCTACGCTTGAAGCCAACAGAGGGTGGGGCGGATCGGGAGGTCAGTGTGAGCGGGGTGTTCATGGCCATCGGGCACGCACCGAACACGGAGCTCTTCGCCGGGCAACTCGAGATGCATAACGGTTACATCCAGGTCAGATCCGGCACCGAGGGAAGCGCGACCGCCGCGAGCGTCCCGGGGGTATTCGCCGCCGGCGACGTGGCTGATCCGAACTACCGCCAGGCCATCACCTCCGCGGGATCCGGCTGCATGGCCGCGCTGGATGCTGATCGCTACCTGGAGAGCGAGGGACTCTGACTCGGAGTCAGGTTGCCCGGTTCTCACGCAGCCGAGCAACCCCGTTCAGACATGTACGATCGCAAACGGCTCGGGAACTGTTACTGACTCGGCGCCGGCACCGACGATCAACTGCGTTACGCAATCACCCTGGACTCTCCTTACTGTAAACTTCCTCGACAATTCGCTCTCGCTGTTTGCACTCGATCCGGCGACGGGGCAGCCGAGATCGCGAGGCGCGGTCAGCGTCAGTGCGTGGCCTTCAGGTGATTCGCCTATTGATATCACCGGCGACGGCCGAGGACGCTTCATCTACGTGCTCGGTACTAACGGGGCCGGCGGCAGCATTGCCTCATTTCAGGTAGATCCGGAGTCCGGCTCCTTACACCCTATCCCGAATGGGACCGCATCGACCGGGACCAGGCCCGTTTCTCTGACGGACAATTTCCGTATTCACCATCGATCCAAACAGCGGAGTCCTGAGCGCCGCTCCCGGCAGTCCGTACTCAGTCGGAAACGGCGCAGTGATGCATGCGCTGGATCCTACTGGTCGTTTGCTGTTCGTTGCCAACCGCGGCACCCTGCCGCCGGGGCAGGGCTACCCGGGCATCGTACACGAGGGGCCGGGCTCAATCTCGGTGTTCAAAGTCAACGTGAATTCGGGCGCGCTGACCGAAGTCACCGGAAGTCCGTTTGCGCTCTCTGGCGGACCTGCATGGGTCAGCGTGGACCCGAGCGGGAAGTACCTGTATGCCTGCAGCACCGCGACGGACCTCGTTTACGGATTTAACATCGATCAGGCAACGGGAGTGCTGACCGCGCTGGACAGAGGCTCTGCCGTGGTGACGGGCGACTATCCGCTCATCGCGCTGACGATTCCGAGCGTCGGGAAACCGGGCGCCACGGTGACTTTCAAGTCGAAATTCGCGTACGTCCCGAGCTCGGATAACAGCCTTTACGGATATGCGATTGACCAGACAACCGGAAATCTGACGGCCATACCTGGGAGCCCGATCCGATCCATGGGGACCGGCCTCGCGGCAGCCGCCGTGACCCCCGACGGTAAGCGCGTGTACACGGCGGTCGCGATCGACCCCACCGGGCGCTTCCTCTACACGGCCAACGGCGGCTCCAACGACATTTCAGGATTTTCGGTGGACCAAAGCACTGGGGCGCTCACCCCTCTCGCCGGTGGAGCCGTGGCTACGGGACATCACCCGATTTCGGCGACAATCGATTACAGCGGCCGACTCCTTTTCGTCGTGAGCGACGCTGACTCCTCCGTGTCGACGTACACGATCGACCCGAGTAGCGGTGCTCTCGCGCCCGTGACTCCGGCAACGATTACTGGCCCGATGCCGAAGGGACTTGCTATTTCGAGCACTGTCGAGACTCATTGATTTCGTTTCCGTTCAGCAACAATTGACATGAAGACCAAGGCCGACGCGGTAGCAAAAGGGTTGATGTCAACGAATTGACATCAACAGGGAAATCTACTAGTTTCGAGACGACTTCGGGATATCACTGCTGACAACGAGCCGTTTTGCAAGGAGGCAAACACAAGCTCAGTCAGTCTGCGCAGCCTACCTACCAGTGGCTTCGTTTCCACCGTGCTGCTGCGTGACGCGCGGACTTCACAATCTACTGCGGCGGTTTGTCACAGGCTGCTTTTCTTATTTCACACGCCGTCATTGAGTGCAGGGAGGAGTCATGTATTCGCATCGCCAGTTGTTCCACGAGCAGGCGCATGCCGGCAGGTTCGACAGCCGCATTGCACTCTTGTCCGCACTACTCATTTTTGTACTGATCGCACCGGCCGCCTTCGCCCAGACGGCGCAGGGTACCAATGCGTACCCGGGCGCGGTGAACGATGTCAGCTCCGATGACGCACCCGAAATTCAGACTGCAATCGCGGCTGAGCCGTTGGCAGCACAGAACGCCTTCGGCGACCCCCGGCCTGACAACGGGTTTTCAAAAAATGGCCCGTGGAACACCAAACTGCCGCCGAATGTCCCACTGGCGCCGAACTCGGCGGCCATCGTGGCTAACATCGTCCAGGACGAGCAGGACACCAACCGCGCCTGGGTCCTGAACACCGACACGTTCTCCACGCCGATCTTCTACGTTAGCCGCCATACAGCGGTGCAGACCTGGACCTACTCCGACTGCCAGAACCTGCCGCAGCTGGCGCCGGTGATCGCGAGCTCGCTGGAAAATGTGCCCACGCCGCCGGACCTGTTTGCGTCCCAGGGAACCGATGGCTCGACAACGATCTACCAGCCATCCACCGATACGTACTGGGACTTCTGGCGCGCGCAGAAGGACGCCAGCGGTCACTGGTCAGCCTGCTGGGGCGGCAAGATCGAACACTACTCCCATAACCCGGGCATCTTCACCAACCCCCTGGGCGCCAGCGCTTCCGGGCTCCCCCTCGGCGCGGGTGTCATCCGGATCTCTGAACTGCAGCGCGGCTTTATCGACCACGCAATCATCCTGGTCGTCCCCCGCACCCAGGCGAACTGCTTCTCATGGCCGGCCAACCGTGACGACGGCAACACCGTGGGCAGTGACATCCCGTGCGAGGGGCAGCGCTTGCGGCTGAATCCCTCGTTCGACGTGAGCACCCTGTACGGCCCGGCCACCCAGACGATTGCACGGGCGATGCAGCAGTACGGGCTGATTGTCACCGACCATGGCGGCGCCGTCGTCACCTACGCGGAGGACGAGCGGCTCTATGAGTCGACCCACGGCGGCGTGAACCCGTACCCGGCGCTCGAAGACCCGGACAGCCTTCTGACACCGCCAGAGCAGCAAGCCGTCCTCACTCAGATCCCGATCGACCAGCTGCAGGCTCTGCCGCTGAACTACGGGGAGCCGCGGAGATAGTCGGCTGGTTCTGCAGGCCCTTTGTGCGCGCACCCCACGCGCAGCCTCACCGTCAGGGCAGGAATGCCTTCCACAGAGGGGCCGGCGGAGGGGGCGGGTCATGACTGATGTAGGCAAGACAGCGGTCGTTCTTCATTTCGCCGATAACGTAGTACTTGCCCGCCCGTTGGAAATCGGCCTCGTAATTGACTGACGTCTGCGACTGAGGCACGGCGCCACGGTCGGCAGGCGTGATGATGGCGTAGTTGCACCGTAGGGTTATCAAATGCTTTCCGAGCGGAATTGACGTCTCGTTCTTTAAGCGTGTGACCATCTTGCCATCTATTGACTCGATATACGTCCGACACACGGCTTCCTTGTTGCCATTCGCTAGCTGCTGCATATCAGCGTTTTCGCAGCGTGGTCTCATGATCGAGCCATAGTTCAGCACCGTGGCGACATCGCCGGCTGCTGGAGCCTCCTTTTCGACTGGAGTGCTCGCACACCCCGATATCAGCAGACCGAGAGCCATTGCCATAGACCATTTCATCTGAACCTCCTCCCTGCCCTCAATTATGCCTGAGGTGCTGCTGTGCGTCGTTTCCCGCGGCGAAAGTGCCGTTGGTTGGTTAGAGCAAGAAGTCGATGATTGGCTGGCAGCGCGGGCGGCGTCGAGATCTATCAAGTGGCAACGCCCTCGGGATACCACCCGAGCGGCTTTTACGCCGTACGCTGCCTGACGCAGAGTTCGCGTCACCCGGGGGAAAGACGCCGGGTAACCCAACAGCAAGGAGTCTGTCATGAGAGCGAAATTCTACGGCGCGTTGCTGACCCTCGGATTGGCCGCCACAGCCCTGGCGAAGACCAGTCACGCCGCGGTGCCCGCACCGACCTCTGCCAGCGCGGAGATGGTCATCGACATCAGCGTTCGTCCCACAGAGACGCATTTCACCCGGCCTGTGCCTCCCAACTCCATTTGGAATCTTGCCGATGTGACGGCGTTCGGCCCCAACGATTTCACAGAGCTCGACCTGGCGTTATCCAGCCCAGGCCTGCTTTTCGGCGTTCCCCACGATTTCCTCGCCATTACCCTGCGTTTTGGCTCCGCAGGAGCGACTACCACCGGGGTGGTTTTCCCCGGACTGTCCAAATAACTCAGAATCTGCGCCATGAAGATCACCCATCCCGTCGCACTGGCCGCAACCTTGCTGCTCACGTCAGCGTTCGTGCAAGCCCAGGAAATCAACTTCACCAAAGCCGAGATCCTGACCCAGCAACTCGCGCCTGACTTCTACACTCTGACCGGGTCACCCGCAGTAGACCCAGGTCATCCGGAGGGCGCCGGTGGCAGAATCGGCGTCCTCGTTGGGCCGGAGGGCATCTTCGTGGTCGACGCCACTTACGCACCTCTGAGCGACAAGGTCGTGGCCGCCATCCGCAAGCTCAGCACCGCACCCATTCGCTTCTTGGTGGATACCCACTCACACCCGGACCATACCGGGGGGAATCCCAGCTTCGCGAGGTTGGGAGCCCTGGTCATCGCAAGAGAGGAAGTTTGGCAGACGTTATCATTACCTCTGCCTGCGGCAATCGCCGCGGCCATTGGCAGCGCCGCCTCCCTGACAGACCCGGCGCGCCTGCCCGTTCTAACCTACGGATCAGGCGCGCAGCTCAAGTTTCGCCTGAACGGCGAAACGGTTGACGTGATCGCCATGCCACCCGCCCACACCAATGGCGATACCCTGGTGAGATTCGAACAGGCCGACGTCATCATGATCGGAGACTTCTACCGCAACTACGGCTACCCGTTCGTCGATCTGGCCCATGGAGGATCTTTCGCCGGCGTCCTCCAGGGGCTCGACCGGGTCATGGCGCTCGCGGGTCGCGACACCAGGCTCGTGCCCGGTCACGGAACCCTCGTCACGCGGGCGGACTTGCTGCCTTACAGGGATATGATTGTGAGCGTCCGGAAGACAGTTCAGCAGATGATCCACAATGGCAGGAGCCGCCAGGATATCCTGGCGGCCAAGGTCACCGCCCCCTATGACGCCAGGGTCCCCGGAGGGCAGGACGCGCTGCCGCTCGGATTGGGAACGAGCGCGGACCGATTTGTCACTGAGATCTACACAGAGTTGGGCGGCAAGTAATGAAGGAGAGCGGCCGGTGGCCGAGGTGAGTGCCGCGAGCATATCGACCCATGCCACAGGTCAGCCACGGCGCTCCACGGGCGGGTCATTCCTAGGCCGCCTCTGGTACAACCGGCCGGTCAGCGACGAGGACGCCTTCGTCCGCGAGTACCGCGCGCACTCCTTCGGCTTCGTGCTGGTAGCGACCTGGACGCTCGCGATTGTCAGAACCTTGATCATCGCCTACCAACAGCTCTTCGGCTCGGGCCCGCACGAGCCGCTCCTGCAAGTGATCACGAGCGGCGCTTTGTTGTATTGGTTTCCGCCAGTGATTTTCTGGCTTTTCAACGACTGGGCCCGGAAGTATTACCACTGGGTGCTGGATTGCTTCTACGCGGTTTATTTTGTGAAGGTGGGCCTGAGGGTATTCGACGGGCCGCCGCAGCTCGATGACGCCAACGTCCTGATGCTCATCCTGATCATCACCTCGGTTATCTTCCTGCGTATCCCGTTCAGGCATGCGTTGGTGCTGACGGCCGCCTCGATAATCACCATCGACGCGCTGGCATGGGTGCACTACGGCCCGGCCGCATCTTTCCGCTTGGTATTCTCATCCGGCTTCACGCTCGCCATGGCGTTGTACACCAGTTGGGGAATGGAAGAGCGTGATCGGGGGCTGTTCTCGCAGCGACTCGAGGCTGCCGCGCAGGCCCAGCAGGCACAGCGAGCCGCGGCCGAAGAGCAGGAGCAACGGATCCGGGCCGAGCGGGCCGCAACAGAGGCTTTCATCGCCTCGAGCGAGAAACAACGCCTGAATGATCAGCTCAGCACCCTTTACTCTCAGCGCGAGCTGCTGATCCGCGGACTGCACCACGACGCCAACCAGTCATTGCATGTCATGGGCAGCGCGCTGTTGACCCTCAGACACAAGATCACGGTCAATCCCTCCTTTCAAGCCCTGCAAGCCGACCTCGATGCTCTCGTGCTCGGGACGGCCGCGCTCGATGGTCTCATTGCGGGCATGTACGAGCTCGTGAAGCTGGGAAAGTATGAGCCGAGCTACTCGCTAGTACCTGTCAACACCCTGCTGGACAACGTGGCCATGAAGTTCTCGCGTGCGGCGGCCGAGAAGGGCTTGCGCTTCATCGTCAAGCGCCGCAAGGACACGGTATTCCTTTGGACGGACGCCACCGCCATGGAGAGAATCCTTGCCAACCTGGTCTCAAACGCCGTCAAATACACGATTCGCGGTGGAGTGTTGGTCGGCACCGTCAAACACGGCAACGTCCTGCGGGTCGACGTCTGGGATACCGGTGTCGGCATCCCATGGGCGCAGCGCAACGCCATCTTCGGGGAGTTTGTTCGCCTGGAGCAAGCCGGCGTCGGCGAGGTGCAGGGTCTCGGGCTGGGCCTGGCCATTGTCAAGCTCTTCCGTGACAAGCTCGCCGGTCACTATCTCGAGCACAGCTCGACCGAGGGCCGAGGTTCCCGATTCTCCATGAGCGTGCCGATCGCAGCAGCGCCTCCGGCCTTCACCCGCACCGTGCCCAGCCACGACCTTGCCACCGTGGGCCTCCAGATCGAGCGCCTCTACGTCGTCGTGATCGAGGACAATCCAGCCGTCCAGGCCAGCATCGCCGGAGTGCTTCGGGCAGCCGGCTACGATGTTGAAAACAACGTCCGTTTCGGGACCTGTGTCGCCGACGCGAAGGCCATTTTCGACCACATGCCGCATCGTGCACCCAACCTCGTCGTGTGTGATTTCCGCTTGCGCGAGGGTGAGACGGCCAACGAGGTGATTCGGCTCATCGACGCTACGTTCGACTGGGAGAGCGTGCCGGTTGTGGTTTTTTCGGCCGAGATCGAGCCCGCTGTAGATCTGCAACGTCCTCATACGCGCGTCGTGGTCAAGACAGGCAACCCCTTGGCACTGCTGCGTGAGATGGAATCGGCCGTGGTGACGGCACGAAGTGAGCTGTAGGCCTACTCCTTGCGATCCGGACCTCCACGGCCCGGGAGCGTGCGCAATATTCCCAGTGTCTGTCCGGTCTTGGCGAAATGAGCGTGCAGTGAGGATTGATTGGCCGTTCCGAATTTTTCGTACAGCCGGCTCATGTAGCGTTTCACGTTGTCATGGTTGATGTCGAGTGTCAGGGAGATCTTCAAAGGCGTGAGGCCATTGAGCGCGAGGCGTAACACATCGAACTCCCTACGCGTGATACCCAGGTCCTCGTGAGTGATCGGGGCGGGCAGCGCCGCACGCAACGCCTCGGCGGAGCGGGGCGGAGAGTCGCCGCCTTTGCCAATGACCTCCGGCGGTAACCAGATACCCCCCGAAAGGGCGCGCCGGATGGCTTCCAGAGACAGTTCCACGGCTGCTGATTTCGGCACAAAGGTGGCAGCCCCGAGTGCCATCATTTCCTCCACCAAGGACCGATCCCGGCCTTCGCCCGTCATGACGACGACGGGCGGCCCGTCCATCGCGCGAATTCGCCGCAGGGTTTGCTTCCCGACCTCGAGCAACTCCGGCGCGCCTTCCTTCTCCGGAAGCCGCAAATCCAGAAACACCAACTCGAAAGGCCGGCGCCGCAACAGCTCGAGCGCATCCGCGGCGTTGCCGGCTTCTGCGATTTCCGCCGCCGGATAGGCTTGTAGTATCAGGCTGCGCGTGCCGAACCGCACCGGCGGGTGGTCATCCACCAACAGAATGCGCAGCGGGACGGCGTCTACCGGTTTGTCCAAAAGTCGGCCTCCAATTCACTCGGGCACACCTTACCCCGAAGACTCGAGGACTGCACCGCCACTTCAGTGGTAACCAGGAACGGGGGCGGGGTGCTGGCGAGGATAGTCAACCGCGCGCTTGCAATTTCGGTGGCAGCGCGATCGCTGCCTTTCGAGCTACCACCCCCGTGGTACTACCGGGGTGGCATGGGCGCGGTGGCAAACTGATGCACGGGATTCAACGCCACTGACGTACCACCCGCGTGGTCTGTCGCTTCCAAGCCGTAACGGGGATAGTCGACCCACCTGGATGTTTCCTTCGAGGTGCTTCATGAGTACCGCTCGCATCAAGAGTCATCTGTTCAAGATTTTTCTCGTCCTCCATTTTATTGGCCTGACACTCGTCATCGGAGTCCGCTTCGCGAGCTTTGTGATTGAACACGCAACGAGCAACGGCACCCTGCAGGTCCTCGCGCAGGGTCGAGACCTGATGGGTGACCTGGCGCTGACTCTCACGGCGCCCGGGTTTTGGCTGACGATAGTGAGCGGCATCGCAATGGTGGTCGTTCGCTATGGCAAGAACGTACCCGGCTGGGTCTGGGCCAAGGTCGCCCTGACTATGGCCGCCATGGTGTTGGCGCTCACGCGCGTTGCGCCGGCGCTGGTGGCTGCGCGCAAGTGGGCGCATGTCGCCGCAGTGCAGGGCTACCGCCTTCCGCAACTTCACAATAGCCTCAGCCAGGTGACGGTGTACGGCGGCCTCGTTTTCACCTTGATACTGCTCACTGTGCCGGTTGCAGTCTGGAAGCCGCGGTGGAAATCGCGCGGCTGACTGCTGCCAGAGGCCGTCAGCTCACGGCCCGCACGATGGGATCCGGGTCGTTGATAACTCGACAGACATTATCGAAGACCATGGTCGAGCGCCGCTGTCTTTCGTAGGTAGGCCACTTGGGTAACCCTCCGTGGTTTGGATTACCGGTGCGCGCAAATGCGATCCACGCTCGGCTGGTCTTATCCGCCAGGGCCTTCGCGGTCGGCGCGTTGGTCATGACTTTCGGGATGTCCGTATTGTCGAAGACGAACGGGATTTCGACCGTGTGCGGCGCACGCAGGACTCCATCCAGTGCGGGTGACCGCCACGCAAATGAGTACATGTAGACATCGGCTGCCTGGTCCGACTTTCTCTCCGCGAGCGTCACTGTGTTGCGGCGGACGAGGCGATCGGTCGTCATCCTGAAGAAGAGATCGCTCGCGCTCTCGTGTGGATAGGCCGTTTGGTAGGTGTGAATGAGACGTGCCGCCTCGGCCGGGCCGGCAATGTCCTCCATGCGTTGTTGCAACAACTCCAGATCCAAAGCGAATGCCGCCCGGTCCGCCAAATAGAACAGGGTCGTCTCGAATTGCGTACACCCCACCAGGACCGGGACGCTTGCGGACAACGGGCTCGCGACCGGATCGAACGGATGCGTCGGCAGAAACCGGCCATCCACCACGGGCGAATAGCCCATCAGCAATTCACCCTTTCGCGGTGGCAAGGGCTGCATCACTCCGGAATGCGCCGCCAGCAGTTTGGCGGCCGGGACCTGCTGCAGGTCGTCGATTTTCTCAGGTGAGATGCCCAGCTCGCCAAGCAGCGCCTCGGCGGTCCGGGTTGCTTCCTCGCGCGGCACCCCCCGCAGCCATGCCCCACTTTGTATTGCCGCACGATGAAAGAGTCCCTTCGCATCCGGCATCGCCAGCAGTGTACTGACCTTCGCCCCGCCGCCGGACTCGCCAAAGATCATGACGTTTTCCGGATCCCCACCAAATTGCGCGATGTTGTCGCGAACCCAGCGCAGCCCTGCGATGAGGTCCAGCATCCCGACGTTCCCAGAGGCCGCATACTTCTCTCCACCGAGATCCCCGAGATGCAGATAACCGAATACGTTCAGGCGATGGTTGATTGTTATGACGACGACATCGCCCCGCCGCGCAAGCGCCTCGCCGTTGCTCCAAGGCCACGAGCCACCCTCCGTGGCAAACCCGCCCCCATGACACCAGAACATCACGGGCCGCTTGCCTGGCCCGTTGGGCGCCGGCGTCCACACGTTGAGCACCAGGCAATCCTCATCGAACCCTTCGGCCGGATCGGCTTGCGGCGCCAGGACGTCAGTGAAATGCACGTTCTGGGGCGCCTGGTGGCCGAACTGCAAGGCATCCCGCACACCCGTCCAGGGTTTGGGCGGCACGGGTGGCATGAAGCGATTCGCACCGGCGGTGGAGGCTCCATAGGGTATCCCCTTGAAGCAATGGATCCCGTTGCGCACCAGGCCTCGGACCTTACCTCTATTGGTCTCCACCACCGCGCCGATGGATGGCTGCACGAACTGCGAGGCCAGAGCAATGCTCGAGGACGATCGAGCCAACAATCCGGCGACCGTAATCCCGACCGAACCCTGCAGCATTTCCCGCCGTCGATACAAACGCGGCAACGATCTCGACTTGTTCATTGTTTCGGGCCCTGCTTGTCAGCTCGATAATCGGTCAAAGCGTCCAGCGAAAGTCCGCGCCCCAGCGCCGCGGGAAAGGCACGGTGGTGAACTGGATGCCGAACTGCTGGGGACTCACCGACCAATTCACGGCCTGGTTGTTGTTCAGGTTCTTGCCCCAGAGACCGAACTCAAAACGACCATCCGGACTCTTGAAGGACACACGCGCGTTGGCCTCCCAATGAGCGGGCGCAGAATCCTGGCCCCAGGGCGCGATGTTGTTGAAAGCCGTGAAATATTCCTTACCCACCCAGTTACTGTCGCCATGCAATCCCACCCGCACGTGCGCCAGGGGAATCGCGTAGTCAAATGCCAGATTCGCCGTATAAGGCGGAGCCTCCAACAGGTGATTGCCCGACAAGTCGCGCGTGACCCGGTTGGGAGAATCGAAAAGGGACAGCTGGGTGTATTCCGAGTTGAGCAACCCGGCCCCAGCGCTCAGCTCGAAGTTTGCCGTGACGCGTGCCAGTGTCTCGAGCTCGAGCCCATAGATCCTGGACTTCGCCGCATTGATCAGCTCCTGTGCCAAGGGGTTCGCGTTGCCGGGACACCCGGCCGCACCCGAGACCGGATTGCGGAACTGCTGATTGCTGAAGTCATAGTAGAACGCGGACGCGTTTGCCATGACCCGCCGGTCAGCCCATTCCGACTTCAGTCCGAGCTCGAACGCATTGAGGAACTCCGGCTTGGCGACATTGAGTTCGGCCGCGCAACCGGCGCTACCGTTGATCGCACTGCTGCGATAGCCGCGGGAGTATTGTCCATAGACCATGAGGTCATCGGTGAATCGATAACGCAGCCCCGCGCGTCCACTCGGCTGAGTCTCGTGATATTGCACTGAAATGGCCGGAGCCGTTCCAACAATAAAGTTGTCTGCCTCGCCAGTTTCGTGAGTGGCGCGCACCCCTAGGTAACCCTCCAGTTTCGGGGTCATGGCATAAGTGCCGTCAAAGTAGGCGGCTTCCGAGGACCGTAACTGTTTGAAACTCGTACTCGAGGGCGGCCCAAGGAACGAGAGCGTGCTGCCGAAATGGACTGTCGTTATGGGATCCACTTCATCATGAAAGTAGTACAGTCCGAAGATGAAGTTGAACGGACCATCGAAGCGGCTCGTGAGCCGCAGATCCTCCGAGCGCTCCTGTGTCTTCGCGTAGAAATCGAGCGCGAGCAGCGGCGCAATCGAGCCATCCGCGTCGACGAGGTTCTTGAAATCACCAATCAGCCAGGAGGTCACGGACGTCAGCGTGAAATCACCCAGCTTCTGATTCAGCGTTAGATACGAGCCGTTACCCTTTACATAAATGGATCCCGAACGGTCATAAGCGCCCGTATGAAGGTCCATGGTCTGGCCCGTATATGGGTTCACCCGAGGGTTGATGCCGGAGACCTCCGTACCAGGGCCGGTAGGAGGAAGCAGGCCCGGGATCGTCAGGCAGTAGTTGGGGCACGTCCCGTGAGCGATGATGCCAATCGCCGTAGGCGAGCTGCGGGTCACCCAAACGCGCAAGGTCGCATCGAAGTCGTCCTTCTTGTAAGCGAGGCTGCCGCGGAATGCGTGATTGTCGATCGAGGACAGGTCGCGTGCACTGGCGTCCTGATTGACATTGCGCACCCAGCCGCCACTGCGGGAGGCGTTGAAAGCCACCCGCGCCGCGAGTGTTTGATCGACCAAGGGTACATCGGTTGCACCTTCGGCTCGATAGTAGTCGTTGGAACCGCCTTCCACGGCCACATAACTCGGGTTGTTACCGCTGAGGCTGGGCGCTCGCGTGATGAAGTCGAGAGCCCCTGCAGTCGTATTTTTCCCGAACAGAGTACCTTGCGGACCTCTGAGAACCTCGATGCGCTGCATGTCGTAAAGCTGCGGCCCGCCGAGGAATTGGCTGGATATATAAACCTCATCGTAAAAGACGCCCGTCGGTGAGCTGGCGTTGAGGTTGGTATCGAATTGCGACAGCCCGCGTATGGAGAACTTGGGCTGATCCTCGTTACCGGCCACCGAAACACGCAGATTCGGTGCGAGACGGGCTACATCCGTGCCGCTGTTGAGCTTCAGCCCCTCCACCTGCTCGGCTGAAAGCGCTGTCACGGAAATCGGGACATCCTGAAGCCGCTCTACGCGCTTTTGCGCAGTCACAACGACCTCCTCCAGAGCGGTGGGCTCAGCGCCCGCAGTGGTCTGCTGAGCATGCAGCGCTGTCGTAGCCCCAAGAGTGACGCAGGTCATTATCGCGGCCAAAGAGCGGCCGCACGCCGGAAACCGAAGCGTGAACATCATGACACCCCCCTTGCAGAACGTTCTCTTTCGCTCAAGCACCACGCGAAAACGAACTTGTAAGGGATACTTACATCTGAAATCACGCCGAGTCAACAGCGCGTTTACACTATTTGTCCGCGGTAAAAGGCGCTGTCTTGACTTTCAGGCGCGATCTCGAACAATCTCGCAGAAAGTAAGGGGGAGTGACGGTGGACAATAGATCGGTACGAGGCCCTGCGGGTATTCGGGGGCGCCTGGCCCTCGCTGCGCTCTTGATCCTGTCGGGCTCTTTCCTGGCCCATTACATTCAGACCTCAGGCGGCAGTGTCCGTATCCGGGACGTCCGGTTTGCGGGCACCGGCGGCCATATGATGAGCGCCCTGCTGTATATCCCGCGATCCGCAACCCCACGAACGCCCGCGCCAGCAGTGCTCGCCGTGCATGGTTACTTCAACTCCCGCGAGGCGCAGGGAGACTTTGCGATCGAATTTGCTCGGCGCGGATATGTCGTTCTGGCTCTCGATCAAACCGGACACGGCTACAGCGACCCGCCTGCCTTCGCGAACCGATTTGGCGGGCCGGACGGACTCGCTTACCTGCGCTCACTGGACTTTGTCGACAGGAACAACATCGGCCTCGAAGGCCACAGCATGGGAGGCTGGGCCGTTGTCAACGCCGCCGCCGCTTCTCCGGACGGTTACCGCGCAATCGTGCTCGAGGGTTCCAGCACGGGCCGTCCGTTCGCACCTGACGGAACGCCCGGGTTTCCGCGGAATCTGGCGGTCGTCTTCAGCAAACTCGATGAGTTTTCCCAGATCATGTGGGGTGTGGGCAGCGCAACGGATGTGAGCTCGAGCCGTAAACTCTGGACAGCCTTCGGTACTGACCAACCCGTCATTCCTGGCCGTCTATACGGCTCCGTGGAGGCCGGTACGGGCAGAATGTTGTACACGCCGCCCGGTACACATCCCATGGACCACATCTCCTCTGCGGCCATTGGAGCCAGCATCGACTGGTTCCAGCGCACGTTGACAGGTGGCAGCCCCAAGTCCCCCGCCGACCAGGTTTGGCCCTGGAGGGAGTTCGGGACACTGGTCGCGTTGGTTGGGTTCGTGGTGCTGCTGTTGGGTACGTTCGAATTGCTGCTGGGTGTCCCGTATTTTGCCGCGCTCGCCGCGCCGGCACCGATCTGCGGCAGGCAGCGCGATAGCCGCTGGTGGGCCGCTCTCCTCATCGGCACCTGCGTCCCGGCCATCACTCTGCTGCCATTTTTTCAGATAGGAAGCTGGCTGCTGCCTGCATCTGCCTGGTTGCCCCAGTCTTTTACCAATGAAATCGTAACCTGGGCGGTCCTCAACGGGCTCGTGGTGTTGGGCCTACAGTATGCGCCGGGCATTGCGCATCCGACGTTCAATACTCATTTATGGCGCTCGGTCGTCATCGCACTGTTGACGGTGACCGTTGGCTACATTGCCGTTGCCGCCGTGGACTTCCTGTTCAATGTCGACTTCCGAATCTGGTTCATTGCCTTCAAACCGATGAGCCAGACGCAGGCCAGGGCGTTTCTCCTGTATCTATTACCGTTCGCGTTTTACTTCATCGTAGCCTTGCGTGCGTTGCACAGCGTGCTGCCGGTTAAAACGCGCACTATTGCAGGTGAATACGTCACGAACGTAGTCGCCCTCACGCTGGGCATCGCACTCTTCCTGGTCGTTCAGTACGGGTCTCTGGTCACAACTCATCAATTACGTACGTTCTTCATGAACGACGCGCTGCGCGTTATTGTCGCTATCAACTTCATACCCCTCTTGAGCATCGTCGCCATCATCTCCACCTTCATCTTTCGGCGCACGAACAGCTACCTTCCTGGCGCCCTGATCAGCGCATTGCTGGTGGCGTGGTATGCGGTCGTGGGCCAGGCAACTCAGGCACCCTGAGCAATCCCGCCTGCCAAACCATGACAGTGAAACGCAAGCGGGCCGACGAGCCCGTGGGAAAACCAGAGCCCGCGACCTCGGGCCGCAATGCTGAGCGTCACTCACGTATCGAGGCTCTCGTTCGTGAGCGTGGGTTCGTGACGATCAACGCGCTTTCTGAGCAACTGCATGTAACCGTGCAGACAATTCGACGCGATCTGTCCGATTTGTCCGACGCCGGTCGCATCACTCGCTTCCACGGCGGCGCGGGGCTCCCCTCCAGTATCCAGAACATCGAATATTCAGACCGCAAGATACTGAACATCAAGGAAAAGCAGAAAATTGCCCAACTGGTCGCGCAGCACATACCTGCGAATTCCTCACTGTTCATCAACATCGGCACGACCACCGAGGCCGTGGCTCGAGCGCTCTTGCGGCACGAGGGCCTGCGCTTCATTACCAACAATCTGAACGTCGCATCACTTCTGCAGAGCAGTACGGATTTTCGAGTGATCCTGACTGGAGGCACGGTTCGCAACCGTGACGGCGGGATTGTCGGCCAGGCCGCCTGTGACATGATCGCGCAGTTTCGTGTCGATTTCGGCGTCATCGGTATCAGCGGCATCGATGCCGACGGCACGCTGCTCGACTATGACCACGACGAGGTGCGTGCCGCGCAGGCAATCATGAAGAATGCGCGACAGGTCTTCCTCGTCGCCGATCACACCAAGTTTGCGCGTCGGCCGATGGTGCGAATGGGGTCGATCACGCAGGTATCCGCGCTGTTTACCGATATCGCTCCCCCGGAACCCATTAGCAAGCTGCTCGAAGGCAATGGCGTCGGGTTACACGTCGTCGCGACGGCGTAGCCCCACAGCCCGCCCGCGGCTATCGCGGCTATTGCCCCCGGTTCCATTTCGAGCACTCTCCTTTCGATTGCGAAAAGTAGTATGGGGGGCTAACATTCCGTGCGAATCCATGCAGCGCAGAATCTCGTGTCACAAACGCATACAGTCGACCTGCTGATCGTCGGCGGCGGTATCAACGGATCCGGCATCGCGCGCGATGCCGCTGGCCGTGGCCTGCGAGTCTGCCTGGTGGAGCGGTCAGACCTCGCCGCCCACACCTCGTCAGCCAGCACGAAGCTGATCCACGGTGGACTGCGCTATCTGGAACATTTTGAATTCCGCCTGGTGCGTGAAGCGCTGGCCGAGCGAGAGCGCCTGCTCGGCATCGCGCCGCATATCGTGAGGCCGATGCGATTTGTATTGCCGCATGTGTCCGAGCTGCGCCCCCGGTGGCAGATTCGGCTGGGACTGCTCCTCTACGATCATCTGGGTGGACGCAAACGACTCCCGCCGTCCGAACCGATTCGCCTCGATCGCGACCCCACAGGAGCCGCCCTCAAACCAGGGTTTGTCCATGGGTTTACGTACCCGGACTGCTCGGTTGATGACGCCCGCCTCGTAGTGTTGAATGCGCTCGATGCCGCCTTGCGGGGGGCAGTCATTCTGCCGCGCACCCGACTCGAGCGCGCGCAAGCCGCCGGTGATGGATGGCGCGCAACCTGCGTCGATGTCAACAGTGGCCGAACGATCGACGTGCGAGCGCGGGCGCTCATCAATGCCGCCGGCTGTTGGGTGGAGCCCGTCAGGCGCGGAATGGGATTGAAAGACTTCCATCCGCCGCGCCTCGTGCAGGGAAGCCACATCGTCGTGGATCGTCTCTTTCCCGGAGAGCACGCATTCTTGCTGCAGAATCCGGACCGGCGCGTGGTGTTTGCGATACCGTACGAGGATCGTTTCACCCTCATCGGAACGACCGACGTGCCCTTCACGGGCGATCTCGAGGCGGTCAGCATTTCCCCCGCGGAGATTTCGTACCTGTGCCAGACCGTGAATCGCTTCTTCAAACACAGCGTCGGGCCTGCCGATGTCAGATGGAGCTATTCGGGAGTGCGAGCGTTGCAGGATGACGAAGCTGCCGAAGCGGCGCAGGTCACCCGCGACTACGACCTGAAACTGGAGCTCGCAGCCGCCGGCACCCCGGTTATTACCGTGATCGGCGGGAAAATCACGACGTACCGCAAACTCGCCGAAGCGGCGCTCGCCCTTATACGACCCTTCGTCGGAGGCACGCTGGAGAGTTGGACCGCATCTGCCCCGTTGCCCGGGGGCGACCTGCCTGATGGGCAGACTGAGATCGCGTTGGATAAATTCCGCCAACGCTGGAAGTTCGTTCCGCCCCATATGCTCGAGCGCCTGGCGAGAACCTATGGAACGAGGGTTGAACTGATTCTGGCCGACGCCCGTTCCATGGCCGACCTCGGCGAGTGCTTCGGCGGCGATCTCACCGCTGCCGAGGTGTCCTATCTACGCGATACGGAGTGGGCATTCACTGCGGAGGACGTACTGTGGAGGCGCACGAAGCTGGGGCTTACGATGGCCAACCATAATGTGTTACAACTGGAGGCTTTCATGGCGGCCATGGTCGGTGAATCTCACACGAGAGCCACTGTATAGATCTCGTGCCAAACCAGGGCAGCATCAGACCCGCTGTGTGGTCGGCGGGCCATGGAGTGAAATCCTCGCGAGTGCGCAAGGAGGAGCACAGTCGGTTCTGCTCTTGTCGCTCAGCCGTACACAAACTTGTCGAGAAGCTCGCGCAGCTGCTTGCGTTCGGCGAGCGTCAGCCGCGCCCCGACCTGCTTCTCGTGGGGTGGGATGCGCTCCCGAAGCTTTTCCAACATTCGCTCGCCCTGCGGGGTGATGTAAAGGGCATAGCTGCGCCCATCCCGCGCGGAAATCTCCCGTCTCAGGAACCCCCGCTCGATCAGACGGGATACCTGTTCGCCCACCGTCGCCCGCTCGAGTCCGAGGAGCCTCGCCAGACTGGACTGGTTCGTCCCGGGAATGCGGCGTACCAGAGCGAGCGCGCCGATGAGATTTGGCGTGATCTCCCCATGGCCTACCTTCTCTGCGAAGGAAGAAATCAACATCACATACGCGACGTGCAGGTAAAGCCCCAGCACCGGATTCCCAGAGGGATCCAGCTCAGCCTCGATCATGTTGGACGATGACAGCCGCTTCCTTACGCGTGGCTGCCTGCCGGTTTGCCCCTCCGTGGGCCCTACGGCCCGCTGCGAATCTGAATCCCGGCTTGCCTTCATCTGATTTCGCTCTAAAGCCCTTTTCGGACCTTGGTATTGTAGCAACACTCAAGAGCCTGTCCGAGTAATGCTGCGCCTACTGCGGCCGCCCAGCAACCGCGCACGCAACTGGCCAACCCTACGATGTCGGTGGCGGCAACAAGAAGAACTGTCGCGCGCGCATCGTGCGCTCGCAGTCGGACCAGGGCATAGTGGCTCTGCCCGCGCG
>Ga0068855_100002046_pt1 | contig 24997 bp, 31 predicted proteins | sample KBSCornC52_FD_66592 | JGI IMG/M metagenome (GOLD analysis project Ga0068855, IMG submission 66592) | Corn rhizosphere microbial communities from Kellogg Biological Station, Michigan, USA - KBS Corn C5-2 | ecosystem: Host-associated > Plants > Roots > Rhizosphere > Soil ... | reverse complement strand
CGCCCAATCATCCAAGAAATCAAAGCCGAAGCGAAGCGTGAACTGCTGGCAGCGCTCGGTGGTACGCCGACCAACGGCACGACTGCTATTGCCCCCACGTCGTCGGGCTCCGCCTCAGCCCCCATCGCTCGCCGCGGTCGCCCTCCACGCGTCGCCACTCGAGCGCCATCCAATCGCCATATTCCCCCGCACTGTGTCTATCCCAGCTGCACTAATCACAGCAAAGGCCCGCGTTTTTCGTTCATGTGCGAAGAGCACATTGGTACGCCGAAGAAGGAAAAGGCTAAATTCCTCGCGGCTTGGAAGACAGGGCACGCCGCTACGTAGCCTTCAGTGGGCGCGGCTCCCACTGCGACAATCGGCCGCGCATTCCCTAACTATTTCCGGCATTCGCGTACTTGTTACAATCTGGTCGTACCTTATTTATTGACAAAGTTGAGTCGCGTGCCTAAGACTACCCTTAGGAGGTGATGACTCACTCATGACTACCGAAAGTAACGAAATCTACCGGGAAAATTCTAGTTGGTATGCGCCAGGGTACCTGAGCGACATTGAACACCGGACGCTGTTGGCCCCGCGAGGGAACATGAGCGACGAGTTTCGTTTAGCTCCAGGCTTCTTCGTACTCAATGAAACATCGATGCGCGGCGACGTACCTCGACACGATCGAGACACTCTGGAGCTCTACAAGGCAGCGGACAGCCTTCGAAAGCGCGCCTTCTACACCATCGTAAAGCACTGCGTATCGACACCCTTCGGTTACTTCATACACGACGCTGGCAGGGAAGCGCTCGCCGAAGAGATGGTCGAGCTTCACGAAGAAGCCGAGTCGTACAACAACCTAGTTGGCGACACTTTCCGTTGCTACATTAACCTGCTCTTCGTCCGCGCCGATCCCGACGACAGCATGCTACGCCGCCGCATGGCTCAATTCATTGCCGAGCGGCTGGAGGCAATGAAAGAGCGTTTGCTAACGATGGACCCGCGCAAGGATAAAAAAGCTCTAATCTATACGCAGGACCAGACTAAGCGACTAGACATTTGCTTGCAGGGCGTCTACGCGAAGCTGGTGCGCAAGGCAATCGATGAAGGGCTCAATCTTGCTCACGAAATCAAGGTCGATCCTTCAAAGCAGCAATCGTTGACTTTCCCCGCGTTGGACGGCACGATCGACTTACTGGAGAAGCTGGCGGAAACACTCTAACGTTAGAATTAATTGAGGATCGACGGGGGAGGGGAACAAACGCCGTACATCGGCGGTTAGGTATAGCAATGGTATACGTCAACGCATTCGATCGTCTGATTATGGAGCTCCGTGAGAAGAACCTGAACACCGAAGCCGATGCTCTGATGGCGGAGGTTACGAAAGAGTGGGAAAGCTCCACTAGCACTGTCACAAAGCGCGCGAAGCGTCTCTTGGCACAAGCGTACTTAGCCAAGACGGTGGACGCACTGCGCACAGGCAAGCCCGCGAGCGTGACGCCAACGGGCTATAAATTCGAGTTGGCCCGCGGCGTCGCTGACGCGCTGAAGAGCAATCAATCGCAAGACGCAATCGTGCCAACGCTGGAGCCATTGCCTCGAGACGAGGACAATCTCAGCGAGGCGTTGCGTGGCGGAACGTGGGTTGTGTTGGGATTCGAAGATGGGAAGTTTTCAGCGGCTGCTGAAGAGATGGTGGGCGAAGGCGAGACGTGGGAAGTAGCATTGCAGGCGCTGGCCGATAAGCTAAGCGATCGTAAGGATGACGCAGCGCCTACAATGCCGTTGGAAGTAGATGAGACAGGCGAGAATGACGTCGAAATAGTGGAGCCGACCCCAACGGAGTACGGCTTCTATCGGAAACGGCGCAGGTAGTTAGCGCAGAGCACAGCGCCGAAGAGGGCCTAGCGCACTGCGCCCAGCTGTGCTGAACCCAATTTAGCCTTGACCCACTTGCACTTCTCGCATTGAAACCAGCCCATCGAAGACGAGCGTTTGCGATAGCGCATAGATCCTTTGCAGCCTTGACGTGTACAGGGACGCGATGGGACTACGGCGGGTTTCGGCAACTAGTATCCTGAACAGACCTGCAGGTGCATGGCGTCGGGTTTCTTCCAGCGTCCACCCCACGTGAAACCGCGCTTCTCGAATTCAGCGATCCACGCGTCGGGGATATCGGTGCGAAGAACGCCGTCTAGGCTCAACGGATTCGTATCAGCGTTGATGTCCACCGCGGCGCCCCAGCTGTGAACGCTGAGCTCTCCGTTGACACGCTTTGGCCGGGGAGCGAAGCACCCTATCGTTCGAATCTTGTAGCCGTCGTTCAGTGCCAGGCACGCATTGATCGCTGCCTCGAGAATCGGCTTGATCTTCTTGTTGACGTAGAGTCGGCCCTTAGGCATCCAGTCGGCTTTCCACGTCGTCATGTTGTCGTCTTCCCAGCCGGGAGTGACGACTTGACCGGCGCGCACCTGAACGTCGCCGTAGACCATTTTGATCTGGGCGATGCCATCGGGCGGAGGAAACCAGCCGGGGATCGCTGCGACTGCGGCTTTATCGATGGGCGCTAGCGGAAGCAATGGCAGCCTTAAAATCGGCGTCAGCCTTGGCTAGCGCGTCTTTGAACGAGCTCATTGAAGCAGCGCTATCCGAAAGCGCTTGATGCATCTGGGCGACGGCGGTAGCGTGATCGATCTTGCCTTGCATCGCTGCTTGGATGATGTCCCATAGCGCCTTCGCGAGCGGCGGAATCACTGCCTCGAGCACGGGTAGTAAAGCGGCGAGCATGTTAATTTACTCCAGGGATACGAATACCCGCGTCAGCGAGTGCTTGAACCAGCGACGCAATAGCCGATGCCATATCACCGATCGCCGCTGTGTAGTCTTTGTTGCCCAGCGCTTCGGAGCCGTCGATAGCATGCGCGGCGGTTTTCATCGCGTCGTGCAGCGTGGTGACGGCCGCAATGACCTTGTCCACCTTCGCCCGCCAGACGTCGTATTGAACTTGTGCCTGGTCTACGGTGACCTTGCCCGCCTGTACCTGAGCGATGAGATCTTTCTGTTTCGCTTGGACGGCAGCCAGCAAGCTATCTTCAACATCGCCTTCGACCTTGACGGCTGTAGTGACGGTGACGCGTGCTTTATCGAAACCAGAAGCACAGCCAACAAGCGCTAGGCACGCAACGAGAACTAGCCCGCGCATTACTTTTGGCTCGCGTCTTTGGGCGGTACAGGAGCACCAGCGACGGGCGGCAGAACCTTTTGAGCATCGCTGAGGAGCATGTAGACAGCGTGCAGGATGCCCTTAGCCTTGCCCTCCGGCATGAACGCCATTACGTCTGAGATGATGTACAGAGCCCAAGGCAGCAAAACGAGAGCGACATGATACCAATGCATTGCAACTTCTCCCTAAAAATGTACTGAACGAAGCACGTGTGCCACTGCTTCGACGCCCGCGATAAGCCACGGACCGATTTTGATGATGAGTTTCTTAATGTCCGTCTTTGAGAATTCTTCGCCGAGCGCCCGCGATTGCGTCTGAGCGTGGCCAGAGAGCTCTGCTAGTTTGAGACGGATTTCATTGCGGAACTGAACGCGATCGCCGTGGTCAGCGATTAGAATTTCCGCGACTTGCTCTAGCTGTGAGGCTAGTGCTTGGTACAACTTCAAGTCCATACAGCCTTCGCAGCAATAATAGTTTTTCGTTAAGACGCCGAATAATGCGCTCCGTAGCGCTGGCGAGGGATTCCGGTTGCTGAGCAGCAGCGCTGGGCATTAAAACACCGTAAAGTCATACGCCCGGCTTAGCGCGCTCGTGAGGTACAGCCCCATGCCGGTAGCCGTGGCGTAGGTTGAATCAGTGACAGTAATCAGCGGAACGCCGTCGGCTGAACCCGTGATGCTCGAGCCGTTGGTGGTGACGCTGAGTCGGGAGAAGTTGGCGAGTTCTGGGGGAAAGTCAGCCGCAGCAACGAACGCCGCGCCGCCGTAGCCGTCCCAGCGCATGAGGTAGAAGCGCCGATCGACGACGGTCCCATCACCAGCCTGCACGTTCTGGAAGAAGAAGGCCCAGTAGTGCGACTCATCCTGCACGCGAAACACAATGCCGATCTGTCCGTCGCTGCCGGTGTCGACGTGGCCGCGGCGTGTGACGACAACCTGCCCGTCGCCCGAGTTGCTAGGCGCCCACATGAGTGTTGGCATGTAGTCGAGCGGGACGGGAGACCGGTTGTAGAGACCCACCGCGTACTTCTCGCCGGTGCCGGCCGCGGGAACGGACGGTGTAACACCCGTGGGCGATCCCGTCTGCCATCGCGGGTTCGTGCCCACGGTGTCGACTTCGAGCGAACCGACGTCTGGACGCTCGTGGTGGAAGAACTCGCGATCTTGGCGACAAAACGAGTCGAACAACTTCGCGCCCGCTGGCGTCGGATCTTTTACACACCCCCGCTTCAGTGCCGTGACCTGCGCCGAGTTGGTCTCGTTGTAGGTCGGGTCAAAGGGCGCGTTGGTGACGTATTTGACCTGCGGCAGCGCACTTGGAGTGATAGGCGGATTCCAATACACGTCAGCATAGTCGAGGCCCGCGTAAGGCACGCCTGGATGCTGGAAGCGCCGCACGAATTGCCCCGCGCTGTCGTAGCCGCTGCTCAAGTCCGGATAGGTGATGAGGTACGGTGAAACGAAGGACATCAAGAAGTCGACCGGTTCACCATTGGGGCCGACACCATCGAACCACCGCGGCGGAATCATCGCCTGCGATGGCGCCACGTCGATCGCCGAAACGGTGTCCCAGCCGCGCGCCGCTGCAATCCAGCCGACGAAGTTGGAATGATCGCTACCGCCGATGAACAGCGTCCCCGACCCCGATCCCGCCGTGGTGCGTTGGGCGCCGGCCGGGATGAACGTGCGGCTGCAGGGGATCCCATTCTCGCGAACGACGATCGACGGCTTGCTGTACGCGTCGCTCTCGATCGTGACCTGCACGTGCGAGAACACGCCCGGGGGCGGAACGTCTAGGGACGCGAACGAGATAATCTGTTCAGCCGGCGTGCCTTGGTCGAAAAAGATATTTCCGCTCGAGCCCGAGAACAGCAGCGCGTGACCACCACCATAGCCGTCTGCGTTGATGTATCCAGACGGGTTCCACGGGTTACCCTCGGCGATAGCCTCCCAGCGCATGCCCGTGCCGAGAGGATGCCCCGGAGCGCCCCAGAAGTTGTGGACGCTGACGTGCTGGGCGTTGCCGTTGACGTAGAGAACCGGGATACCAGCGGGCGTGCCAGCGTCAGCGACAACGGCCGGTGCTAGCGGCGATTCGAGTTCGACCTGGCCAGCGCAGCCGGCGAGGAAGAGAAGCGATACGAATAGGCGGCGCATTAGACCACCCTGAACCATTTGCTAACGCCATCGCTCATAAGAACCGCCTTGGCACCAGCGGTGCTCAATGAAATCGAGGTGCCGCCAGTGGCCGTATCAATGATGGTGTCGGAACCGGCGCGATTGATCGTAATCGTCGTGCCTGCACATGACTCGTCCTTGATCATGAGCCACTGTCCAACCGCCGCGCTAGCAGCGGGCAAGGTCACCGTACGCGCGCCGACGTTGCTCATTCCGACGTAGGTATCGGTCACGAGGCACGTATAAGTCGTGCCCGACTGCGTGTTGTAGTGCGGAAACAGGCCGGCGGCGCCGCTCGAGTTTAGGTGCATTCCTTGCGAGTCGATCTGCACGCGGTCGTTCACACCGTCGCGCAGGTAAACCACACCGCTCTGCACCTTGATTCCAGCGTTGCCACTGTCGAGCAACGCGAGGTACGTGGTCGACGGCTGCCGGATGACCGCGGAGCCTGCCACGATGGTATCTAGCTCGATTTGTAGCCGGTTGTTGCCGTTGTTCTGCCAGCGCGTGGAGATAGCGCTCGTGGTCGCAGCCGCGTTGTTGATGAGCAACCCAACGGACGAGGCGCCGTCAGCGACCGTCGTCGTCAGGTTCAAGCCGGTCGTATTCGTCGCCGAACTCGCGCCGGTAAACGATGCATTGGCCGGCATGCCCATGTTGCCGCCAGGCGTCCAAAACCACTTTTCAACCGCGTTCGTACGCAGCGAAAGCAGCTTCGCTGTGGCGTTCGACCAGGCCGAAGTGGTATCACCGGCCATCAGCACAGCGCTGGCGCCGTCAGACGTGCCCGAGCGGAACAGGTGGAGTGTGGAGTTGTACGTCGTAGGCGAGTTGGTGCGACCCAGCGTCATCGCCGTTTGGACGGTAGTACCAACTGTAAGCGTGCCAGCGCCGCTTAGGGTCGCGTCGTTGCCGCTGAAGACCCAGTTGCCCAGCGCCGCAGCGCCGCCGCTCAGAGACGTTGGAGCGCCGTTATAGACGCCCCAAAAGCCTCCGCTGTTGTCGACGTAGAAGCCGCTTTCGCTGCCACCGAACGGATTGGAGCTCTGCGGCAGAACACCTAGGCGCGTGCCTCCCTTGAAGGTGGCGCTGATCGCGATGAGGAGATTCTTGCAGTTATTAAGCTGCGCGCCCCAGACGTGGTTAGTGTCCGGTGGCGTTCGGGTGTCCCCGCGATCGACGCCCAGCGTTAAGGTACTCTCAGCGGAGCCTGCAGCGCCGCCTGTGCTCGCGCCCCAATTGATGGAGCTGAGCGAAGAAAGGCCATCAGCCATAAATTACACGGAGTTAGGACACCCTTGCGGGCAATCCGAAGAATGTTTAGAATGCAAGAGCAACTTTTTATGGGAAAAGGCGATAACTAGATCATGAAGATGATGTTGCTAGTGGCGATGGTGACGGTGGCGGGGTGCGAATCCGACGGATCTCTTCGCCTCCCGCAGCCGCAATGCTCAGTCTCGTTTGGTTCCGCTCAGTCGAACGTTGTCCAAGTCCAGATCGACGGAACTTCCGACGGTGAATGCGTTGTCCAAGAAGACGGACAGATGACGATGACGACAAAGGATCTTTCATTCACCGTCGGAAACGACTTTGTGGAAATTCACGACAAATCAACGGGGTTTGATTGCTTTACTCCCGCTAAACCTGTCTACTATTCGAGCGGCGGTTGGACCTTCGATGTGCAGTGCGGTACGAAGCGAGTGATTGGCTCGTCGTACTGGCGGCGCTAATGTCCAAAGGCGATGAATGAAATCTGCGAGCTCCCAGAAGCAAGGTCAGTATTAGCGCCGACGCTGTTTTGTGTATAGATTTCGAGTCCGGTATTGTCGAGAGAAAGCCCGACACACCATAGATTGCTAATCAGCAGTAGCCCGTTAGCGATTACGGTTATGTTGTTACCGTCAGTCGCATTAGTGGCGAAAGCAATCTTGTGAATTCCTGTCGTTACTCGGGTTATCCCGGAAATATTTACCCCATAGATATTTTTGAATACGGGAGATGCGCCGGAAGTATAGCTGTATTTGCCGTAAGCAAACGGAACGAGATCTTTGTAAATAGTCCCCTGGGAAAACGCCGTCATGGGCGTCGTCGATGCGACCTGGGCGCTAACCCCGATCGTCCCCGACGTTTGCGTAGATGTGTTGCCCCCTGTACCGTCTACCTGAAGCGCCTTGAACGTCGGGCCTGTGCCACCAATTAGACCGTTGATGTTGTCTTGGACATTTTGCAGCCACGTAGGAGATACTACGGTCCCAAGCGACCAGCTCGAAGGCGATGAGATGATTCCGATTGCCATTACTGCTTCGCTTCCTCCGTAGGTCCACGCTTAATAGAGCCGTCGTCATTCAACGAATCGATGCCTTCGCGGATCTTGTACTTTTCCTTGACTGCCTGGATATGGCCCTGAAAATCAGCTAGCGCCCGCTCAGCGCGTTCTTTCGCTAGGTCTAGCGCAGTGGCCAATGCCTTCGCCTTCCAAAAATCCCCGTCATCAATCTTGTCCAAAATCTCTCCCTATATTGTTATGAAGTCGGAGCGCCGAGCTGGTCCACTTCGACCAAAGTCACGATGCCTTCGAACTGGTTCGCTGAAGCTGATTGCCAATCGTTGCCGACGCCGATCGCTGCTACGCTAGTGTCTGAAGGCGCCCAGCTTCCGGGTTTGATTCCAGATGCGCTGGAGTTGCCGGCGCTGAGCATCGTCGTATTGGTGTCCCACATGCCTCGGATCGTAATCGCCGTGTCCCGGAGCCAAGTGACCTGGCTAGACGTCGGTGAAGCGCTCTTCGTCAGCGTCAGCGAAGCGACCCACTGATTTCCAGCATTGTCCCAGCGCCGGAGCTCAAGCGCCCCGCTGTTTACGCGAAGCACAACGCGATTCTGTGCGGCGCCCTGAGCGCAGTCGAAGATCACACCGTTCGGTTGCGATGCTGCGTCGTAGGTCGGAACGATCGTTAACCCGAGCGTGCCACGTACGACTGAAACGAGCGTGCGCTGTAGCAGCGGGTGAAGCACACTGACGTTCTGATTTGAAGTTAGGGCTTGACACTTCGACGCCCCGAGCGTTGCTGTAGAAGCTACTGCGCTACGGATGACCGGGGGATACAGCACAGCCGGGTTGCTGGTGACGTCGTAGAGATACGCATCAGCAATGGCAATCTGCCCGCTGCTAGACGCTGCGCCCCAGGCGATCTGCATCTGTAAGGCAGCTACATCGCCTCCGCCGAAGGTCACGTTGAACGGCAGCAACTGCCAGCCCTGCGCTTGGGTCAACGTGAACGCGGTGGTCTTCGTCGATGTCGATACTAGTGAGACGCTGACATCGGTAAAGGTAACGTCAGAAGACAGTTTCTTGACCCAAACACCACCGCAGTACGTCTTACTAGTCGGCGTACCTAGCGCCGTCTGAGCGATCTTGGCACCCGTATTAGTCGCCGTCAGCGTGCTAGCCGAAGCGACTGTTTCGCCGACGATAGGCGAGATGGACCCATTAGCCGTCCGGGTAGCGTTCGTAAGCGTCCAATCAGCACCGAAGTCGTTGGAGCCCTTCAGTAGATTAGTCCACGCTCCGTGCGCCCGGTAGCCGTTGTCGCTGAGTGCAGCGTGGTAGGGGAAAGACGCTCCAACAGCGCTATTGACGATCTTATAAGCGCTACGGTTTGCGTTCGCTGGTTCGAGGAACACTGACCCCGTAGCCGTGCGACCCGCGGTGCTCCAACCGGGAGCATCGATCAAGGGGAGCCATAGCGTGCGTTCACCTGTCGCGACTTGCTCCGCCGCCAGATTGAACTTCTCGTAAAGACCAGCGCGGTACAGCGTGTAGGTAGTTTGCGTCGAGGCTGTACCGTCGCTGATAACTGAAATTTGACAACTTAGCGCGGTTGTGCCTTCGGTCGTTCCGGTAATAAGTGAGGCTTGCGGAATGACATCGAGGGCAAAGCGAGCGCGGCTAGAGGACGACGGGACGACGATTTTATAAGAGGTCGTCTGCCATCGGCTAGTCGAATTGTTCCAGTAGTAAGTAACGCCGTCTCGGTTGACGTCCGTAATCTGCACCGTCAACGTTGAGACGTTCTGAGAGTTAGAATAAGCGTAGTCTAATTGAAAACGATGCGTCAGCTGATTATTGACGTTTGATGTCTGCAGAAGTCCGATGCTAGTACCACGAGCAACCGCGGTAAGATCAAGCACTGCTGCATTGCCGGTGTACTCCCAGTTAATAGAGCTGGCGCTGGTCGATTGGGTAAGTGTTCCACCCGTTCCTGTTTGAGTCCAGCCAACGGGAACGCCACCGAACCAAGAACTGAAATGCTCGTTTGACAGGAGATTGATGCGGCATCCCGTCGGAAATGTCGTTTCACCAGCTGCCGAATATCCAGCGCGGAACTGAGAATAACCCACTCCCAGGTTTCCAAACGCAAACGTCCCGCTCGATACAGTCGAACGAACAGCGTTCAGGATCCACGGGCGGATTACTTCGCTGGTGGTACCGTTGGCTTGGACCCAGTTTCCGTAGCCGGGGTCAGGTGTACCGTCGCCTAGAATGAGGCTGAAGTTATTCGGCGGGACGGTCCAACCGTAGGCAATGCCGTCGGTGATGTTCGTGGCGAGGTTGAGCAGGCGTAGCCGCGTGCCTTTTCGCCGAAGAGCATCCCAGCCGTCCTGGATCAGCGCCTGCTTTTGGGCGACGGTAAGATTAGAGTCAGCTGGGTACAGCCCGAGTGCGATGAATAGTGCAACGTCAACCATAGTGTCGCTGGACGTCGTGAGACTTGCGGCTGTGGTAGCGTTGGCGAAGTATTGCGTTGTACTGTCGGTCGGCGTAGCGGTAGTGGTGTCAAGTAGCCTCGCTCTCGCTGCACTCGATACGAACCGTAAGTTAAGGACATCTAGACGGTACCCAATCGCGTCTAAGAACTCTTCTACCCAGGTGTTTTGTTCGCGCCAGCCTTTCCACGGCATCGAATCGAACACGCGCGACGGGCCGAAGCCGCTTGCGCCGCCTGTTAAGTAGCCGAACAAACCCATGGATACCTTTACGTAACGCTGAAGCTAGTAACTGAAACCCCATACGGGATCTTGGTCTGCTTCGTCGTGTCAGTGATTGAAGTGTCGCGCGCAACCGTGTCCGGCTGTCCGCCTTGCGCGTTGTCAAACCAGAGTCGCACGACGTATTCAGCGGGCGCTGAGGTTGTCGGAATCGTCACGGTCAACGTTGCCGGCGAGCTCGAGCGGACCGAAGTGGAATCGACCTGTGTCCCGCTGATCGGCGCCCCCTCGCTGCCTCCGCTAGTCGAGGGTGCCGCGAAGAGAGCCATGTGAACGTCAGCGATGTAGTCGGGCTTGACCGTCGCTACGATCGTGACAGTACCCTTTGGAACGAACGCTTGCGCCGTCTCTTGCCCTTGGTAGAGCCGGAAGGGAAATCCACCGGGCGGAGCGAACTGGGCGTTAGACGTCAGGTTGCAATTGATCATGAAACGACGCCGACGACTTGCACTGAAGACGGGAGCGCAGTTGTTACTGTCGACAAGTTGGAGTAGGGCAGTGAATAGGCATTGGTTAGCGCAGTGTCGCCAGTGTTCAGGTACGTCATGCTTGAGACACTGCCCGTCGCCCCGGCGTACCCTGACGAGAGCGTCAGCGTCGTACCTGAAACGCCCGTAACGAGATACGCGGTCTTATTCGTCGTGTCGATCAAGTAGGTGACGTTCTGCGTAATCTTGCCTGCGCCAATGTCCGCAGCGTTGGCCGTCGCTGTGGTGCTGTTGTTCGTGAAGCTAATCGCGTTGGCTGCCGTCTGAAAGATGGTGCCCACCGCGGGAATGCCGTTGACGCTATGCACGCGATCGACGCCCGTTGCCGATTCGACCGCCTGCACCAAGTCAGTGGTGTAGATCGTCCGACCCCAAGTGTACGTGTTGGGATTCAGCAAGTTGTTGATCGCTGCGGCGACGTTGCTCCGCACCGTGTTCTCGTCGTAGCGCGACTGGCGCCAGAAGAGGACAGCGGGAATGTTCGTGCCTTGGTCGAAGCGCTGCAAGTTGGCTGCAACGTCAACCGTCGTAGCGCCGACGAAGGCGCGGGTTGACAGGTCGCGCACAACCGAAGCGCGTTCTTGCGTCGAGACCGTTGAGGAGGTAGTCCACGCGGGGGAGAGCAACGCCACAGTGACGTAACCTTGTGTTGTAACGGTTACGTTGGTGTTCGCGAACGCCTTGACCCGGCTGTTAGTACCGAGAACCTTTTGCGCGAAGTATTCGTAGTCGCTGGTGGAGCATGCTACGTCGCGCGATGTCAGCGCCTGTGGGGCTCGAGCGATGGCGCTGGTAACGGTTTCGATGTCCGTTCCACCGGTCGCCGCTGCGTTGTTGATCGTCGAGGCGACACCCGCCGGTTGGTTGACCAGCGTGTTCAGCTTGGACGCTGCTACGTTCGTAGCGCTGCCGACGACGGTTGCTTGCGCTGCGACAGTGCCAGTGAGAGCGCCAGCCTTATACGCTGAGCCGGCGACGGTGGAAGCGGCGGACGATGAGAGCACCAGAGCAGTGTTGTTCGTGACGCTCGCAACCGTGTACCAAGTCACGCCGTCCGTCGAGATGGCATAGCCTGCGGGAGCGTCGCTAGCGAACGATGTGCCGCTACCTGTTACCGCCGTCGAACCGGACGTAAGCGAAATGGTGCCCGACGGAGTAATGTAGGCACGAATCGTCAGATCGGAGAGCGTGCCGAACACCGTAGCGCCGTCGCTGGTGCTTACCTGCGTGCCGGTAGAAATGATGGTGTCGCTCTGTTGCGGATTCGAGAGCGTGAACGTCTGCGTCACGGTCGCTGCGGTCGCTGGGTTGAGCGTGATCCCGATGAGGTTTAGAACCTTCTGGATTACCGCGCTGGGCCAGCGATTGATCTGGTAGATCATCGCATCGTACAGAGCGCCTACAGCTTCGATGATAACGACGGCGGGATTGGAGTTGCTGCGGTCGCTGAGCTCAGTGGGGAGCGAGCCGATAGCCTCAGCCGTCACCAGATCGCCGGTTCGATTGTCTAGTACGGGGGCCGGGACGGTAGTGGCCATTTATGCGGGTCCTACGAAAATTGGGTACGTGAGAATTCGCTCATTGGCGTCGCCGACGAGAACATAGAAAATTGACACCGAAACTTCGCCCACTCCGGGACCGTTCTGTATGTCAACGGATGAAATCGTCTCCACCCGCGGCTCGTAATCGGCGACGTCCTTTTTGAACTTCGCGATCATACGCTGCATATCGATCGGTTCGAATTCGCCGACGCGAGCACCGAAACCCGGAAGCATCGGACGTTCACCTGTGCCAGTCTCGAGAATGGTCTGTAGCGCTTCCTCCACACACGTCGTGCCGTTGGAGAGTTGGAGCCGTCCGGTTGTCGTGAGCGTCAGAGGATACGAAACGCCTTGCCCGAAGAATCCGCCAGTGGGCGATGGAGTCTGAATAGCGCCAGGTGTGCCAACGGTGGTTGCCATGCTTATCCGCTCACAATATAATTGGCGTAGGTGCTTGCGTTGACGTTGACCGTGTAGGTCGCCGAGTTACATGACCACTGCAGCTTGATCGTATTAGCGCCGGCCACGCATAGAGCCGAATGCATCGTATGAATCGGCAGCAGTAGGTTCAGCGTCACGGTGTGAAACGTCACCGTCGGACCAGCATCGCCGTTCACCACCAAGCGCAGCGCTCCGAAAGGGTTAGCGCCCGCAGTGAAGAACATCAGCGTGTCAACGTGAACGATATACTTCTTAGCGACCGGAGCAGTGAAGGTCCACGATGAACCGGGGACGTCGGCTAGCGGAGTATTCGAGTAGGAGTTCGGAGAGAAGCCGGTGATGTTGTTTTCGGTCTGCAGTCCGATGGCGCCGAGTTGGCTATCGGCAATCGCCGTCGCCTGATCGCTCGTTACTGCAACGCTACTCGGCGACGTCGCATTAAGTCGCGCGATGGTGTACGCGGCAACGTTGGCTGCGTCGCTGTTGACAGGCGTGTAGCTCATTTGACCTTCGCTCGCTTGGAGAGCGCTTGTTTCGCGGTGCTCACAGAGGAAACCGCCGACCCATCAGACGCTAGACCCTTCGCGAGCTGCGGTGACCACGGCGAAGGTGGTGTCCCGGTGGTGCCGTAGACGTACGTATGCGTGTGAGCGTTGAACAGTGTCTGCAGCGTCTGCAGTTGATCGACGATATTATTAAGCAGCCCTACCAGCGTCGTGCCGAGCGGAATTGCTTCGGTTGGCCTGCTTCGCGTTGTACTCTGCGGGAAATAGAAGAAAGCGCCCGCGTTAGGATCGCCGTCCATGAATACGACGCCAACTGGCTCACCTACTTCGGGTAGCGACTCAATCGATCCCATGCTCATCGGCTCTAGCCAGTGATGGGATTCGTTGTCTTCCATCTTGCCGACGCGGGCCTTGACCCTCATGAGCTGGGTGTCAATATCGGTCACGACGCCCGGCAGCCAGCCGTAGACGCGCCCATCCACTTCGTCCTTGGGGGCGATGCCTTGCGCCAGCGCTTGATGTAAGTAGATCATGATCTAGTACCGCCTGAGGATGGATAATTGACGCTGCGGTGCCCTATGATCGCGTACCGCCCGGCTGAATGATGCCCGCCTGTTTCTGTGAGCCGCTGGTGGGCACCGTCGTTAGGTGAACGGTCGTTGTGCCCGATTGCCCAGCGATGGAGTGATGGATATTGGAGATGTACCAATTACCATCAATCTTCTGACCCCAACCTTTCAGCGCAATCAAATGCTGCATTCCGATATCCGGCGTCAGGCGCATCGTTAGCGTTGCATCGTCCTTGCGCTTGCGGCGCTGTCCTGCCCACGCAGTCAACGATCGCGAGCTCTCCGTATGCGCTCCCGAGAAACCGTGCTTCGGTCCCTGGGGCGGCGTGCGGTGAGTCGTCGACGTGCTGCCTTCTTTGGTCGCTTCCTGAGCAGTGCTGCCAGTAGCGGAGAGCGTTGAGCCCTTGTTACCGCCCGGTACAGGCGTCTTAGACTGCCCGCCAGCGCCAGGACTGGACACGTGATTGGTCTGCGCCTCGAAGCTGATTAGATTGCCGTCGTCGGGCGTGAACGTCGTCGGATAGACTGTCGTAGCTGACGTGCGAGCGTGAAGCGTTTTACCCTTGACATAGAGCTCAATGCCATCGACGGACAACGCGCGTACCAAGTGATTCCAGTCGGAGAAGTGACCAACGCCCATCGTAGACATGCCCACGTCAATCGCGCGCTGAGTGAGGACGAGGCCAGCGAGTTCCGAATCGTCGAACGTGTAGCCGTAGTCCGCGGCGATCTGCTTCGCGAGCTGCACCGACGTCTTACCGTGGTAGGTCTTATACCGAGCTTGCAGGCGCGCTGAAATCGAATGATCATGCGCGATGATGGTGAGCTTATCGGGAGCAGGGTAGCCAGGTTGCAGACTGGTGATCTTGCCGTCGAAAACAACGCTCTGGGATGATGGACCGCCATTAGCGTTCTGCAGTGTCAGCTTGATCGGGACGTCAGCGAAAGCAGGATCCGGTAGCGCGTTGTAGAGCGGGAACCGAACGGAGCCTTGGCGCTTGTCGAACAGCCGCACATTGAGCATCGACAGATGCTTATTCTCAGTGTGTAGCTCGACGTCGATTGACTCGATTACTTCAGAATCGGCCGTCCACACGAACGACTTCGCCGAAGTGGTAGACGTCGCTGGTGATGGGACTTCGATTCTAAAGTTAAGGGCCATTTAACCATTTCGTCGCTAGGTAACCGGCGTAATCTGCGGCAGCGTCAGCACTGTGCCTGGAGGAATCGCGTCTAGATCGTCAATGCCATTGTACTCGGCGAGCTGGCGCCAGGTCTCCGATTCATAGGGAGCGTCGCCATACTCAAAGCATGCGATGGAAGGTAGCTTCTCGTTGGCTTTGTAGATGTGCTTGCGTGCGGTGTTGTCGGAGCCGACTAGATTGGAAGTGCCTAGGCGTTCGTATACTGATTTACCCAACGGCTATCGCTCCCATTCCAAGGTATGCATTTGAAGCGTCACGTGAACGCGTTGTTCGTTCGTCGTCGGATTCCACAGTCGCGGAGTCATTTCCATCCGGTCGATGCGCACGGTCCAGGACTTCTGCCCCATCACGAGGACAAGATCAGGTGGTTCACCTGTGCGCTTGTCCTTGCGCATGAACTTCCGCAGCTTCGAGAGCGACTGCTCAACGTCGCGCTGTCCGTCGCCAACCACTTCGAACTCAATGGACATGTCCGTAGCGTTGTTGTTTCGAAACTCGCGAGGAGCGTGATCTGACAATGCGATCGGTACAGGCGCGTACGTCGCTCCGTAGGTTCTACGAAACGTGTTCGGCGCGAGGTTGGTGATCGAGTTCTTCTGAAGATCGAAGTGAAAAATAAAGTCGCTCCCCGGGTCGCCTTGCAGCGGACCCAGACGAGCCCAGGGATTCGGCATATAGTGTTACTCGCGGGTAGCGGGCGCTGCGCCGTTGGCGGTGCGGTTACGGACGTTCTTGACCATGTGCTTTTCGACCACAGCGGCGACTTTCTGCCCGTCGATGTTGACGTTAGTAGTCGCTACCAGTTCCTGCGGATGATCGGCGAAGTAGATCGCGTGCCCTCGATCGATGCCGCGGGCTTCTAGTGCCTTGATCGTCTTCTCGCGGTTTGCAGCCTGGTCGGCCAAGAATTGTTTATTTGAAGCAACGCCGGATTCTTCCTTAGCTGCGGACTTCGAATCGAGAGCGTTGGCCAGCTTGGTACTGACGCCCAGCTTCTCGTCCAAGTACCTACCGGCTGCGTAACCGGCGACTCCGACGCCTACAACAAGGCCAGCCTTCGCCAACAGTCCAGAGCCACCGGGAGCGCCAGGAGATCCGCCCAGACCAACGTTGCTCACGTAGAGCGGCATGGCTGGCGTAGAGCCCCGTGCGCCCGAGACAGCAGCGCCGATGCCCTTGACCAAGCCCACAGCCGTCGGTGCAATCTTCGCCACTCCGTAGGCGCCAGCCAAGATCTCCAGTAGCGTCTTGTGCTCTTTGAGCCACGATCCGATCTTCGGAATGTCGGTGACGATATTGGCGATGCCTTCGGTGATCTTGACCACCGAATCCTTGATACCGTCTACGGTCCGCTTGCCTTCTTCGCTACCAAGATAGTTGCGCAAGCGCTCAGCTGCCGTTGCGCCCTGACCTAGCTTCAGCGTCAGGGTATCGAGCGCACCCGAACCGATGTCCCCGATCTGATCCATCAGCGTCGACTTGATCTGCCGTACCTGATGGCTGAAGTTCTTTTGTTCGTCCTGCGCTGCCTTCTCCGTCATGCCGGAGCGGCCTAGCATCAGGCTGACTAGATCGCCTTGCTCGAGGAACTGACCCTGCTTCGAGATACCATAGCGGCGGCGTTCTTCGGGAGTCAGGACCTTGAAGACCTGCCCTTTTTCATTGGCTTGCGATAGCGTGCGGCTGCGCTTGGATAGGTTCAGCGTAGAGATCAGCGATCGAACGCCTTCGGGACCAGCCAGCGCATCGCCTAGCACGCGGCCGAGCTCTTCCGGCGCTACCTCAGGAGCGAGAACGGAGAGACGCTTGAAGATATCGGCGCCGAACGATAGGTTCTTGCGGCGAAGGTTGTCCGCCTGCATCACGCTCAGCGGGCGCTTCATCCCGCGGAACTGTGCGCCACCTTGAATCGCCTCTAGCTGCTCTGCCAGCGGGATAAGACCGCGTGCCGCTTCATCATCCTGAACCCCCGCAGCGAAGTTGATGCGCTGAGCGTTTGACGTGAGAATACCGCCGCCGTACGCCCCGAACTCGCGGTTGATTCTCTTCCGGGTACGGATCTGCTGCGCACCCTCTTCGAAGATGGACTTACCTAGCCAAATCGCACCCGCGCCGATGGCCGTCGCTGCAATCGCATTCTTGAGATTGAAGACCTTCTTGACTGCGCCGTCGATGCCCCCGGTGAACGTCTTGAGTCCGCGCATGGACTCAGAACCGGCCGAGAAGCCGCCTTTGAAGTTCTCTCGAGCGAGCTTGATTGCGCTACCGAGATCCTGCCAAGAACGCGTCAGTAAATCGATCTGGCGCTTCTGGTTCTTGACCGGCTTGTCGCCGTTCGGCCCGAAAACTTTATCCCAGTGAGTCGAAACCTTGTCTAGGTTATCGAGCGCTTTCTTGGAGTCAGCAGTGGGCGCGACTTTGATCTTAAGGTTGATGGTCTTGTCGTTAGCCACTGGTTTTTCCTAGGACACTGGCGATGTAGCGCAGGTCTCCGCCGTCTTCTACGCGCGGCAGATGTTCGATGAGAGCGTTGAATAATCCGGCTTCCATCTCCAGGCACTCCGTAAAGGTGGGACGGATGTGCGTCGCGAGGAGACGAATCACCGGAATTACTTCAAAGGGCCTAGCTTTTGCTCAGCCTCTTTGGCCTTCTGAATGGACGCGGTGAGCAGCGAAGACAATTCATTGAGACCGTGCTGGAGCTTCGCTACCGATTGCTCGAGCGCGGATACGACGCCACCGGGGCGCTGAGGAGACAAGGCGACGGCGCGAGCGATTTCACGTGAGGAAATCTCGTTCTGGAACTCTGCCAGGTCGTAATCTTCCCACTCGCGGATGATGCCCAGATCGTCCTTCTGTAGCTCCGCTTTGGTCTTACCGTCGACGCTGACGATACGCGCGGCGAGTTCAGCGAAGCGCTTGAGATGCACGGTATCGCTGCGTGAGTAGTTGCTCTCTAGGTCGATGTGATCGCCAACCTTCAGCGGTCGCCATACGATCTTCGCCCCGCCTAGGGGCTGAGTCCATTCGAAATTCGGTGTAGCCATTCTCTCCCTGAATGCTTTGTTACGAAACGGGGCAGTAGCGAAGCGCTGCCCTCAAAAAGAAAGGGCAGGGCCGCAGTGATAAGCTACGACCCTGCCCGAACGATACGGAAGGCGATTAAATTAGAGGCGTGCTTCGCATGACAGCTTGAGCGTGAATTCACTCACGTTGCCATCGCCGCTTTTGCCGTCAGGGGCTTTGTACCCCATCGGCTTTACTACATACGTCTTCGTGGTCTGCACGATGTTCTGATCGTTCAGTACGATGATCGTAAGGTTGCGCCCGGCTTCTAGGCCGTTCAGATAGCGCATAACCCACGCTTCTACCGCGTTGTCCTTCGACGGATCATAGGCCCGAGTCAAAGTGACATCGGTGAATGATCCAATCGACGGCAGCTTGACAGGAGTACGTGAGCCAGCTGGGTAATAGTTGTCGGTGGTAATATCGAGCTCGGGAGACGTAACGCCTTCCCATTCACCGAATTCGGCGAGCCGCGCGATAGTTTGATATCCCTTAACGATACTCATTGAGCAGCCCTACCAGCGAATCCAGGCGCAGCCGGCCCGAGGTTAAGGGTGATCTTCTCCGCGTTGATCGTCGGAGCGAACGTCACGTCAACGTGTACTTCGTTGCCGACCAGAACCGTGTCCGGGTTGTTCGAACGGTCGCAGACAACTAGAAACGCGTCCGTCTTCTGCGGCGTGTTGCCATCCGGCTCAGTGCCGAAGAGAGCGCCCTTGCGGTACAGGCTCAGAAGGAAGACGTTGAGATCCGCCCGAATCGCTGAGAACAGTTTCCCTTGCGGATCGACCGGCTCAAAAACGTACTTCTCTAGAATCAGCTGCCCGGTCGTATAAACCAGGTTGATCGTCTGAGCGCTATTGAACTGAAGCCAGCGCTTGTCAGTCGCTAGAGTACGGTTACCCCAGACGACGAAGCCGAGCGGCTGGCCCTTCTTACGAATCGTGTTGATGAACGAATCAGCTAACGTGTTGCTGATGCCGTCGTCGCAAAGCTCTTGCCCGTTGCTCTGCGTCTCCAGGTCAACAACCGAGACGAACGGATGCGAGATGCCGGCCGGCGACTTGTGCGGGCCGAAGTTGTAATCGCGAATCATGCGCGCCGCGAGACCCGCGATTGCGCCCTCATTCGAAATCTGAAGCAGCCCGCCAGAATCGCTGTTTTCGTCGGTGACCTTGATCTGCGGCCAGTAGTAGGCGCACTGATTCGAGGCGATACCAGCAATGTCAGCGCCGACGGTCGAACCGGTAAGGCCAGACGCCGCGGAGAGCAAGCCGATTCGGTAGTAGGCGCCAACGTGCGTAACGATGCCGCTACGAATCGTCGCCGACTGTTTGCCGGGGATGAAGACATAGCCGGTGCCTAGACGCGCATCGTTGAAGACCTGGAGGCCCGACTTGACGCCCGAAGCAGCCGCGGTGCCGATGTAGTCGGCGTCGCTGGCGCTGAAGGCAGAGCTACCATCGGTGCCGCTCGTTAGCTTCGTTGCGGCGGTAGTCTTCGGGAGGGTGCCGCCAGCCGGTAGAGCCAGCGTAATCAATTCCGACTTGAACGACACGTTAGCCGCGTCAGCAGCCGAAACGACGTCCCACGTCTCAGTGATGTTCGCCTGAGGGAACGCGGCGACAACGCGGCAGCTTGGCTGACAGACGCCGTACGTCGCAGTGGGTAGCGTCGCGGCAGCGACCGGGCTAATCGTGATGGCAGTGGAGCTGGTGAAGGTGGCGATCGTATAGTTGACGCCACCAATCTGAATTCCCTTGCCTACGTCCGTAGACGCGAACGCCGTGCTGGTGCCGGTGACGTTGGCGGATGATGTCGTGATCGCCACGGTTCCTGCGCCAGCAACGAACACCGACCGCGGAGACGGATTGGTTACCGCTACCGTGACGGCGTTGCCCGCCTTCGCCTTCCACTTGCTCGTGAAGGTCGACGGGTTGGCGTTGGTAACGTCGTTGATCGTCGTCGAGGCAGCGACAGGGCCGGAGCTCGAGGCGACTGCACGCGAGAAGTAGAGAACGCCGGGGCTGCCTTGCTGAGACTCAGCGAAGTATGCCTTGACGTTGTAGTAGCACTGCACAACAGCGTCAGTGGTTTCAATTCCCCACTGGTCCGGTGTTGCTACCGCAATAAGTTTGTTGAGACCGCCATACGCACGAACCCAGCTACCGAACGAAGCGAACCGTTGCCAGGTGCCGTCAAAGCCCCAGGGCGTCTGTCCGACAACGAAGGCATTGCCTTGCGCGACGTCAGGCGTGCTCGACGGTCCGACTGACCCTAAGGTCGTCGCGACGCCGATTGTAGCCATTTATTTCCTTAAACGTTAAAAGATTAGGAGCACGTAACAGCGACGCTGTTGGAAGCGACGCCCTGATACGTACAAGAAACGATGCAGGACCCAGCGGCAACGCGAGTCACGAGACCAGCCGCGTTCACTGTAGCCACTGCAGCGTTGGAGCTCTGCCAGGTTGCTTGCGCTGTCGCCGTTGTGGCGGTGTAGTTCTGCGTTGTGGCGATAGCCCCGAGTTGCCCCGTGGGGGTGCCGGCGCTGAGTGCGAGAGAATACGGAGTCACATTGACGGCAGCGACGATGGGACTTTGAACGCCTGGCGGTGATGGAGTAGCGGGGCGCTCTTGATTACTGTCGGTGAAGCCTGGCGACAGTGCAGGATCGGGCGTCGAGTACCCACCGAATGCACTTTCGTCCGACGTGCCGAAGACAACGTGAACGCCGCGACCGTCGTCCGTTTGAGTGTCCTGAAACAACCCGTTGGGCGGTACAGCGTTGATGCCGAGTACGCCGACCTTCATGTAATTCAGTTCGCGCTGGTCGAAGGACATCGTCGCTTCGATGTGAAAAACGATGTCGACCGTACATAGACCGTCGTCGATGGCCTGAAACGTGCCGCTCTTGAGGAACGGTGCGCCGCGCTCACAGAGGAACGTCAACTTGCCATCGTCGTACATCTTGAGCGTCTTATCGCTCAGCGGAACGATGTTGCCTTGACCGTCGATAGGTAGACCAATCAGCTGCATCGTTCGCAAAATCAAATCGCTGACGACTTTGCGGGCTTGGATTTCGCCGTCTTCGCCCGGTCCCTGCACGGTGAGCGTTGCGGGAATGTCCCACGAAAGCGAATACTGATAATCTTTCCAAGGCGTGAGCTGAAAGCGACCGGTGCGAAACGCGAGGAAGGGGTACGTACCGCCCGAAGGCGTCGTGTTGTTCGTGTTGGTCGCGGTGAGATACTTGCCGTTGGAGAGCTTGTAGCCAGTGAAGCCTGAAACTAACGTATCGTGAATCCGATCGAGCGTAGGACCGAACGCTGCCTTGAACTTCATTTAGAATTCGTCCGAGCGTTGAACGTCATTTGACGATTTCCGCAATCAGTCCGTCAGCTAGATCTTCCATGATGGCCTCGAGCTCTGCATCCTGACGGACGTCAAAGAAATCGCGCTTTGACATGTTGCCTAACGCTTTCGCGATTTCCTTCGCTCCGTTGAATTCCACGGTGACTTCACTCTGTCCCGTGATTGCTGGAGTCATGGACCCGAGCATGTGACCGGTGACAGTGAGATCAGGCGGAGACGTGCGTAGCTTGCGCTTGGCTCGCCACTTGGCGTATTTCGGAACGTATGGCCGGAAGACGTCGCCATCCGCGTCGAGACCTTTGCGCGTACGCAATGTCACGATGGTGATGACGCGTTGCCCTACTTCGGTAAGGACTTCCTTCGGAACGTCGGTGACCACTGCATTGATTTTGTCGAACGCTGCGGTCAATTCACTCTTAGCCACGAATCACGCGAACGGGGAAGGGTTGCTGCAACTCAGCTGCGCCGAAGTCCCCGCTGTTGTCCACGTCGTAATCGAGAAGAATGCTGGCGTCGGTGAGGGCAGCGATGCCGCGGTGTTCAAAATGCTTTGCGTTGCGATCGTAGTAGCCTGTTTCGTCGCCCTGCGTGTCCGCCGCCCGGAAGATGAACGACAACGCCAGGCATGCCGACGCTTCGCGCAAGTCTTCCTTGGAGCGCGGACTCAAACGGCCGAGCTGGAAACGCTCAGGTACTGACTTGGTAGCGCGTAGCCGCCGCTCGATATAGTTGGCCGCTTGCTGGTGATGGACTTCCCAATCGTAGCGGATCGATCCGTCATCGTTCTTGCGTGGCCAAATGTCGTCAAGGCGAGGGAATAGTGCTAGTAGATCGTCGTCGGTGGAGAGCTTGAACCTAGCTGCCATCGGCTTAGTACGCGTTCAACGGGTCGCCAGAGATCAGGATCTTGACGCTAGCCGTCTGTGTCGCGCCACTGATCGGGGCGATGTAAAGCGATGTTACTTGAACGGTAGCCACGTAGACGCACTGGTCGGGCAACGGAGCGCCGAGGTTAGTCGGAGTAACGCCGTTGGTCTTCATCGTCAGCTGAGTAGCGGTGTTGCCGTTGAGGCGAATCAGCACGGGGTAGTCGCTGCGGATGTCGACGAAGTAACCGGTACTGACGGGAGCGATCGAAACCTGGGTATCCGCATCGCCCGGCGCTACACGCTTGACGGTGTGGAAGACCTGTAAATCTTTCGACTGATAGACCGTGGTGTCCCGATCATAGTCGACTTGATCGAGCGTCTGATCGTCAGCGACGACAGTCCGCACGGTAGTAATGCGATAAGCCATTGCTGACCCCTAGAAAACTCCCGCCGCCGCCAGCGAAACCAGCGACGACGGGAGCCGGGAGAGTGTGCTTTACTGTTCGATCTGGAAGGTCAGGTTGACTTCGCCACCCGAGAGGGTAGCGCCGCCCGACTGACGAACGAAGCAGGTAGAACCGGCCGCGAAGACCTGGGTAGCCGTGGTCAACGCATCGCGGGTACGGCCAGCCGCCGCAGCAGCCATCGAGCTCGTGCAGGCAGTGCCGCCGCCCGAAGCCGCAGTGAAGACCTGGACGACGGCGGAGGTAACCGTGGTCGTGGTTAGCACGGTGGCGTCGATAAGGCGCGACTTGACGGCGATCGGGACGCTGATGTCGAGAGCGGTACCAGCGCCCGCCGTTAGCGGAACGCGGATGTTATAGATAGTACCGGCAGTGAGGCCGGTTGACGCGACAGCGCCACCGGTAGCAGAGGGAGAACCTGCGTCAGAGGTGCCGACGCGAGGATAAGCATCGTAATTGGCCACTTATATTAAGCCTTTGTAGTAGTCTTGGGGGATCTAACCGGAGAGGCAGCGGGTTGCGCGATCCCTCGCTCCAAGGCTTCTGCCTCGGTGAGAAGATGCGGCGCTACTGATTTCACGGTGGACGGCTGCACATCGATATCGATGTAACCGCCCGGAGGCACGACCCAAAAGCCGACGCCAGGCAGAGCAAGCGTAAGACTGCCTTGTTGCCATTCGGCGCGCGTACTGTCGGGTACAACCTGAAGCGCTACGGTGTCACCAAACGGAATGCGATTGTATCGCCAATACGCTTGGGGCACGTTGATGTAGAGTTTCTTGTCACCGTTACCGTCGAGCTCTGCGGAAAGCACGCTATTATGGGGACGGGTAAGACGATGGTTATCAACAGCATTTTTTCGACGCTGATCGATATCCTTATCGTCGATACCTAAAAGTGCTTCGCGCTCTGGGTCGACGGCATTCGGACCGCCGTGAAAATATCTAGCCACTGTCTCTCCCGTTACTAATTAACGCAGTGCGTTTACTGGACGTCGGCCAGGAGGGCGCACGCGGCGCGATCCTTGACGACTAGGTTTAGCGAGCAAGTCAGGTCGAATTCATCGGCGTAGAGCTGACGGCCACGGGCGCGGAAATCGAACTGGAGACCCGCGAGACCACCAAGGTCCTGCTCAACTGCCTGCATAACCTTCTGGTCAGGCATGTAGCTCGAGACGCTGGTCGGAGCGAGGTACTGAACTTCAACCGAATCGGTGTTCAGGAAGTAGACGCAGTTGTTGGCGTTGGTCTGCGCCGTGTCGGTGCAATCAGGATCTTCGATGACGGTGAGATCTGCCGATGCCCAGTAGAGCGAACGGAAGCCAGTGGCCTTGATAAGACCGCCGTTGGTCATTACCTGACCGAACTGAAGATCGTTCTTGCCAGCCTGGGTATACAACGTGCCGTCAAAGAGACCTTCGAAAACGGTGAAGAGCGCCGACGGCATGATCGCCAGGTTCGGACGCCCCTTCGGGCTGACGGCCGCAGCGGCATCGATCGTCTGCTTCATGAGCTGCAACGTGAGCGAGCGGAGCGACCCGGAGTTACCCTTGGTCTGCGACGCCCAGTTAGCCTGGCTCGACTGGTTGATGTTGGCGTAGATGCCAGTCGCGGCGACGGCAGTGCCGAGGCCAGTGATCTGGTTGGAGCCGGGACCCGCACCCTTGTAGAGATCCTGGTTGATGACCTTTACAACCTTCATCATCGCTTCCATCATGTTGCGATTGATGAGATTCTGAAGGAACGCGGCGCTGTTCTGGGCAGAGCCAGTCCACTGCGCCTTCGTGGTCACCTTGATCGGAGCGCTGTAGCCTCCGAAACCAAGGTTCGCAGCGACCTGCGGATCGGCCGCAGCGCTCAGGAAGTTGCCACCGTCTAGGTTAACAGCACCGGCAGCCTGACCGTCGAAAGTCACGTCCCAAGTAATTGCCTGGCCCGTGGTGCAGGCGCGAACAGGGAGTAGACGCAGCAAGGGGACCTTGCGCTGCATCTGGGGGCGAAGATCGTAATAGAGAGTCGGGTAGCTGGCCGAGAGGTCAGCAAATGA
>Ga0068855_100002043_pt1 | contig 25015 bp, 22 predicted proteins | sample KBSCornC52_FD_66592 | JGI IMG/M metagenome (GOLD analysis project Ga0068855, IMG submission 66592) | Corn rhizosphere microbial communities from Kellogg Biological Station, Michigan, USA - KBS Corn C5-2 | ecosystem: Host-associated > Plants > Roots > Rhizosphere > Soil ... | reverse complement strand
CCGAAAGCCAAAGTGAAAGAGGCGGTCAGCGCGATGGCGGAAAGCATCTGGGTGGCGTCGGAATACGTCGTGCGGAAGGTGGACTCGTCGCCGTTGGCGTTCAGATAGGTCAAGCGAGGCTGCACCGCTTGGCCGATCGGGCCAGAAAGTAGGTTGATTCCGCCGGCAGCCATCACGGCCAACGTGAACCAGGCGTACTCCGATAGCGGCAAGAATTTGGAGAGCAGCAAATTGTCCGACTGTATTGCCGAAACCGAAATTGTTGTGGCGACGGCGATTGTTAGCGAGAAGCTCGCCACACGACGTAACGGCGCGAGGCTTACGCGCACACGCGTAAGCAAGTCGAAGCCCAGGGAGCGATGAACGATGAACCGGAGCACGCCGAGCTCGACGGCGGCAACCGCGGCTTGGTAGACGAAGAATGTCTTGGGTGTCGGAGATAGCCACTGCAGGGCCGCGAGCACGCCGACTGAACGCAGCGTCGCGAACGTCGCGTTAATGCTATTGACCCAGACCTGTCGCTCCAGCCCGACGAGAACGCTCCGTGACACAGTTGCTTGCCAGCGCAGAGCAAACACGAACCCCATCATCGCGACCGCGTCCGCCACCGTGCTAGGTGACAAGGACCGCGGGTGTAGCCAGTGTCGGGAAATCGGGCCGGATAAGGCAAATACGAGCAACCCGACGGCGACACCCAGGCACAAGAACAACGCTCCCACCGAGTGAAGTAGTTGCCGATAGGAGTCTTTGTCGATCCCACCGGCTCGATACTTCGCCGTCTCACGTGCGAGCGTCGGGTTTAGCCCGATATCGAGCAGCTGAAGCCACCCGCTCAGCATCGCAAAAAAACCAACCAGCCCGTACGCCTCCGATCCCAGAAGGCGGACCTGCACCGGCAACAGCAGCATATTGACGGCGGCCATGTAGAACTGGCCGACGTAGTTGGCGAAGACGTTTAGCTTCAGTGATGCACGGCCGTTCATGCCAACGCCTTGCGTACCGCAAGGCGCGTCAACTCCGGCAGCGTCAGCGCCATGGCTCGAAGCATCGGGGCCGTAACGACTGGACGAAGGTCACGGACGAGATCAAGGAGCGACCGGGCACCCTTGCCAGCGAGCAGGCGCTCCTTGCTCAGACCAACTGTGGTCAACGCGAGACGGCGCCCGATCTCGCGCGGGTAGCGGCGCGTGAGCTCGTAGTCGCTCGCGAGGGCGAGGGCGTATTCGAAATCAACCGCGTACTTTGTCTCTCGGCTTGCTAGCGACCAGATCCCGCCGCGGTGCACGCGGTACTGGCCCCACACCTTGTCGATGAACCTGAGCGGACCTCGCTCAGTTAGCAAGACGCTCAGTCCTTGGTGGGAAGCGTCCCTGGCGTACCAAGCGGGGATCGTAGCAACGGCCTCTCGACGAAACATCTGGGTACATGACGGGGCAGTTGAGCCTTCGGCAATCGCGGTTGCTTGCCCGACCTCGAAGGCGGGAACCGGCCGGCCGTGGTACTCGAAGTAGTCTCCGAGAGCGCCATCGTCCGCATCCGCTACACGCGCCCGAGCAAAGCATCCGCTCACTTGGGGCTGAGCGTCGAGAAGCGCCACCTGCTCGGCGAGTCTCGACGTAGTCAGCCACTGATCGTCGCCTTCCAAGTAGGCTACGTACTGACCGCGTGCCGCCGCCAACAAGTCGAGAAAATTGTCCTTCGGTCCAAGATTCCGCGCACGGGGGAGGCGTCTGAAGGGCACGGAGAATTGACGCGCGGTGGCTTCGGCAATTTCCTTGGTCCCGTCCGTGGAGCAGTCATCGGCCAGTACAATCTCGAAAGGAAACGGTGTTTCTTGTGCCGCGACGCTGAGCAGTGCGCGTTCGATGAATGCGGCGTGATTGTATGAGATGACACAGACGCTCACACGGGGCACAGCCCCGACGCTCGAAGAGGTCATCGCCACGTGCGCTCCGCGGATATCAAGAATGAAATGGGCATCGTCAGGCTGTCGGACAGGTACGGGGGACTTCGCTCAAGACGCCGATTGCAGCCGGGGATTCCCCAAGACCTCGGCCGCGGGTAGGCTATTGGATGATTCCGGCGCGGCCGGTGGCGGTGCGCTGGCGTGGTACAGGTACTCCGGAACGATCTCCCGAAGCGATAGCCTCAAGTCGGCGTCGTTCGCGCCCTTGATCACCGTCGAAAGGTTCGAAAGCGTCGCCTGCATCTGCGCGAGGGGAGCCGCCTGAGTCGTGCCGATCAGGATCTTGGGGTGCCGAGTCTTCTCCGCATTTTCGTGCAGGGTTGCCAGCTCTTCATACAATTTTTCGCCGGGCCGAACGCCGCTGAAGACGATTTCGATTTCGTTCTCGCTGAATCCTGACAGGTGGATCAGGTCTTTGGCGAGGTCGACGATTTTGATCGGCTCTCCCATGTCGAGGATGAAAATCTCGCCCCCCCTGCCCATCACGGAGGCCTGCAGGACAAGCTGACAGGCTTCCGGAATCGTCATGAAATAACGCCGCATCTCGGGATCGGTGACGGTTATCGGACCGCCCCGAGCGATCTGCTCTTTGAAGATCGGGACGACGCTACCGTTCGAGCCGAGCACATTGCCGAATCGAACCGTCACGAAGCGGGTAGGGCTCGTCTTCCCCAGGGCTTGCACGTAAAGCTCGGCAACGCGCTTGGTGGCGCCCATGACACTGGTCGGATTGATCGCCTTGTCCGTGGAGATCATCACGAAGGCGGCAACGCGGTGCTCGTGCGCCAAGTCAGCGAGCAAACGCGTGCCGAGCGCGTTGTTCTTGATGGCCTCCCGCGGATTCCATTCCATCATTGGCACGTGTTTGTGCGCGGCAGCATGAAACACTACCGCAGGCTCGTGTGCCGTAAATATCTCGGCTATCCGGGGCCGATCACAAATGTCCGCCAAGCAGGGCTCGATCCTGATGTTGGGGAAATTCTCTCGCAATTCGCGGTGCACCTCGAACAGGGCATTTTCCGACCGCTCCAACAGAAGCAGTAGCTTGGGACCGAACCGACACACCTGCCGGCACAGCTCGGACCCGATACTCCCGCCGGCGCCGGTCACGGCAACGACGCGGTCTTTGATCTCGCCTGCGATCGCGAGATCGTCGAGTACGACAGCCTCTCGTCGTAGCAAATCTTCGATCGCGACATCGCGAATTCGCGTGAGATTGAGATTGCCGGCGACGAGCCGAAATAGGCCCGGGATTACTTTGACGCGTAGCCCCGCGTGCTTGCAGGCCTCGGAGATACTGCGCACGACGGCGCCAGGTGCGTTTGCCACCGTAATGATGGCCTGCTCGGCGCCGCGGTCACGCGCGATGCGTGCTAGGTCGCGCGTGGTGCCGCGCACGGGAATGCCATGCACGACACTCCCGTGCTTGTCCGGATCATCGTCGATAAAACCGACTGGAACGATTCCCAGCTCGGGTCGTCCGGCAATCTCCTTCGCGACCATGACGCCGCCCCGTCCTGCACCCACCAATAGCGTTCGTACTTGTTCTTTCGCTTCGGGTCGCAGAGCGCGAATTTCGGCCCGCTCGGTGGAGATCCTGCGGGCCACGCGAAGCCCAGCGAGCCCGAGAAAAGCGAGGGCGCAGTCGATGACGATCACGCCGTAAGGCAGGTAGGCGAATTGCGCGTAGCCATCGCTCCGAAAGAATTGGCCGGCCACCAGCCGAATTGCGGCGAGAAGCCCGGTGCCGACGGCGACGGCTTGACCAATTCGAATCGCTTCGCGGAGGCCAATGTAGCGCCACGAGAAGCGCGGAATACCGAACGCGGTGAGCAAGGCGTACTGCAGTGCAACCACGTAGGGCCCCTGCACGATCAGCCGCTTTAGCATCTGCTCTGGAACGCTGCCTTCGAAACGGGCGTAAAAAGCTAGCGCCAATGCGGCCGACAGCGCCAACAAATCGAAGGCAATCTGCAGCGCCCGCAGAACTACGACCCGGCGACTCATGGACCCCTCGTGTTGAACGCGGCCTGCAATGCGCGAGAGATTCGGCCCCGCTCTTCGTCAGTCATGTTGCTCCCGCTCGGCAAACAGAGTCCTGTTTCGAACAAGCGACGATCGACGCTGGTTCCATAATTGGGGCATTCCTCGTACAGGGGCTGCATGTGCATGGGCTTCCACACCGGCCTGCACTCGATTTCATCGTGCTCGAGCGTGTCGAGAACACGCTGTCGGTCGACGCTCTTGTCGGGCGCCAGAGTGCCGCACGTCAACCAGCGATTGCAGCGACCGTACTCGGCTTCGGGCATGAACTGCCAGCCCTGGACCGATGCGAGCTGGCCTTGGTACCAGTCGAAGTTGCCACGCCGCGCCGCGACGCGGGCTTCGAGCGTTTGGAGTTGGCCCCGTCCGACCGCGGCCAAAAGGTTGCTCAACCGGTAGTTGTAGCCAAGCTGCGAGTGCTGGTAGTGCGGCGCAGGATCGCGGGCTTGGCTTGCCAATTTGCGAGCGGTGCTGATCCAGTCAACTCGGTCCGAAACCAGCATGCCGCCGCCGCTGGTGGTGATGATCTTGTTCCCATTGAACGAGAAAACGCCCAGAACACCCTGGACCCCTGCGGGACGGCCCCGATAGCTGGCGCCCAGCGACTCGCTTGCGTCCTGGATCACGGGGACGTCGTAGCGCGCGCAGATCGCTAGGATGCGATCGTAGTCCGCGCACTGGCCATAGAGGTCCACGACGATGACTGCCTTGGGGCGCCGCCCACGTTTGACCCTATCGGCCAATGCCTCCTCCAAGAGGCCCGGGTCGAGAGTCCACGTGCTTGCCGCCGAGCCCACGAAAACCGGCAACGCGCCCACGTACCGGACCACATTGGCGGAAGCAACGAACGTCAAGTTGGAGACGAGGACCTCGTCGCCCGGACCAACTCCGAGCAGTACCAAAGCCAAATGTAGCGCGGCCGTCCCACTGGACAGCGCGGCCGCGTCCTTGGCTCCGACAGCCGCTGCTACTTCGCGCTCGAAGGCATCCACATGCGGACCGAGCGGTGCGACCCAGTTGGAGTCGAAGGCGTCGAGCAGGAGCTCGCGCTCGGTGCGAGTCATGAAGGGAGGCGAAAGGTAGATCCTAGCCATTGGATAAAACTCTTTGTTGCTGTGGCTGGTCGGAAGAACCCATGAACTCGGGCATCGTCGCGTGCTGGGGGGCTGTAATTCCCGAGCGTTTCAGCAACGTGCTCAGCGTCAGCCACAGTACTTGCCCATCCAGCCGAAGCGACCAATTTTCCACGTACCAAACGTCGAGCTCGAACTTCTGCTCGTGAGTGAGCGCATTGCGCCCGTGGACCTGAGCCCAACCGGTGATGCCCGGCAGCACGTCATGCCGGCGTGCTTGACGCGGCGTGTACCGCGCCAGGTACTGCATCAGTAGCGGGCGCGGGCCAACCAAGCTCATCTCACCTCGCAGCACGTTCCAAAGTTGCGGCAATTCGTCGAGACTGAGCGTCCGCAGCAGCGCACCGGTCTTCGTCAGCCGAGCCGCGTCCGAAAGCGGCTTGCCGTTGGCGTCGACGCTGTCGAGCATCGTCCGAAACTTGCAAAGCACGAACGGCTTGCCATTGCGGCCCGGGCGCTGCTGCTTGAAAAGTACCGGGCTGCCCATCGTGCAGCGAACGGCGAGTGCGCTCAGCGCCACAACGGGCGCCAACACCAAAAGGCCGCCGGCCGCGCCCAAAATGTCGACGCTTCGTTTGATGGCGAGTCGCCAGCCGCTTTGCCGCATCTGATGTCTCGGATCAGCTTGGATTGACGTGATCGGTCGGCTCTTCCCGTTCTGGCGCGGGAGGCGTGGGAGGATGTTGCGAGCTGTAGCCTTCGCCACGGTACGAGTAGTACTTGTACGCGCTGTAGCTATCATCCTCGACGTTGGCTGCGTTCAACACGACGCCCACGAGCTGACTGCCCACGTCGCGTAGCGACTTGAGCGCGCGACGCACCATTTCTTTCGTGGTCTTGGAGGCTCGCACGACCACGACCACACCATCGACCAAGGTGGACAAAACCGTCGCGTCGGTGACCGCGATGATGGGCGGACTGTCGATTATCACACGGTCGAAGCGTTCCTGGAGGCGCTCGAGTACGCCGCGAAAGGCTTCGCTGTGCAGCAGCTCTGCTGGATTTGGAGGAATGGGGCCAGTCGGCGCGAGCCAAAGATTGGGGACCTCGGTCTCGCAGACGATGTCGTCCTGAACGCTGCGGTCCAGTAGCGCCGAGGTCACGCCGAAGTTATTCCGTCGGCGGAATACGGAATGCAACCGCGGGCGGCGCAGATCGCAGTCGACCAGGACGACACGCTGGCCGGCTTGAGCCATGGTCGTTGCAATGGCGCAAGCGACGGTTGTCTTACCTTCCGACGGCACGGCGCTGGTGATGAGCAACGTCTTGTGCGGGTTGTCCGGCGACATGAACACGATGTTCGTGCGGATGGCGCGCGCGGCCTCGGTCAGCCCACTCGTGGGGCGGTGGTGAACCGTCAGCTCGATTGGCACGTGGTCTGAGGGTTCGGCGGCACTCGCTCGTCTCCGTGCTTCGCGTGCGGCGCGGCGCCTTCCTTGCCCGGGAACAGCCGCGGCAACCGCGGCAGCAGGAAGCACACCTAACAACACCGCACCGAGCTCGCGCTCGACCTCGTCCGGCGACTTCAAGGTCCGATCGAGCTGCTCTTTGCCAATCGCCGCCAAGAGCCCCAGTGCGAGGCCCGCCGCGACTCCGCCCGCGATGTTGAGGGGCACGTTGGGCGTGACGGGCAACTTGGGGACCAACGGTCGGTCGACGATACGCACGTTGTTGATCCGCAGTGCGCGTGTCAGGTCCGTCTCCTTGGACCGTTCGATGACCAGCGAGAACAATTTTTCGTTGGTTTCCTTGCCGCGACGCAAGCGTCCGTATTCGATCTCCATCAGATTCAGATCGAGGGCCCGCTTCTCGGCTGCGTCGTACAAGCTGCGGAGTCCGGCGATTTCTCGCTCGAAGCCTGCGGCGTCGCGCGCGTAGGCCTCTTGGATGTTCTTGACCTCCGCCAGCAGAGCGCTGCGCACCGAATCGAGTTGTGCTTGAGCCGAGCGGACTGCTGGGTGGTTCTCACCTCGGCCCTCGGCTTGGAGTGCTTTGAGCGCGCGCTCAGCGTCGACAAAGTGCCCGCGAAGGTTGACGAGGGTCCCGCTGGCGAGCAACTCTTGGGCGGGCAACGCCGCGGGATCGTCAGCCGGGATTTTGCGCAATTCTGCCAGCCGCGAAACAACTCGTTCGCGCTGAGCGCGTCGCTCGGTGAGCGCTTGGTTCAGCTGCGTCATTTCCCCGCGCAACATGTTCGACTGATCGTCAATCGAGACGGACAAGATATTGCGATCCATCTTGAACTGGTGGAGAGCCAGCTCGCTCGACTCGAGATCGTTACGCAGACCACCGATTTGGCCTCGAAGCCAATCTGCGGCGGTCGTCGCCGACTCGAACACGTCATCCAAATTATCTTGGGTATAGGTGTCCACGACCGCACTTAGAACGTGCTGCGCCCGCTTCGGATCCGCGTCGCGCAAGGAGACGGTCGTAAGCCGACTGTTCTTGATGGGCTCGACCGTGAGCCGAGCCATGAGGATTGCGGCTGTGTCTTCGACGCTTCGCTTAACCTCGCCTTTGCGCGAGCCCGCTGGAAGGTTGGCCAGGAAATTGGGGTCTCGATTGAGCTCGAGGTCTTTGACCACCTGCGACGCCACACGCATCGAACGAATCATCCAGTTTTGCGTCGTGTAGTATTCGACGTTGTTCCAATAGGAACTTTGGTCACCCGAGCTTTGACCTGCCTGATCACCCAGGGGGCGCGGCACGTTCGGATCGAACACGATGGTCGACGTGGCCTCGAAAATTTTCGTTTGCCCCAGAGTATAAAAAGCCACGCCAGCGGTGACCAATGCCGTCAGGGTCGCGACCAGCATTCGATTCTTCCGAATGGCTACCCACAGGGCCATGGCGGAGAGGCGAACGTCCGGAAGGTCGGAAATGGGTGTCGCTGGATTCACGGGTCCTCAGGTAGCACACGCCTTGGGGGCGTCGGAGCGGGGGCCGAGGTTAAGTTGCGAAGACGCAGGCCGCTATTCAGTTGTAGGCCGGCGGGCCGGTCACTCGGGGCGGATTCTGTAACAAAGACCGTCGCTTTGCCTCGATTTGGGCGCGCAGTGCAGGGTTGGCGCCGGCGTGATTGGCGGCAAGCGCAAGCGCCCGGTCGGCTATTGGCAGGCGCCCGAGCGCGGCCGCCGCCTCCGAAACCTTGAGCAGGGCTGCGACCGTCGGCTCCTCGCGCACTGCGCGCTGAAAGTAGTCCAATGCTTCCGGCCAATTGCCGAGGGCGGCCATGGTGTCACCCGCCTGCAACAGGGCGCGGTCACAGTCCTGTTCGAAACCGCACGCCGTTTTGACGAGCTGCTGAGAGACGCGCTCGACCAGCTGGCGATGGCCGGGCTGCGATCTGGCAGTCGCGAGCAGGGCGCGCCAACATTTGAGCCGCTCTCCCTTGGCTAAGCTAGGGCAGCGCGGGCTCAGCATCCGATCGGCTTCCTCAATCTGATTGTTCAGAGTGTAAAGCTTTGCGAGCACCTCGCTTGAATCGGCAGACTCGGGCTTCAATGTCGCGAGGCGCGTTGCTTCGAGCATGACCTGAGCCTCGTAACGAGCTCGCTCGTCACCCTCAAACTGGTTGCCTTGAAGGCCGTGGAGCAACTCCTCGGCGAGGGCGCGGTGGGCGGTGGCGAAACTCGGGTCATCGCGAATCGCGCCGCGATAGAGGTCTTGACGAAGGCGGGTGTGCTGCTGTGGATCCAGCACGTGGGCGGCTGAGAGCTGGACCTGAGCGCCGGCGTGGCCGCCCGGCGCGGCCTTCCGAATCTCGCTCGCATCGAGCGACCAATGGGCAATGGTCGCGCCGACTGTTGCCGCAAGACCTTCGTCGTATTCGACGGCGAGCCTTGCTTCTAGCAATGCTTGCTGGAGAAAGCCGTGCTTCTGGAGCGCTCTCGCCAAGATCCAGTGAGTGCGGCTGTCGACAGGCCCGCGCTCCAGCGCACGTCCGATCCAGGGCAGGGGTTCGACGTTCCCGAGCCGCAACGCGAGGACGGCCGCCAATCTAGGAAAGTACGGTTCTGCCGGGTGGCGCCGAATGGCCGCCCGAATGTCAGACCACAGGGCTCGTGTGTCTGCCTCCTGCTTTGGATCGAGCTGCGCGTATTCCGACTGAAGCGCCAGGCGCTCCAACGAGCTGGGGTGGCTGCCTCTGTTGGCGGCTAACCCAACGCAAACCAACGTCAGCGCAACGAGCACGGCGGCGGGTAGCTTTTGCCAGGGCGCGTTCGAGCGATCGACCCTGACCTGGGCGTCGTGCTGTCCCCAGCAGGCACCCAGAATCAGCACCGTGGCCAGCATGGGAGCAAGCAGCTCCAAGCTGAAGTCGACCAGGTTCTGAAGCAGTAGTGCCGCGACGCCAATCGCCGCTGCCGAGGCCAACGGCTGACGACCCAAGCCGATTCGAGAGGGGCGAAGCAGCCATAAGAGCGAGGCGATGCCGAGCGCTCCGGCAGGTAGCCCCCACTCGGAGAGCCACTGCGCCACGATGTTTTCGGGGTTGGCGTAAATGAGGTTGTCCGACACCTGCTTGTAGAACGGGAAGGCAGTCTCGAAGGCTCCACGCCCAACGCCGAATACGGGGAAATCTCGCAGCATGGGCAGCACCCACGTGCTCATCTGTAGTTTGCTGAGATCACCGTGCGTGAGGTCGAACCAGGAATCGCGAGCGCCAAGGATCGCAAACAGTCCTGCAGCAACCAAAGCCGAACCGGCGCCGCACCAGTCGTACCATCTGAAGCGCAAGGCTTTGCCGTGCTGCTTGCGTGTCCGTACGGCATAGGCAGCGAGCAGCAGGACGCCCAGTGTCAGTGCAGCAACTCCCCCGCGCGAACCGCTGAGTATGGCGCTGCCCACGATGATCGAGGTACCGGCGCCCCAAAGCCAACGTCGCAGCGGATCCGACGTCGCCAGCATGAAACCGAAACCACAGAAGGCTCCCAAGATGAGGTAGCCCGCCAAGGTGTTGGGGTTGAGCATCGGCCCCACGCGAACGGCGGACGTGCCGAGTTGTGGTTCGTAGACACCGAAAACTCGGGTTGCCCCGACCAGCCCGTGGCCCAACGTGGCCAGCGCGATCGCTAGCGCGCAAAAGAAGACAAACCCAATCACGACTCTGGCCCCGCGACGCCGCCCAAACCCCGCTGAAAGCGAAAACGCTACCGCGTAAGCCAGCCATTTGGCTGCCTCGACGGTCGTAGCCCCGGGGTCGACCGACAGGCTTCCGAAGCGGACTTGCTCGGAGAAGGGCAGGAGGGAGCGGCTCCATGCCAGCGCGGCGGATGGACTGAGCCTCTCCAGCCACCCGATCGGCATCGGGATCGACTGCACCAAGGAGTATAGTCCGAGCCCTGCGAGCACCCACGCCGGGGTCGGAACGCGGCGTAGTGCACCTCCGGCTATGCCGAGTAACCCACATAGCCCGATAGCCAGGCAGCCCAGCAAAGCAACCCAGATATGGGCGCCGCCGAGCGCAAGAGCGGTCAAAAGAGCAGTGGTGGCTACGCCTACGTCTGCCCAGCGTCGGAGCGCCCCGGCCCCGCGGTCAGTGGGCCCGCGAATTCGACGAAAACCTGACAATACTTCGCTCCCATAGCATGCGAGCGCGTCTTTCGGGCCTGGGTTTTGGTGGATGGGCGGCTCGCCCGGACGAGCCTGCCCGGGTCCGCTTTGACACCGGAGGGCTATACCGGGGCCGGGCCGCTAGCTCATGGTATCAGGTGCTCGGAGCCCTTTTTCATGATCGACTTGGTGGCGACGATTGCGGTCCTGCTGATCTGCGTACCCTTCGTCGTGCGCTTCATCCGTCGCTTCGGCCCGGATGAACGGCCGCTCCTCTGGTGGAGCTTTTTGGCCCATCAAGTTGCGGCACTCGTGAACATCTGGATCACGAAGTTCTACTACGGCTACGGCGACATGATGTCGTATTACCGTTTCGGTTTGGCCGCCGCCGAGCGTTTGCACGCTGACTTTTGGGCGATCGCGCCGCGCCTGTTTGGTTTGATCCTGCATGACCCGGACCCGATTCCGATCCCGATCGCAACACGCGCCGGTAGCACGGGCTCGATGCAGGGGATCGCCGGTTTTGCCGCGTACTTCTTGTTCGATTCGTTGCATGCGATGTGTGCGCTCATCGCGGTCGCGGCCTTCGCGTCCAAAGTGCTGTTCTACCTGGTCGTCCGTGATGAGGTTCCGGACCTCCCCCGTCGACCGCTGCTGGTTGCTTGCACGTTGCTGCCCTCTGCGCTTTTCTGGTCGTGTTCTCTGTTGAAGGAACCAATCGCGATGATTGGCCTTCTAGCCGCGACGTACGGCTTGCATCAGTTCATCAAGGGCAGGCGCCGTTTGCTCGCTGCTGCGCTGATCGGATTGGGCTGCGTCGACCTCATTCTGATCAAGGGCTACATTTTTCCGGCCCTTGGCATCGCCGCCACCGTATGGCACTTCGTTCGCAAAGTCCGCGATCAGCGCGGCGATATCGCGTTCAAGGCCGGCCACGTCGTGGTCGTGGGTGTCGCCGCGGTTGCCCTGGTGGCGGCCACCGGCGCCTTGCTTCCGCGGTTCGGGGCTGATGTGCTGAGCGATCAGCTCGCCGGACTGCAAAGCGTTGGAGCCAGAATCGAGGGCGGCAGCAACTATTCTCTGGGGCTGAGCGCCGGGTCGCCTGCAGGCCAGGCGGCCCTTGCTCCGCTAGGTTTGCTCACGGCGCTGTTTCGTCCGGTGCTCTTTGAGGCGAACGCCCCCATCGTTTTGGCCAGCGCGCTCGAGATGACGCTCTTCCTGCTCGGCGCGGTGCTCGTGCTGTTGCGCCGGGGGCTCCTTTCGTCGTTTTCGGAGCTGATCCGGAGGCCGTTCTTGAGCTTCTGTGCGATGTTCGTGCTCGTCTTCGGTACCTGCGTCGGCCTCGCGACGACGAACATGGGGACCCTGTCGCGCTACCGAATGCCGCTGATCCCGTTCTTCGGAGTCTTGCTTCTGGCGCTGATGGCTCGAGCGCCCACCCGCGTGTCAGCGTTGACTGCCGGGCAGCACGCCAGACGCGCTCGCCTCGTGCCGTTGAAAGACGGGCCGCGATGAATTCTGTGAGGCCTGAGCGGCCGGTAAGTGACGGGACGTGTCAAGCGGGCGCAACTGTTGCGCGGGTTTGCGCGGGTCACTACGGTTTCTCTCGCGGGTTCCGCATCGGACACCGCGCGATTCTCGTGATCCAGCTGGTTCGGGAGACCAGTTCGTGAAGGTGGCCCTCCTGGTGCGTTCACTGGAACGTGGCGGCGCCGAGCGCCAGTTGGTGATGCTGGCTCGAGTCCTGAAAAGCTCGGGGGTGGAAGTGGTGGTGCTCGTGTTCTACGGGGGCGGGCCTTTCGAGAAAGATCTGATTGAGGCGGGCATTCGTGTCATCGCTCTCGACAAGGCGAGTCGCTGGGATCTGGCGGGGTTTACCTGGCGCTTCGTCAGAGCGCTCCGCCAGGAAAGGCCGAACATTCTCTACGGGTTCGTGGTCTCGCCGAACTTGTTGGGCTCGGCCATCAAACCGCTATTTCCGAAGATGCGGATGGTCTGGGGAGTAAGGTCCGCTTCGATGGACCTGGACGCCTATGATTGGGTGAGCAAGTTGGTCTACGGATTGGAGGGTCGGCTTTCGAGCTTGCCGGATCTGATCGTCGTCAACTCTCAGGCTGGGCGGCGCCATCTGCAGAAGCGCGGATTTCCGATGGAGAAGGTCGTGGTCGTGCCCAATGGGATCGACGTGACCCGATACCAACCGGACGCTGGGGGCCGCGTTCGCTTGCGGCGCGAGTGGGGCATCCAAGGCGACGAGTTTCTCATCGGCCTCGTCGCCCGAGCGGATCCGGTGAAAGCGCACGAGGTCTTCGTTGCCGCCGCCAAGTCGCTTCATGCGCGGGACTCGCGCCTCCGCTTCGTCTGCGTCGGGGTCGACGAGCCGAAGGCCGCCGCACTGAGGAGTGAGGCGGCGCGATTGGGTATGGCGGATCGCTTCAAGGTTGAAGGCCCCCGCGATGACCTCTCGGTGGTGTACAGCGCGCTCGATGTCAATGTGCTGTGTTCTCACAGCGAAGGCTTTCCAAACGTGGTCGCAGAAGCGATGGCCTGCGGTGTCCCGTGCGCCGTGACCAACGTCGGAGACGCCGCTGAAATTGTCGCTGATACCGGGGAGCGGGCACCTGTAGCGGACCCAGCAGCGCTCGCCCGAGCGATCGAAGCGTTGCTCGCCAGGGTCCGGTCCGACGCCGAATCAATGCGCCGAGCGGCGCGCGCGAGGATTGAAGAGCGGTATTCGCTGGGGGCCCTCGCGGAGAGGACTCTCGTCGAGCTGAGGCGCCTGTAACCGATGTCGTCCTCGAGACCGCGTTTGGTTCAGTTGGTCACGGTGCCCGCCACGCTTTCGCTGATGCGGGGGCAACTAGGATTTTGCGTGCGTGCGGGCTTCGACGTTCACGTAGTGGCTTCGTTGGGTGCAGAGCCGCGGCCGGAAGTGGACGAAGGGGTCACGTTGCATTCGGTGGAGATGAATCGAAGTCTAGCGCCGGTCGCGGACCTCGCTTCAGTTGCTCGCGCCAGGGCCTTGCTCTCTCGGCTCCGTCCGGACCTCGTTCAGGCCGGAACGCCCAAGGCGGCGCTGGTGGGAATGATGGCGGCGAGGCTGTGCGGAACGCGAATACGAATCCACCATGTTCGTGGCCTGGCCCATGCCACCGGCGCCAAGGCGCGCTCCTTCGCGGCGGCAGCGGCGACGCGAGTGAGTTGTTCGCTCTCGACTCAGGTGCTCTGTGTCTCGGAATCCGTGCGCGAGACCCTCGTGCAGGAGCGCTTCTGCTCTCGAGAGAAAACGCACGTTCTCGCTCATGGTAGTAGCAACGGCGTGGATGCCGAAGGGCGCTTCAATCCAGCGAACCACACACACTCCCGCTCGGAGCTCCGGAGATCGCTAGGCATACCCGACGACAGCATCGTCATCGGCTTCATCGGGAGGCTGGTGCGCGACAAAGGCATCGAGACGCTGTTCGATGCCTGGTCTCGGCTGCGTCAGCAATTCGGGTCGGCCTTCTTGCTCCTGGTTGGTCCGTTCGAAGACGGTGACCCGCTACCGCGTCGGGTGCGAGACGGGCTGGCCTCGGATCCTCGAGTCAAGGTGACGAGCACGGGGTGGGGGCAGGCGGCGCCGCTGTATTCGGCGATGGATATCATTGGCTTTCCCAGTCTTCGAGAGGGGTTCCCCAATGTGCCCATGGAAGCTGCGGCGATGAGCCTGCCGGTGGTGGCGGCTCGAGTGGGCGGCTCGACCGATGCTGTCGTAGACGGCGAAACAGGCTTGCTGGTGGAACCGCGCGATGCCTCTGCACTTGCCGAAGCACTCGCTCGCTTGATGAATGAGCCTGCCCTCGCCCAGAGGCTGGGGGCGCAAGGTCGCAAGCGCGCCCTTGCGGACTATCGACCCGAGGGCATCTGGCAAGCACAGGTTGACTGGTACCGCGCCTTGCTCGCTGCGGGCTCGTGAGTCGGTGCCGTCGCGGGAGTTGCCTCAGGGCTGCATATCAGCCGGCGCGTGCTCTCGATCGGAGCAGATCCCTGTACAGCGTTTCGTAGGCCGCAACGATGCGGGGTAGTGAATAGCGTTCTTCGATGCGAGCGCGTGCGGCCGCGCCCAGGCGCCTTCGCCCGGCCTCGCCGAGCGCGATGAGATCCATCCAGCTTTGGGCGACCGCGTTGGGATCGCGGGGCGGGACGAGTCGTCCGCAATCTCCGATGAGCAACGCTGAATCGCCGACGTTCGTCGCCACGCAGGGGACCTCGCAACTCATCGCTTCACCCACCGCATTCGGGAAGCCTTCGGTGTGCGAGCAGAGCGTGGCGATGTCGAAACAAGGGAACAGTCGAGATGGATCGCCATACTCGCCGAGCAGCCGAACGCGAGGGCCGAGGCCAGCGTCCAGGATCTGCTTCATGATTGCGCCGTTGTCCTTCGTCATGCCCGTTCCGGCGAGTACGAAGACGGCCCTCGGTTGACGGTCGCCAACGAGCTTCGCGGCCGCCAAGAAGGTTGCATGATCTTTGGCTTGGTCGAAGCGCGCAACCATCCCAATCGCGATATCGTCAACGCTCAGCCCGAGCTCCGCGCGCCCCCGCGCTCGGGCGCCTTCGTCGGCGCGAAAACGGGCCAAGTCGAAACCGTTGGGTATCTGCTCCCAACGCGGAGGGTGGTGCCCGTGGCTTTGATGGAAGCTCATCCCTGCCGCTGAATTGACGACCGTGGCGCTCGTAAAACGCGACAAGAATCCATGCGCCGCGAAGACCGAACGAAAGCTGAGGCCTGGATTGCGGGAGTCCAAGTTCGAACCACGAATGTTCCACACCACGGCGGGGACGCGCGCCGCACGACCGGTTAGGACGCCCAGAATGTCGGCGTGATACATCCAGGTTTGTAGAACGTCGGGGCGAAAATCGCGGATGAGCTTGAGCAGCGCAGGTAACGCGCTAGGCCTCGGAACACCGCGCGTGAGTCCCAGGCTGTCTACCGGAACTCCTAGGCTTCGAATGGTCTGAGCCATCGGGCCGGGTTGGATCATCGACACCACGGTCGACGTAAAGCGACTTTTCGTAGTCGCGCCCAAGAGCTTGGCCAGCATCGTCTCGGCGCCGCCGACGCCGAGGCCCGTGATCAAATGCATCACCCGCATCGGCTTCGGATAGTCATCGCCCGAGCTCGCGATCGTTTCTCGGTGTTCGTTCTGACTATTCTGCACGGGCGATCGATTTTCAGCTCGGGATCGGGGCTTCCAAAGAGACCCTCACGCCCCCGGATTGCCTACCGCGCTCTTGTACCACTCGTAAAAGCGACGCACGCCGTCTGCTACGGACACGGTGGGGGCGTAGCCGAGCAAGGCTTTCGCTTTGTCGATGTTGGCGTAGGTATAGGCGACGTCGGCGCGCATCATCGGCTCGGAAACGAGCGGAGCTTTCTTGCCGGCAAGCTCCTCGAGGGACTTTACGAAGTCGGCGAGGAGTATGGGCTCGCCGCGGCCGATGTTGATCACTTCGTAGCCGAGGCGTTTGTCGATGGCTGCGACCACGCCCGAGACGATGTCGTCGACGAAGGTCCAATCGCGGTACATGTTGCCGCCATTGAACAGCGGCATGGGCACGCCCGTACGCATGGCGTCGAAGATCTTGTACGCCATCATGTCCGGACGGCCGCGCGGCCCGTAGACCGTGAAGAAACGCAGGGCCGTGAAGTCGATACCCTGGATGTGGTGGTACGAGTGGCCGAGCAGTTCGGCGGCGCGCTTGCTGGCGGGGTAGGGGGCGAGCGGGCGATCGGCCGTGTCGGTCTCGATGAATGGCACGAGCTTGGTGTTTCCGTACGCGGACGACGTCGACGCCAGTACGAAGTTGGGGTTGTTGTGCTTGTGCGCGGCGTCGAGCAAGTTGAGCGTGCCGGTCAGGTTGGTCTCGTAGTAGAGCCAAGGATCTTCGACCGAGATGCGTACGCCGGCCATGGCCGCTAAGTGAGCGACACCAGCGAAAGCGTGCTCGCCGAAGAGCCGTAAGACGGCCGGACGGTTGCGGATATCGTCTTCGACGAACGTGAATTTGCCGCTGCTCTGCGCGACGCGCCGCACTTCCTCCAGGTTGGCTCGTTTGCGCGCAGGGTCATAGTAGTCGTTCACGTTGTCCAGACCGACGACGTGATCTCCGCGTTCCAGCAAGCGAATGGCCGTGTGGCTGCCAATGAAGCCGGCAGCGCCGGTAACGAGGAAGGTGCGAGGACTGGAGGCGGGCATGGGGGGCTCTTATTAGTCCGATCGCCCTCTTGGTTCAAAGAGTTGCTGCGCGCTCGGCGTTTCCGGGCGCAGGAGCGGCGTGGTAAGGGTGTGTGCGTGCTGCTCTCCGTCTCGGTCGATTTGGACGAGATTCATCACTATTACCGGATTCATGGGCTAGAGGCCGGCGAGGCTGTCAGCGCGGTGTATCGCTCTGCAGTTCCGCGTTTGTCGGATTGGGCGAAGCAGCGGGGCATTCCGCTAACCTGGTTCGTGGTCGGTCAAGATTTGGAAATTGCCGCCAACGCCGAGGCCGCGACGCGGCTCGCCGCGGATGGCGATGAGCTCGGCTGTCACTCGTTTTCGCATTGGTTCGACCTGACCCGGCGCCCGTTCGCTGAAATGCAGCGCGACGTACAGCGCGGCGTCTTGGCCATTCGCGAGAAGACGGGCGCGACCGCTACCGGCTTCCGCGCACCCGGCTACGTGGTCACCGATACCCTGCTCAGCCTGCTGCACGAGCAAGGCTTTGCCTACGATAGCTCGGTATTTCCGTGCCCTTCGTACTACGCGCTCAAAGCCGCGGCGTACGCCAGGCTTACGGCGCGTGGCCGCGAATCACAGGCGATCATCGACCGGCCCGAGGTGTTGCGCGCGCCCTCGGCGCCGTATCGGGTGGGGCAGCCATTTTGGTTTCGTGGCACTGGCATCTGGGAAATTCCGATTCAAGTCACGCGGCGCGCACGGCTGCCGTTCATCGGTACGGCGCTGACCTTAGCGGGAGCGATTGGGGCGCGCTTGCTCGCTCAAGGCGTCGTTGGCGAGCCGCTGATCAACCTGGAATTGCATGGCATCGACGCGCTCGATCGCCTCGACGGCTTGGAGGCGCTCGCCAAGCAACAGCCCGACTTGCGCGTCCCGTGGCCGAAGAAGCTGGATGCCATCGACGCCGGCCTCAGCTTGCTACGCGGCAAGGGCTATGCCTTCGTGCGCATGGACGAGTTGGCGGCACGAGCGCGCCGGGGCTGACCGGCCGCACCGGCTAACCGAATCGTCTTTCCCGTCACGGCGGGGAGCCTACACCATCACGTCCGGCTTATGCATCAGTCTTGCGGGCGTCGACGGCGTCGCGGGCATCCAGCAGGCGTTCGGTCGCTATCCCGCTCGAGCTGATGAATTGATGCACGATTTCGTTGTTTCCTTCCACCAGCTCGCGCGGTCGGCCCGAGGCCGCGACTTTGCCCTTGGCCAAGACGAAGATGCGGTCGGCGATCTGCAGCGCGCCGGCCATGTCGTGCGAAATCACGACGCTGGTGACGCCGAAGCGATCGCGCGTCTCCAAAATGAGCTCGTCCACCGTGCGCGTCGTGATCGGATCGAGCCCGCTGGTGGGCTCGTCGTACATCAAGACCTCCGGCTCGAGCATCAGAGCGCGCGCTAGGCCCACGCGCTTGCGCATGCCTCCCGACAGCTGGCTTGGAAAACGATCAGCGGTGCCCTCCAGGCCGAGCACCTTGAGCTTGTCGAGCACCTTGTCTCGGATCTCGCGTTCTTTGAGCTTGGTGTGCTCGCGCAGCGGGAACGCGACGTTGTCCAACACGTTCATCGAGTCGAGCAGCGCCGAGTACTGAAAGACCATGCCGAACTTACGGCGCGCGGCGTTCAGCTCGCGCTCCGACAACGCCGCCAAGTCGACGCCCGCGACGACGACCCGGCCGCTGGTCGGTCGCTCGAGGCCAATCAGCACTCGGAGCAGCGTGGTTTTGCCAGCGCCGGAGCCGCCGATGATCACCGCGACCTCGCTGCGCTCGACCCGCATATTGACGCCGCTCAGGACGGCCGTATCTCCGAAGCGCTTTTCCAGCTCTTCTACGAGGATTTGTGGCTCGGCCATGGGCGGGCTGCACGATAGCAGACCGCTTGACGCTTGACGCCTGCCGCTTGGCCTCCGCATAACTGAGGCTTAGAAGGAGCCGCGAGGATGACGAAAGAACACTGGGCAGCGCTGGTCGAAGCTTCGGGAGCCAAGAAGGACGGCGAAGGCTTCTTGCTGCCGCCCGAGGGCAAGTTGCTCACGCTCTACGTGTCCTCCAACGGCGCGACGCTCAGCGTCCAACGCATCGAGGCGGTGCGCGAAGAAGCCGGCCTGGTGCGCGCACGCACCAAAAAGGGCGAATTGTTCGTGCTGGCGCTGCAAGATCTGTTCGCCGGTGCCGTCGAAGAGACGCAGGGTGGCTCGGCGCGGAAGGCCGGCTTCGTCTGAGCCGGGCTGTGGCCGACAGCGGCGTCATCTGCGTGGAGGTGGCCGGCGCCGCCTACGGCATCGCCGTGGCGGACGTGCAGGAAGTCGTCGGCTACCGTACGCCAACGCGCGTATTTCATGCGCCAAAAGCCTTGGCCGGGGTGACCAACCTGCGCGGCGAGGTGTTGCCGGTGATCGATCTCGCGGCTCTGCTCGACGGCGACGCGGAAACGCGGGCCGAGCCCGCCGAGCCACGCGTGGTGGTGGTGCGCGAACGAGCGGGCGCCAAGCGCAGGGTCGGGTTGAAGGTCGATGCGCTACTGGGCCTGCGCGAGGCCCCGGCCGCTGGTCGCGCCGAAGTTCCGCCTGCCGTGCAGGCGCGGCTCGGGGAGCTGGTCGTCGGTGTCGTGACCGAACCGGCGCCTGCCTTCGCGCTGCTTTCCGTCGAAGGCATCTTGAACGCGCCCGCGTTTCGCGAGGTCTCGGGGGCCGCGATTGAATGAAGATTTTCGCGCCGAGCTGCTGAAAATCGTGGCGCTGCTCGAAGAGCGCCACGGCATTGGGGTAAGGGGCGACGAGCTGCCGCGCTGGCTCGAGGAGCGGCTGACCCTAGCGGTACGAGCATTGCTGCAAGCTCGCCAGCTGGAGCTGCGTGCGTTGCCGGCGCTGTTGACGCGAGAGCCGGCGCTCTTGGTCGAGCTGGCCAACGCGCTGCGGGTCGGCGAGACCAGATTCTATCGCGACGCTCCGCAGTGGGAGGCGCTCCGCCGCGGCGTTCTGCCCGGCCTTTGGGCGCGTCGTCCGGACTCGCAGCGCTTGGTGGCTTTGTCGGCGGGGTGCTCGACCGGTGAAGAAGCTTGGACGCTCGGGATGCTGCTCAGCGAAAGCGCGCCGCGCGTGGTCGGCGACGCGGCGCGAGCGCGGGTCATCGGCGTCGATCGCAGCGAGCCGGCCCTGGTCACGGCGCGGGCGGCCACCTACGACGCGCTCAGCCATCAACAGCTGCCGCGCGAGCTTTCACAGCGCTTTCTGCAGCCGGCCGTGGATGGCAGTGCCCGCGTCGTGCCCGAGCTGCAGGCGCTCGTTACTTTTCAATGCCGTGATCTGACTCGTGGTCTGCCGCCCGGGCGCTACAGCATCATCATCTGCAAGAACGTGCTCATCTACTTCGGGGACGAGGCGCAAGATCGCCTGGTCCAAGAGCTGTTGCGCTCGCTGACCGACGATGGCGTCTTGCTGGTCGCGCGCAGCGAAGTGCCCATCGTCCGCTCGTTGGGAGCTAGAGCCTACGAAATTGCCCCCAACATCACCGCTTTTCGCCCGAAATAGCCCAGGGCGAAGCAGAAGCGGAAGGACGGAGAGCGACTTGACTTTCCCGTGGTGCGCCCGGCCAGCGCACAAACCATGGCCTCGGTGCGTACGGGTTGCGGCGGGTTGGGGCTCGGGGTAGCGAACGGCCATGTCTCAGGTGGATCCGCTTCAAATTGGCCGGTTCAGTTTTGGGTCGCGGCTGATCGTCGGCACCGGCAAGTACAAGGACGTCGCCGAGACCCGCGCGGCCCTCGAAGCATCGGGAGCCGAGGTGATCACGGTCGCGTTGCGGCGCGTGGATCTGAAAGATCGCGCCAGTGGCTCGCTGATGAGCCTGTTGCTGGAAAAGCGCTGGACGCTCTTGCCCAACACCGCCGGTTGCTACACCGCCGAAGAAGCCGTGCGCACCCTGCGGCTGGCGCGCGAGCTGGGCATCGGTGAAATCGTGAAGCTCGAGGTGATCGGCGACGCCAAGACGCTGTACCCCGACAACGAGCAGACGCTGGAAGCGGCCAAGCTGCTGGTGAAAGAAGGCTTCACCGTGCTGCCCTATTGCATCGACGACCCGATCATCTGCAAGAAGCTGGCGGACGTGGGCTGCGCCGCGGTCATGCCGTTGGCGGCCCCCATCGGCTCGGGACTCGGGATCAGAAACCCCTACAACTTGCGGATCATACTCGAAAACTCGAGCGTGCCCGTGATCGTAGACGCCGGCGTCGGCACCGCCAGCGATGCTGCCATCGCGATGGAGCTCGGCTGCCATGGCATCCTGATGAACACCGCCATCGCCGGCGCGCAAAAGCCGGTGCTGATGGCCGAAGCCATGCGCGAAGCGGTGAGCGCGGGGCGCAAGGCGTTCTTGGCGGGGCGCATGCCCAAGCGGCTGTACGCCAACGCCTCCAGTCCCGAAGCCGGGCTCATCGAGTAAGCCCGTGAAGCCTAGCTTTACCGCTTATCAGAAGCGCCTGTTCGTCTTTCTGAGCGTCGCCAACTTCTTCGAAGGGTACGATTTTTTCGCGATCAGCCAGCTCTTGCCCAGCATTCGCGAGAGCTACGGTTTGAATGAGCAACAGGGAACCTGGCTCATCTCGCTCATCAATTTCGGCACCATTTTGGCTTTCTTGCTGATCCGCCGGGCGGATCGTTGGGGGCGGCGGCAGGTGCTGTCCGTGACCATCGCGGGTTACGCCTTGTTCACGTTTCTGTCGGCGTGGGCGCCGAACGCGACGTCGTTCGGCTTGCTGCAAATGGTGGCGCGCATTTTTCTGATTGGCGAGTGGGCGACGAGCATGGTCGTCGCCGCCGAAGAGTACCCGGCCGAGCGTCGCGGCATGGTGATTGGCGTGGTCAGCGCTAGCGGCGGGCTGGGCTCGATCATTTGTGCAGGGGTGGTGCCGCTGTTGCTGAAGACGCCGCTCGGCTGGAGGACGGTGTACCTCGTGGGCGTCGTCCCGCTCTTGCTGGTGATGTACGCCCGTCGAGGCTTGCGCGAGACCGAGCGCTTCACGGCTGCGGCCGCATCTCGTCCGCCGGCCGCGTCGCTGTTCGAAATTTTACGCGGACCTCACCGACGCCGCGTGCTCGAGCTCGGGGCCATCTGGTTTTTGTCCTACATCTGCACGCAAAACGCGGTCACGTTCTGGAAAGAGTTCGCGCTCAAAGAGCGCCACCTGACCCAGGGCCAAGCCGGGCTCATCATCAGCGTGGCGGCCGTGGTGTCGATGCCGCTGGTCTTTTTCGCCGGCAAAATGCTGGACGCCATCGGTCGCCGGCGTGGCGCCGTGGTCATTTACGCTGCCGCCATCCTGGGCGTGCTCGGGGGCTACACGTTTTGGGGCGTGGTTCCGTTGTTGGTGTCCATGACCGTCGGCATCTTCGGAATCAACGCGGTGCTCACGGTGTTGAATACCTTCATGACCGAGCTGTTTCCCACCGAGGTGCGCGGCAACGCGGTGGCTTGGTCCAACAACTTGATCGGTCGAATCGGTTACGTGTTGTCGCCCTTGGCCATTGGCCAAGTCGTCGAGCAATTCGGCTGGGGCGTCCCGTTGCGCGTCACCACCGTCTTCCCCCTTTTGGCGCTCGGGCTGATCTTTCTTTGGCTGCCCGAGACCCGTTCGCGGGAATTGGAAGACATCTCCGGAGCCACCCAAGCGTGATGAGCGCGCTCGGCCGCAGCTGGCAAAAGCGCCGCGGTATCGCTCTGGACCTGGTCCCGGCGCTGAGCGCGCTCGCTCTGATGTTTTGGTTCGGCTTGATCCCCCTCGACCACCTGCCTGGGCCGCAATTCGAGCTGGTCGACAAGGTGTGGCATCTGGTCGCGTTCGGTGGGTTGGCGGGACTGATGTCGCGCGCTTTCGTGTACTTCGGGCGTCCACCGCTGTCGGCGGCAAAAGAGGCCTCGCTGCTCGCCGTCACCCTCGGGGCGCTGCTCGAGGTGCTGCAGTCCTTCACCCCCTATCGCTCGGCAGATTGGGCGGATTTCGTGGCGGACAGCTTGGGGGTGGCGTTGGCGTACGCGGTGCTGTACGGCCTCGATTCGGCCGCCCAACAGGGCACCGCATGAGCGAGTCGGCGCGCACGAGCCTGCCGCGCCTCGTCGCCATCACCGACCTGACGCTGCTGGCTCCGGACGCGCTGGTCGAGCGCCTGCAACGTCTTGCGCGGGCAGCGCAGCCGGGCACGGTTGCCCTGTTGTTGCGCGAGCACGCCTCGAGCGCCAAAGCTCGCTTGGCTTTGGGCCAGAAGTTGCGCGACCTAGCCCACGACTCACGGCAGCAGCTCTGGGTCGCCGACCGGCTCGATTTGGCGTTGTTGCTCGGGGCCGACGCCGTGCACTTGGGCGAAGGCAGCGTGAGTGCGACCGCAGCGCGGCGCGTACTGGGTAGCGGCATCGCGATTTCGCGCGCGTGGCATGCGCCGTCGCTCGATGGCGTTCCGGTGGCGGCAGAGCTGGCGGAGGTGGACGCCTTGTTGGTGTCGCCCTTGTTGGCGCCGCGAAAGGGGAGGGCGGCGCTCGGTTTGCCGACGCTCGGCGTGTTGGGCGAGCAGCTGCGAGCCCGTAACTGGGCCTGCCAACTCTATGCGTTGGGTGGCATTTCGGCAGCAAACGCCGCGGATTGTCGGTCGGTGGGCGCGCACGGCGTGGCCGCGATCGGCGCTGCTCTGAGTGACGACGCCGAGCCGTTGTTGGCGGCGCTCCAAATCTTGAACTAGCCGTGCTGCAAGGCGACGGGTTGGCCGAGCTTGGTGCTGAGCACGCGCGAGAGCGTGCCCCACAGCTCGTCGCCGGTCTTTTTCGCGATCCAAGCCGAACGCTGTCCGTCCCAATCGAAGTGCCAGGCGTTGCGCTCGGCCGCCATCCAGATTTGGCGCGCGGCGCGGTGGCTGTTCACGACGTAGCGACTGCCGGGCCCGAGCTCGATGGTGAGAATGTCGCTCGACAGCTCGCACTCGACGCCGGAAAGCTCGAGCTGGTCGAGCGCATCCACGAGGGCGCGCAGCTCGGGGAGAGCGCGCGCCTCGTAGTCTTCTTCGCTGATGGACATGGCGGGCGAGTGTGACCGTGGATGAGCGGCGACGCTACTGTTGTGGCAAAGCCGGCAGACACACGCCAACCTGGCACTGATTGGGCGCGATGCAGTCGTTTGCCGTTACACACGGGAAGACACATTTGCCCGCGGCGACGTTGCAGTGAGCGGTACCGCACTGGCCGTCAGCCGTGCAAGGCGGTGCCAGCGGGCCGGGCGCCGAGAGCGGCGCGGCGGCGGCAGGAGCGGCAGCGGGTGCGGCGGCAGGAGCGGGCGCGGCGGCCGGCGCCGCAGCGGGCGCGGGTTGTGCATACCCGGGTTGAGCCGGAGGCTGGCCAACACCTGCGGGTTGAGTCTGTTGTGGGTAACCACCCTGCTGAGCAGGCTCTTCGCTCTTACACGCCAAAGTGAAGAGCGCGCCGACGCCGACGCTGAAACCGATCGCTGCCAACTTCTTGAGCTTCATAGAGAAAGCCTCCGCCTATGCGTCCTACAAGCCCCGTTTGCAGGGGTCAATGTGGTCAATGTGTACGGGCTTGCTGACCGGCGCCTCGGGCGAGGCGAATCACGCGTGACGCCCGGGTGAACGCGCGCGGGTGATTGACTCGGTGTTATATTGGGCAGCTCGCCCATGGCAACGAGGCCGAGCTCAACGTGATCGGCGTAGCCGCCGTCGAGCGCCTAGTCGGCGAGGTACGAGCCGCTCTGCGGCGCCGCCCGGCACACGAAGCGAAGCTCTCGGGAACGCTGCGCGCCGTTTCGGTGCACTCCCCGGAGCTCTCGCGCGAGCTCCTGGTGGCGGTCGAGACGGTAGCGCGCCGAGGCTCGTTCGAACGACCGTTGTACAGCGCCGCCGTGCGCTCGCTGAGCGAGCAGGGGGACGAACGCTTGCTGCCCACGCTAGCCAAAGTGCTGGGCAGCGACGAGGCGGGCGGCTTGGCTTCGCTCTCGGCGGCGTGCTTCACGAGCTACCCTCGGCTCAGCGAGCCGCTCGCGCGCGCGTCGTTGAGCCGGCA
>Ga0068855_100002041_pt1 | contig 25026 bp, 48 predicted proteins | sample KBSCornC52_FD_66592 | JGI IMG/M metagenome (GOLD analysis project Ga0068855, IMG submission 66592) | Corn rhizosphere microbial communities from Kellogg Biological Station, Michigan, USA - KBS Corn C5-2 | ecosystem: Host-associated > Plants > Roots > Rhizosphere > Soil ... | reverse complement strand
GTCCCGCGCGCTGTGGGCTTAGGGGTCCCCCCCTGGGGTCTGTGACCTGCGGGAACGCCTCGCCGCGCATGGTCGCAGGTCGGGACGGCGAGAGACGAAGATCATCGATCCTGGTTCCAGCCGCCGGGCTGGTGCTCGGCGGTGGCCCGGCCGTGGCAGGGGGCGCACAGAGCGCGCATTCGCGCTGGTGAATCGGGATCCTTGACGCCGAGTGCCACCAGGTCCCGGCGGCTGGTCGGGTAGTGGTCGGCGACGGTGGACGGCGCGGCGTGGCAGATCACACAGACTGGGTCGCGTCGCAGGACGGCCCGCCGGCCGGCGCGGTGGGCCTTGCCGTAGCCACGCTGTGCAGCGGTGCCGCGTGCGGCGTCCGCCTCACGACGGTGCTGGTCACAGCGGCCGCGGTCGGTCAGGGTCGGACAGCCAGGCTGCGTGCAGACGGTGAGCCTGATCGGTCTGGCCATCGCGTGCTACTCGTCGAGGACGATCAGCCAGTCATCGGCCAGGAGGTCCGACTGCGATGCCACCCACGGGACGAAGCCGCCGTCGACGGTCTTCATCATCAGGTAGGGCTGGAATCGGCAGACCGTTCCCTCGGCGATCCCAGTGGCCTGGGCGGTGTTGGCGTTGATCGCGATCCCGTCTGGATATCCAGCCTGGTAGACGATGAACATTCCGCGGCCGTTCCATCCCTCGCGCGTGACTCGCGTGCGGTCAGTCGTGAGATGGTCAAGCGCCTCGCCGAAATTCATCACGCAGCGGTCGCGGTGAAGTCGGCCGAGGCCGGCGTCACGTCGGCCACGGTGTAGGTGTGCTGGGCCTGGATGCCGTTGGTCGTGGTCATGGTGACGGTGACCTGGCCGTCCGGGACGTTCACGAGCGTCGCCAGCTCCGGGTTGCTCGGATCCTGCGTGAGCGTGCCCTGGTCGGCGGACCAGGTGACGGCGTTCGGGATCGCGATGCCGCGGTCGTTGTCGACGGTGCCGACAAGGCTGATCGTCGAGCCGCTGGGGAAAACGGTGTCTGCCACGGTAGAGCCCTTCAGGTATGCGGTGATCGTCGCCGATGCGGGAATCAGGTGCGGGCAGCCGGCCTCGAACGCTTCGAGCTCTTCGCGGAGGAGTTCGATCTCGTGCTCGAGGTCTCGCAGATGGCTCCAGCACCGGTAGCGGTGTCCGCGGAGCTCGCGCTCGATGGCGGCGAACCGCTGGTGGAAGATCACGATGTCTCCGTTCGCGGTGCCCGGGAATGCAGTGTGCCCCGATCCGGGGTCGGGATCGGGGCACAGCTGTACTGCCTGCTAAAAGGGTGCTACGAAGATCCCAGGATTGCAAATAGCCATGTCAGGAGCATGTCCACGCCGGGTCGTAGTCCGGGTGGTCGGCGTAGGGCGCTGCCAGGTCGCGAAGCTCGGGACAGTCGTCGATTTTGCGTGTTCGCGGGTCGCTAAACTCGCCGGTCGTGCCGCATCCGTAGCAGGATCCAGTCCGGACGCCGAGATCATCGCCTGTTGCTACTCGGTGCCGTTCCAACACACGCCGTCCCGCCACGACCTCGCGCAGGACTCGGGCCGGGTCGTGGCGGGCGATGTGGTCGGCGTCCTGGATTGATCCGGATCGGTAGCCGGTCCCCACCGAGCAGTCAGCCACGTAGTGCTTCCCGGGCTGCGATCCGACAAAGTCGGACATCAGCGGATCATCGGTCTTCCACGGGCCGGGGGTCGCAGCGTTCGCTGCTGCCTCCTCCTCGCCAAGCCGTGCGGTCAGGAACTCGACGATGGTCACGGCCGCCAGCTCTCGTCGAAGTCCGGGTGGTCGGCGTAGGGGCCAGCTAGGGCACATAGAAGCACTTCTCTACGCCGGTCGAGGCTGCAATCGCAGGGCTCGCCGGCGCGTCGTTCATCGGAGCAGCCAGAACCCGATGTCGCTTCGGGCTCATGCGGCTCTACGGCTTGCGCGCATGAGAACCAGGTATCGCCAGCGACGTAGTCATGCAGCCATGATGCGACCTCGGCCAGGACCCGACGCTTAGCCGCCACCTCGGCCAGAACACGGGCCGGGTCGTGGCGGGCAATGTGCTCGGCGCGCCACGATCGCGTGGAGGCGGCAACGCACTCGAACGAGAGGTTAACGTCCACCCGGCGCACACCGTGGGACTCACCAGCTGCCAACCACGATTCCGGATCCTCGATCGCCGCCTCGTCCTCATCAAGCCGCGCGGTCAGGAACTCGGTGATGTTCATGCTCCGGCCAATCGGTGGTGGGGGTGTAGGACGCGGCGCCGGCTGGCCATGGTCGCGGCGACCTCCTCGGCGTCGTACAGCGCGCGCCGGGTGGTGATGTCGTGGGCGACGGGGGTGCAGCGGGCTCTGATGGTGGATGCGGGGCGTTTGAGGGTGTGGCTGAGGGCTTCGCGGTCGGCGAGGGTTCGGTCGGGCAGGTAGCGCACGATCACTCCTTGAGTGTGGCACCGGGCGCGCCTGGGGTGCGCCCGGTGGGTTTGCTGGTCGCGCCTATGTCAGTCCTTGGAGCCATTTGCCGAGCTCGCGCGACTTCTTGCTGCCGACGCGGAGTTCGCGGGCGAGGGTTCGTGCGCTGACGGGCGCGCCTGTCTCCTTCATGACCTGCTGGTTCAGTGCGAGCGCGGCTTGTTCGAGGTCGGCGTCGCTGCGGCCGGTGGGGACGTAGACGGGCTTGCGTCCGGCGCGGTGTTTGGCGGTGCGCTCGGTGGGTGCGCCCGGGTGCGCTTCGGGCGCGGTGGGTGCGACTCCGAGCGCGGCGAGCGCCTCGGCCATGATGGCTTGTTCGGCGGCGTCCAGGACGGTGGTGGCGTCGCCGGTCATGCAGGCGCGTTTGCCGAGGCGGTCGGATTCCAGGGCGAGGATCTGGCCGGCGATCCATCGGGAGGCGGGGTTCTTGGCACGCTGGACGCGGCGGTTGGCCTTGACGTAGCGCCAGGCTCGCTTTCCTTTCTGGCGCTGGGTGAGGGTGATTTCTGAGGGGATCGGCAGGAACCAGCTGTGGAGCAGCTGGACGGCGAGCAGCGGGAAGAACAGCCGGACGACGGTCTCGATGGGGTTGCTGGAGGCGCCGGCGGACAGGCAGCCGGACAGGATGGCGATGGCCCAGACGATGACGGTGTGGGCGGTGGCGGGGCGGCCGGCGAGGATGTCTTTGCGGGCCAGGCGCATGAACGCGAAGCCGGAGGCTTCCAGGACGCCGCAGGAGACGATGCGGGCCGGGGTGACCAGATGCAGGTCGCCGAAGACGATCCACATGCCGTCGACGGACAGTGCGGTGGCGAGGATGGTGACGGCGGCGGTGAACGGGTCGATCGGCTCGCCGTCGTCGGCGGCGCGCAAGCTGGCGGCCAGGAGCCGGATGGTGCGGCGCAGGAAGATGATGCCGGCGATCGCGAGGGCGGCGGCCGCGGCGGCGAGCGCCGTCTTCTGGCTGGGGCTCAGGGTGCCGATCCAGCCGGTGATGGTGGCGAAAGTGCTGGTAGACGGGCTATTCTGGGTGTTGCTCATCAGGGTCACGTCCTGGTGTCGTCTGGGCCCGGCAGTCGGTCGCACGCTGCCGGGCCTTCGTCTGTTCGGGGTCAGGGTTCGTGATTCACGATTCGTGAATCAGACGGCGATCGGCTCGGCGACGGGCGCCGGCTGAAGCAGATGGCGCAGGCGGTAGACGCGCTCGGCCGACCAGCATTCGGGAAGCCGCTTCAGCGCGGCGGTGAGCCGGGGGTCTGGCAGTTCGGCTTGGTACGCGGCGCTCAGGAGGCGGAGCCAGTCGATGTCGCCGCCGACGGGCAGCCGGTGGTGGCCGTCCTCGCGGGGGTGCGGTCGCGGCGGGCAGGTGATCAGGAACAGGCCGCCGCGCCAGGTGCCGACCAGGAGGTCGCACTCGGCGTGGTTGGCGATCTCGACGTGTTTGGCCGGGTCGGTGGCGGCGGCGAGCGCCTGGTCGAAGCCGGCCCAGTTCGGCTCGAGGATGATGGCGGGGTCGTGGCTCAGGCACAGGATGCGGTAGCTGGTGCTCATGCTGGGGCTTCCGTTCTGTCGTCGGTGTTCATGGCTCGGCCGAGGATCATCCACTGGTCGCGGGGCCAGTCGGCGCCGCAGTTCCGGCAGATGATCGTGTCGGCTTGGGGGTCGGCGTATAGCCGGCTGTTGCAGGGGTGGCCGTTCTCGTCGAGGGCGGGGCAGGTGCCGATGCGCATGTGGTTCTCGAGTGCGCCGATGGCGCGGTGGCACTGGTGGACGATGTCGCGGACCTCGCCGGCGAACTCGTCAACGGCCGGGTGATTGGCGATGGCCCAGTCGAGTTGGTCGCGGAGCCAGTCGATGATGCCGGCGAGCGCCTGGTCGCCGACGAGCGTCTGCTCGAGGTTGGCGTGGGTGGGGATGGCGTACCAGCCGCGGCGTTCGCGCCAGTCTGTTTCCCAGGTGGCGAGGATGGTGATGATGCCGCCGCGGCCGCGCAGTGACAGAGGCTCGAGCTGGACCGGGAGCGGTGGTGTGCGGGATCCGCTGACGCGTGCGCCGGCGGCCCGGCCGGGTTCGAGGACGGCGGCCAGGGCGGCGTAGAGGCCGGGGATCTGGCCGAGCCGGTGGTCGACGGCGAACCGGCACCGGTCGTGGACGTGGGCGTCGTCGACGGGGCGCTTACACAGCGGGCAGATCCACGTCATGTCAGGTTCCTGGCGGGCACAGGCCGCACGGTGTGCGGATGCTGGGGTGGGTGGGGCAGTAGTCGGGTCCGAGGCGGCCGGGGATCCAGCCGCGGCCGACGTAGGCCTGGTGGATCTCGAGGGTGAGGGCGTCGGCGATGCGGCAGTGTTCGCGGGTGAGCATGTTGCGGACGGCGCGCTGGACGTCGTCGTCGGCGCGCCGCCTTTCGGCTTCGGCCGTCTTCATGCGGCCTTCGACAGTTCGGCGCGGACGCGCTGGCGCTTGAGCCGGGCCTTGTTCGCCTGGTACCAGGCGCGCTGGTAGGCCAGGTGGGCGTCGTGGCAGCGGTCGCAGGCCGGTTCGCGGCGTGTGCGGTGGCGTGCGTAGCCGCGGTTGCTGCCGCAGGCGCTGTCGTCGTCGGCGGCGATCGGGTGGGCGGGCATCAGCCACCGTCCTCGCCGGTGGGGCGCAGCATGTTGAGCAGGCCGCCATGTTCGGGGTCGCCGATGAGGGTATTCCGCTCGAGCTCGGTGACGAAGTGGGTGAGCTTGGCCACGTCGATCAGCTGGAGGGCGGCTTCGTAGATCTCTTCGGCGGCGTCGTGGCCGGCGGCCTTGATGAGGTCGTTGTAGGCGGCGGAGATGGCTTTCTCGTCGCGGGTGGCGATGATGGCGGCGAGCGCCGCGATGTCCTCGGCCATCAGTACGGCCGTTCGTCGTCGTCGTCGCCGTGGTCGTTGGCGTACCAGTCGCCGGACGGCTTGGCGGCGGGCAGTTCCCAGGCCTGGACGGGGGCGATGCGTCCGATGCCGGCGGCTCGGCGGGCGGTGTCTTCGGTGCAGGGGGTGATGCAGTAGATGGAGTCGGGGCGGTAGAGCTGGGTGGCGGTGAAACCGGCGGCCGGGTCGGTGTCGGGGACGTCGAGGCGGAGGAAGCCGGCGCCGGCGATCTGCTGTTCGGTGAGCCAGCCGGCCATGCGCCGGTGGCCCATGATCTCCACGATGGCCCAGGTCTGGAAGGTCTCGGCGTTCTCGGTCATTCGTCGTCTCCGTTCATCTGGCGCCACTCGTCGAGGGCTTCCTGGCAGTCGGGGCAGCTGCCGCAGCAGTCGTCCGGGGCGATGCCGCCGCAGGACTCCTCCGGGTCGTACAGGCCGCCTTGATACGTGGTCACTGGTCGGCCCCTTCCTGCTCAGCGAGACGCCAGACGCGGCTGGTGCCGGCAAATGCGGCGACGATGGAGGCTCGGTTGCTGCAGGTGATCCGGCCCTCGGTCGCCAAGTTCAGGAGTGCGGCGTTCAGGGCGTTGTGGCGGCCGTTGAGGAAGAGGTAGAGCGCGAGTTCGTCGGTCGGGCCGAGTGCGGCCAAGGCGGCGAGGATGCGGCGTTCACGCCGGGCGGTGAACGGGTTCTTCATCGTCAGAACACGCTCTCGATCGTGTAGAGGCAGGCGGCGACGTTGCCCAGGTGGTTGCCGATGTCGCGGGCGTCGCCGAGGATCTCGTCGGCCTCGGTCTTGTCGTCGAAGTTGTCCTCGGCGTGGCGGAGCAGCTCGGCGGCGACGTCGAGCAGGGAGGTGATGGCGCATCCGAGGTCGACGGCCAGGGAGCGGGCGTCGACGCCGTTGGCGGGGACGTGGTCGGCCATGCGGCGGGCGATCTCGCGCAGGACCAGGCCGTCGGCTCCGAGGTCGCCTCGGGTGAGGTGGGCGGCGATGTCGCCGATCTCCCAGGGTTCGGCCTCGGCGTTGAGGCTGGCGTAGCGGCTCACGGTGCGGTCACCTGGCTCGGGTTGGCGTTGGCGATGAGCGGGATGCCGTTGGCGCCGGTGGGGATGTAGACGACGGTGTTGTTCTTGCCGGACTCGGCCATGGCCTTGAGGGCGTCGACCATCTCGAACTGGACGTACAGCGGTGTGAGGGTCTTGCTGATCTCGTCTTGGGATTCGCGGATGCCGACGGCGTCGGCGAGGCGGATCTGGGCCTGCTTCTGGTGGATGAGGATCTGCTGGTCGGAGGAGGCGATGAGCAGCTGGTTGACCTGTGCCTGGTTGGCGGCGTTGACGCGGGCGATGTGGGCCTGGTTGGTGGCGTGCTGGAGGCTGTTCCATCGGCCGAGTGCGGACACGCCGAGCCAGATGACGATCGCGAAGACGACGGTGGTGGCGAGGCCGGCGACGATGAGGGCGGCGAGCCGGCCGGGGCGGAGGTTCACGAGGTGGGCCTTTCGGTGTCGGGTGCGTCGTAATGGCGGTCGGCGCCGCCGGGGTCGCGGAAGGCCTTGTCGGGGAGCGGGTTGCCGGTGGCCAGGGCCCACCAGCCGGCGCAGACCATCGCGCCGAGCGGCAGGGTGCCGACGGTGGCGGTGGTGATGTAGCCGTCGCCGTCGCGGAGCATGCCGTGGTGGCAGTAGAACGGGGTCTCCGGTCCCGGGGCGATGCCGGAGTCCTGTTCCGGGCTGCCGGGCCGGTAGGCGCAGTCGACGCAGGGGTTGCGCATGACGGCCGGCGGCCGCGGTGCCGGGGTGAGTTCGGCTTCGTCCCAGCCGCTGACGTCGTTGGTGACTTTGGTGCCGTGGCAGTGCAGGCAGCGTTCTCCGTCGCCGAACGGGGCGTCGGGTCCCTGGCACCAGGGGCAGATCCATTGGTAGATGACGGCCTTCGGCTTGGGTCCGACGGCGTACCGGCCGGTACCGCAGATCATGATGCTGTTGCCGTCGGCGATGGCGTCGGCGGCCTGCTCGACGCTCAGGTTCTCCTCGGTCATCAGTTGACCCGGAAGCCGTCGTGCTCTTGGGCGTACCGGAGCCAGTCGATCCACTGGCCCCACCAGGACGGCGCGTCCGGCACCGCCGTGTCGCCGAGGGCGGCGAGCGCCGAGGCGATCTCGGCCGGGGTCACCAGCCAGTCGTCATTGGTGCGAAGCTTGTGCAGCGGGATGCCGGCCGGCGTCTCGCGCTGGAAGCTGACGAGGGCCTCCACGGCGGCGTTGTAGTTGCGCAGCTGCTCGGGCGTGTTCTCGTCGACCTCGCCGTCCCAGTCGTTCCACATCTCGCTGGTGACGCCGAAGCTGGCCGGGTCCGGGAACTCGGTTGTCTCGGCCGGCCGGTCCAGATCGAGCATTCCGATCTTGTGCATCAGCTCACGGGCCATGCCCATGGCCCAGACATTGAGCCTGAAGTAGCTTCGCTCGGCGGCCTTTACCTCCATGTACAGCTGGTCGGCCTCGCCGACGCGGTTCTCCTTCCGGGCGGCGTACATTCGCTTGCGCAGTTCGGCGACGCGCTGGTCTTCGTCCGGATCTTTGGTGACGGTGGTCATGTCGTAGCCCATCAGGATTCTCCTTCGGTGGTGGTGGTCAGGTGCAGGACCAGCTGGCTGCCGGGGCGGCGCGCGCCGACGGTGTTGCGGGTCTCGGTGACGTAGGCGGGGGAGTCGTTGCGCAGGATGCCGGCGTCGCGAAGGCCGTCGACCATGGCCTTGACGAGGGGGGCGATGTTCTCGGCGTCGAGGGTGCGGGCGCCGGGGGCGGGGTGTTGGACGGCGTGGATCGTCACGGGTTCGGTGATGGGGTGCAGGCCGGCGGCGCGGGCGGCGATGACGGTGGTGCGCCGGATGTCCTTGGTGGCGCGTGAGCGGGCCATGCGGTGCAGGCGGGCGTTGGCGCCGAGCTGGAACAGGGCGCGCCGGGGGTCGGGGCTGTACCCGGCGGGGAGGGCGATGGTCCAGGTGGTCATGCGGCGTGCTCCGGGTGTGCGGTGCGGTGGTGGAGACGGTCGTGGAGGATGCGGAAGGCGGTGGCGCCCTGCAGGGGCACGACGCCGTTGCCGAGCTCGTGGAGGCGGCCGGCGCGTGTGATGCCGTCGACGTCGGTGACCCATCCGGCGGGCAGGCCCATCATCCATTCGACGAATTCAGGGGCGAGTCGTCCTCGTTCGTCGGTGGGAAGGGGAGCGGATCGTCCGAGAACTCGTTCCCAGCGGTGGACGGCGGCCTCGAACTGTCCCCAAGCCATGGGGATCTCGCTTCCACCGCCGCGATGCAGTCGTCCAGGTTGCTGCGTCTGCCGTCCTGTGATGCTGGGCCCTTGTACCTGGCCGCGTCCGCTCCGCGAGATGTCGGATCCCCGAGGCGTGCGGTCGGGGTCGGCATGAGGCTGACGACGTGGCGCAGGTTCGGGCTGCCCTGGCCGGCGTGGCCGGCGCCGTTTGCCTCCGAGGTCGTCGGTGTCGGCATCAGCTGGTCGGGCCAGGATGAACAGCCGGTTGCGCTGATGGGGGGCGCCGACTTCGGATGCGCGCAGGCAGAGCCAAGATCCCACGTACCCGAGGCGGGCCAGGTCGGCGATGACGGTGGCAAGTCCTCGAACAACGAGGGCTGCGACGTTCTCCAGGAACACGTAGCGGGGTCGAAGTAGGCGAACGGCCTGCGCGACGGCGGGCCAGATCCAGCGGGCATCTGCTTCTCCCAACCCCTTGCCGGCCAGTGAGACGGGCTGGCAGGGGAAGCCGGCGGTGAGGATGTCGATCATCTCGGCCTGGAACCAGTCGGCGCGGGTGATGTCGCCGTGGTTGGGGACGCCGGGCCAGTGGTGTTCGAGGATGGACGTGGCGTACTGGTGCTTGTCGGCCGGGTCCCATTGGGCGTGCCAGGCGACCTCGGCCCGGCCGTCGAGGGCATCGATGACGGCGAGGTCCAGGCCTCCGTAGCCGGAGCACAGCGAGCCGATGCGGGCCGTCATGCGGCGGCCTCCAGGATCTGGCGGGGGTCGTGGAGCAGGAGCCGGCCCAGGGTGAGGGTCGCCCGGTATTGCAGGGTCTTGATCGCGCCCTCGTGCTTGCCCAGGGCGTCGGCGGTCTCGGCGACGGACAGGCCCTTGAGGAAGCGCAGGGTGATGCACTGGCGCTGGGAGTCGTTCAGGCGCGCTATGGCGGCGTGGACCTCGGCGGCGGTGAGGCCGGCGAGTACTTCCTCGTCGACGGCCGGGGTGATGACGTCGCCTTCGAACCACTCGGCGACGGGGATCTCGAAGCGGTTCCGGCTGGCTTTGAAGTGGTCGGCGAGCAGGTTGCGGGCGATGGTGATGACCCAGCCGATGAAGCCGGAGCCGTTCCACTCGGTGAAGCTGTCGATCTTGGCCAGGGCGCGGACGAACGCGTCGTGGGTGACGTCTTCAGCGAGGGTGGAGCTGTTGGTGCGGTGGCGGACGAAGGCGTAGACGGTGCCGTGGTGGAGCTGGTAGAGCTCGCCGAAGGCGTCGCGGTCGCCGGCGGCTGCGGCGGTGGCGAGTGCGCGGACGTGGACCGGGTCGGGGTCGTCGTCGACGGGCCGGCGCTGCTTGGGGATCATGCGGTCCTGCCGGCGGTGGCCGGGACGGTGGGCAGCCAGTGGCCGTCGGTGGTGCGGGCGATCCAGCCGGTCCGGACGAGCGTGGCCACGCGTTGGGCGACTTCGCGGTGGGTCAGGCCGGTCTGTTCGGCGAGCTCGGTGAGGGTGATCGCGAACGGGATGCCGGCTTCGGCGCTCTCGGCGGCGTTGAGGGCGGCGGTGTGCATGATCAGCCGGGCGTTGGCGGGCAGCTGGGAGGCGCGGATCGCGGCGCCGATGCGGCGCTGCTCGGCGCGCGCCGGGTGGGGGTCGGTCATGCGGTTCTCGTTTCGGGGTCGGCTTGGGATGCGAGTTGAGCGGCCATGTGGGCGATGAGGTCCTCGGTCGGGCTGGCCCAGCCGGCGGCGCGCAGGCGGCGGATGGCCATGGCCCGGAACCACTCGCCGTCGTTCGGCAGCGAGGCCAGGAACGCGGCGATGGCGGCCGCGGCGGCCGGGTCGGGTTGCAGGACCGCGGACCCGTGGACGACCCGTGGCGCGGACTCCAGATCCGGGGTCGTGATCGTTTGCGTCTCAGGTGAGGTGCTCGCCTGAGACGACCCGGCGAGGTTTGTTGGGTGGTCATGGGTGGTCTGGGTGGTAGGTGGCACCCGGGTGCCGGAAGTTCGGCACCCGGGTGCCGGTAGTTCTGCACCCGGGTGCCGGTAGGTCTCGTCCGGCCGGCCGTCGCTTCCGGCACCCGGGTGCCGGAAGTCGGAGTTATCCACAGCAGGGCTTGCGGCACCGGGGTGCCGGTAGTCGGTCTCTTCGACGGCGGCCGCTTCCGAACCTTCCGGCACCCACGTGCCGGAAGCGGCGGTGCCGACGAGGTGTCCGATCGTCGGCGGCGCGGGCGGCTGGGCCACCTGCCTGGCCTCGGCGGCGGCCTTGCGGGCCTCGGCGGCCGCGGCGCGGATGCTGGTGAGTGTCCGGGCGCGGCCGGTTCCCTTCGGCGCCAGGCGCTGCCAGTGGGGGTCGAACAGCATCGGGATCTCGGGGTAGCCGGCGCCGGGCGTGGTGAGCTGGTAGACGTCGGCCTTGCCGCCGGCCCGGCCGAAGCCGACCCGCTCGATCAGGCCCAGGTCTCGCAGGATCTTCAGGTGCTCCCGGACCGACCGCTCCTCGATGTCGAAGGCCGCGGCCAGGCGCCGGTTCCCGGGCCTGACGTTCGACCCGTCCTCGTCGCCCCACAGGATCAGCGCCAGGGCGATGTCCTTGGTGGTCTTGGGCAGGTCGGCGCGCAGGATGAACTTCCCCCACTGGAAGCTGCTGGTGACGCTCTGGTGCTCCATGGGCTACCGCGCCGTCTCGGTGCCGTCGGCGAGCGCCGTGGTGTCGGTGAGCTCGTAGAGCCGGGCCACGGTGGCGCGCGTGCGCTCGATGACGTCGTCGCGCTCGGCGGCCAGGCACAGCGCCTGAAATTCCAGGTCGTGCTGGCGGAGCTCGTGCGGGCACGGCGGCGCGCACTGGCCGGCGAGGCGGTCCAGGCGGTGCCGCAGGCTGGCCACTGTCGTCTCCAGGCGCACGATGTGCCGGTTCGCGGCGGCCAGGGCGCGGGCGTCGTCAGCACCGGGCATGGGGGCGGCGCGCGGGCGGCGCCAGATCCTCACTGCTCGTCCCGGGCGATGCGGTCCAGCGCGAAGTCGCGCAGGCCGAGGTGGTCCAGTAGCTCCAGGGCGTCGGCGCGGCGGGCGGCCTTGTCGTCGCCGACGGCGTGCTGGCACACGGTGCCCGCGGCGCGCGCCAGGTCTTCCGCCGGGAGCTCGGGGACGGAGTCGAACATCACCGTGACGTTCAGGCCGAGGGCCGGCGTGGAGCCGTCGTAGACGTGGTCTGTCGGCGGCGGGATCGGTCGGTTCATGGGGGTCCTGTCGAGCGGGTCAAGTAAGGGGGCGAGCTCCGCCGGCTGGAGTCGGGCCGGCGGAGCTCCTTCACCGGAAAGCGCGGACACCGCCGCGCTGCGGGGGCTCCGGTGGTGGCCGCCGCAGGGCCAGACGGATAACCCTGCGGCGGGTCGTGGGCCGGACGGCGCTCAGCGGCGCCGCCCGGCGGCTCAGGCGGGCGGTATGCCCAGGGCCTCGGCCTCGAACAGCCTGGTGACGTAGCCGTCGGTGTCGTTGTCGGTCCAGTCACCGCCATCGAGGTCGCGGTGCACACCGGCGTGACTCTCGGACTTCAGGCAGCGGAGGACGACGTCGGCCAGGCGCGGGTACTTGATGCTGCCCATGTAAGGGCGCACCGTAGCCGGGCACTGCTCCAGCGTCGGGTTGTCCCAGGAGCTTTGACCGTCCAGGTGGCTGCCATCGCTGTCCCACGAGCAGCCGCAGGCCTCGCAATAGAAGTGGCCGCCGTCGTACTCGACGGTCTCGCCGCACAGCGAGCACGGCGGCAGCGGGTGCTCCAGCGGCGGCGGCAGCGGCCGCGGTGCGGCACCGGGCGTACTCATGGCGCGGCCGGCGGGGCGGTGGTCGCCGACACCCAGGCCGTAGACGCGTAGCGGCGCGCCTCCGGGCTGAGGGCTCCGACGGTGTGGGCGTAGAGGTCCTCCCAGTCGGATGTCGTGTACGTATGGGTCTCGTCGACGGCCTCCGGCCCGGCCGGGGTCAGGTACGGGTCGACGTAGACCGGCCGGGCGTCGCGCTCAGCCGCCAGCGCTTCGGCGTGCGCCTGTTCCCCGGCGGCCGCCTGCGCGCGGGCCTGACGCGAGCGCTCGGCGCGGTGCCGGCGGCGCTCGGCCTCGGCGATGGCGGCCGCGGTGCGGACGTCGCTACGGGTCCGGAACCAGTACCAGGCGGCGCCGGCCGAGCCGCCACCGACAGCGCCGATGACGGCAACCCCGGCGACCAGGCGGGCGGCGTCCAGGCCGTCGCCGGCGGCGCCTTGGACGGCGAGGGTGGCCAGCGCGCCGCCGGCGATGGCGAGGATCAGGCTGCTACGGCTCACGGGTTTCTCCGGTGCTGGGGGTGACGGTCGGGGTGGTGATGGGGTCGTGCGGCCCGAAGGCGCAGACGCCCTCACCGCCGCAGCTGTTCTCGCAGTCCTGCGCGGCCTCGCGCCGGCGCTGCTGGGTGAGCTTCGCGGCGATCTCGACGTTCGCGGCGGCGAAGGCGGCCTGCTCGGTCTCGAGGCAGTTGCGGTGCGCGAACAGCTGGCCGAACGGGCCCCATCCCGAAGGGATGCTCGTCTGGCCGGGCGCGAAGGTGCTGGCGCAGACGACGCAGGCCTGCCCGTCGATCTTGGCGGTGGTGCCGGCATCGGGGTCGGGGTCGAGGAAGTCGGCGCGCGCCGCGGCGTAGTCCTCGGCGCTGGTCGGATGGAACTCGAAGTCCTCGTCGGCGTCGCCGTCCTCGGCGATCGCTTCCTCGGCCCACACGCTGGTGCGGGTATCCCGCTGTGCGGGGGTGAGGTCTTCGGTGTCCGTGCGCTCCAGGAGCTCGCGCTCCCAGTCCGCAAGCTCGTCGCCGTCCTGGCCGTGACCGCGGGCCGGCGCGGCCGGCTGGTCTTCGTCCAGGACGGGCGCGGGCACCAGCACGACGCGCGTAACGCGGACCTCGGCGGTCTCTTCGTTGCGCAGGACGTTCGGCGGCGTGAGTCGCTCAACAGCCGGTGAGGAGGGGACGGCCACGACGGTGTAGCTGACGCTCCCGAACGTCTTGCAGGCCTGGTAGTGGTAGCCGGCTGGTCCGTGGTTGCCTGCCTTGGTGCCGATGATCTCGGCTGCCTGGTCCACGACATCCATGCGGTCGGCGTCGGTGCCCCTAGCGTGGGCTGTGATGTCCATGGAGTAGCTGGTGATGGGCAACTCGGGGTTGGCTTCCAGGTAGTCCAGGAGCTGCCGGGCGTCGGCGAGCGCCGCGGCCCGCGGGTCGGCAGGCCGCTCGGTCACGGCGGCCCGCTGCACCTTGGCGGCGGTCATGTTGACGTAGGCGGCGACGAAGTCCGGGTCGTCGAAGAGGTCGACGACGCTCGCCAGCTCGCGCCACATGCAGGCGCGCTTCGCCATCGCCTCGGCGGCCGCCGGCGCGATGGAGGCCAGCGCGACGTGGTCGGCGATCGCGGACTCTTCCAGGGCGCGCAGCGTGCCGAGGACGTGCTCGGTCACCTTCAGCTGGGTCGTCACGGTCGTCCTCCAGTCAGGAGCGCGAGCTCGGCCTTGGCGGCCTCCAGGCCGGCCAGGAACTCGCGGGAGTAGTCGTAGTCGTGGCCCGTGCGGGCGTCCAGGACGGCGGCGTCGTAGGCGAGGCGGGCGGCCTCGGTGTGCTGCCCGGCGTAGGTGACGGCGGCCAGGAAGCCGGCGGCCAGGCCGTCCAGGGCCGAGCGGGAGGCGACGGCGGGGATCTGCGCGGGGCTCTGCCAGGCCAGCGCCGGGCGGCCGCTCATGACGCTCACCGGGTCACCGCCGGCAGCTCAGCCGGGGCGAGTGCGGCGATGATGCGCTCGAGCGGGTTGTCATCGTCGACGAGGTCCTCGACGAACGCGAGGATGACACGCAGAGCGTTTGCCGCGAGGCTCGACTGCGCCTCGTGGGCGGCGATGGAGTCATACTCCTCGCGGTTGATCCCCTTGGGGTCGTTTTCGGCGCTGGCCAGGTCGCGGTGCCAGGCACCGGCGGATTCCTCGGCCTGAGCCAGCGCGGTGTTCAGGAAGCTGGTGAGGTACTCGACGCGGCTCACCGGGTCACCGCCACGTGGTCCTGGTCGGCGAGCATCGCCAGGTTCTGGCCGACGGCGACCTCGTACTCGCGGGAGGCGTCCAGGATCCGGCACGGCGGCCGCTGCAGGATCGTGGCGAGCGCGAGCGTGGCCAGGAGACCGCGCGCCGCCGGGGCCGTGGCGGCCGGGTAGGCGGTGAGCAGGTTCCGGTCCTCGGCGGGGAGCGGCCGCAGGACGAACTCGCCGACGTTCAGGTCCTCGGTCAGGTGCCTGGCGATCGGCGCGCGCCGGGGCGTGTCGGTGGCGTGTGGCGGGATGCCGTCAGAGGCCTGACGGCGGCTGGTCCAGCGTGCGATGCTTCTCACAGCGCTGGTCACCTCTTTTCTGTCTCGAATTGGGTGGGTGATCGGTGGAGGTCGGTCTGTGCGGCAGGCCGGCCTCATTGCGTCTCAGCGCCGGGGGCGCTGGCGGGGGGTGCGCAGGCAGGTCTGGAAGAGGACCTCGACGTCATCGGCGGTCCAGCGCCAGGAGCGGCCGACCTTGCGGGCCGGGATGGCCTCCAGGCGAGCCTGCTTTTCCAGCCAATACGGGCTGACGGCGTCCTTCGTCATTGCCGACACCTCGGCCGACGTGTAGAGCTGGTGGGTGGGGAGCTCGTCATCGATCGCGGCGTCAGCGCGATCGGTCGCGGTCACCGCGACTCCGGGTAGGTGATGGCGTCGTAGGGGACGTTGAGGGCACAGGCGAGTGCGTCGAGCGTCTGGCGGCTGGCGCCACGCTCGTTCCGCTCGATGCGGTAGAGGAAGAACCGGGTCACGCCGACGCGGCCGGCGAGCTGCTCGATGGACAGCCCAGACCGTTTCCTGAACTCGCGGATCGCCGGTCCGTGCGCCTTGATGACTGACGGGTCGGTGGACTGAAGCATGAGCAACACGATAGGCAACATAAGTTGCACTGGCAAGTGCCCAGGCTACTTAGTGGAGAAGCTCATGCCGCGCTAGGGGCGCGCCAAGGTGCGATTAGGCAACAGCGAAGCGTCTCCCGTTGACGCAAAGAGCACGTCAAGGCTGCATGGACCGACTACTTTTGTTGCCTCCGAATGCGACAGGATGGACCCCGTGACAGATGACTTGAAACAGCTCGGCGAGGCGATCGCCGCCAGGCGTGAGGAGCTGGATCTCACGCAGGCCGAGCTCGCCGACCTGACCGGGCTTCATCGGGTCACGATCGGACGGCTGGAAAAAGGCGCCGGGAAGGCTCGGCCGACACGAGCAACCGCGCAAGCGCTGGAACGCGCCCTTGGGTGGCTGCCGGGAAGCGTTGATGCGGTTCTGGATGGGGGTGTAGCGGCGGTCGGCACCTTCGACGGACGGTTCCTGCGCGTCCAGGTCGACGACGCCGGCGAGATCGTCCATGACCTCGTCCGCCGGATCAGCATGGCGATCGATCCGGAGGTGCCGCTCTCGCGGATCCTGCGCGCCGAGGTGATCGCCGAGGAGGCGCTGCGCGAGGCCGGCCTGCTGCCGCCGCTGGGTACCCCCGACGACGAAGGGGCGAACTCGAACAAGTAGTCACCCGTTCGAGGTACTAGCGCTTCTTACGATTGTTGCCTAGCGTGGGAGGTCTCTCAGGAGGCGATCTCACTCGGGGATAACCGATGGGGGAGCCAGTGCAGCACCTCGTACAGCCAGTACACGTAATCCTCGCCGAGCTCGGGTGCGGTATCAACAGCCTCCGTTACCCGCTGCCGGATGGGTCATATGTTCTCGTCCTGAACAAGCTCCGTTTCAAGACGCCGCACATTCCCAGGCAACGCGGTGCTGCCACCCCGCTGGCTGCCGACCCCCCCCCCGACCCATCTGAACCCTGACACCTCACGCCGAGCCGTCCCGTAAGCGACGGATCGGCGCCATCCCCATATCTGAGTCAGGAGCACAACCGATGGCGCATGCCGTGAAGCGACGCGATGCCGACGGCGTCTTCTACGTCGGCCGATACCGCACACCGGACGGTCGCCGGCACGAGACCGTCCAGTTCTACACCGCCCGCGATGCCCTGGAGGAGGCGACCGAACTCGAGCTGGCGGCGCGCGCCGACGCCTTACCGGAGCGGTGACCGGTGGCGTCGGCAGAGCAGCGGGGGAAGGGTAAGAGACCGTGGCGGGCCCGGTACAAGCGGCCGGACGGCACATGGGGGTCCGAGCCGGGGTTCGCAACGAAGGCGGCCGCACTGAATTGGGGGAACGATCAGGAGTCCGACATGCGGGCCGGCCGCTGGCGGGATCCGCGCAGTGGGGCGATCACGCTGAGCCAGTGGTGGGCCAAGTGGCAGGAGGCTCAGGACTTCGCTCCGAGGACGTGGGAGAAGTACCGGGGGTACTTCCGGAACCACATCGAGCCGTGGCGCGGCTCGGTGCCGATCCGCGAGATCGACATGACGGACGCGGAGGCCTTCGACAAGCAGCTGCGCAAGCGGTGCGCCGCGGCAACGGCCGACGGCATCATGACCGTGCTGCGGATGCTGATGGACGATGCCGTCGAAGCCGGCCGGCTGACGTTCTCACCCGTTCGGCCCAAGCGCAGTGCGCGCCGGGGCCGGCGCGTGCCGGTGACCGATCCGCCACGATCCGGGATCGCGATCGACCTTCGGGCGTTCCTGGCAATCGTCGGCCGTCTGCCGGCGGACGTGGCTCTGATGGCGACGGTGGCCGTGTTCACCGGGATGCGGTGGGGCGAGTTGGTCGGGATGCGGCGCAGTTTCCTGATGCTGGTTCCGGCCGATGAGGATGCCGTCGCGCAGGGCTGGTACATCATCGACGACAAGATCGGCGCGGTGCATCAGCCGGATACGGGGAAGTCGTCGTTCGGTCCGCCGAAGAACGGCAAGGGCCGAACCATCCAGCTGCCGCCGTTCCTGGTGGAGATGCTGCTCGCCTACATCGCGGCGATGCCGGCCGGCCGGGATCTGCTGTTCGTGAACCGGGTGGGCGAGCCGCACCGCCGCGGCCAGGCCGCAGCTGACGCCTGGCGGCGGGCGTGCGACGGCTGGCCGGAGTACCCGGGCCGGCGCGGACACACGGCGTACCCGGCGGCGCCGACGATCGTCGAGGGCCTGCGCTTCCACGACCTGAGGCACACGCACAAGACGTGGCTCGTGGAGGACGGCATCCCGGCGGCGATGCGCGACGAGCGGCTCGGGCACGGCCGGCGCGGCCGTAAGGACACCGAGGGGGCGATGGACGAGGTGTACGTGCACGCCACCGAGGTGATGCGCGCCCGGGTGCTGGTCGCGCTGCAGGAGCGGTGGGAGGCCGCGGCGGCCGAAACCGCCGTCCTGAAGACGATGATCTCCCATTCCTTCCCCAGTCGATCATGAGGGGTGCTGGTGGATCTCCGGGCGGCCGCTCGCCACCAGGTCAGCGCACTCCGCGTGATCGCCTGGCGCCGCTGCGCCCCGAACGGGCATGGTGGGTCGGCCAACTACGGGAGCAGTAGCGGAGATCGGCTACCCGCTGTCACCTTGGCGTTCGCTGGCGTTCGCTGGCTCTCGGTTGCTCTCGATGGCGCTGGGGGTACAAGATCGTTCCCCATTTCTTCCCCACAACGTCTTTACATGGGTAGACCCCCCGCCGTGGCCAGGCGGGGGGTCTACCGGTACCGGGGCTCTCTCAGGAGGACAGGTCTCCGCCCCGGGGTCTGTTCCCGGCGCCCGACTCGGCGCCGAGTTGATGGGCTACGCGTCGCCCTTGAGGTACTCGGCCTGGATCGAGACGCCCGGCGGGTAGACCGCCTCGGCGTACTCGATCATGCCCTCCTCGTCGTGCCAGCGCATCTCGCGCACCTGCAGGGCTGTGCCGACCAGGATGCCCAGGACCTCGGCCTCGTGCTTGTCGGCGGTGCGGGCGTAGAACCGGTCGATCTCCACCGACCCGCCGCGTCCCATCCGCTCGCGCACGAGGTCGCCGGCCCACACGTGCTCGAGCGTCAGCAGCTCGGGCACGGCGACGGAGAATCCGCCAGGCATCCAGTTCACCGACAGGCGCAACACCTGGCCATCGCGGGTGATGGTCGACTCGCGCCGAATGGCCAGCTCGCCATCGCAGAGGCCGAGCGCTGCGACCACCGCCTCGGGCGCCCGGACGAGCGCGGCCGCCAGGACGTCGACGCGTCCGCCGGGGGTATGGACGCCGGCCTGACGCGCGCCGATGATCGGCATGCGCAGGACGACTCCTCCGCCCGGGACCGCGGCGAACGTGCCCGTGGTGCCCTTGGCGACGGCCCAGCCCTCCATCTGCAGCGCGCGCAGGGCCCTGCCCGCCGTGGTGTGCGAGGTGCCGTGCTCCTCGACGATCTGGCGTGCCGAGGGCAGCCTCTCGCCGGGGGCGTAGTCGCCGGCCTGAATGGCGTGCTTGTAGAAGTTGACGATCTCCCGATGCTCCATGATCCCCTCGCCTGTCTGCCGGCCGAGCCGGTCCGCCACCCTTGTCGCGGGCCACGCGCGGGTGTATGCATGACTGTGGTACCACAGATACCACGCCTACGTGTGGTGCAACCGCTATACGGACAGCATCGCACCGCAGCCTCTATTCGCGCATTAGTCGAGAGGGCGCACATGGCCAGGGCACAGACCGGCTGGCAGCTCCGCTTCAGGTGGGACGTCGACCCCGCCATCACCCATCCGGAGCTCACCTACGACGACCGGTTCACGAGTCGTGAGCGCGCCGAACAGGTGGCCTGGATCAGGTGGCCCCGGCACGAACAGGGCATGTCGATGATCGAGATCTGCGTGCGCAAGCTCCCCGACGGCGAGTGGGAGCACCTGCTGCCGCTGCCAGCCACGTGCGGCCTGCCGCCGGACGCGCCGGTCGACGGCGCGTAGACCTTGAGCTGGTGGGACATGCTCATCGCCGCCGTGCTGACCGGCGTCCTGGCCGCCATCTTGCACGGCTGCTACCTGTGCGGCGGCCTCGGTTACGTCGTGCGCGACGTCGACGGTGCCGAGGCCGAGATCCCCTGCCCCAACCCGCGGTGCCAGCCGCGGTGAATCAGGAATCACCCAACGAATCCGGAGGACAGCATGGCCATCACGGTTCAGCCCGCCTACCCTCAGTACATGCCCATCCCACAGCCTCAGCCTCAGCCGCGGCCGGATCCGGACGGCCGGCCGGGCCCGCACAGCCCGCAGCCCGTCCCGGTTCCGCAGCCGCCGAAGCGCGAGGTGGACCTGCCGCCGCAGCTGGCGATGTCCGACTTCCTCGGCGAACCGATGCTGGCGGTCATCCCGGTCGAGCGGGTGACGCGCACGATGCCGGGAGGCGCGCCGTCGCTGGGCGACACCGGCTTCATCAGGACCGGCGGCGGCTCGCTGCACTAGAAGCGGTGGCGATCACGGCCCCGCCGGGCGTAGCGTCAGAGCTCTGACTCGGCAAGGGGGAAGCATGTCCGCACCAGCACTCGTCGGCGTCGCAGTCGTCTGCATGCTCCTGGGAATGGTCATCGGCGGCAGCAAGGGATTCGCCGGCCTCGGTGCCTTCCTCGGATTCCTGCTCGGCCCGCTCGGGATCCTGATCCTGGCCTGCATGAAGCCGACCATCGCCATCCAGGCCAAGCGCGCCGAGGACCTCGAGGCCGCCCGGGCGCAGCTGCGCGCTCAGCAGGTCCCACAGTCTGAGCCGCCGTCCGATCCGTGGGGTGAGGCGCCGGCGCGGCGCCGCTGACCGCACCCGGACACGACGAAACGCCCCGCACTCCAGACGGAGTGCGGGGCGTTGGTGTTCGCGATCCGAGCCTACGGCGGATGGCGATCGGGGTTGATCTGGCTGATCTCCATCTCGAGCTGCCCGATGCGGGAATACAGCCGGCTGATCTCCCGGTCCTTGGTCGCCATCTGCTGACGCAGGTCCTGATTCTCGGTGCGCAAGGTGCCGACCTCGAGCTGCAGCTGCTCGACCTGCTCCTTCAGAGTCGTGATGGACCGCTGCTGGATCACGGTGGCCTGGTCGGCGATGCCGAGCATGAGGGACTGGTGGGTGACCGGCACTTCAGCCTCGACGCGGTCCTCGGCACGGACCTTGCGCCGCTCTTCCCGGTACCAGGCGACGGTCTGCTGCAGGATCGTCAGGGTGCCGACGCCGCCCATCGCGGACAGGACGGTGGTCATGTCCAAGCGTCACCTCCTAGCCGTCCGGGCCGGACAGCAGCGTCCGCCGTTCGGTCCTGATGATCCAGGCGCGCACGTTGCACGCGGCGGACCAGCCGATAATGATGGGCCCGGCCGCCAGGCCGTCGCGGCCCACGGCCATGATGGCCAGGGCGTATATCCCGGCCGTGGTGGCGAACAGCGACATGCCGAGCTGCTCCAGGCGCAGGGCCCGGATCAGGCCGCGGGCGGTGCGCGCGCCGGCGAGCAGCCAGCGGGAGGTCAGGGTGAGCGCGCCGCCGGTGGACAGGCTGGCTCCCCATGCGCGCACGACCCACGGGGACAGCTGGGTGGCCAGGGATCCGGGGCGGCTCGTGCCGGCCAGCACGGACAGGCCGGAGACGAGCGCGGCCACCGCGAGGAAGATCTCGAATGGCTCGGCGAACATCGCCCACCGTCCGCGCATCACGGCCATGTGCTGCATGGTCAGACCGGCGGGATCCGGGATCCGGGGACCACGGGCGGCGGGGCCGGGACAGTGGGGGCGACGGTGCGGGCGGCGACCTCCAGGGCGCTGATGACGACGCCGAGCAGCGGCCAGCGCAGTTCCCAGGTGTGGACCAGGGCGGCCACGGCCGGGGCGGTGGCGACGGTGAACGCGGTCAGCCGGACTACACGCCACAGGTGCGAGCGGACCGCCGGGGTCAGCGCGGGCATCAGCCGGCCGCCAAATCGCCGGCGAGATGCATGACGACGGCGTGGGCGACCTGGTCGGCCGTGGCGCCAGCGGCCAGGTGCGGGGCGAGCGCGGCCGCGAGCGCGTCGACGTCGACGGTGGGCGCCGGTGGTGGTGCGCCAAGCTGGGCGGCCAACTTGGTGATGGCGTCGCGGGCCTGGAGGGCGTACAGCGCCGCCGCGCGAGCGCCACCGTCGGCCCAGATCAATGCGGACTCGTCGGTGAACGGGCCATTCGGCGGGAACTCACCGGCGATCTCGGGCCACTTCTGGCCGATCGAGGGGGGGATCGTGCCCATGGTCTCTCCAGGGGTCGGGGCGCCGGCGATCTGCGCGGCGCGGGCGATGATCTGCGGGCGCTGAGCCAGGATCGGAGCGCCGGGGCAGTCATAGTGACCGCCGAACGCCGCGCCACCCAGGCCGTGACCGGTCAGGCCCGGGACGCCGGCGATGGGGTTGTCGCTGATCTGGAGCGGCACGTCGTAGACGGTGTGCAGCCACGCGAGCAGCTCGGCGAGGTTCTCCAGCTGGCTGGCGGTCAGCGCGTCGCCGGAGTTGCCTTCGTTCTCAACCGACACCCAGTAGGGGTTGCCGGCGACCTCGGCCCAGGCGCGGTCGTCGGTGTCGACCCACTGCTCCAGGCGGCCCGTCTTCGGGTTGCCGAAGTGCGCGGACACCTTGCTGGACGGGTTGTGGAACCAGGAGTCGGTGCCGGCTTCGGTGCCCTGCTGGATGTGCAGGACCAGGCCGATGTGGCCGAGCATCGCGTGCGGCGTCTCGTTCGGGACGTTGTCGCCGCGCCAGGTCGCGCCGGCATAGCGGGCCATCGGGTGCTCCTCGGGGCCGGTCTAGTAGATCGCGTAGGCGATGACGGAGGTGTCGGTGGCGGACGTCGAGTGGATGACGAATCCGGTACCGGCGGTCTTGCTGAACACGAAGGGGGCGCCGACGGTGCCGCCCGGCGTCTGCATGCCCACGAAGATCTGCGAGGCGGCGGTGATTGTCGACAAAGCGACGGTGACGGAGCCGGCGACGAGGGTCGCGGTGCCCAGGCGCGGCCGGGCGGCCAGCTGTCCTTGCAGGTCCCGGATGCTCCTGTTCGTGCGCTCCTTGAGCTCGGTGTAGTCCAGGTGGTGGTTGGCGCCCATCGGCCCTCTCTCAGTTCAGGATCAGGTCGCAGGTCTCCGGCCGGCCGCGCTCCGGCGGGGACACGGTCATGCCGACCAGCCGGTAGGTGCCAACGAACCCGGTCGGGTACAGCGGCGGACCGAACAGCTCATCGAGGATGTTGACCTTGACGGTGTCGCCGAGGCTGGACGGTGTGATGTCGGTGGCGTCCAGGTGGACGCGCAGGGTCGGGACGATGACCGGGACCTTGGCCAGTGCGAGGTCGGCGGTGGCGTGGGTCTCCAGGACGGTGGCGTCGGTGATGGTGCCGTAGCTGGTGGTGGCGTCCAGGCGCGGGTAGCCGGCGGCGAGCGCCGCGGTGTCGGTGTGGACGGTGGACTGGGCGCTGGAGCCGGTGGCCATCAGGTAGGTGGCGCCGCGGGTCCCGTCCTTGGGTAGGGAGTAGGCCAGGATCGCGCCCGGCTTGGACAGCCGGTGCACGGTCGCCGACGTCAGCGTCGGGTAGCCGAACCGGAGCTTGCGGGTGCGGGCGCCGGTGGTGGGGTCGGTGAGCGTCTGGATGGTGAACTCGAAGCCGGAGTCCAGGGCGGCGAGGTCCTGCAGCATCTTCAGGTAGGACGGCCGGGAGGCGGCCTGGTACATGACGCGGTCGCGCAGGATGCCGGAGGTGGCGGTGTCGTAGGCCAGGCGGATGTTCGCGTTCGCGTCGGCCTGCATGTGGTCGATGAAGGACCGGGCGATGGCCAGCTGGTCGGTGTTCGTCAGCGCCGCCAGGTCGGTGCCGAGCAGGACGCGGTCGAGGTAGGACTCGATCGTGGCGGCACTGATCGACACCGCCGGTTTCCCTGTCTCATCGCAGGCCAGCGTCGGGGTCCACAGCACGCCGCTCCACCAGGGGGAGCCGTTGCGGTAGACGTAGACGGCCTCGGCGCCGGAGCCCTTCAAGGCGGCGATGCGCGCGCCGAATGTCTTGTCCCCGCGGGCGATCGGGATCTGTCCGGACAGGCCGCCGGCCGCGCCGAGCCGGGTCTCCGCGGTGACGCCCGTGAGCGGGAACTCGTCCAGGTTGCCGTCGGTGAGCAGGCTGGCGAACTTGATCCGGTAGGGGTAAGCGCCGGTCACGTCGTCGACTCGTAGGCAAACGTCGTTGTGAGCTGCCACCCTGAGGCCCAGGTGCCTGGGTTCGAGCTTGATACGAACTGGTTCCCGGAGAAGACAAAGCCGAGTTGCCCAGCATTGAAGGCGGCCATGCCGGTATAGGTGTTGGGGGCGGCGGAAATCTGGGCGCCCCCAAGGGTGGAGACGTCGGTCACGGGCGTGTAGGGCAGCGTGAATCGCCAGTCGGCGGTGCCGAATGTCGTCGTTGAGCCGGCCGAGAGAATGAACTTGAGGATGACCAGACGGCCGATTTTGAAGATCTTGCCATTCAGCGTTCCGTTGCCGATGCTGGGCTGCGGGCTGCTGGCAGAAGTCCAAGTGGGAGACCAGCCAGACCACGCAAAGCCGGACGGATCGAATACCGGTGTCCACGTGGTGCCGTTGACCGAAGACTCCAGCGGCGAGACGGACCCGGCTGCGGCGGCAACGTCCAGGCGGTGTCGGTACTGGACGCCGTTAACCGCAGCGGGCTGATCTGTAGATGTGCGGACTGGGACGATTCCGCCGGCCGCTGCGGTATATGGGTAGACCGCGGTGGCCGAGGCCCAGGTGACTGAGGTCGCGTTCGCGGCGACCGGTACAGTCCACAGTGAGATGGAGTTCGCTGGGGCGCTGGGAGCGACCGGCGAGCCGGAGGGGGTGCCGGCGGTGACGACCAGCTGGCCGCGCGAGAATCCGCTGCTGTCGTAGGCGTTGTCCTGGATCTGCAGGCTGATGAGGTCGATGCGGGCCTGGGTATTGGCGGCGCCGATGGTGACGGTGGTGGCGACGTCGTTGGCGACCGGGTAGGAGCCCTGCAGCGAGTTCGAGGTGCCGTCGATGACGCAGGTGAAAGGTCCGACGGTGGCGGTGAAGTTCCCGGTTCCGGTCAGGACGGGCACGCTGGTCACGCCGGTACGGCTGTTGAGCGCCGAGGCTGGCACCCACAAGCTGCCGAGGGCCAGGCGGAACGTCTCGGCGCTGTCGCTGCCTCCGGCGATAATCGGGGTGCGCAGGGTCATGGTCGCGTCCTCACAGGTAGGCGGACCGCCAGGTGGCGGTCATCAGGGCGGACGGGTCGGTGACGGCGGCGCGCAGCGCGAGGCCGGTGGTGCCCGGAGGCATCAGGAACGAGGAGACCGGCGCGGACCGGTCGGTGAGCAGGTTCTTGGCTGGGGCGCCGTTGAGCGTGACGGTGTCGGCCAGG
>Ga0068855_100002037_pt1 | contig 25057 bp, 21 predicted proteins | sample KBSCornC52_FD_66592 | JGI IMG/M metagenome (GOLD analysis project Ga0068855, IMG submission 66592) | Corn rhizosphere microbial communities from Kellogg Biological Station, Michigan, USA - KBS Corn C5-2 | ecosystem: Host-associated > Plants > Roots > Rhizosphere > Soil ... | reverse complement strand
TTGCGCGCGCCCACGAGGTGCACGAAATCCGTGCGCCAGGTGGCGGCGACGCGCAAATGCAAGGACTCCCGCTCTGGGCCGTCGCCCACGATCACGAGCTGCCGGTGTGCGTCGAGCAGCGGCGCCATGGCATCGACGAGCAGGTTTTGGTTCTTTTCCGGCGAGAGCCGCCCGACCGTACCGACCACCCATGCATCATCCGGAATGCGGAGCTCGGCGCGGGTTCGGCTGCGTGCCTCGGGCGCGGGCGTGAAGCGCACGGCGTCGATTCCGTTGGGGATCACGTGCAGGCGGGTGGGCGAGCACTCGTTGTTCTCGAGCGCTACCCGCGCCAGGGTTTGTGTCACCGCCACGTATGCGTCGACCACCCGCGACACGGTGCGACGGAGCCACATGCGCCGCGCTTGGTCCGGATTTCGACCGTGCTTCGTGTGGACCGCGGCGGCGTGGACGAGCTTTGCGGCGGGCGCGCCGTAGATCAGCGCATGTGGGTTGTGCGTGTGCACGACGTTGACCTGCCACCTCGACAAGTAACTCGCGATTCGGACCGATAGCGTCGGATCGACGCCTCGGCCCTTGGCGATCGTCTTGGTCCTGACGTCCGCTTGGCGAAAGGCCTCGGCGAGTGGCCCCTCGGACGAAGCAGCGAGCGAGATCGCGCACACTTGGTGGCCGGCGGCGCGCTGGGCTTTCGCCAGATCGAGCGCTACACGCTCCTGTCCGCCCGTGTCGAAAGACGACAACACGTGCGCAATTGACAGCCCACTCATCGGCCTAGACCTCTCAGCATGACCCAGGGGGTGCGTAACATGATGTAGAGCTCGGTTTTGAGGAACGTGCTGAAGCGCTCGAGGCTCACCACGTAGGCGAGGTCGAGCAGCAACTTGGTGCGCATGTCGTCGGCGAGCGCGCCGCGTGCGAGCTCCAGCCGATAGGGATTGGTCAGGGTATCTTCGTACTCGGCCAGCGCGCTGCCTGCTGGCGCATGCCCTGAATAGGTGAGGGAAACCTGCGCGAGCCCGGTAATCCCAGGTTTGCAGTCGCGCATGCGCTCCTCGAAAAACGGGATGGCCAGCGCGAGATTTTCCAGCAACTCGGGGCGTTCTGGACGCGGTCCGACCAGACTCATGTCGCCTTTCAGCACATTCCAGAGTTGCGGCAGTTCATCGAGTCGGGTCTTGCGCAAAATTCGCCCAACACGTGTGACACGTGGATCATTTTCCTCAGCCAGCACCGCGCCCGTGCGGCGCTCGGCATTCACGTGCATGGTGCGGAACTTCAACATGTCGAACTCTTGGAACGAGTATCGCAAGGCACCCCGCGCTGGCTTCAGCGCTGAAGCTCGACGTTGCCGGTAAAATACCGGCCCCGGTGAATCCAGATAGATCAACAACGCGAGCACTGGAAATAAGGGCGAAAGCAGGACGATGCCGAAGAGAGAAACCCCGAGATCGATACTGCGTTTGACGATCCTGACCGACAACGGGACGGTGGATACCGTCGAAAACGCGCGTCTGAAGATCTGGTACCATGGGGCTTCGCCCTCTACCGGAACAGATGACATGGACATGATTCGGCTCTCCGTACCGGGCACGCTGCATTTTCGCGACGTAGTGTTGCGCGTCGCGGCCTCGAGTTGCCGGTTGATGCGTTCGTTGGCGATTGGCAAGCAAGAGCCGAGCCGGGATGAACACGAGTTCGACGACAAGGTCGTGTCGGCAGTCGGCGAGGCCTTCAACAATGTGGCAATTCATGCCTACCGTGGCCGAGTGGCTGCCGCAGTCGAGGTCGAGTTCGAGCTGCGAGCGCAAGGCATCACGATTCGCTTGATGGATACGGGTTCCGACTTCGATCCCTCCCGAGAGGCGATGCCAGATCTCGCGATGTTGCCCGAATCTCACATGGGCCTTTACATCATGCGCTCGTTCATGGACGAAGTGACGTATTCTGCCGGGAAGCCGCCGGCGCTGCCCAACGTGCTCACGCTCACTAAGCGCTACGTTGCTGCGGCCCCCTGACCCGAGCCAAGGCCATCCGAAATACGTCGGCGAACTGCCCGGCCTGGACCCGCCGATCGAAGCGCTCGATGTCCACCGGAGTCGACGAAAATGCCCCTGTCCCGTCGCGGAAGCCGCGCAGCATGTGGCTGAGTGTCCGAGCGATGGCTTCGGGCTCACGCGGCGCGACGACTTCACCCACGCGGTGACGGCGCACCAAGGTCGAGAGCGCTCCCTCGGGGGTGAGTGCGAGGCAGGGCCGGCCGAGCTGCATCAGCTCGAATATTTTCGCCGGGTAAATGCGCTCCACTCCCGGCACGTCGTCCAAAATACAAAGTGCGGCGTGGCTTTCTGCCAATTGCTCGAGCGCGCGGCTGTGCTCGAGGTAGCCGAGCCGCCGCACGCCGAGTGCTTCGCTGCCCTCGAAGTAGTGTTGCTCGGTATCGACGATGCGGCCGATGAAGCGGATCTCGAGCAGGCGCGCCAATTCCGGCTCTCGTTCGTGAAGCAGGCGCACCCCTTGGATGAAGCCCTGCGCGCTGGTCAGCCGAAAAACCGTGCCGGCATAGCTCAAAATGAAGCGATCACTGGGCGGCGCGGGCAGCTGCTCCGGGAAATCTTCCGGGTCGTAGCCGTTGGGGATGGCAACGACGCGCGAGGGATCGAGAAACCGAAAACGCGCCAGCAGCGCATCGCGAAATTCATCGGTGGCGGTGGTGATGGCGTGGGCGCAGCGCAGGGTCAGGCGCTCGAGGTGCTCGCTGGCGCGTGCGGAGCCGGACATTTCGAAGGCGCGCGCAGTCGTCGACCATTCGTCGCGGTAATCCAAGACCACGGCCGTGCCCGGCCAGACGCGCGCCAAGGCCGACAACAAAAACTGCGAAAAGGGCGGCCCACTGATGAACACCACGTCCTCCGCCGAGCGCGAGCTGAGCCGCCGCACGAGCGCGCCATGTGCCGCTGGCAGCCACAGTAACTGCGGATCGGGCACGAGCAGGCTTCGTCCGAGCGCGACCGCGCTGCGCTTCACGCGCGCCGTGAATGAAGGCGAGGCGTCGGCGGTCGCTTTCCAGGCCACCTTCTTCGCGCCATAGCTCGGCTCGAAGGTGCGCGCGCGGACCACCTCGGTGCCCACGGGGATATCGCGCTCGAGCGAAGGATCCAAGACCGGGACCGACGGCGCGTGGGCCGTGAGCACGGACGCCGCCACACCGTGGCGCGGCAAATACTTGACGAGTTTCAGCACTCGCTGCACGCCGGCACCGCCGACGGGAGGAAATGCATAGGATACGAGCAGCGCGCGAAGATCGCTCATTTCGCTCCGCATGGGGCAGCGGGGAGGCGCACGAAGCCGCCCGCGTTGGCCGTGCTGGCCGTGGCCCCCGTGGCCGCGCCGAAGTGAAGCACACAGGAGGCATCGACCGACACGGCGTAGCGACGCCCGGGAACGAGTCCGGCGAGCACCACCTCACTCGCGCCGCCGAGCGCGACTTGACCTTTGCCAGCTGGGGCTGCGAAGAGCACGGCAATCGCTTGGCCATCGAGCTGTCCGCTCGCGCCGCGAACTCCGTCACCGCTCACGAGCTGCGCGGCCGGAGCTTGCGCCGTTGCCGGGCCGGTGCTGATGAAATGCAGGAAATTCCGCTCGCGCGCGCCGCGCGGGCTGGCCACTTCGAGTCGCCACATCGGGCCCCAGGGTTGGTTTAGTCGGTGCGAGCCTTCACCCGAGGGCGTCGGTTCGTGCAAAACGGCGACTTGGGCCTCGCCCGGTTCGAGCGTCCGCACATCGACCCGAGAAGTGCCGATCACCGCGCTCGTGAGCGTCCCTGCGCGGATCGGGCTCTGCGTTAGGTGCGCGGCCCACGTCACGCCGTACTCCGGGCGTTCGAGCAGCACGTGATCGTCGATCACCAGCAGCGCCGGGCGCACGTAGACGAAGCTGCGCGTCGCTTGTTCGACCGAGCGCTTGCGGCAGCCGTCGCTGGCGCACGACGGCGCGTACGCTTCAGCGAGCTCACCGACCGCTGCCACCACTCGGCCGTCGTCCGCAAAGCGCGTGGTCTTGACCTGAGTGCCCCACACGCCTTGGTTCGGTGGATAATTCAGGTTTCGACCACCATCGTCGATGAGCAGGCAATTGTGATTGATCGTGGCCGACCCTTCCGAGCCGCCACCGTCGACGAGCAAGCCGTCGGACCCGCGAAATAGCTCGAAATGGCCCTGATCCGCGTCCTGGTGATCCTCGGCCAACGGCGGGCCCGCTTGAAACGACGTCCAAACTGCCGCGTGCGACCAATCACTGCGCGCGAACGTGAGCCCCTGACCCGGAAGGTGCAGGCTCGTGACGCTCGTTCGCGGCGAGCGCTCGTCTGCGCCCGGACGATCGGCGAGCAGCCCGAGCCACGCTTGCTCTCGTTTCAGTGGCGGTAGCGCGTGCGCGGTCATCCAACGCGCTTCGGCGGCGCGCGTGTCATCGACGCCTTCGAGCGCGATGCCCAGCGCGCTGAGCGCCAGTGCCGACGGTCGCGCCGGGTGCTCGCCCCACGTGCCTCCGTCGTACACGGACTGTTCATCGGGCAAGAGCGCGTGCACGTGATGCGTGACCGTCTGCGCGAGCCACGGTAGCTTGCTCGCGACGTCGATGCCGGCGGCTTCACGCCAAGCCGAAGCGACTAGCGCGATCTCGAGCGTCGTGTATTCGCCGTATTGCCAGCCTTCGGGCCAGCCGCCTCCGACGAGCTGATCATTGAAAGTGGGCAGCACGTTGGTCGACAGCTCGTGCAGGGCACTCTTCGACCATTGCTCGGCGCTCTCCGTATCGCCTGCGGCGGCGATGCCCGCGAAGCTCAGCGTCGTCAAATAGCCCCAGTAGTAGTTGGCAGTGGGGCGATCGCGCAGATAGCCGTCTTTGGCGTACCAATCGAGCCACTGGCCCAAGCGCGCGAGCACGCGGCGCTTCAGTGAATCATCCATGCCCGGCGCTCCGCGCAGCCAATCGTAAGCAAGCGCCGAATACGCGCCGAACGTGCGGATGCCGTAACCCGAGTCGTGCCGGATCACCTCCGCCCCGCCTTGTCCGTCACCGACCGTCAAGCGATCGTCGAGCAGCGCGTTGAGATAGCGAATTGCGCCTTCGGCGAAGCGCGGTTCGCCGGTCGCATTCCAGAGCAACGCCAGGCAGGCGAGCTCATCGGCCCATTCGAAGCCCTGGTACCCGCTCGCTATCGGCTTCTCGAGCGCCTCTTCCGCGCGCCTCGCCGTGTAGATGAAGGCGGGAGTTTGTAGCCGCGCCGACTCCTTCAATCGGGCGAGTGTGCGCGTGTCGAGCAAGAGCCGATGCGCGCCCGCGGGGACGGCGGGCAGGGCGAGCGGCGCGGAGGTCAGCGCCACCGGCGTGAGATGCCGGGCGGGGGAGGGATTTTCCGAACCAGCGCGGTGCAAGCCGAGTCTGCCGCAGGCAACCAGCGAAAGCAGGCACGACGCGAACACGTCTCCGAGGACACGCGCGATGCGAGGCATGTTCATCCGACCTTCCACCGCGTGTAGAAAAAGACGAATACGATGATCGACAGTGCAATCCCGCCGATCAGCGCAAAATCACGCTGCTTGAGCTGTACCCGAAAGCTCGGATCGTGGCGGCGCACGGCAGAGTAGAGCGCGCCGGACAGACCGAGATAAATCCAGAGCACGTAGTGATAGGTGAAAGACAAAAAGAAGATGCCGATCGCGAGACCGGCGAAGGCTGCGAGCAGCGCCATGGCCCAAGCACTTGCAAGCGGTGCGCCGACGCGGATGTTCTCGGCCTCGCCGCCCGCGCTGGAAATTCGCTGCAGCACGGCGATCGGAATCTTGGCCGACAAATACAGGATGATGATGAAGAGCAGCATCCCCGGTAGGCCCAGCTCCGCCAGCGCCAAGAGGTACGAGTTATGCGCAGTCATGTAGTGATATTCGACGAACTGGCCGAGCCCGACGCCGAGCCCCGGGTGCTGGCGCCAGATCGAGATGGCTTCTGCCCAGCACTCGATGCGTTCGAGCGTCGAGCTCACCGCCTCCTCGCCGCTGCGCCCGCCGAGTAAGAGCAAGGGCATCGCCAATACTCCGCCGAGCAGCACGCCGCCGAGGCCCGCGCGTTTGCCGAAGTAGGTGGCAAACACCGCGAGGCAGACGAGCTGCCCGCCGCGCGAGCCGGTCAGCACGGCGCACATCAAGACCAAGGCCAGCGCCAGCACGCTGAGCGCGCTGCGCCGAAATGTGCGCTTTTTTCCCTGGCCGAAGGCGAACGCCAACGGCAAGCCGACGCCGCCCGCGAGCGCGAGCTCGTTTGGATCCTGGAGCACGCCGCGGTAGCGAACGCGCCCGCGTCCGACCGAGGTCGTGCCCAAAAGGCCGATGTGTTCGCACAGATAATCGGCGCCCGGCTCGGCATCGCCGAAATAGCAACTGCGCGGGGTATCGCAGGGTCTGCCGTCGGGTTTGCCGGTCGCGGTATCGGCAGGATTCGATTCGTCGATGAGCACGCAGCCGGTGGGGGCAAAGCCCTGATGCGCGCCCACTCCGCACACGAACAAGACCATGCCGAGGACGGTGCCAGCCACGAGATGCAGCGCGCGAAAGCTCTGCACGCCGTGCGCGATCAACAAGAACAACGCGACGCAAATGCTGAGTCCCAAGATGTGCTCGGGCGCTGCGCGCGGCGCGCGAATCAGCACCGTGAGCGAAGCCCAACAAAAGAACAGCCCGACCCAAGGCAGCTGCGGTGTTGCACGGAGGCGCGTGTTGCCGACGCGTAGATCGAGAAGACAGCCGAACGCTGCGAGTCCGAAGAACACGTACAGCAATGGCACGACGCGCAAGCGTTCGAAGAACTCCTGCGGTCGCGCATAAATAAAAACGACGAGCGCGATGATTCCGGGTATGGCGAGCATCGGAAGATATGCTTAGGTGAAGGGTATCAAATGTCGATCACGTCCTTGTGGGTTGCTCGGGTGCCTTGCTTGCTCCTTTGCGCGCTCGTGAGCGCGTGTGCCGCGCACGGCACGAGCGCGAACGCGGCTGCGCTCTACGCCGAAGCCGCGCGCGAAAATCCCATCGGAAAGCCCTACGTAATCGGCGTAGCCGACGTCGTGCGCATCGGCGTGTGGAAGACGGAAAATCTGTCCACTGACGCGATCGTTCGCCCAGACGGCACGATCACGATGCCCTATGTCGGCGAGTTGCAAGCCGCGGGGCGCACCGCAGCTCAATTGCAGCAAGATGCGGCGCAGCGCTTGTCCGCGCTGGTGCGTGATGCAGTCGTCACGGTGTCGGTGGTCGAGGTCAATAGCTATCGCTTCACGGTCTCGGGCAATGTGGAGCGCCCGGGTTTGTTCGACTCGCGCTCGTACGTGACGGTTTCGGAGGCGATCGCGCTCGCCGGCGGCCCCAACCGCTACGCTTCCACGGATCAGATCGTGGTCGTGCGCAACACGGATGGCCGCATCCGCCGCATTCCGATCAACTATGACGACATTCTCTCCGGCAAGAGCCCGGAGCAGGACATCGTGCTTTTGCGCGGCGACGCCGTGCGGGTTCCGTAACCCGTGCCGCTCGTTCGAGACACGGTTCGTGGTGCGCTCTGGACGATTTCTTCGGGCATGGGCTCGCGCGCCATCGGCCTGGTTGGAACCTTGGTCGTCACGCGCTTCATCACGCCCGCTGATTACGGGGAGGTGAGCGTCGCTGCCGTGCTCGTGATGACGGCCAATCAGCTTTCGACCGTGGGCTTTGGGCAATATCTGGTGGCAAAGCCGGATGCTCCGCGCAGCGTCGCGTTCCACGTCACGGGTTATCACCTGCTGCTCGGCGTGGTTGCGCTCGGCGTGTTGCTCGCGAGTGGCGGCGCGCTCGGCCCGCTGCTCGACGCTCCGCGCGTGGCGCGCTTTCTGCCCGGGCTCGTGCTCAGCGGCTTTTTGGATCGCGTCGCGTTCGTGCCTGAGCGCATCATGGTGCGCGATCTGCGCTTCGGTCAGCTGAGCATCACGCGCACGCTCGGCGATCTCAGCCACACCGCAGCCAGTGTGATTTTGGCGGCGCTGGGTTGGGGCGGCAGCGCGATCGTCGTCGGCAACGTCGTGCGTTCGTTCGTGCGTCTGGTCGGCTTCGTCGCCAAAGTCGAGCGTCGGGATTGGCTCGAGCCGTGTCGGCCGAACCTGCAGCACACGCGTGATTTGCTGGCGTTCGGCGTGCCGATGTCGCTCGGTGCGTTGTGCGCCTTCGCCGCACGGCGCTGGGATAACTTGCTCGTGTCTCGCTTCTTCGGTCCAGGCCCAACCGGTATGTACAACCTGGCGTACAATTTGGCAGACGTGCCGGCCATTCAAGTCGGCGAGCAGATCGGCGACGTCCTCTTGCCATCCTTTGCGCGGGTGGAGGCGTCGCGCCGTCCGCTGGCGCTCGTTCGTTCCATGTCCTTGCTCAGCCTGGTCGTATTTCCGCTGGCGGTCGGGCTCGGCGCGGTGGCGCCCAGTCTGGTGCGGACCATCTTCGACGAACGTTGGCGCCCGCTCGCGCCGATGCTGGTCTTGCTTTCGGCGCTGTCGGTGGCCCGCCCGGTGGGCTGGACCGTCGCCTCTTACCTGCAAGCGCGAGAGCGGCCGAAGTCCATTTTCTGGCTCGAGGCCTTGAAGCTCGTCTTGCTCGTCGTCGGCATCGTCACCTTTGGCAGGAGCAGCCCGCTTTGGACGTGCGTGGCCGTGGGCGTGTCGTTCGGCGCGCACGCGCTTGCGTCGCTGTGGGTCGTGCACCGCTTGGAAAAGATCCCACTCCGTCCCTTGCTCGGCAGTCTGGTTCCGGCACTCGGCGCTTGCCTGGTGATGGTCGGCGCGGTGCTTTTGGTGCGCAGTGCCGTCGCAGCCAGCGGCACCGTCGCGCCGGCGCTCGAGCTCGGGCTCGAAGTGCTCGCGGGTGCCTTGGTTTACGCCCTGGCGGCCCTCGGCCTGGCCCGCGAAACCAGTCGGGATCTGTGGCTCAAACTGCGCGACGCCATTCGCCCACGGGCTCTGCCCAGCTGACGCCGCGCAGGGCTCAGTGCGCACAGCGGAACCCCAGCGAAGCCGCGGAGTCGTTCAGATCGTACCAATCGCGCTTCGCCGCGCGCTGCCAAGTCGCATCGCTCTTGAAGCCGCCACCGCGTCCTCCGAAGCGCGTTCCCGTGGTCGGCCCTTGCGGATCGCTGCTCGGCGAATTGGCGTAGTAAGTCGCGTCGTAGACGTCAGCGACCATTTCCACGACGTTGCCCGCCATGTCGAGCGCGCCATAGGGGCTCGCGCCGGCCGGCAAGCTGCCGACCGGTTGTAGCTTGTCGCCGCAGCCGGCCATATTCGCGTGGCTGCAATCGGCGGGGGCGTTGCCCCAGGGAAATTTCGCGCCGTCGCTGCCTCGCGCGGCTTTTTCCCACTCGGCTTCGGTCGGCAATCGGCCACTCGCCCACGCGCAGTACGCTTTCGCGTCGGCCCTGGTGAGACAGGTCGCCGGAAGGCTGCCCTTGCTACAGTCCCACTCGCACCCGGGAGGATTGCACGCGCCAGCAGCGATGCAGGCGCTGAATTGATCCTGCGTGACCTCGGTCTTGTCGATCTTGAACGCGCTGAGCGTCAGCGTGTGCTGTGGCTTTTCGTCATCTGCGCATTCCTTGTCGACGGCGTCGTTGCAGCCCATCAAGAAATCGCCGGCGGCGACGTCGACCGTCTCGCTTGGCGCGGCGTCGCTCGCGCAGCTGGTCTGGGCTGCGCCGCCCGAGCCCGCGGCGGCTGAAGCAGCGCCGGCAGTGCCCGCGCTGGCCATTCCACCCGAGCCGCCGTTATCCGAAGCGCCTGCCGAGCTGCTGCAGGCGGCCAGTAAGAGTGTGGCGAAAGCGAGGCTAGGGATGGCGGCGAAGGCGCGCGAGCGCTGTAGTGTGTGACAGCTTGGAACACTCATTGGCTTCGCCCTGACGCAATCGACGTGCCAATCCGAGTTTTCGAGACGCGCGTGTTTGCGGCCGAGGCAACTCTGAATCTGCGCCGCCCAGCGCGCGCAGTTCTCAATTCTCGCGCTTGTCGATTCGGGTTGCTCGGTCTCCCGGAGAACCAATCACTGCGACTGTTTTGACGAAGGTGGTCCGTCTGTCGTCGTGACCCGTCGCATCGCATCCTTTCGAGCGCGCTCTCTTTCGCCACGCGCGGCGAAAATGGCAAGGTGTGGCAGAGCGCCGCGCCTCTCTCGAAATCACCTACGCGCTGCTCCTCTGAGCAATACGATCGAAACGATGGCATGCGGCGTGCACCGGCCCGAGGGTGCATTTCTCCAGGAATCTGTTCCGCCAGACGGCCTCCTTCGTCCCAGGCTGCCCGCGCATTCGCCGCCGTGCGCATGAACTCGGATCGTTTCAGCTGGTCGCAGAGTCGCGGCCGGCCGCTTCGCCTGTGGGCGGTGATTTCTACGCTTTCGAGGCGCGTGATGCCAACCGCCTCACGCTGGTCATTGGCGACGCGTGCGGGCGTGGCAAAGAGGGCGCAGAGCTCTTGCCCGGTGTGCTGCGCATCCTGGAGCAGCTTTCACCCGTGACGACGCGACCGAGCCGTTTGCTCGAAGAGCTGAATCGACGAGTGGTCGGCGAAATGCCGAGTGACCGCTTCGTGACCGCCGCAGCATTCGAATTCGACGCAAAAGCGGGGACTTTGACCGTGGCCAACGCCGGGCACGTGCCGGCAATCCTGCGTGACGCGCGCGGCAAAGTGCACGTGATCGGCCGCGCCTCGGGGGCGCCGCTCGGTGTCTTTCCGCAATGTCGCTACAGCGACCAGCGCTACCGAATGCGCAAAAACGACGTGATTGTATTCATGACCGACGGCATCGTCGAGGCGGTGGAGACCGATCTGGCCACGATGCCCAGATTGACTTCCTTCGTCGCACAGGCGCCGGCTGGTCATCAAGGCGTGCATCGGTCCTTGCTGGAGAACGTGGATCGCTTCGCGCCCGAGCAGTTCGAGGATGACATGACCTTGGTGAGTCTCGAAGTCGTGGGTCCTATCGCAACCGTCCGCGCCAGCGCGGTCGGCTGCGGGTGAGCTTTCAATATGCGCGTCTTGATCTTGACCAAAATTTTTCCGAACGCGGTGGAGCCACTGTCCTCGCCCTTCAATCGCCGGCAATTCGCGGCGCTCGCGCGTTATTGCGAGGTGGAGGTGCTGGCGACCATCCCCTGGTTTCCCGGCGCGGCGGCCGTGCGCCGCTGGTCGGACGTCGCGAAGCTCGCGGAGGTCCCGAGGAGCGAATGCATCGACGGGCTTCGAGTGCATCACCCGCGCTTCGTGTCACTGCCGAAAATTGGTCGCGCGGTCGCCGGCCCGCTCTACGCGGCTTCGCTCGCGCCGACCGCGTTGCGCTACCGCGGTCGCGTGGACATCGTGCTCGGCTCCTGGGCATATCCGGATGGATTTGCCGCGGTCGTGCTGGCCGACATGTTGGACGTGCCGGCGGTGATCAAGCTGCACGGCTCCGACATGAACGTGGTCGCTCGCCTGCCCGGGCCGGCGCGCGCACTGCGCTGGGCCTTGCCCCGCGCGGAACGAGTGGTGGCGGTCAGCCGGCCATTGGCCGAGGCCGCGGCTGAGCTGGGCGTCGCGCGCGAGCGCATCGATCTCGTGCCAAACGGCATCGATCGCACGAAATTCGCGCCCCGCGATCGCGCCCAGGCGCGCGCGGCGCTCGGTCTGCCGAACGACGGCAAAATCGTACTCTACGTGGGCCACATCAAGACCACGAAGGGCGCCTTCGACGTCGTTCGCGCGTTCGCGTCGATCGCCGCGCGCACCCCGGACGCGCGGCTCGTGCTGGTCGGAGGTGGTCCGGAGCTGGCAGCGTGTCGCGAGGAAGCTCGCCGCCTGAGCCCGTCGATCACGGTCGTGGGTGCGGAGCCGCACGACCGCATCCCGCTCTGGCTCGCCGCGTGTGACCTATTGACCCTGCCGAGTTGGAATGAGGGCATGCCCAACGTCGTGCTCGAGGCGCTCGCCAGCGGGCGTCGCGTCGTCGCCAGCCGGGTCGGAGGCATCCCGGACGTGGTGACCGAAGAGCTCGGCGTGCTGGTCCCGCCGCGCGACGTGAACGCGCTCGCCCGCGCATTGGAGCGCGCGCTCGCGACCGATTACGACCCCGGCTCGATCTCCGCAGCGTTGGAGCGTCCCGATTGGGACGGCAGCGCGCGGCTGCTGCACGAGAGCTTACTTTCGGCGCTGGCCGGCCGCGCAACCAGAGAGGCGGCCTGAGATGGGTACGATCGCAGAGGCCATGAATGCGCTCGGAGTCGATCAGCCGGAGCTGCGCGCGAAGAGTCGGCGCAGCGCGCAAGTCATCGCGGAGGCGGTGCTGCCTTCGTCGATGGTCGTTTGGCGTGGCCCTGAAGCTCGTCAGCATCAACCGCCGAGGCCGGGCCGCGTAGCGCTCACGTTCGACGACGGTCCGACTCCGCTCACGCTGGACTATCTAGCGGTACTCGACAAGCTCGGCGCGCGCGCGACATTCTTCGTGATCGGCGAGCTGTGTGCGCGGTACCCGGAACTCGTCGCGGCAATTGCGGAGGCCGGGCACGAGCTCGCGAGCCATGGCTACACCCATCGCCGCTTCACCGAGCTGTCGGGGCGTGAGCTGTCCGACGAGTTGTCCCGCACGCAGGCGCTCTTGGAGCCGCACTCTCGGCCCAATCGTCGCCCATTCGTGCGGCCACCGCACGGCGCGGTCTCGCTGCGCTCGATGCTCACCTGCGCGCGGCGTGGCTTTACCACCGTGCTTTGGTCTTTCAATTCCAATGATTGGTGCAACAAGGACGCTGCGGAGGTGGAAGGAGCATTCAAAACGAATCGCGCGGCAGCCGGGGAAATCGTGCTGCTTCATGAAGGTCAAAGTTGGACGATGAACGCATTGCCGGCAATCGTCGGCTCGCTGGAGAACATGGGCCATGAGCTCTGCACGGTTCGTGAGCTACTTGGCTAGCGCCTCTCTGAGCGTGGCCGCGTGCCGGGCCGCCCCTCGCGTGCAGGTGCTCGGTGATTCGACGCGTCTCAAGAAGAGCGAGCCTTCGCCGGAGAAATCGGCGATCTTCGACGGCAAGGTCGTGCGCTTGCGCGGCGCGCGCGGGGAGACGCTCGGCGTTCAGGTTCGCATCGGCGACGGCCGCGCGCGTCAGGTGCATTTGGAATTGCCAGAGGCGGCCGCAACAGTGAGCGGATTTTCGGTGCGCTTCCTGCGTGTCGCGGAGCCCTCGACCGACATGTACGGGCCGAGCCTCGGTACCGGCGACTATCCGGACGTGCTCGTCCCCGCCCGAGCCGGCACGATCACCAGCAATGATCTGGCCTATTTCGACGTGGCGATCCCTTCTACCGCGACGCCGGGCAGCTATCAGGGCACGCTCTCTTGCTCGGAGCAAACGCTGCCGGTCGTGCTCGAGGTGAGCTCCGCGCACATCGATCTGCGTCGTGACCCGCTGGTGTGGGTGTTTTACCTGCCGAGTGAAATCGCGCAGAGCGAGGGGGTGCCGGACAACGATGGTCCGGAGCAATTGGAGAGCGAGGCTCGCTACCACCAGCTTTTTCGTGAGCATGGTGCGTTCTTGGCGTCGGACCTCGGCCCGGCGCGTTTCCCACCGCGCCGCCGCTTCGTGCACGACGTGAAGTATTGGCCCGTAGCCATCGATACTTCGAGCGAGGCCGCGATCGAGCGCGACGTGCACGCTTGGCTCGATTTGTTCCGCGGCAGCGACGTCACCCCGTTCGCCATTCCCGTCGATGAGCCGCACAGCGCGGACGAAAAGCGTCATGCACGCCAGATCGCGGAGGCCATCGGCCGCGCGGGCGGCGGTCGGCCAGCGCTGCTACGCGGGGTGACCGACCAAGCTTCGCCCAGCTACGGCAGCGCGATGGACGTCTTCATTTCACCGGCGAATTTCCCGGCCGCGGCGCTGGCCCGCGCAGCGAGCGGCGAACGCTTCTGGACGTACAATGGCCGGCCGCCAGCCGCGGGCAGCATGATCCTCGACAGCGACGGGATCGCGCTCCGAACCTGGGGCTTTATTGCCGAACGCTACGGGGTCGAGCTTTGGTACGCCTGGGAGGGGCTCTATTTCTCCGATCGCTACAACCACGGCGGTCCGACCGACGTGTTCCACGATCCGCTGACTTTCGACGAGCGCTCGCGCGGCGGCAAAGATTGGGGCAACGGCGACGGGCTGCTCGCCTATCCTGGCGTGCTCCCGTCACTGCGCCTCAAGGCGCTCAGAAGAGGCTTGCAGGATCGCTTGCTGCTGCGGGAGCTTTCAGCCTGTGGCGGCGCCGACCGCGCAGAGCGCATCGTGCGGCGCGTGGTGCCGAGCGCGCTCGGCGAGGCCCACGGAGCTCGCAGCTGGTCGATCGACGAACCGAGTTGGGAGCGGGCGCGGCAAGAGGTGCTCAATGCCATCGAGGAACAATGCCATGACGAACCAGTCTTGGCTCGATGACGAGCCGCGAGTCTGGACCGCGCTCGGCCAGATCGCGGACCTCTTGCGTGCCGGATTGCGGCAACGTTGGCTCACGCTCGCCTTCGCAGTCTTGTTCGCGCTGGGCATCGCGTTCGCGGTCGCGTCGTCCAAGGGCACGTATACGCCGCGCTTCGTTTTGCGCGTCGTGGAGACGGATCGGGACACGACCACGGGGCTGCGCATGAAGCGGGAACTCGCGGAATACGTGCGGCAGGCCATTTTCACGAGCGGCGCTCTGCTCGACGTGATTCGGCGTCATCACTTGTACGGCAAGCTGATGCGCGCCAACTCGCGCGCCGCGCTCGACTCTTTTCGTGAGGACATCGCGGTCGAGGTCTACCAAAATTACTTCATCGAAGACCGTGCGCCGGAGGACTTCCCTCGCTCGGCACGGCTTGCCGTGAGCTACCGCTCGAAGGACCAGGCGCTGGCCTTGGCCGTGACGCGGGATCTGGGCGCGCTGATCATCGAGCATGAACGCGCCTCCTGGCGCGAGCAGGCAAAAGATGCGGCCATCTCCGCCGAGCTAGCGCGCGACGCGGCGAAGCAGGCGCTCGAGCAACGCACCGAAGAAGCGCTGCTCAAACAGAGCCAGATTCAGCAGGCGAAGAAGCCCGACCCGCGCCTGCAGGTGGAGCTCATCGGGCTGATCGGTTCGCTCGGCGCACTCGAACGTCGAGCGCAGGCCGCAGAACGGGACTCCAACGCCTTTGCCTTGACGGCTGCGTCCGAACGCCACGGCGTCGGATTCAACTTCGAGGTCGTGGACGACGGCAGCGTGCCGAGCGATCGCGAGCACCGGCGAACGTCGATCGCGCTCGGTCTGGCTTCGTTCACGTTCGGCTTGCCGCTGCTCACCGCCGCGATCGGCGCCTTTCACCCGAACCCAGGAAAAGCATGAGCCTGCCCGAAGATGCCAATGAATTGGATACGCGCGAGCACCTCGTGCGCTGGCTCGAATTTCTGAAGCGCGCGCTGCATTTTTGGCCCGTCTTCGGCGCAGCGCTGCTGATCGGCTGCCTTGCCTGCGGCACTTTTTTAGCCATGGCACACCCGCGCTATCGCTCCGAGACGGTCGTTCTGTACGTGGAGAAGGGCACCACGGCGGACGCCGCCGAGGCTGCGGCTGCCCGCACCGTGGCGGTCCGGCTGAAGGAGCTGCTGATGTCTCGTCAGACGCTCGAACGCGTCGTGACCGAGTTCAATCTCTATCCGGAACTCCGCCGCACCACGGGCACGACCGACGCGGTCGAGGAACTGAAGAAGCACGTGGAATTTCGCGCGCCCGGTGGCGACACCTTCAGCATCGCGTTCGAGGGCGATTCACCGAGCCAGGCGCAGAACGTCACCGCGGAGTTGGCTCATCTCGTGATCGACAGCGACTCCACGTTGCGCAAGAGCCGAGCTCGCGCTTCGGTCGAATTCCTGGAAGGCGAGCGAAAGGCGACAGAATCCCAGCTGCGCGACGCGGAACAGAGCCTGGCCGCGTTCATGGCCCAGCACCCGCGCTTCGCGCTCGATGCAACGCCGCTGAACAACGGCGCTGCCATCCGCGCCAGCCTCGCCGCCGCGCCCACGGCGGGCCAAGGCGCGCCTTCGGCCATGCGCTTGCCTGCGGCGGCTAGCATCGGCGGTGCGTCCGCGGGCGCCGCTTCGGGCGCACCGGCGCGATCCGGTGCTGTGGGGCACGAGACGCAAGCGGAGGCCTTGGCAAAAGCCGCGGTCGCCGCCGCGCGTGAGAACTTGAATCAGCAGCTCTTACACTACACGCCCGCGCATCCGGACGTGCGAGCAGCGCAAGCAGAGCTCGCTCGTGCGACCGAGCGTCTGGCAGCGGCGCAAGCCGCCGCGCCCGCCGCAGCGCCGGCAGCCGAGGGCAGCAACGCGGAGTCCGCGGCCATTCAGGTGACGCCGGTCGCGGAGCGACGGCCGAGTCCCGCGCCGGCGCCCGCTGCCGCGCCCGTGCCGGCGGCAAAGGCGAACGAGCCGGAGAAAGACCTCGTCAATCTGGAGACTCAGTGGCTGAGGCTGACGCGCGCAGTCACCGAGGCGCGCGAGCACCAGGATCAGGTCGAGGGGCAGCTGTTCAAGGCGGATATCCAGGCAAGCTCGGAGGGCGCAGGGCGTGGCGTTCAGGTCGACATCATCGATCCTGCATTTTTGCCGCAACGAGCGCTCCCGCCCGGGCCGGTGCTGATCGCGGCCATCTTTTTCGTGGGCTCCGTGGTGCTCGGCGCAATTGGCGCGCTCATTGCTGCTGCCTTCGACGATCGCTTGCTTACGGCGCGTGACCTGAACGGGATCACGTCCGTCCTGGTGGAAATACCAAGGGCTACCAGGCTTTCGAGAGGATGGAGACCACGTGGCGCAACCTGAAGTTACTCGGCTCGAGCTGAAGGTGATCGAAGCTGAACCGGTCAATGCCCAGCAAAGGCCTAGCCAGACCGCGAGCGAACCCCCGCCGACGAGCCTAGCGACCCGATCCGAAAGCTCGGTGAGCAGCATCGTCGGCGGCGGTCGCCGGCCTTCGCCGGTGTTCGTCGTGGAAGAGCTGGAGCTACCGGTCTCGGCGGATCCGCGGCTCGTCGTGCTGCGTGAACCGAACTCGGTCCAAGCCCGAAATTTCCGGCTGTTGCGGCACCGCTTGCTCGCTGACTCCGATCCGCGCGTCATCACCGTCACGAGCGCTTTGCCCGGCGAAGGAAAGTCGACCTGCGCCGCGAACCTGGCGCTCGTTCTGGCCGAGGAGACCTTCGCACGCGTGCTCCTGATCGAAGCCAATCTCGCGCGCCCTTCGCTCGCGGAGATGTTCGGCTACGAGCCGAACGACAGCTTCATCGGCCGGCTCGCGCAGTCTCGAGACATCCGGCCACCGTATTTGGTCGCCGGGGTTCGCGGCAGTCACCTGCAGATCGCGGCCCTGCCGAGTTACGTCCCGCAGGATTGTCGGCTCGACCGCTTGCTGCTCGGCTTGGCCGTGTCCGAGCTGCGCTATTTCTACGACTACATCGTGATCGACGCGCCGTCCGTGTTCGAAAGCGCGGACGCTGACGTGGCCGAGGAGTGCGCAGACGGCGCGATCATCACCGCACGCGCCAAAAAATCGCGGCGCAGCGCGCTTCGGCGCACCGTGCAACAACTCGGCTCTTCACCGGTACTCGGAGTGGTGCTGCTCGACGCTTAGGACCAAGCTTTGTCCCTTCTTCATCATCGACACATTCACCGCTGGCTCGGCGGCTACGCGCGCGCGAGCCTGCGCCGGCTTTCGCTACGAAAGCCCGAGGCGCCGCAGCACGTGTTGTTCGCAATTTGTGATCACTACGAACCGCTGTGGAAACGCGCGTCGGACAGCCAGGGTCGTGAGCGAGTCCAACGTTGGCTGACTCGCTATCCGGAAGTCGCCGCTGACGTGCGCGATGCCGACGGCCGACCGCCGCGGCACAGCTTCTTTTTTCCGGGTGAACAATACCGACCGGATTATCTCGCTGCGCTGGCTGAGCTCACTCGGCGCGGCTTCGGTGAAGTGGAGCTTCACCTGCACCACGACGGAGACGACGCGGACAAGCTCAGCGCCGATCTCGAGCGTTACCTGCGGGCATACGCCGAGCACGGACACCTGTCCCGCGATGCGAACGGACGCTTACGTTACGCCTTCATCCACGGCAATTGGTGCCTGGCCAACTCGCGCCGCGACGGTCGCTATTGTGGCGTCGATTCCGAGCTCCGCGTGCTGTTCGACACCGGCTGCTATGCCGATTTCACGTTTCCTTCTGCCCCGGATGAAACCCAACCCAAAATCGTCAATCAGATCTACTGGCCAGACGGCGATCCTCAGCGCGCTCGCGCGCACGAGAGCGGCACCCCGGCTCGGGTCGGGCAAACCATGAATGATCGCATTTTGATGATTCAAGGTCCGCTCGCGCTCGCGCGCCGCGCTCACGGGCTCGGCGTGCGCATGGATTGTGGCGCACTCACCGCGCGCGACCCCGGGACGCCGGATCGGATTCGGACCTGGGTCGCGCAGGGGATTCACGTAGCGGGTCGGCCGGAGTGGATCTTCGTCAAGGTGCACACTCATGGCGCTCCCGAGGCGCAAGCCGAAGCAATCTTGGGGGAGCCGGGCCGCGCGTTGCATCGCGCGCTGACGCGCGAGTTCAACGACGGGAAACGCTACGTGCTTCACTACGTCACCGCGCGCGAGATGTTCAATATCGCCCTTGCGGGAATGGCGGGCCACTCCGGCAACCCCAACCAATATCGCGACTATTCTCTCCCTCCACCCCCGGCGGCCACGTGACTGATCTATATGGAATGCTGTTTCGCCACCTGCTCTATCCTGGTTGGGAGAGCGGAATCCGTCGCAGGTCGACCCTCGCGCACCTGAAGAAGCTCGAGCGCACGCAGTGGTGCTCGCTCGACCAGTTGCAAGCACTGCAGGAGGTCGAGCTCGGCAAGTTGCTCGCGCACGCCTGGCAAAATGTGCCCTATTACCGGCGCCGCTTCGCGGAAGCCGGCCTCGCGCCATCGGACGTGATCCGGGTCGATGAGCTCGCCAAGCTGCCGCTCCTCACTCGCGAGGCAGCTTCGCAGAATTTTTCGGATCGCAAGTCGACGGCAGCGCCATTTCCGGTGATCGACAAGATGACGAGCGGGACCACGGGGCACCCGCTCTCGTTCGCGTACGACGAGGGCTCGGAGCACTGGCGCCAGGCGACGAAGCTCCGCGGCTACGGCTGGGCGGGTTATCAACCTGGTGACAAGAGCCTGCATTTTTGGGGTTCCCCGCCCGCGCGTCGGCCGCCGCGCCTACAGCGCTTGAAGGTGTCGGTCGATCGTGCGGTTCGACGCGAGCACTACGCCGACTGCACGGATCGTTCGGACGAAGCGCTTTCGCGCGTGGTGCAACAGATTCGCGAGCTTCGCCCGTCGGTCATCGTCTGTTATGCACAGGCGGGCGTTGCGCTCGCGCGCTACGTGAACGAGCAAAAGTGTCGTGATTGGCCCGACATTCCGCTGATAGCCGCCGCCGAACGGCTCTATTCCACCGATCGCAGCGCAATCGCCGAAGCCTTCGGGCAATGCGTGTTCGAGACCTACGGTAGCCGCGAAGTGATGCTGATCGCGGCCGAGTGTCCCGCTCACCATGGCCTGCACGTCTCGATGGAAAACCTGATCCTCGAGCTGATCGTGCGCGACGCGAACGGCGAACGCCCCGCGCGCCCGGGGGAGCTCGGGGAGGTGGTGATCACGGATTTGCACAACTTCGGCGCACCCTTCATTCGTTACGTGACCGGAGATTCGGCCATCGCGCAAAAGCCGGGGCGCTGCGCGTGTGGTCGCTCACTCGGCATGCTCGAAGCGGTCGAGGGCCGGACGGTCGACACGCTGCGCGACGGCGAGGGCCGACCGGTGAGCGGCCTGTTTTTCAACGTGCTCTTCGCGGAGCTCGCCAATAAGGTGCGACAATTCCAGGTCATTCAGCGTAAAGATCGGGCGATCGACCTCAAGATCGTCGCGGCGAGCTCCTTCGACGACTCGCTGATCGAGCTGATTGGCCGACACTGCAACAAGAATATTCCCGGTGTCACGGTTCGGACCGAGCTCGTGCCCGCGCTCAATCCGGATCGGGGTGGCAAACTGCGAGTGGTCGTAGTCGAGAATTGAGCTCGATGATGCAGGCCCGCGCGAAGCGAGTTCGAGCGACGCGACGGCGCGCGTTCTGGTTGTTCCTTCTGGCAGCCGGCGCAGCCCGCGCTGCGCCGAAGCTTCAAGCCGTCGGTGCGGCTTCGGTGGGGTACACGGACAACTTTCAGACCACGCCGCAGGCTGCGTCGCAGGGCTCTAACCCCCGCTCCGCCGGGCCGTTCGCGATGGTGAGCCCAGGCCTCGTGCTCGCGCTCGAATCACCGCGCATGATTCAGCGCCTCGGCTATCGCTACGAGTACGACCTATTTCTCGCACAGTCGAACACAACCACTTCTTCCAACCAGCTCGACTATCAAGGGCTGTTCGATGTCTCGAAGCGAGTCGCGTTGGTGCTCGGCTCCAGCGTCAGCGAGTCAAATCGCTACGCCACAGTCGTGTTTGCAGCGCCCGGCAGTGGTGCGGTGACCTCGCTTCCCGCGGGCTCGGGAGCGTTCGTGCAGGCCGAAGCCAGTGAGACGCTCAGCTTCGATCTCGGCATTGGCTGGCGGGCTTGGCAAGGCGGTCGCGTGCTGCTCGAATCGCCCATCCTGGGCACCGTAGCCCCGCAAACGAGCGAATTTGCGGCCCGCGGCGGCATCGAGCGAAGCTATCTCTTCGACGCGGTCGGCGCGGAAGTGCGCTCCGACTATGCCGTCGTGCACGACGGCGTGCTGAGCAACGGCAGTCGCGCGGGCGTGCAGCAGCAGCTGGTGAACACCGCAGTCGGCATCTGGCGACACGATCTCGGGCGCTATTTTACGAGCAGCGCAGAGGCTGGCGCGGCACGCATTCAGCTGCTCAATAACGGCCATGGCTTCTGGTCGCCCACGGCTTCTGCGATGCTCGCGTTTGCCGACGTTTCAGGCGATGCGCAGCTCTCTTACGCCCATACCATCAGCACCAATCCGCTCTTCGGACAGTCACTTTTGGCGGACGAAGTGCGGGTGCGCGGCGGTCTGCCGCTCACCGCACACGGCGAGCTCTTGATCGCCGGCACACTCGGTTATCAAAATGCGCGCTTGATCGATCAGAACGCAAACCTCGCGGCCCGCGTGCACGTGATCATGGGTGACATCACGCTCGGCTGGCTCGCGACGCGCTCGCTCGAGCTGGCGCTCCGATATCAGCACGTCGAACAAAAGTCGGACGCGACCGTGCCGCCACTTCCGCTGAGCTTCGTGCAAAATAACGTGCTGCTCGGCGCGGTCTTCAAATTCCCGCCGGATCGCGACATGCCGAGGCCGTATCGCGCTCCACGCCGAGTCGATCGTTCTGATGAGATCCGCGAAGGCGTCGCGCTGCCAACGGGCATTCAACGCCCGCCGGGAGCCCCCGCGCGTTGACCGTCCGCCGCCGATGTTGGGGCAATCTCGTCATCGACGCTCCATTTCGGCTCACTGGTCTGACTCTTGCTTGAAACAAGCGCATGGAAGAGCGCATTGCGATAATAGGGCTCGGCTACGTCGGCTTACCCATTGCCTTGGCATTTGCACGTCGGTCCCGGGGGACCATTGGCTTCGATCTGAACGCGAAACGCGTCGCCGCGCTGCGGGCCGGCAGTGACGAAACCAACGAGGTGGACAGCGAGCTACTCGCCGGCACCACGCTCGAGATCACGAACGATCCAGAGGCGTTGCGGAACGCGACCTTTTTCGTGGTCGCGGTGCCCACGCCGATCGATCGCGAACATCGCCCGGATCTGACCGCCCTGTTGAGCGCCAGCAAAACGGTTGGGGCGTTCTTGCGGCCAGGCAGCGTGGTCGTCTATGAGTCCACGGTTTACCCGGGCGTCACCGAGGACATCTGCGGGCCGGCGCTCGAAAAAGCGAGCGGTCTGAAACGCGGTCAGGATTTCAAGCTCGGCTATTCTCCGGAGCGCATCAACCCCGGCGATCGGGAGCACACGTTCGAGAAGATCGTGAAGGTCGTGTCCGGCGAGGACGCGGAGACGTTGGATCGAGTCGCGCGCGTTTATGAAACGGTGGTCGATGCGGGCGTCTATCGCGCCTCTTCGATCCGCGTCGCGGAGGCGGCGAAGGCAGTCGAAAACGTGCAGCGCGATCTGAACATCGCGCTCATGAACGAACTGGCGTTGATTTGCGATCGCATCGGTCTTCGCACCCAAGATGTGCTCCGCGCCGCCGGCACGAAATGGAACTTCTTGCGCTTCGAACCGGGCTTGGTCGGTGGGCACTGCATCGGTGTCGACCCGTATTACCTGACCGCGCTGGCCGAATCGGTCGGTTATCACCCGCAAGTCATCTTGGCCGGGCGGCGCATCAACGAGGGCATGGGTCCGTTCGTGGCGCAACGCCTGGTCAAGCTCTTGGCGCTCGCCGATACGCGCATCCACGGCGCTCGCGTCGGCATCCTCGGCTTGACGTTCAAGCAAGACGTGCCGGACACGAGAAACACCAAGGTCGTCGATATCATCCACGAGCTGCAGCAGTTCGGGATCGAACCGGTCGTGCACGATCCCTTGGTCGAACGTCAACAGGACGCGCCGTACGGGCTGCGCCTGCAGCCCTGGTCCGAGCTCGCCGGGATGGACGCGCTGATCCTCGCGGTGCCTCACCGCGAGCTTTTGGCACGGCCGGCGGCCGAACTGTTCGCTCCGCTGCGCGAGGGTGGGATCTTCTTGGATTTGAAGTCTGCCATCGATCCCAAAACCGTTCGCAGTGACGTCCAGTATTGGAGCTTGTGATGACGCGCTACGAGGAGGTGCAGGAGCAACTACGAGCTCGACCGCGAAACTGGCTGATCACCGGTGTGGCTGGGTTCATCGGCTCTCATTTGCTCGAAGCGTTACTGCGTTTGAATCAGCGCGTGATTGGGCTCGATAACTTCGCCACCGGCAGTAAATTCAATCTCACGGACGTGGCCTCGCGCGTCGGCCAGAGCGCGTTTGCCGGATTTCGCTTGATCGAAGGCGACATTCGCGATGCTCAGGCCTGCGCAGCCGCCGTTGCCGGCGCCGAACTCGTGCTCCACGAAGCCGCCTTGGCGTCGGTGCCTCGCTCGATGGCCGATCCTCTCGCCACGCATACGGCCAACGTGGACGGCTTTGCGAACCTGCTGCTCGCGGCGCGCGCGGCCGGCGTCGAGCGCGTGGTCTACGCCTCCTCGAGCTCCGTGTACGGCGATGACACGTCCGATCTCAAAACCGAGGACCGCATTGGTCGGCCGCTCTCGCCATACGCGACTTCGAAACTCGTGAACGAGATCTATGCCGACACGTTCCGCCGAACGCACGAGATCGACAGCGTGGGCCTCCGCTATTTCAACGTCTTCGGTCCGAGGCAAGATCCGAACGGGGCCTACGCCGCGGTGATCCCGCGCTGGACGGAGCAGCTCGTCTCGGGCAAGCCCTCGGTCGTCTTCGGCGACGGCAGCGCGAGCCGCGATTTTTGCTTCGTCGACAACGTAGTGCAAGCCAATTTGCTCGCCGCGTGCGCGTCCGGGCTCGGAAGTAATCGTGTGTTCAACGTTGGCTGCGGTGCGCGCACGACCGTGCTCGAGCTGTTCAGCGCCATCCGCCAGCGCGTCGCTGCGAGCCGCCCCGCGACGCAAGACAGCGCCCTCGTGCACGATCCGCCGCGCCCCGGCGATGTCCCGCACTCCTTGGCCGACATCACGCGTGCGCGTGAGGTGCTCGGCTATCGACCCGCTTACGATCTTGCGGCAGGCCTCGACCGAACGGTGCCCTGGTATGCGCGGAAGAGCTCGAGTCTGCCTCTTGCCACCGTCAGCACGACGAGCCAAGCCTACTCGGACTCGGAGGCGCCATGAACTATTCGAGAGTGGATGAGGGTAGCACCACCAATTTACGGATCTGCGGCGAGCTCGACGCCCTGTCTGCGTCGGAGCTACGCCCGCTGATCGACGATCTGGTCGACACTCGCCGGCACGACATCACCGTCGATCTCTCGGCGTTGCGCATGATTGACAGCTCCGGCGTGGGTGCCTTGGTCTCTCTTTACAAGCGCGTGCGGGCGCAAGGCGGCGAAGTGCGCTTCACCGGTGTCACCGCCCAGCCGCTCGTCATCTTCAAGCTACTGCGCTTGGACGCCGTGTTCGGGCTGCCCACGGAAGCCGCCGTGCAACCAGAGCCGGAGCAGCTCGAGCCGCTGCCAGTTTCGGTTCGAGATAGCTAAACGGCGGATGCGGCAAAGGGGCGCGCCGACTTGCGACGCGCCCCTTTTACGGAGAACCGAGCGATCAGTGGTAGGTCACACTGAGCGTCGGTCGTTGGGCGAGGTTGCTGGCTTCGCTCGAATACAGGCGCAGGACCTTGCCGGTGTCCTGGTTGGCCAGGACTAGCCCCTGATTCGTGGCGCCGTTCCGTACCCAGTTTTGGACGCTGGCCGCGTCGAGCGCGATCGATTTTCGTTGATAGCCGCTCGCGTCGATGCCGGCGAGCTGAAAGCTCGGCCCTTGTAGGTCGCCCGCGCCGATGCCCGGGCTCGCCCACGAAAGGCCAGTACCGGTGTTGGTCCAGCCGAAGGTGAGCGCGCCGTCGCTCCACGGGGTCTTCAAGAAATTTCCGAGCAGCGTTTGCGGGCTGACCCAGCTTTCGAGCGTCACGGTCAGACTGGCCGCGGTCACCGTCGCGGTCGTGGGCACCTGAGCCAAATCGAATTTGATCAGCGCTTTCGTGGTGTAGTCGAGCGTGTACGTGTAGAGCATGTCGTTGCTCTTGTAGACCGTGCCCACCGGATTGCTCGAGGCCGAGTAGTACAGGTTGGAGATGGTCGCATCGGTGACACCGCTATAGCCATTCACGCCTTGGGTAAACATGATCGTCTGTGCAACGCCGGTCGTGGTGGTGGGAGGCGGA
>Ga0068855_100002036_pt1 | contig 25059 bp, 19 predicted proteins | sample KBSCornC52_FD_66592 | JGI IMG/M metagenome (GOLD analysis project Ga0068855, IMG submission 66592) | Corn rhizosphere microbial communities from Kellogg Biological Station, Michigan, USA - KBS Corn C5-2 | ecosystem: Host-associated > Plants > Roots > Rhizosphere > Soil ... | reverse complement strand
AGGTTCCGTTGCGCGAATGAGAAGGTGACGATGCCGAGCGACAGCGTGGGCTGTGTTCGGGCATGCTCCGCGACCCTGGCGACGATCGCCTCTCCCTCCCTGCGATTGTCTCGCTTGCCGCCCTTGTCATAGGCGCCATCGACCCGCGTGAAGCACAGGCCATACTCCTTGTCGTGCTGCAGCGGCGAAGGCGGCAAGATGAGACCGCCGTCGTAGAACTCTTGGTTCGACACCGCAATCAGCGACGGATCGCGCGACCGGTAGTGCCATCTCAACATTCTTGAGGCGAGCCCCCGAGCTGCGCAAAGCGTCAGGATGCTCTCCATGGATCCGAGCTTGGCCGCGCCATCCAGGAGATCCGGCCCGAGATCTTCGTCGTCCCCCTCTTGGCCGTCCTCCTCGTCCGCGAGCACGCGATCGAAGAAGGAGGACGGCGGCAGTTGCTTGTTGTCGCCGACGACGACGATCTGGCTCGCGCGGGCGATCGCACCCAGCGCATCTTCTGGCCGCACCTGCGACGCCTCGTCGATGACCAGCAGGTCGAAATCCAGCTTCCCCGGCGGCAGGAACTGCGCAACTGAGATCGGGCTCATCAGCAAAACGGGCTTGATGCGCTGAACGGCGGTGCCCGCGCGTTCGAAGAGGCGACGCACCGCGAGGTGGCCACGCTTCTTCGCCATCTCGCCGCGGATGATCTTCATCTCGCCCTGGGCGCCCTGTGGCACTTGGGCCAAGTGGGCCGACAGGATGGTAGTCACGTTCTCCTTGAGCCGCGAACGCTCCAGGTCTGCGAACCGCTGCACCAGATCGTGCCGATCGAGAGTAGAGAGGCTGCGCAGCACGGGAGATTGTTGCAACCCTAGTTTCCAGAGCGCTTCCGCGCGGGCGTACTGCAACTCGACCTGCGCCGAGCGGCCGTCCAATTCGCCCGACCGCATTCGCGCACCGAGGCTCTCCAGGCCGGCCTCATCGAGAACGCCGCGCAGGCGGGCGAGCTGCACCCAGGAGTTGTAGCGTCCGGGGGCCTCGGCCATCGAGCCGAAACGATTCGCGACCAAAGCAAGATCGACACGCTCGACGTCGTTGGCGCCGACGGTGGTGAGGTCAAGATCGAGCGTCTCGATAATCGACCGAAGGCTAGCCCGTGCGGTCTCCACAGTTCGCAGCAGACCTTCACAGATCCTTGCGATCTCATCCGATCGCCCCGCGAGCGCTAGCAAGCTCTCATGTGTTGCTCCCAGCTTAGAGGCGCGAACCTTGTCGCACCAATCGGACACTGCGAGCAGGCGGGCAAAGTCTGTGCGCTCCCCGCGCCACGAATCTCCGAGGGCGCGTCCAGCGTATTCACGGTCAAACTCCCACGCCGCCTTCGCTGTCGCGACGGCCATTAGCCGATCGACGAGGGCGACTCGATCCACAGCGGACTTGGGTATGGCACCGCGAAGCAGCCCGGCCAATTCCTTCGAGGCCCCGCGATAAGCGGCTCCCCAGCGAGCGATGAAAGATTGCGTGCCCGCGACCAGCGGCGCCCGCAGAGCTGCCACTGCATGCGAGAACGCGGCCTCTACGAACAGGGGCTCCGCGGTACTGCGCTTGCTGCGCCACGCCGCCCCGGCGGATAGAAGCTCCCGCAGACGCGTGCTATCCGGCAAAGCCAGCAGCATACGGGCGTCGTCGGCAGCATTTCCCGGCAAGACTGAGAGGTGAGTCACCAGATCCGTCGTAGGGGCGGTCGTTGCCAGCACTCTCGGCGCTGACGACCCGACGGCGAGCAGCGCGTCGTTCAAGACTTCCCGCAAATTGTCGGCGGCCCGTCGTACCTCGATGAGGCGAGGCGCCAGCCGCTCAAGTTCGACGGGCTGCAGATCTAGATTCCTTGCGCCCTCGAAAACATGGGAGGTGCCTGAGCCTTCGGCGGCCAGGCGCTCGCCGTAGTGCTCCAATGACTGGGCCAGCCGTGCCTCGTCCTCGCGGCTCATCGTCGTCAGCAATGCTGGGTCCAGCCTTGGAGGCGCATGCCCGGCGCCCATGAACCTAGCCTGCCGTCCAATGACGGCATAAGGCGTCTCGCCAGTTCGGCCGATAGGTTGGTGCAACGCTGCCGCGATATTGTTTAGCTGGTCGCGCACGTTTAGCAGCGCCACGGGCGCGTCAGGCGTCTCGGGGATGGCCGTCGTCTGCGCCAACGTCCGCGCAAGCTCCGCCAGCACGGCCTTCTTGTTCGCGTTGCGAGAGTGCAGTTCAAGGCAGATGTCGCGCAAGCCGACTTTGACCAAGCGGTCATGGACGACGGAGAGCGCTGCCATCTTCTCCGCCAGGAAGAGCACGCGGCGGCCTTCCTTGGCTGCCGCGGCGATGATGTTGGTGATGGTTTGGCTCTTGCCCGTACCGGGTGGCCCCTGCACCACCAGGTTTCGTCCAGTGCGAATCTCCTCGATGACCTGGGCCTGCGACGCATCAGCATCGACCACATGGAACTGCCTTTCCGGTGGAAGCAGATGATCCAAGGGCTGCTGCCCACCGAACAAAGGCGATTCAGGCGCGAAGCCTTCGTAGAGCAGGCCACGCGTCAGTGCATGATCCGCCAAGGCACCGTCCGGCCACGCATCGACCGCCAGATCCTTGAACATCAGCAGCTTGGTGAAGCTGTAGAAGCCCAACTGCATGGCATCTGCATCGATCTTCCATCGCTGCCGTTGCTCGATGACGTCGGCCACCTTCGCGAAGTAGTCGCTCGGCACCCACTCTTCGCCGATATCCAACTCGGGCAGCTCGATCCCGAAGTCGTCAAGCAGGCGCTGCTGCAGCGGCAGATTGGTGACCAGGTCTTCCTCCCGCATACGGAGGTCGTACGTTGATGTTCTGGCGTTGCGCACCAGTTCTACCGGGAGCAGTACAAGCGGAGCCTCCCGCACAACGCTGGACGACGCGTCCTCGAACCAGGTCAGGAAGCCGAGGGCCAAGTACAGGATGTTGACGCCAGACTCCTCCTCGGCCGTCTGGGCTTCGCGCGCGATCTTGAGAAGCTTCTTCTGGAGGGCATCCGGACCCAGGCGGGTCTCCAACTGAAGATCCTGGTACCGAGAGTCATCAAAGCCGTCATTGCCAGCATCTGGGAAGGTGATGGCGCCAGGCCCCTCATCCTTGTCACGACCGAGTGCCAGGAAGCGCATGGCTTTGGCAGACGAGAGGATGGCATGGACATCGTTCGACCGCTCGTTGACGATGTTCAGGACGTTCCCTCGGGTGTTCGCGCGATTTATGTGCACGAGCCGATTTCGAGTGCCAGTCTCGACTAGCCTCCGGCGCGTGTCGTCGAACAACCTGCTGATCGCGGACCTCGCGGTTTGGTCCTCGAGCCCCTTTGTAGATGACGCCATACAACGCTCCCATATCCGCAGCCGCTCGTGGTCGACCGCTCTCCCGGACAGATGGCCTGCTGTTAGCTCGCCTCAAGGGCCGCGCACAGGACTGCTCCACTAATTGTAAGCAGGTGAAAGCGCTGACCGTCGCGGGAGAACCCGCCTTCGCAAACTTCGCGCGGGTTCCGCGTAATGGACTGGCAAGTTCGCCACAATCCTGGCGCGGGCCAGTCTGTGCGATTCAAAGGTGCTATACATCCCTCCGCACCTCGATTTCGCTCCAAATAAATCGCCATGACCACCCCTTTGCCACGCCGCGACTTCGAGTTGCCCGGCTTCGACCTGCCCGCCTTCATCCGCACCACCCTCGCCGAGGACCTGGGCGACGGGCTGCCCGATGGCGGCCACGATGTCACCTCCGAGAGCGTCATCCCCGCCGAGGCGCGCTTCGACGGGGTGATGGACACCCGCGATGCGATCACGGTTGCCGGCCTGCCGCTGGCGGCCGCCTTCTTCCGGCGTCTCGACCCCGGGGTGGAGATCGAGATGCTCGTGGCGGATGGGGATCGCGTTGCGGCGGGCACGGCGCTGATGCGCCTGTCCGGCAATGCCCGCACCCTGCTGACGGCGGAGCGCAGCGCGTTGAACACCGTGCAGCACCTGTCCGGGATCGCCACCATGACGCGGGCCTATGTCGACGCCATGGCCGGCAACGCCACGATGCTCGACACCCGCAAGACCATCCCCGGCCTGCGGGTGCTCGAGAAGTACGCGTTGCGCATGGGCGGCGCGCGAAACTACCGCATGGGGCTGTGGGACGCGGTGATGATCAAGGACAACCATGTCGCCGTGGCGGGTGGGGTCGGTCCGGCGGTGGCGCGGGCGCGGGCGGCGGGTCACGTCAACATCACCTGCGAGGTGGACGAGGTCGGCCAGATCGAGCCCGCCCTGGCCGCCGGCGCCACGCACCTGCTGCTGGACAACATGACGCCGGAGACGCTGCGCCAGGCCGTGGCGCTGGTCGCCGGCCGGGTGCCGACCGAGGCCAGCGGCGGCATCCGGCTCGACACCATCGCCGCGATCGCGGCGAGCGGCGTCACCTACGTCTCGGTCGGCCGCCTGATGCAGAGCGCCCCGGCGGCGGATATCGGGCTGGACTTCCACGTCGCGTAGCGGACATACTGAACAACGCGCGCGACACCCCGCCGGCACGGGCCTCGGCGCTCGCCGACCCCGGCAGAGCGCGCCGTCGAACGGGAACGGTTCTTGGCCACATCATTGCTTGCTTGTCTGATCTCCCAAGCCGCTCCGACGGACCGGGCACGGGCGAAACACCGGCCCGCAGAAATCTTCCGTCCCGGCCAATCCAATTCGCGACTTCGTCCGTACTCCCAGCATGGACGCCAGCCTCTCGCACGACAGCACGCCTTCCCAGCCGGAAGCTGCCGATGACGCGCGCCCGCGCCTGAGGTTGGTGGTGGCTACGAATTCAATGGACCCGCCCGAGCGAGACCCGCAACTGGACCGCTGGATGGTCGCCGTTGCGATGCACCATGACCGGGAGGCGTTCGCCCTCCTCTTCAAGCACTTCGGCCCGAAGCTGAAAGGGTGGCTGTGGCGGACGGGCAGTTCGGTCGAGGAAGCCGAGGAGATCGCGCAGGACGCGTTCGTGAACCTCTGGCGCAAGGCATCGCAGTTCGACGCGTCGCGGGCGAACGTCGGATCCTGGCTGTTCACGATCGCCCGCAACCTGCGCATCGACCGGCGTCGCGCGATCCACGACACCTGGACGAGCCTGGATGACAGGGAAGCCCAGGACGTGGCGGACGGCGGGCCCAGCCAGGAGGATGCCGTCGGTCAACGCCAGCACGACGAACGCGTACGCGCTGCGATGTCCCGGCTGACCGACGACCAGCGGCAACTGGTGAAGCTTTCTTTCTACGAGGATATGTCGCACGCTCGAATCGCCGCGGAACTCAAGCTGCCGCTGGGCACCGTCAAGACCCGTCTGCGCCGCGCCGCCACGCTGCTGCGCGGCCTGCTCCAGGAGTGCCGCCCATGATCCGCCATCATCCGGACGACGCCTTGCTGCTCGCTCATGCTGGCGGAAGCCTGCCCACCGGACCGGCGCTGCTGGTCGAGTCCCACCTGGAGACCTGCGTCCGCTGCCGGCAGGTCGTTCGAGGCTTCGAGCAGGTCGGTGGGCAGTTGCTCGAATCCGGAGACGAGCAGGCGCTCGGCGACGACGCGCTGGCGGCCGTGCTGTCGCGGCTGGACCAGCCGATCGTCGTGCCCCCGCCGCCGATCGTGCGTCCGAAGCCGTCACTTCCCGAAGGCACCAACTGGCCGCGGGCGTTGCGCCATTGCCAGATCTCGAACTGGCGCCCCATGGGTCCCGGCATGCGCTGGAGCCGCGTGATGGTGCCCTACGACCCCTCGGCCAACGTCCTCCTGCTGCGGATCGGCGCCGGCAAGTGCCTGCCGCAACACACGCATACCGGCACGGAGCTCACCCAGGTGCTGCATGGGTCGTTCGACGACGGTCGAGCCGTCTTCGGCCCCGGCGACTTCGACGAGGCCGATACCGACGTGCTGCACCAGCCCGTGGTGCAGGCGCAGGGCGAGTGCATCTGCCTGGCGGCGGTCGATGGCCGGCTCGTCTTCGACAGCTGGATCGCGCGGCTGGCCAGCGCGGTCGTCGGACTCTAGCCTGCGCCCGATCGAGCCGCGAATTCGTCGCAGGCCCGCCTCATCCCATCAAGAGGTAATCGTCCAGCGAACGCGCGGTGATGCCGAGATCGCGCAACGACAGTGCCCCGGGCGCCGCCACATTGGGCGTCTGCATCGAACGAAGGTTGTCGCGTGACATCAACGGCTCGCCGGGCAGTTGCTCCATGAGCCAGGCCTGCATCGTCGCAAGCGCCAGCGGCAGGGGAAGGACAGGCCGTGCGACGCCCGCCCACTGCCCCGCCCTGCGCACGAGATCGCGCAGCGTCAGCACGTCGGGCCCGGCGCATTCGAAGGTGTTCCCCGCGGTCCCGGGCCTGTCCAGGCCGGCCACGATCGCGCCGGCGACGTCGTCCACCCACACCGGCTGGAAGCGCGCGCCGCTGCACGCCAAGGGGACGAACGGCGCGAAGCGCTGCAGCCGGGCGAACGTGTTGATGAACCGATCCTCCTTTCCGAAGATCACGGACGGGCGCAGAACGGTCGTCTGCGGCCATGCATCCCGGATGCGCCGCTCTCCCCGCGCCTTGGATTGAAGATACAGGCTCTGTCGTGGCTCGTCGACGCCGATCGCGCTGACATGGACGACGCGTTTTCCACCCAGCTCGCGTATTGCCCGTCCGAGCAGATCCGGCAGCTCGATGTGCACGGCGTGGAACTGCCGGGGCGTGCCGTGAAGGATGGCGATCAGGTTGACCACGGCATCGGCCGACGCGAGGACCTGCCGCAGATCGGCTGCACGCCGCACGTCGAGCTGCCGCACGGACACGTTCGCAAGCGTCGAGATCGCGTCTGCACGCTTCGTCTCGCGCGTGGGGACGACGATTCGCCAGTCGCCACGCGACGACAGCCGGCGGCACAAGGCGCGGCCGACGAAGCCGGTCCCACCCAGGACGGCCACGGTGGGCAGTGCGGACGGGTCGCGCAGGGGTGGGGGCTGGTCGGGCATGTCGATCACTCCGGTCGGGTCGAGTCGAATGGGGAACTCGAGCGGGCGTCGGCATGGCGACGGCGAATCGTGGCCGCCTGCTGCTGGATGTCTGCCAGCTCGGGTTCGCCGAGACGTTCCGCGTTCCTGATTTGCGCACCCAGCCGGGGATGGCGTCCGAACCGCTGCCGGTGCCGCCAGAGGAAATCCCAGTACAAGGTCGTGAAGGGACACGCGTCCGCCCCGACCCGGACGTCAGGTCGATAAGGGCAGCGCGCGCAGTACGCACCGCTGCTCATGCGTTCGATGTAGCGCCCACTCGCGACGTAGGGCTTGCTGGTCATGAAACCGCCATCGGCGAACTGGCTCATGCCCAGGGTGTTGGGCATCTCGACCCATTCGACCGCATCGACATAGACCGCGAGGTACCAGGCGTGGACCTGCGACGGCTCCACCCCCAGCAGCAAGGCGAACAGCCCGGTCACCATGAGCCGCTGGATATGGTGGGCGTACCCGTGGGTCAGCGTCTGCCGCAAGGCATCGGCCAGGCAAGCCATCTCGGTATCGGCCGTCCAGTAGAACGGCGGCAGGGGTTCGTGGGCGTCCAGCGCGTTGGCGCTGGCCAGGGCGGGCATGCGCGTCCAGTAGACGCCGCGAACGAACTCGCGCCAGCCGAGAATCTGCCGGATGAAGCCTTCGGCGCTGGGCAGCGGCACGCTGCCATCTCTCCAGGCGACTTCCACGCGAGCGACGACCTCCCGCGGATGGATGAGTTTCAGGTTCATTGCGGCGGACAGGTGGGCATGCCAGAGCCAGGGCTTGCCGGGCCACATCGCGTCCTGCCATCGACCGAATTGCGGCAGTCGTTCCACGACGAACGTCTCCAGGGCCGACAACGCCTGGGTCCGCGTGACGGGCCAGCCGAAGTCGTCGATCGACCCGGGGTGGCCTGGAAACACCTTGCCCACGAGCGCGAGCACGTCCCGCGTGACCTCGTCCGGCTCGAAGCGTGCGGGAGGAGGCCATGGCGTGGGGCCGCTCGCACCGAATGGCGCCCGGTTGTCCGCATCGAAATTCCAGCGTCCGCCCGCAGGCTGTCCGTGGACCATCAGGATGTCGTGCTGCTTGCGCTGCTGACGATAGAAGTTCTCCATCCGCAAGGACTCGCGCCCGCGCGCATGCGCCCGGAATTCGCGCACCGTGCAGAAGAAATGCCGGTCGTCGCGCACCTCCAGCGGCACGCCCGCATGCTCCGCGGCGCCCTGCAGATCCTTGAGGACACGCCAGTCGCCAGGCGCGGTCATCACGAGGCGTTCGGGCCGCCATCGGGCGACGGCTCGTTGAACCTCGCCGGCCAGCCGCCCGGAGTTGCCGGGCGCATCGAGCGCGATGTACTCGACGCGACGCTGGCGTGATCGAAGCTCGTCGGCGAAGTGACGCATGGCCGCCAGGAACTGCGCGATGCGGATGCGGCTCGACCAGACGTGCGTGGATTCCTCAGCGACCTCCGCCATCAGCACCGCATCGCGGTCGCGATCGAAGCCGTCGAACGCGCTCGAGTCGACGTCGAGTTGGTCGCCGAGCACGATGACGAGTTGCCGCAACGGTGCGCTCATCGTGTCGCTTCCTGCAGGCCCAACGCGCGCGCCAGACTGCCGCGGCCGCGTCACCTGGGCATCCGCCCGCGCAGCACGCCAGACGTCCGCACGGCCACCCAGGCCGATGTACCGCTGACGAGCGCGCCCCAGCCCAGATCCGCGGCCGTGATGCGCCACGCCCAGCCGGCCAGCGTGGCCTGGTTGGTCAGGTCATAGGTACCGTACGCCACCAGGCCGAACAGCGCGCCGCGCCAGAATGCCCGGCCGGCGCGACGCTCGGCCAGCTCCGGTGCCACGACGAACACGGTCAGCCCCGAGAGGTACACCAGGTAGAACAGGACAGCCGCGAGCCAGTCGACCTCCGGCGCGAGGAAGGCGTCCAGTGCCGGGCGATACAGATGCGGGCCGACGAGCGTGAGCCAGAACGCGTCCAGCGTCAGGAAGCACGCGACCAGTGACGCGATGGCAGGCGCGAGGAGACGCGGCGAAGGATTCATGTCGGGCTCCTTGAAACTGCGGTCGAGGGCTATCGCTGCAGGTCGAACGACGTCGGGCAGGAAGTTTCACTTCGTTCAGGAATACGCAGCGGCTCTCGACTTGGATTTGCGCCGGGCCGGTCCGCGTGCCTTGCCGGCGTCCCGTGGGTGACCACCCGGTGCCTGCCCAATCCGAATCGGCTGGTGGCACGTAGGCGTAGGGCAAGCAGGTGGTTCCATGCCAGATGCCCTCACTGAAAATCAAGTCAACGTGCTCCGCAGTGTTCGAGACAGCCACCGCTGGTACCGCGAGGCGCGGGAGGAAAGCGACCTGCGCGAGGCCATGTTCCTGTGCGGGCTCGGTCTGCTCGACTATGTCGGCCTCCCGTCTCTTTTCGCGCTGACCGCCTTGGGGCGCGCCTATCTTTCGGCGTTCGAAGCGTCACGCCGGCAGCCACGGAGCAGCCCTTAGACAGGCGTGCGCGCCGCGGCATGCGGACGATCCGCAAGTTCGCACGTACCGCTCACCCCATTCAATTCGCGAACGCGGCCCTGAGTTCCGGCAGCAGCCGCTGCGCCAGCGGCGTGAGCCGGCGTTCGGTGGCGGTCAGCACGGCCATGGTGCGGCGCAGCGGGTTGCCGCGCAGCGCCACCGCGGTCACGCCAACGGGTGCGGATCTCACCGCCATGGCGGGCACCAGCGCGCAGCCGAGGCCGGCCTCGACCATGCCGATCAAGGCGCCGATGTGCGCGGCCTCGTGGGCGATGCGCAAGGTGACGCCGGCCTGCGCGAGCTGGGCGTCCAGCAGCGCGCGGTTGCCGCTGCTCGCGGCCAACGACAGCAGGGGTTCGTCGGCCAGGTCCTGCAGGCGGAGGGTGCGACGTCCGGCCCAGCGGTGCGCCGCCGGCACTGCGAGCACGTAGGACTCTTCGCCAAGGCGGTCGGCGTGCAGTCCGGCGATCGCGCCGTCGTCGAAGCCGATGCCGACATCGGCTTGTCCACCGAGCACCGCCAGGGCCGTGGCCTGCAGCGAGCCCTCGAGCAGGCGCAGCCGGATGCCGGGGTAGCGTGCGGTCAATCGCGCCAGCGCGTGCGGCACGAAGCCGCAGGCTGCCGAGGGGATCGCCGCCACGGTGAGGCGGCCCGAGTGGCCGGACGCCAGCTCGTTGACGCCCAGCACGGCATCGTCCAGGTCCTCCAGTGCCGAACGCACGCGCTCGACGAACGCTTCGCCGACGGCGCTCAGCCGCACCGAGCGGGACGTGCGCTCGAGGAGCCTGGCGCCCACGCGCTCCTCCAGGCGTTCGATGCGGCGGCTCAAGGCCGGCGGTGACAGGTGCAGTTCGTCGGCGGCCTGGCGGAAGCTGCGCAGATCCGCGACCGCCAGGAACGCGCGCAGTTGGTCGAGATCCAGACCGTTGCCAATCATGCACCGATCATAAGCAACGTTGCAATGGACGTCGACTGTCGTCGTGCGCATGATGGCTCGCAACGGAGACAAGGCAGGCCAGACCCCTGCTCGACAACATGCCATCCAACCGCATTCCCCACGTCGCGCGCCACCGCCCTGTCCGCGCGGGCGTGCTTTTCGGACTGCTCCTGGCGCTGCAGGCGCGCGCCGCGGACCTGACGGTCGTCACGTCCGGCGGCTTCGCGCAAGCGTTCAAGACGCTGGCGACCCGCTACGAGTCGCTGGCGCCGGAGCGGCACATCCAGCGCGAATTCGGGCCGTCGATGGGAACGACGGCCGGCGCGGTGCCGGCGCGGCTTGCGCGCGGCGAGGCGCTGGATGTCGTCATCATGGTCGAGCCCGCCCTCGACCAGCTGATGTCCCAGGGCCAGTTGCTCCCGGGCAGCAAGGTGAGGCTGGCGCTGTCCAGGATCGCGTGCGCGGTACCGTCCGGCGCGCCGCGGCCCCCGCTCGCCACGGAAGAGGACGTGCGACGCGCCTTCGTGACGGCACCGTCCGTCGCCTGGTCCGACAGCGCGAGCGGCGTGTACATCCAGCACGAGCTCCTGCGGCGCCTGGGCATCGAGGATGCGATGCACGACAAGGGCCGCGCGATCCCGGCCACGCCGGTCGGCGAGATCCTCGCCCGCCACGAAGCGGCGTTCGGCTGCCAGCAGCGCAGCGAGCTCCAGCCGGTCGCGGGCATCGACATCGTCGGCGACCTGCCCGACGCGCTGCAGCGCACCACGCCCTACGCGGCCGCCGTGGTCGCCGGCAGGCCTCACGAAGCGGAGGCGCGCGCCTTCATCGCGTTCCTCGGCGAGCCGGACAGCCGTGCCGCCATCCGCGCCAGCGGCCTGGACGCCGTCGCGCCTTGACCCCCTGCCCCGGCCAGCGCCAGGGACTTCTCGAACGCCGCCAGGAGACACCATGGCCGAGATTCAACGTTCTTCAAAGATCGGTGCAGTGATCCGCGTCACCAGCGGCAACTTCATCGAGATGTACGACTTCTTCCTGTTCGGCTTCTACGCCAACGCGATCTCGAAGGCCTTCTTCCCGGCGGCCAACGAATACGCCTCGCTGATGCTGACGTTCGCGTCGTTCGGCGCGGGCTTCCTGATGCGGCCCGTCGGTGCCGTGGTGCTGGGCGCCTATGTCGATCGCGTCGGCCGGCGGCGCGGGCTGCTGCTCACGCTGGCGATCATGGCGGCGGGCACGGCGCTGGTCGCGTTCGTGCCCGGGTATGCCACCCTGGGCCTGTTCGCGCCGCTGCTGGTGCTGCTGGGGCGCCTGCTGCAGGGCCTGTCTGCCGGCGTGGAACTGGGCGGCGTGTCGGTGTACCTGTCCGAGATCGCCCCGCCCGGGCGCCAGGGCTTCTTCGTCAGTTGGCAGTCGGCCAGCCAGCAACTGGCCATCGTGGTGTCGGCGCTGCTGGGCTACGGCCTGAATGCCTGGCTCGACAAGCCGCAGCTCGATTCCTGGGGCTGGCGCATCCCGTTCTTCATCGGCTGCCTCATCGTGCCCGTCATCTTCGTGATCCGCCGCCAGCTGCAGGAGACCGAGGCGTTCAAGACCGCGAAGCACCACCCGACCTTCGGGCAGACGCTGCAGGGCATCGCCACCCACTGGCGCACCGTGCTGCTGGGCACGCTGCTCGTGGTCATGACCACCGTGTCGTTCTACCTGATCACCGTCTACACGCCGACCTTCGGCAAGTCGGTGCTCAAGCTGTCGACCCGCGACAGCCTGCTGGTGACGCTGGCCGTGGGCCTCTCCAACCTGGTGTGGCTGCCGATCATGGGCGCGTTGTCGGACCGGATCGGCCGCTGGCCCATCATGCTCGGTGCAACCGCCCTGACCGTGCTGACGGCCTACCCCGCGATGCTGTGGCTGGTCGATGCCCCGGCGCTGGGTCGCATGGTGCTGGTGGAGCTGTGGCTGTCCTTCCTGTACGCGAGCTACAACGGCGCGACCATCGTCGCGCTGACCGAAGTGGTGCCCGGTCGCATCCGCACCGCCGGCTTCTCGCTGGCCTACAGCCTGGCGACGGCGCTGTTCGGTGGCTTCACGCCGATGGTGTGCACCTGGCTGATCGAGGAGACCGGCAACCGCGCGGCCCCCGGCCTGTGGATGACGGTGGCCGCACTGGCCAGCCTCGTGGCCACGATCCTGGTCTACGACTTGCGGCCCGGGCACCGAGCGCGCGTCGTGGCATCGGCCTGAGCGCGCACGCGCTCGACGGCACGCCAGGCCCGCCGCTGGCTGGAGGCGCGTCGCCTGGATGAAGACGATCCCGGACGGCACGTGGCATGCGCGAAGCGTGCCCGGCAGCGACGCTGTGTCCTGCCCCGGATCGCCGCGCAGCCCGCGGCGCGATTGCGGGGCCGGCCAACGCGGATGAGAATGTCCGGGTTCGAGGATCGAATCCGTTCAGCCGGGATGCACATGAAAATCAGGGAGCTTGAAAGCGACTGGCCGGCGATCAGCGCCTTGCTGGACGAGGCGCTGGCGCTGCCCGCGGCCGCTCGCCGCGCCTGGCTCGCAGCGCGCACGGACGTCGAGCCCGCACGCCGCTCGGCGGTCGAGCACATCCTGGCGCGGCAGGCTGGCGTGGAGAGTGACGACTTCCTGGGCAAGCTGCCGCCGTTGATGCAAGGGCTGCCACCCGCCCCCGGCGCCATCGCGGAGCCGGATGTGGGAACCCTGGTGGGCCCCTGGCGCATCGTCGCGCCCTTGGGCCAGGGCGGCATGAGCACCGTGTGGCGGGCGCGTCGCGACGACGCCCGGCCGGCGCGCGAGATCGCACTGAAGCTGCCGCATTGGACCTGGGGCGGCCACTTCGCGGAGCGCCTCGCGCGCGAGCGGGACATCCTCGCCACGCTGGAACACACGCACATCGCCCGGCTGTATGACGCCGGGCTCGATGGCGCGGGACGGCCCTGGCTGGCCATGGAACTGGTGGATGGCCAACCGATCGACCTGGCGTGCGAGCGTGCGAACGCAAGCGTCCGTGAACGACTGGCGCTGCTGCTGCAGGTGTGCGATGCCGTCGCGCACGCCCATGCGCGCCTCGTGGTGCATCGCGACCTGAAGCCGCACAACATCGTGGTCACGCCGCAAGGGCATGTGAAGCTTCTCGATTTCGGCATCGCACGGTTGATCGACAACGGCGTCGCCGAGCGAACGGCGCTCACCGAGGTGTCGGGACGTGCACTGACCCCCGCCTTCGCCAGCCCGGAGCAGATTCGCGGCGAGCCGCTGGGCGTGGCCACCGACATCTACAGCATCGGCGTGGTCGCCTTCCTGGTGCTGTCGGGCCGCATGCCCTACGACCTGCGCCGCGGCAGCGCCGCCGAGCTGGAGGAGGCCATCGCAAGTGCCAGCATCCCGCGCATGAGCGACGTGACCGTGGATCCCGCAAGGCGGCGCGAGCTGCGTGGCGATCTGGATGCCATCCTTGCCAAGGCACTGCGCAAGAACAGCACGGATCGCTACTCCAGCGTCGAGGCGCTGGCCGATGACCTGCGTCGCCACCTGGACGGCCGGCCCGTCACAGCGCGCCCCCCCGGCCGCGCGTACCTGGCAGCCCGCTTCGTGGCGCGCCACCGCGTCGGCGTGGGCGCGGCGGCGCTGGTCGTCCTGGCGTTCGGCGGTGGCCTGGGGGCGGCGCTCTGGCAAGCGGCGCAAGCGCGCGCGGCACAACGACTGGCTGAACGATCGGTTCAACGCGTGGCGGCGGTCCAGGACATGCTGCTGGAGATCCTGTCGGTCGCCGTGACGTCCGACCCCGCCAAGCTGCGCGAACCTGACGGCTTCGGCCGGCTGCTCGAGGCCAAGTTCGACGAACTGGAGGCGCGTTTCAAGGACCGCCCGGACGATTGGCTGGACCTGCTGGAGGTGCTCTCCAGCCGGCTGCCACAGTATGGCGACCTGGAGTGCTCGGCCGCCGTCGGCCAGCGCTACCTGGCACTCCTGCAGAGTTCGCACGCCGACCCGCGGCGCATCGGCCAGGCGGCCCTGAACCAGGCCCGTGTCGTGCGGAAACTGGGCGGACTCAAGACCGCACTGCGGGTGGTGAACGCGGCGCTGGCGCAGCTGCCCCCGGGCGCGGACAACGCGACGCTCAGGTCCGCATTGACGGCGGAGCACGACGCGCTGGTGCACTGACCACCGCCGCCCTCGCGACCCGCTCCAGATCGACGCGGCGCAGCGTCAGCACGCCGATCGCGCAAAGCGGGATCCAGGGCACGGCCGGTATGCCCGCGATGAATCCGGGCACCGTGTACCAGTTCGAGAAAGCGGCATGCGGGTTGGGATAGGCGAATCCGCGCGCCAGCAGGAAAGCCAGGCCCAAGCCGCACACGCCCTGCACGCCCACGGCGGCGCCTCGGCTCAGCCAACCGACGCGCGCCAACGAGCGCGCAAAGGCCGTCGTCGCGATGTAGGTGAGCGCGCTGCCCAGGAACAGCGCGGCCATCGAGAACGCGTCCAACGCCGTCAGTTCGCGCAGGCGGCCCGATACCGACCCGGCCCAGGTATAGCCCAGTTCCACCGCCACGTAGTCGATGCGCTGAACCAGTGCGAACGCCACGTACAACGGCGTGGCCAGCCCGATCGCCGCCATGCCGATGCTGCCATGGAGCCGGTCGCCGGCGCCGGCCGACGCCTCCCTGAGCAACAGCAGGCCCGCGCACACGCACATGGGATCGATGGCCAGCAGCAGGAAGCGCAGTTCGTTGTCCTGCACCGGCTGCTCGCGCGGCGGCCCGACGCCTGGCATCAGGCCGAACAGGATGAAGGGGGCCACCAGCAGCGCGGCGCCCGCGGCGCGCAGGCGCAAGGTGTCATCCGCACCGGAACGGAATACCGAGGACGCGCCCGCGAACCAAAGGGCCGCCAGGCTCGCAAACAGCGCGACGGACACGATCAAGGCGTGCACGGGGGGCGGGTAGTCGGCCGGCGCGCCGAAGAGGACAAGGATGGCGATCAGGCACAGGGCGAGGATCGCCCAGGGTCGAGGCAGGGACACGGCGGTTCTCCTTGAAGGTTTGGGGATGTCCACCTCAATGAACGGGAACGCCCGAAAATCCGGACATCCGGTCGGCATGCCATCCCGGCCCGTTACCATTGCCCAAATGGGAGAAGTCACACAGCTCATCGCGAGCGCGCGCGGGGGGGACCGCGAGGCGCTCAACCGCCTGTTCGCCGTTCTCCATCCCGAGTTGCGCCAGATCGCGCACAGGCGGTTGAACCGCCATGCGCGCGACGGCATCGTCGACACCACCGCGCTCGTCAACGAGTGCTTCCTGAAGTTCAAGCAGCGCGACGGCCTGACGCCGGCCGACCGGGCGCACTTCCTGGCGTATTCAGCAGCGGTGATGCGCTCCATCGTGGTCGACGCGGCGCGCGCGGCCGGCGCGGAGCGCCGCGGTGGCGACGTGAGCCATGTCACGTTGGGCAGCGAACTCATCGGCTCGCTGGCGCAGGAAGCCGAGGAGGTCCTGGACATCCATGCCGCGCTGGAGGAGCTCGTCCGCATGGACGCGCGCCTGGCCCAGGTGGTCGAGATGCGCTACTTCGCCGGGATGACCGACGCCGAGATCGGTGAGGCGCTGAGCCTGACGGACCGCACCGTCCGGCGGGATTGGGAAAAGGCGCGCCTCATCCTGGCGCACGTGCTGCAACGCTAGCGCGCGTCACAGGTTCGCAACCGCTCGCGCCGGTCGCCGGCCGTCCGCTGCGCACATTCCGTCGTCGGGTTCATTCCGGTCCACGAACTGGACCTTGGCCTGGCTACAACGAGCGCAGGAACAAGAGGATTTCCCGCTGCTGGGCGTCGTCCAAATCGAAGAACCGCTAACGCACGATCTCGGCTTCGCCGCCATGGGCCAGGATCGCGTCGCGCAACGTGTCGGCGCGTCCGTCATGCAGGTATCGGTCATGCGTGCCGAGTCCCACCAGGGGTGTCGTGCGCCAGTCGGCGCCGCTCGCGTCGCCCTGCACGATCTTGTCGTCCAGCCCGGGCCCCATGTCATGGAGCAGGAGGTCCGAATAGAGCCGCACCGGGCCTGCGGCGCCATGAAGGTAGGGAACGTGGCACTTGCCGCAGCCGACGTCATCGAAGGCCTTGGCGCCCGCCGTGACCACGGCCGCTTCTGCGCCATGGCCCGGGCCGCTCGACAGCGACGTCGAAGGCAAGGGAGCCAGCGTGCGGGTCAGCAGGTACGCGGCGCCTGCGGACACCCCCAGTGCGAACACGCCCGTGAGAAGCAGCCGCGTTCCGCCACCGGCCGCGCGCAAGGCCGCCAGCGAGGTGGTGAGCCCGAGCGCCGCGGTCGTCATCATCAGCAGGAACTGGCTCGAGGCGAGCATGGCGCCGCGCCACTGCGGATGGAACGTCACCATCGAGTTGGCGGCCAGGACGGCCAGGAAGCCGACGATGAACCATGGGATCGGCACGCGCCGCCGCTGCCCGGGCTCGCCCTGGGGCACGTCGCCCCCTCCCGCGACCAGCAGCAGCGGGATCAGCATCAGGACCTTGGTGAGCTTGACGAGCGTCGCGACGTTGAGCGCATCATCGGACACGCTGGCCGATGCGCCGTAGACCTGGGCAAGTTCGAAGATGCTGGCGCCGACGGTCACGCCGAAGCTTCTCTCGTCGAGCCCCGGCAGCCAGTCGCGGGCATACATCAGCGGGTATGCCAGCAACGCCACCGTGCCGGCGAGCGTGATGAGCGTGACCGCCGGACCGGCGAAGCGCTCGCGCTCCTTGCGCATGGCGGCAAAGGACAGGATGGCCGCGGCGCCGCAGATGGCCGAGCCCGCGGCGACCAGCAGCGCGAGTTCGGCGTCCAGACCGAACAGGCGACGGGCCGCCCAGCGCACGGCCAGCAGCACGATCAGCAACTCCGACGCCGCGATGGCGATCGGCACAGGCCCGAGGTCGACCAGAAGCGCACCCGTGATGCGAAAGCCGAGCAGCACGATGCCCAGGCGCAGCAGCGTGCGCTTGGTGAAGTCCAGGCCCGGGCGCAAGCCGGGCGGGCAGCCGAAGGTCAGGCCGACCGCGAGCCCCAGCAGCATCGAGACAAGCACCGGATTGCGGGCAAGCGGATCGCCCAGGCCCGCGGCGATCCATCCCGCCGCCAGAGCGAGGCCGGCGGCCGCCCCCAGCCCGGGCAGGCGGCCGCCAAGGAGGCGCTGCATCGACGCCGTGGCGACCGCGATCATCGCGCCCGCTCCTGCGTCTTGGCCGGCAGGCCGGCGCGCGCGACTTCCTGGGGCGCCGGCTTGCCGCGCAGAAAGGCCGCGACCGCATGGGCCATCGCGCCGTCGTCGCGCACCTGCAGCGGTGGACGGGGCGCCAGGAGGCTGGGCATGCCCAGTTCGTCGGCAAAGGCGGCGGCGACCATCTCGTCCAGCGTCACGACATCGGCCTTCCACCCGAAGCGACCGATGCGCGTGGTGCCTGACGCGTCGGCGACCCGGTGCACGCGGCCATGGATGCCGTCGCCCTTGGCCACCGCCTGGGCCTCGATGGCCGCGTCGTCGATCTCGTCGATGCGCCTGGCGGCGACGAGGGACAACGGCATGCGCAGCGAGACGATATTGGCTTCGCGCGGCGCCGGCACCAGGCCGGCCTGGGTCCGCGACCGCCGCGGCGCCACCATGCTCTGGCGGCCGTCGATGGGAATCAGCCGACCGCTGCGCGGATCCATGCGCGCCACGCGGCGGGCGAAGAATTCCTCCTGCGAACTGGCGCCAAGGCCCTGTGCGTGACAGCTTTCGCACGACGTCGCGTTGAAACGCGGGCCCAGCCCGGTCTCCGCGTCGAAGGTGCGCGCGAACAGGCGGGCGCCGATCTCGGTGTTGGCGCCGGGCAGCGGCGCGGCGAGGGTGTCCTGCCTGGCGCGGAACGGGCCGCGCGCATCGAAGGCCGGCACCTCCAGCAGCTGGTCCTCGCCGGTGCCGGGCGCGTGGGCGATGATCCAGATCGCCTGGGCGTCCGACGACACCGCGATCGCCCGCAAGGCGCCCGCGCCGAGGCCTCGCCCGTCCGCGGACGTGAGCACGGCGCGGGCGACAGCCACGCCGCTGCGCGACATCCGCAGCAGCGAGCCGTCGCCCTGGTTGGCGACGTAGAGGTCGGAATCCCCGGACAGCGTGGTGTTGCTCGCGAAGCGCGGGCTGGCAACCTCGGGCACCGCGGGAGCCAGGTCGACCGGATGCCGCAACCAGGGCGAACGCAGGCGGTCGACGCCGTCAAGGACGAACTGGCGGCCGTCGTCCTTCAGGCGGAGCACGGCGATCTGGTCGCGTGCCGCCTCGGCGACGAACAGCGCGCGGCGCGGCACCCACTGGAACGCCATCCCCACCGCGCCGGGGTCGCTGCCCTGCAGGGCGATCGTGCCCGGCGGCGCGATGCCGTCCACGCCGTCGCGCACGTGCACCTGCGTCACGGCGCCGGTGCCGGTGACGGCGGCAAAGACCGCGAACCCCGTGCCGTCCGGCGACGTTCCGAGAAACGCGGTGCCGAACGCGCCGCCTGCCAGGCTGCCCGGCGTCAGCTGCGCGCTGGGCCGGCGTTCGAAATGCGAGGCGAACCAGCCGCCATGCAAGGTCGTCGCCGCGCTGGTGCGCGGCGTGCGATTGCCGGCGAAGACGCCACCCGCTTCGTCGTTGGGTGCGTTGGCCAGCGGCGCGCCGTCGGGATCGGTGACGCTGACAGTGCCATCGCCTTGCAAGCCGCGCGGCGCGTTCGCGATCCAGGGCCGGCCGAACGCGTTGTTGATCGACAGGTAGCGCGGGCTCGCGACCGCTGCCTCGGCGGCGGTACGGGCGCCGGCGTTGTGCACGGCGTTGCCGAACGCGGGCAGCGCCATGCTGTAGAGCTGCAGGGGCGCGCGGGCGCGGCGCGGCAGCGTGGCGGGGTCGGCGGGCGCGCGCAGGTCGTTTGCGGCCGGATCGATGGACAGGACCGCGCCGCCCCCGGCATCCGTCGTCACCAGCAGGCGCGAGGTCTCCAGCATGTGACCCGGCTGGGTGCTGAGCAGGAAATCGGGGTTGGTCACGAAGGGACCGCCCGCATGAAAGCGGCCCACCTGGGCGAGCCCGTGCGCACCCTGCAGTCCACTGACGATGACGCGTGCCACCAGCGTGATCGCCGGCGGCGCACTGGCCGGGGCGTCCTGCGCCATGGCAGGCGCAACCGCCGCCGAGAGCAAGGCGACGCGGCCAACGGCGCGTCGAAGACCGGCCCGGAGCGGGCCCATGAGGCGAGGTAACGGCATGTCGACCCTGTCGTTGCGTGGAAGCGGCGCGCGGCATCGAGGCGCTCAATGGACTGAACGCAATGGCGACCCGATCCTGGACATGGCGCCCGAACTTTTCCGGGCCGCGTCGACGCGCGCCGCGCATCGCCGCCTGCTTCGATTTCGTCGCCGCCGAGATCGACACGCTGCGCCCCACGTTCACGGGCTGAGGGCGTCCTCTGCGAGATCGCCCCGACCCGCGCCGGCGCGCGAACCCACCATCGCCAGGGCCATCGCCGCCAAGCCCGCAAGACCCGCCGCCATCCACGCGCCGCAGGGCGACACACCGAGTGCGAACACGGCTCCGAATGCCGCGCGGGCGAACAACCCGCGCACATAGCCGCCCAGGAAGTGCCGCACACCGCCGGGACCGCGAGCCACATGGGCGTTCGCGGCCAGCGCCGCCCCGGTCACCGGCATGGAAGCCAGGATCCCCGAACCCAGGCTGCCCAGCACCGGCGAGGCGGCCGCCGCGAGGGCCGCGACGGCGCCCGACAGCAGTCCGCAGACGGCCGCGGGAAGCGGTGCGGCCCCCCGCGCCTCGGGCAGGCCACGCGGCAGCGCACGGCTGGCGATCGTGACCGCCGCCAGCGCGAGCCCCGCGCTTGACGCCAGGCTGACCGAGGCCGCGGTGGCGGGCAGTGCGGCGATCGCACAAGCGGCCAGCGCGATCCCGAGCGCCGCGAGCGCGCCGCGCCGGCGCGCCGCGTGGGCGTAGGCCAACGCGAAGGCGGCCAGCATCGCGCAGGCTCCGACGCTCGCGACGGCGGAGCGGGCTGCGAACGCGGAACCGTGCTCATCGGCCAGCCAGAGCAGCGACGGCGCCGTGGTGGTGGGCAGCGCCGCGACCATGCCGGCCACGTGGCGTCCGGCGTGCTGGCCCAGCTTGGTCAACACGACCACCGACAACGCCGTCAACATCGCCTTCCAATACCAATCCATGCACGCTCCCCGATGCCGCGACACGCGCGTCCTGCAAGGAGATACGCGCTGTGGGGGGCGATCCGGACATGCCGACTCGATCCCGGGGGGAAACGCCCCCGGGGCGACCCCTGGTGGCGTTGGCGGACGTACGGTTCAAGCGACCCGCATGTCCGTTTTGCGCTCCGGATTCCGCTCTATTGAATGCGTTCGTGCATGTCGCGCGACGCGTCCACCAGCACACGACGGGACACACGCACATGAATCGCGAGCAAGCCATCCGACGACTGATCCTGATTCGCGCATGGATTCGGGACGGCGCCCCTTCCGGCGCGACGGGCTGCGGGCTCGACGGGATCATCGACCGCCTGGAACGCGTGATGCCGGACCTGCCCCAGATCGGCGCCGGGATGCTCATCCTTGCCGCCTGCGCTTCGTGCGGGTGGATCGAGCTCGGAATCGACGACGCCACGAGGCAAGCCCTGGAGGCGGCGCAGGCAGGGCCCGGCCCGCTTGCGTTCTAGGGGGTCCACGGCCGAGCGCCAGGGCTTGGCGGGGTCGGGCTTGGCGGGGGTCAGGTCTTGCCCGCGGTCTTGGCGGGGGTCAGCGCGGCCTTCCGACTACGCCAGCCGAACTCCATTGGCTGGAAGGATGTCCTGGGTCACGACGAATCGGTGCTCCTTCACGGCGTCGTGGAAATGGCGATAGTCCGACGCTTCGAATGCGTGTGACCAGGTGGGCAACTCATCTCCATCATCGTCGGTGGATTCGATGCCCGTCGCCAACGCCTTCCACGAGCCCGCGCCCTTCGACCTGTATTCGGGAATCGGTTCTTTGATCCCCTCGATGGCGCCGGCCGCGACCTGGGCCGCAAGCGCGGCGTAGCGCTTGGCCTCGTCGTGATCACGAATGCTGCCAAGCAGTCTCTGAAGATCGCCCTTTGCCTTCGCGGTCAGGCCGGGCTCGGCCTCGAAGTCTCGACGGTTCGCCATGAACGCCTGAACGACCTTGCAAGCCATGTCGGCAGCCATGATGAAGTCAGGCAGATTGTTGCGTCGAACAACCTCGCCCTTTGCGTTGGTGTAGTGCCATGTCGCCCAGGGCATGTCAGGGAAATGAAGCGCTGCACCGTGGCCCAGGCCCGAGACGACATCCAGCGCCTGGGTCGTGAGGTTGTCGACAGCCCCCCCCACATAGGCGCTCAGCCGTTCCAGCCAGGTCTTCTCGTCATGGTCGTCGCCGACGAGCGAGCTGATGCGGTTGAAGTCACTTTCAATGCCGCTGAAGCCTTGGTGCGCCCAGGTGTCGACGTAGACATGGAGCGTGACGCCAAGCCGGTGCAAGGCGTTCGGGGCGGCGGGGTTGTCCAGGGCGCGCCGAACCATTTCCTTGGCAATCTGGCTGTCGGGCCGGCACAGAGCCCTCTCCTCGAAGCTTGCTCCCTGGCCTCCAGGCAAGAAGTGGAATGGTACCCAGGTGACCCGATTCTGGTCGTTGTCCATGTTGCCGTAGTCAAGCATCTTGTGCGCGCTCGCCAGGCGGTCGAAGGTCTCGCCGCCAGCGAACCTCAACAGGCCCGGCACGGTGGAGTCATCGATGTACTGGCACGCATGAGCGACGGTCCGTGCCTGGGTCGGGTTCAGACCACCGAGGCGAGCGACGACATAGATGACGCCGTAATGGAAGTCGATGTTCATGATGTTCCGCCTTCAATGCAAGCCGCTGCCCGGGCAGGTATACACCGTTGTCGGCGTCATCGCTGCCCTGCCCCGGACGAACAGGATTGTCCGCGACGCCTGCGCTCGGAGATCGCCGGAGGCGCCGATGCGAAGAGCGTCGGCCCGGGCGCCGACTTGAAAGCCACGCGATACTGATCGCACCCCCCATTGACGAGTGAAGCATGCAACCGTCGAAGTCCGGACTCCTCCTTTCGTCGCTCATCGGCGTGGCGCCCGCCTTCGCGCAGACCAATGCCGGGAACCTGCCGCCCACGCCGTCGCCGCCGTTCAAGGTCACGAAGGTCGCGGAGTTCGACCTGCCGTGGCGCATCGCCTTCCTGCCGGACGGGCGCATGCTGGTCACCGAGAAGGTCGGCAAGCTGTTCCTGGCGACGCAGTCCGGACAGAAGCGCGAGGTCACGGGCGTTCCGGCCGTGCTGCACCAGGGCCAGAACGGCCTGCTCGGCGTCACCCTGGCGCCGTCGTTCGCGAGCGATGCTGCGATCTACCTGACCTATTCGGAGCCCGGCAAGGAGCGCGGCACCTCGAGCCTTGCGCTCGCCCGCGCGACGCTCAAGGTCGATGCGGACACGGCCTCGCTCGAACACCTGCAGGTCGTCTGGCGCGATCCGATCAAGGGCAAGGGTGGCCAGGTCGGCGCCGCCGTGGCGTTCTCGCCCGACCGGAAGTTCCTCTTCCTCACCGTCGGCGACCGGCAGCGCATGACGCCGGCGCAGGATCCGAACCAGCCCGCCGGGAAGATCCTTCGCCTGACGCTGGACGGCAAGCCCGCGCCCGGCAATCCGATGGAAGGCAAGAGCGGCGCGAAGTCCGTCGACGTGATCGATCCGCCGCGCGACACCGAAGCCGCCAGGACCGCGCCCGTCATCCGCACCTACGAGTTCGACGGCCCCAACCTGACGCCAGCCGAGACCTGGACCACGGGCCACCGCACGCCCTACGGCCTCGCGTTCGCGCCCGATGGCCGGCTGTGGGAAATCGAGCACGGCCCGCGCGGCGGCGACGAGCTCAACCTGATCGAGCCCGGCAGGAACTACGGCTGGCCGCTCGTGTCGTACGCGGTGAACTATGACGGCGTGCCCATTGCCAGTCCCGACACCCGCCCGGACCTGGCCAAGCCGGTGATCTACTGGACGCCGGTGCTGGCCCCCGGCAGCCTGATGTTCTACAGCGGGGCGATGTTCCCCAAGTGGAAGGGCTCGGCCTTTGCGGGCGGCCTCGTGAGCCGCGCGTTGCATCGCATCGATGTGCGCGGCGCGACGGCGACGCCGGCCGAACACTGGACGGTCGGCTTTCGCGTGCGCGACGTTGCTCAAGCGCCGGACGGCGCGTTGTGGTTGATCGAGGATGCCGCGGACGGCGGCTTGTATCGGCTCACGCCGGATTGATCGGCCCGTCGGCGCCGTGGGTGGGGATTGCACACCAGCGCGAGGCGGTCAATGCGGGGGCAGATACCGCCAGGCGGCATGCAGACGTCCCGGAGGCGGCTCGTGGCGGAGCCAGACCCCTTGCAGCGCATGGGGCTCGCGGCGGAGCCGGGCCCTTCCAGCGAGCGAGACGTTGCCGGAGGGGTCTGGCTCCGCCGAATTCAGCTTCCGGGACGTCGACGACACGCCTCGGCGGTGCCTGACCCCGATTCCGATGTCATACCCCAGTGGGTATCAGAGCGCCTCGCGCATGACCCCGCTGACGAACGGGTGATCCGGGGTCGCGGTGATCGAGCGTTCCGGCCGGCTGGCGGTCGAATCCCTCGCCCTGCCGCAGGTGTCCAGCGGCCAGGCGGCGTCGCGCGGCATCGCCAGGGGCGCGTCCTTGCGTCGCATCAAGGCCAGCCGCTGCGCGCCGCGTATGGTCGCGCCTGGGCGCGCCAGGCGCCCGTCCCCGCAGTTCCATCGCCTTCGATCGGTCGTTCCACCCGCCATGTACCCCGCCCCCTTCGCGAGCGCGCAGCGCCGCGCCACCGCCGCACTGCGCGGCTTCACGCCGGCGCACTTCGCCGGCAACACCATGGGGACGAGCTACCAGGTTCGCCTCGCGCTGCCTGGGCATGACGCGCCGCTCGTGGCCGCGGCGCATGCGCGCGTGGGCGCTGCGCTCGATGACGTCGATTCGCGCATGTCCACGTACAAGCCGGACTCCGAGCTGTCGCAGCTCAATCGCAGAACGGATGATCAGCCGCTGGTCGTGTCGCCCGACACGATGGCCGTGTTCGAGGCGGCGCGGGACGTCAGCCGCATCACCGCCGGCGCATTCGACGTCACGGTCGGCGGCTGCGTCAACGCCTGGGGCTTCGGACCGACCGGATCGCGGCGTCCGGTCGAAAGCCACCGGCTGGCGTCGCTGCGCGATGTCGTCGGCTACGAGGGCCTCGTGCTGGACCCGCGCGAGCGCAGCATCACCAAGCGCCACGCACATACCTTCGCCGACCTCTCTGCGATCGCCAAGGGACATGGCGTGGACCAGGCAGCGCGCGCGCTCGAATCGCTGGGCGTGCAGGATTACATGATCGAGGTGGGAGGCGAAGTGCGCGCGCGCGGGCTGCGCCA
>Ga0068855_100002035_pt1 | contig 25066 bp, 18 predicted proteins | sample KBSCornC52_FD_66592 | JGI IMG/M metagenome (GOLD analysis project Ga0068855, IMG submission 66592) | Corn rhizosphere microbial communities from Kellogg Biological Station, Michigan, USA - KBS Corn C5-2 | ecosystem: Host-associated > Plants > Roots > Rhizosphere > Soil ... | reverse complement strand
CGACGCCCGATTTGATGAGCCCCGCCGATGCGGCCAAGGTGCTCGGCGTTTCCGAAGCCGACGTCCTGCAATCGCTCGAAGCCGGTGACTTGAAGGGCAAGAAGATCGGTTCCACCTGGCGCATTACCAAAGCGGCGCTGGATCAATTTCTCGCAAGCTAAATGACCAAGTCCGACTTATTCCCGACGCGTGGGGACACGCGTTCTCCACTCCGCGCCTTCACGTTGCTCGAGGTCGCCCTCATCGTGGCAATCATTGGCATGATGATCCTGATCATCGTCGGCTACCTAATGGCGCCAAAGGAAAAGGGGCCGCTGCCGCCCGTCGCGGCTCCAACCCCAATTCCACCTTCGACCGCGCCGGCCACCCCGAGCCCGAAGGCCGCGGCGACGCCGGCACCGGCACCGGCCACGCCCGCTCCGGCTGCGCCGTCGTCCACGCCGCAGCAAGTCATCCAGTTGTCGCCGCAGTCACCGCCTCCATTCCGCTGAGTCGCCCCAATGGCTGAGATTTCCGCGCGCTCCAAGTTTTCCTGCCCGGCCTGTGGCGCCGAGGCGCAATGGAACCCGGCGAAGCAGGCGCTCGTCTGCCCTTTTTGCGGCACGACCTCACCAATGAAGACCGCGCCCGATGCGGGCGGGGAAATCGAGGAACACGATCTGGTCACCGCGTTGCGCAACATCCCCGATGAAGAGCGCGGCTGGCAGGCGGAAAAGAAATCGGTGAAGTGCCAGAGTTGCCAGGCGATCACCGTCTTCGACCCCACGCGCGTCGCCCAGCGATGCGATTTCTGCGGGTCGTCGGCGCTCATCCCCGTCGAGGATATCAAAGCGCCAATCCGGCCGGAGAGTCTGCTGCAATTCAAGATCACCGAAGACAACGTCCGCGACATTGTGCGCAAGTGGTACGGCGATGTGTGGTTCGCGCCGAATGCGCTGAAGTCGCGCGCGTTGACCGACACGGTGCACGGCATTTATCTCCCTTACTGGACCTTCGACGCGCAGACGCACGCCGATTGGACGGCGGAGAGCGGCTACTACTATTACGAGACGGAGGAATACACCGATTCGGACGGCAAACAGCAGTCGCGCCAGGTGCAGCGCACACGCTGGGAACCGAGCAGCGGTGCGCTCGACCATTTCTTCGATGATGAATTGGTGCCCGCTTCGCGCGGCGTGCCCCCGCCCTTGCTTGGCAAGATCGAGCCGTTTCCGACGACGACCGATCTCAAGCCCTACGACCCCGGCTTCCTCAGCGGCTGGGTGGTGGAGCAATATCAGATCGACCTCGTGGCCGCCGCGCAGAAAGCACGCGAGAGCATGGACGCGCAACTTCAGCAGATGTGCGCCCAGCAGGTGCCCGGCGATACGCATCGCATGCTCCAGGTGAGCTCCGATTACGCGGGGCAGACTTTCAAGCACATCCTCGTGCCGGTGTGGGTGCTCGCCTATACCTACGGCGCACAGACCTACCAGGTCGTGGTCAACGGCTACACCGGCGCCATTGCCGGCAAGCATCCGCTGAGCTGGGTGAAAATTCTGCTCACCGCACTGGCGGTCATCGTCGTCATTCTCATCCTCCTGGCCATCGCCGGTTCGCATCAACGCTAGTGGTCACGATGGAAGATCTCACTGCGGAATTACGCGCGGGGCGCGATCTCGACGCCGGCCAGATCGAGCACGCCGTCGCGGCGTTGACTTCGGAGAAGGTCGCCGAAGCGAGCAAGGCGGATTTTCTCCGCGCCTTGCGCGACAAGGGCGAAACGGCCCGCGAGATCGCCGGCTTTGTGCAGGCGTTGCTCGTTCGTGCCGTGGATCCCGGCCTTGATCCGGAAAAGCTACCGGGGCCGATGATCGATATCTGCGGGACGGGCGGCGACAAGCTGGAGCTCTTCAATATCTCGACCACCGCGATGTTCGTCCTCGCCGCCGGCGGCGCTTGCGTGGTGAAGCACGGCAATCGCGCCATCACCAGCAAGTGCGGCGGGGCCGATGTGCTCGAGCGTCTCGGGGTGAAGATCGATCTCTCGCCCGCGGATTTGCGTCGCTGCATCGAGGCGCACGGCCTCGGGTTCGTTTTCGCGCCGGCGTATCATCCGGCCTACAAGGCGATCGGGCCGGTGCGCAAGACGCTGGCGGCGCAAGGTGTGCCGACGATTTTCAATCTGCTCGGCCCGCTGCTCAATCCGGCGCGTCCACCTTATCAACTCGTGGGCATCTACTCCCCGCTACTGCTGCCGAAATACGCGGAAGCGATGAGCGTGCTCGGCCGCGCCTGTGCCTGGGCGGTGCACGGCCGGGGCATGGACGAACTTTCGCTGACCGGCCCCAGCATGGTGCACGCATTGAGCGATGGGCTCATCGACGAGCGCACGGTCGACCCCGCCGAACTCGGCCTGGCCACGTGCACGATCGAGGATTTGCGCGGCGGCGATTGCGCGCATAACGCGGCGATTCTCACCGCGATCGTCGACGGCACCGAGCGCGGCGCGAAGCGCGACATCGTGCTCTTCAACGCCGCCGCGGGATTTGTCATCACCGGTCTGGCCAAGGATCTCGCCGCCGGCCTCGAACTGGCCCGGGAGCAAATCGACTCCGGTCGCGCGCTGGAAAAGCTGCGCGCGCTGCAAAGCTTCTCGCGCTGAAGATGGCGCGTCCCCTTGAGCGGAATGCGCCGAGATTATGCGCTGAGCACAGATGCGCGAAGCGCTCCAAAAAAGGCGCTCATCCTGAGCGAAGCGGGGAATCATGGGCGGAGTCGAAGGACCTTCAATCTCCGCGGGTTTTCGAGTGGAGCTTCTTCATCCTGCGAGCGACCACGCACCCATTTTTTCCACCACCGTCGCCCACGGATATTGGAGATCCTTCGACTGCGTGCCCCGTCCTCCTTCGCCCGCCGGGACACTCCGCTCAGGATGACCCGCAATTTTTCGGGCGCTTCGCGCATCTGTGCTCCGCCGGCTCGCGCACGCGTCGGCCGCACCTCTTTCCCTCAGCCGGATGACACTGCTTTTGAAATGAAACCCCATCTCGCCTTCTTTCTCTCCATCGCGCTCGCGACTGCGGCCCACGCCACCGACTGGTATGTCGCCAAGGACGGCAACGACCAATGGTCCGGCAAACTTGCGGCACCCAATGCCGGCACAACCGACGGCCCTTTTCAATCGCTCAAGCAAGCGCAAAACGCCGTGCGCGCGGCCATCATCGGCGGCGATACCTCACCCAAAACCGTGCAGATCCGCGAAGGGGTCCACGAGCTTGCGCAGGGCCTGGTCTTCGATGCCCGGGACACCGGCACCGCCGATGCGCCGGTCGTATGGCGTGCCTACGAAAACGAAAAGCCGATCCTCATCGGCGGCCGGCAAGTCCACGACTGGACCGAGTGGAAGGACGGCATCTACCAGACCGACGTCGCTCCGCAGGGCTTCAAGGGAAAGTCGTTCAAGCAATTCTTCTTCGCCGGCCAACGCCAGATCCTCGCCCGCTATCCGAACTACGACCCGCAGCACCCCTACAGTGGCGGCTGGGCTTACGTGGACGGCGAGATGTGGCCGATGTATGCCGACAAAGAGGGCGAGGACCGGCACACGCTGTTGGTGAAATCGCAGGACTGGCGTGAGTGGAAGCGTCCACAGGACGTCGAGGTCTTCGTCTTCCCGCGCTACAATTGGTGGAACGACATCCTGCGGGTGAAGAGCGTGGACGCGGAGAAGCACACGGTGACCACCGCGAAGGATGGCAGCTACGCCATGCGCGCCAACGACCGCTACTACTTCCAAGGCGCGCTTGAAGACCTCGATGCCCCGGGCGAGTGGTATCTCGACAAGGAAGCGTGGCGCCTCTACTTCAAGCCCCCCGCGCCACTCGACAGCGCCCCGGCTTACGCGCCGACCGTGCGCGATATCATCAAGGTCGAGAACGCGAATTACTTCACCCTGCGCGGACTGATGCTGGAGTGCGCGGACGGCAGCGCGGTGGTTCTTTCGAAGTGCAACCATTGCCGGATCGTCGCCTGCACCGTGCGCAACGTCGGCGACTTCAGCGGCACCGGCCTCGTCATCCACGATGGCACGGACAACGGCATCGTCGGTTGTGACATTTCACAGACCGGCAGCAGCGGCGTGAGCCTCAGCGGGGGCGACATCCCCACCCTCACCCCGGCGAACAACTTCGTCGATAACTGCTATATCCATCACGTCGGCGTCTTCTACAAACAAGGCGTGGGCGTCGCGCTCCAGGGCGTCGGCCAGCGCGTCTCGCACTGCCTCATCCACGACACGCCGCGTTTCGCCATCCAGTTCACGGGCAACAAACACATCCTCGAATACAATCACCTGCGGCACATCGCGCTGGAGACCGAGGACGTCGGCGCAACGTACTGCGGCGGGCGCGATTGGATCAGCCCGCGCGGCACGGTCATCCGCTACAATTTCATCCACGACGTGCTTGGCTTCGGCTGGAACGGCAAGTGGACTTCGCCCTATTTCGCGTGGGGCATTTACCTCGATGACAATTCCGGCGGCGTGGATGTGATCGGCAACATCGTCGCCCGCTGCGGCCGCTCGTGCCTCCATGGACACAGCGCGCGCGATTGCCGCGTGGAGAACAACGTCTTCGTCGAAGGCGGCATGCGGCAGTGGGAATTCAACGGCTGGACGGTGAAGCAACGCTTCTGGGAATCCACGCTGCCGCAGATGATCAAGGGCTATGAATCGGTCGCGCATCTGCCCGCGTGGAAAGACATGCGCGGCATGGATGTCCCCCCGGAAAAGATTCCCGACAGCGAAGGCCGCGTGATGTCCGGCGACGTCTTCACGCGCAACATCATCGCGTGGAAAAATCCCGACGCGAAGGCCTTGAACGTGGTGAATTTCAACCCGGAGCGGAATCACTTCGACGACAATCTCTACTGGCACTACGGCCAGCCGATCAAAACGGGCCAGCGCAAGGCGGGCAAAGTCATCAGTGGCAATCTCGCGCCGAACGCGGAGTTCAAGGATGGCGGCACGAAAGTTTTACCAGAGCAGTGGCAATGGCAGATTCACACGCCCGGCGGGAAGGCGGGCGTGGTCGACGAGAACGGCCAGCACGTGCTGAAGATCGATGCCGCCTTCAATCATGAAAAGAAGCGCGACAACTACCCCATCGTGGTCAGCCACGAGGTGGAACTGAAACCCGGCGTCGCTTATCGCTTGCAGGCGAAATTGCGCACCGACGAAGCGGACGGCAAGGCGTCGCTCATGGTGCAATTCTATCTGCCGCCGAAGAATGGGCAGCCCGGACATTTCTGGGCCAGCTCGCCGGCGAATGCGAAGGTCACGAAGGATTGGCAGGATTTCGATTTCGCCTTCAGCATCCCCGCGAAGGGCGAGAAAGGCTGGCATGAGGCCATGAAGAATTTCCGTATTCGCCTCGATTGGCCGGAGGAAAATGGCTCGCTCTATGCCAAAGAAATCGTGCTCGAGGAGACGGAGTCCCTGAATGAATGGCAGAGCTGGCAGGCGCTTGGCGATCAGCACAGCGTCATCGCCGATCCGAAATTCCTCGATGCGGGCAAGGACGACTACCGGCTCGCGCCCGACTCCCCGGCGTGGAAGCTCGGTTTCAAGCCGATCCCGGTCGAAAAGATGGGTCCCTATGCCAGCCCCGATCGCGCCACCTGGCCGATCGTGGAAGCTGAAGGCGCGCGAGAGCATCCGGATTCGCAGTAACTCAGCACTCCCGAAGGACCATTCATTTAAACGCAGAGGACGCTGAGAACGCAGAGGGCCGCAGAGGAGTAACCAAGTCTGGTGAGAATCAGCAGGGTTGCTACGGATTCCGCGGATTTGCACTCGATGGCCTCGCTCAATCCGCGCAATCGTGAAATCTGCGGTCGAGTTCCCTCTCCGCGGCCCTCTGCGTTCTCAGCGTCCTCTGCGTTTAATAAAAGGCGACTGAGACCGTGCGCGAGGCCGCTATACCGTCATGGAGGGCGCTGTTACAGTTGAGGCGCCGCTGGCGGCGTGGGCGCTTTCGGCAAATGCTCCACGCAGTATTCCTGCCCATCCCGCGCCACGCGAAATTCCAGATCCGGAGCCTGGATTTCCGTGCGGCCGCACACCGCACAACGATGCATCACCTCTTCATCAGAGCGGCGCGCTGCTTCGAAGCGCATGCGGCGCCCGTGGACTTCGCGCCGATGGACCGCGTCCTGGAAAATCTCGCGCCCGAAGAAAATGAAATAGTTGGCGAAAGCCACAAGCAGGGAAATGCGATAACTCCATCCATTCGCCAGGAAGCCGAACACGAGGAAAATGCCGGAAATCCACGCGAGCCATTTCACCTTCACCGGGACGAGCCCCATCAAATAAATGACCTCCTCTGGGTAGAAACGCGCAAACGCGAAGAAGAGCGAACTATTGAGCATGACCGCGGAAAAACCGGAACCGCTGTAGAAAGCCGCCACGGTCACACCGATCATGCCGAGGAGGTAGAAGACATTGACCCGAAAGCTGCCCAAGGCGCTTTCCAATCCATCGCCGATCCACCACATGTACCAGATGTAGAATGCCGCCAGGATCCAGTCGATGATCGGACTGCCGATGGACGGGATGAAAATGTAAGTCACGAGCCGCCAGACCTGCCCGCGCATCACCGCTTGGGGATCGAGCGCGAGGACCTCGATGAGGTGCGGGTTAACGAGCTTATAAAGAACGAAGACCAGTGCACTGAACCCCGTAATCACCCGGATCAGGTTGGGAATGGCGAGGTGTCCAAAATGGCGTTCGGCGCGAGTGATCCAATTCATGAGTCGGGTGGCGTAGACTTTGAATTCCCCTGTCATAATTGCAACCGGCGAATCCTTTCTGTCCCTAGCAGGTTGACACGTTCACGCCACCACTTACGCTGCCGGGCGTGTCCGCTGCTCAAGCTCTCAAACAGACTCCGCTCCACGATGAACACGTGCGCCTTGGCGCCAAAATGGTGGATTTCGGCGGCTGGTCGATGCCCGTGCAATACTCGGGAATCATCGACGAGCACAATGCCGTGCGCAGCAATCTCGGCGTCTTCGATATTTCCCACATGGGCCAATTTTTCGCCGAAGGCCCCGGGGCGCTCGCCTGGCTGAATGGCCTGCTGACCAATAACGTGGAGCGGCTCGCAGTAGGCGAATGCCAGTACACCTTCCTGCTTAATGACCACGGAGGAGTCATCGATGACCTCATCGTCTACCGCATCGGCGAGGAGAATTACCTGCTCGTGGTCAATGCGGGGAAGATCGACGAGGATTTTGCCTGGATGAAATCGCACCTCGCACCGGACGTTGATTTCCAGAATCGCAGCGCCGATTTTGCCGGCCTTGCCGTGCAGGGACCGCGTTCCGCCCAGCTTTTCGACGCCTTTTTCCAAGGCAAATACTCGCGGCCGGCCCGCAATGAAATCCTGCGCGCGGTGATCGACGACGAGACCTACTTCATCGCCCGCACCGGTTATACCGGTGAGGACGGCTTCGAGGTTTTCTGCGTGGCCAACCGCGCGGTGAAATCGTGGAACGACATCCTGCGCAAGGGCGCGGAATTCGACATCAAGCCCTGCGGCTTGGGGGCGCGCGATACGTTGCGCCTGGAGATGTGTTATCCGCTCAACGGCTCCGATCTCCTGCCGGATACCACGCCGATCGAAGCCGGGCTTTCCATTTTCGTCGATTTGCAGAAGCCGAATTTCATCGGCAAGGACGCGCTCGCCAGGCAGCGCCAAGAAGGGGTGAAGCGCCGCCTCGTCCCCTTCAAGATGACGGAAACGTGCCCGCCGCCGCGCTCCCACTATGCGGTCTACAAGGGCGACAAGAAGATCGCCGAGACGACCAGCGGCACGCTCTCCCCCACCCTCAAGGTGGGGATCGGCATGGCTTACATCCCGACCGAATTCGCGCGGATCAACGAACAAATCGAAATCGAAATCCGCGGCCGGCGCTTCCCGGCGATTATCGAAAAGAAACCGCTGCATCGCGCCGGCACCGCCAGCAACTGATTTTTTCCCCAAATACCCGCACCATGAACGTTCCCGAAAATCTCCAATACGCCGCCACTCACGAATGGATCCGCCTCGACGGCGCCGAAGGCACGGTCGGCATCACCGATCACGCCCAGGCGGAATTGACCGACGTGGTGTATGTCGAGCTGCCCAAGGTCGGCGCGCAAGTCACCGCCGGCCAGCAAATCGCGGTCGTGGAATCGGTGAAGGCCGCGAGCGATATCTACTCGCCCATTTCCGGCACTGTCCTCGCCGCCAACGACGCGCTCTCGAAGAATCCTGCGTTGATCAATACCGACCCCTACGGCGAAGGCTGGATCTTCAAGATCAAGGTCGAGGCCGGTGAAGAGATCGAGGAACTGAAGAGCCCCGCGCAATATCGCGAGCAGATCGGCGGAGCCAGTGGCTCCGGCGAAGGCGTGTAGTATTCTCCCTCGTGAAAACATTTTCCCTCGGGGTCGCTGCGCTCCTCGCCGTCACCGTCTGCCTGCATGCGGACCTGGTGGTCGTGCAGAAGGTGGAAGGCGGCGGACAAAACAGCACGCAGACGATCAAGATCAAGGGCGACAAAGCCCGAGCGGACCTGAGCCCGTCCGCGAGTACGATCACCAATGGCGCCACTGGGGAAATGATCACGCTCATGCACACCGGCCGGACCTATCTGAAGGTTTCCGCCGAGCAGATGAAGAAGATGATGGAGGAGCTGCAGAAATACCGCACCGGCACGGAGCCGGCCAAGCTGCAGGACTCCGGGAAGAAGGAAAAGATCGACGCCTACGACTGCGAGATTTTCACCGCCGGCACCGGCGCGCTCACGGCCACCTATTGGATCGCGAAGGATTTTCCCAACTACCAGAGCGTGCTCGCCCAACTCGACAAATTCCAGTCGGGCACCATCTCCGCCATGGGTAAGGGCCTGATGCCGGAGATCAAGGACATGCCGGGGATGCCGATGAAAACGGAGATCGTCCTCAACGGAAAAAAGGTGACCACCACGATCATCTCGGCGAAGGAGGAGAACGTCGACCCGAAGTCGTTCGATATCCCGGCTGGATACAAAGAAATTTCCTCGCCTGAGCTCAATTTTCAGCCGAAGTAGCTACCGCGACTCCCTGTGAGCCGCGTCCTATGTCGCTGCCGCTGATCCTAGCTTCCGCTTCGCCGCGCCGCAGACACCTGCTGCTCAAGCACGGCTACAACTTCCGCGTGACACCCGCGGAGGTCATCGAAATCATGGCGTCGCACCTTTCGCCGGGTGAAATCACGCTTTTCAATGCCCGCGCCAAGGCCCACGCCATCGCCCGCGAGGAACCGCACGCCCTCGTGCTCGGCGTAGATACCGTGGTCGCCTTCGAAGGCGAAGTCCTCGGCAAGCCCGCCAACATGGATGCCGCCTTTGCCATGGTGAAACGGCTCAACGGAAAGAGCCACGATGTCTATTCCGGCGTCTGGCTGCGCCACGAAGAATCCGGCCGGGAGCGCGGCTTTACCGAAATCACGCGCGTCCATTTTCGCAAGCTGACCGACGCCCAGCTGCGCACCTACCTCGCCCGCATTGGCCCTTTGGATAAAGCCGGCTCCTATGCCGCCCAGGAAGACCGCGGCGAGCTGATCGACAGCATCGAAGGCTCGTTCACCAACGTCATCGGCCTGCCCATGGAGGCCTTGGCGGCGGAAATAGAAGAGTTCTACGAGGCGACCGCTAGTGGAGCTTGAGGATCAGGCTAAGTGCGTGTTAAGTTGCGCTTGTGAGCACACTTGCCGAAATCGAGAAGATGACTTTGGCTGAACGTCTTGAAACCATGGAGATGCTTTGGGCCAGCCTGAGCCGCGATGCCTCTGCAGTCGCTTCACCCGTATGGCATGGTGACATCCTTGCAGAGCGATTGGCCAAGGTTTCGCGAGGGGAAGGTGTTTTCCTGAGCCTCGACGAGGTGAAGCGGCGTCTTCAGCGTGAATGAAAGAAGTGCTGGTCTTGGAGGAAGCGACGGCCGACCTCGAGGAAGGAAGGAGCTTCTATGACCGCCTTGAGCAAGGTATCGGCGATTACTTCTTCGAATCGGTGCTCTCCGATTTGGAACGTTTGCGACTATTTCACGGATTCCACAACCGACACTTCGGTTGCCTCCGTGCACTTTCCGGTCGTTTCCCATTCGGCATCTACTATTTGGATGAACCGGAAATTGTCCGGGTAATTGCGATTCTCGACCTGCGGCGTAATCCAAACTGGATACGAGCCGAAATCGGACGCCGAGGAAGAACCGCGCAATAGTCGTCAATTTGCCAATCGCCTCGCTTTTGAGAGTTGGCTGTTTCCGCGCCCGCATCCATGCTGCCGCGGATGGAAATCCTCACCCTCGACCTTCCCGGCATCCGCAAAATCGCCAGCGGCAAAGTGCGCGAGATCTTCGATCTCGGCGAACACCTTCTGCTCGTGGCCACGGACCGGATCAGCGCTTTTGACTGCATTCTGCCCAATCCCATTCCGCACAAGGGCGCGGTGCTGACCTCGATCTCCGCCTTTTGGTTCGAGCGTTTTGGTTTCGTGGAGAATCATGTTGTCGCCACCGAGGTGGCCGATTTCCCGGCGGCGCTTCAGCCCTACGCCGCGCAACTGGCCCACCGCGCGATGGTCGTGAAAAAGGCGAAGCCCCTTCCCGTGGAATGCGTGGTGCGCGGCTACCTCGCCGGTTCGGGTTGGAAAGAATACCAGGCGTCGCAGACGATCTGCGGCATCAAGCTCCCGGCGGGTCTGCGCCAGGCGGAGAAATTGCCGGAGACGATTTTCACGCCGTCGACCAAGGCCGAGAGCGGACACGACATGAATATTCCCTGGGACGAATGCCGCCGGTTGGTCGGTGACGACGTGGCGGAGCAGGTTCGCACCTTGAGCATCCGCATTTACGAGGAAGGACGGGCGTATGCCGCGGAACGCGGGATCATCGTGGCCGATACCAAATTTGAATTCGGCCTGCTCGATGGCCGTGTCATCCTCATCGACGAGTGTCTCACGCCGGACAGTTCGCGCTTCTGGCCCGCGGATCAGCACACGCTGGGCATCAGCCCGCCGAGCTTCGATAAGCAATTCGTCCGCGACTACCTCGAAACGCTCACTTGGGACAAGACCCCGCCCGCACCTGCGCTGCCCGCGGATGTCGTACAAAAGACGAGCGAAAAATATCTCGAAGCGTATGCGCAGCTCACCGGCCGCACGCTAACAGACGTGTCATAGTGGCAGCGGCATCCTGCCGCTGATCGTTCACCCAACAGCGGCTGGAAGCCGCTGCCACATTGCCACCCTTCCACTGGGATTGAAACCTCGGCCTTCTGGCATTACGCTGCGAGCATGAAAGCCTTGGCGCGATTGGCTGCGACGCTGCTTTTTCCCGCCGTTCTTTTCGGCGCGGAAAAAGTAACCACGATCAAAGTCGACGGACCGATCGGCCCGGCCACCGCAAGTTACATCGCGCGCGCCACCAAGGAATCCGGCAAGCAAGGCGCGCAGTGCCTCGTCATTCAACTCGATACGCCGGGTGGCCTGCTCGACTCGACGAAATCGATCGTGCAAGACCTCCTCGCCTCGCCGGTCCCCACCGTCGTCTATGTCTCGCCCTCGGGCGCGACCGCGGCGAGCGCCGGCTGTTTCATCACCCTCGCCGCGGATGTCGCCGCGATGGCGCCCACGACGACCATCGGCGCCGCGCACCCGGTCGAACTCGGCAGCACCTCGCAGCCGGATGAGACGATGAAAACCAAGCTCGAGAGCTACTCGATGAGTTACATCGAATCCATCGCCGCACGGCGAAAGCGCAACGTCGAGTGGGCGCGTTCATCGGTGAAAGAAAGCGCCTCGATCACCGCCGACCAGGCACTGGAAAAGAAAGTCGTCGAGATCGTAGCCAAGGACATGAACGATCTGCTCACGCAGCTCAATGGCCGCGAAATCAACGGGCATCAGCTGCAGACGAGTGGGGCGAGCGTTGTCGAAATCGGCATGACGCCGTCGGAGCGCATCTTCCAACGACTCTGGCGGCCGGAGGTCATGTTCCTCCTCATGCTCATCGCCATCTATGGCTTGATCGGCGAGGTCAGCAATCCCGGCGTGATCCTGCCCGGGGTGCTTGGCGCCGTCGCTCTCATCCTCGCGCTTTATATGTCGGCGATCCTGCCGGTGAACGCCGCGGGCATCGCCTTCATCGGTCTCGCCGTGGTCCTCTTTCTCATCGACGTCTACGCGCCCACGCACGGTGTCCTCACCGGCGGCGGCATCGTCGCCTTCCTGCTCGGATCGCTCCTGCTCTTCGACCACGCGGAGCCCTACTTTCGCCTTTCGCTCGGCTACATCCTGCCCGCGACCGCCGTCACCGCACTCTTCTTCATTTTCGTCGTGGGCCAAGGGCTGCGCGCGCAACGGCTGCCGATCAAGGCCGGCACGGAAACGATGATCGGCCAGACGATCCCCGCGCTAACCCGCATCGACGAGGGTAGTGGGAAGGTTTTCATCGAAGGCGAATATTGGAACGCGGTCAGCGATCAACCCATCGACGCAGGGGCGCTCGTCGAGGTCGCCGCCGTGCAAGGGCTCACCTTGAGGGTGAAGCCACCCGCCGCCCGGGAAGGATAAAACCGCGAATGGACACGAATGAACGCGCATCAGAAACAGCCCGCGATTCACTCGCTACTATTCGCGTCCATTAGCGTCCATTCGCGGTTTACCGCTCCAGTTCGCCGTCGCTGATACCCATTCCATCGAACCCAACCCACATCTATGAATCTCCTCGAACCCCTCGTCCAACTCGTCGCCTGGCTGATCCCGATCGTCATTGTCGCTGCGATCGTCCTGCCTCAGGTCGCGCGCATTCTGCGCGAATATGAACGCGGTGTGATCTTCCGGCTCGGCAAGCTCCTCGGCACGAAAGGACCGGGCCTCATTTTCCTCATCCCGATCGTCGACCGCATGGTGAAGATGGATCTGCGTGTCGTGACCATCGATGTCTCGCGGCAGGAAATGATGACGCATGACAACGTGCCTGTTTCGGTCGATGCGGTGGTTTACTTCCGCGTCGTCGAACCCGCCGCCGCGGTAGTGAAGGTGGAAAGTTATTGGAAGGCGACATCGCTCATCGCCCAGACCACCCTCCGCAGCGTGATCGGCCAGGCCGAGCTCGATGCCCTCCTCGCCCAGCGCGATCAGTTGAACCAGAAGCTGCAGGAGATCATCGATCGCCAGACCGATCCGTGGGGCATCAAGGTCACCGCCGTGGAAATCAAGGACGTCGTCCTGCCCGAAGGCATGAAACGCGCCATGGCCAAGCAGGCGGAAAGCGAGCGCGAACGCCGGGCGAAGATCATCAATTCCGAAGGCGAATTCCAGGCGGCGGAAAAGCTCGTGCAAGCCGCGGCGATGATCGCCGAGCAACCCATCGCCCTGCAATTGCGCTACCTGCAAACGATGCGGGAAATTTCCAACGAGCACAACACGACCACCTTCCTGCCGATCCCGATCGATATCCTCAGCGCCTTTGCGAAGAAACCGGAGGCGTGAGGTGGAAAGAGTGAACCATGGACGCTTGCGTTCTTGGAGTGCGGCGTTTCATCCGCCGCTTTTCGAGGACGGCCCCCCAAAGCGACGGATGAAACGCCGCACTCCAAGACGCTGTCGCGCCGCGCCCCGCCACACTTCATTCGTTACCAACCCCTGAGGCGAAGATTCTTTCGCCCTTTAGACCGCAGTTGCCTGAAAATGCGATTGCGCACAAACTCGCCGTAGCGTGCGCACCGCCATCGAAGACTTCATCCTCTATCTCGCGACTGAACGCGGGCTTTCGGACAACTATCAGCTCTCCACGCGGCTTTCGCTCGAAGGCTTTACCTTCTGGCTCGAGCGACGTTTGGCGGCGGGCAAAGACGACGCGACGCCGAAGGAAGCCAGTGCGGATGACGAAGCGTCATTCACGCCGGTATCGCCCAAGACGGTGACGCACCAGCAGATCATCGACTACCTTGCGCATAAGAAACGCCTCGGGCTCTCCGCGGCTTCGATCAAATTGATCGTCGTCGCCCTGAAGATTTTCTTTCGCTGGCTGCATGCGCGGAAACGCATCGAGCGCGATGTCGCGGAAGTGCTGCCGCTGCCGCGTACCGAGCGCTATCTGCCGGAGACGATGAATGAATTGCAGGTCGATCGTCTACTCGAAGGCGTTCCTGTGAATGCGCCCCGCGGCTTGCGCGACCGGGCATTGCTCGAACTGCTTTACGCCAGCGGGCTGCGTGTCTCGGAATTGGTCAATGCACGGCTGGAAAACCTCGATCTCGATTCGCGGATCATTCGCGTGACCGGCAAGGGCAACAAGATGCGTCTCGTGCCAGTGGGGCAGAAGGCCTGCGACGCCATTCGCGCTTACCTGGAAAAGGAGCGGCCGGAGATGGTCGGCAAAAAGACGGGCAGCGAAGTCTTCCTCTCCTCACGCGGGACGAAGCTCACCACGGTGCGTATCTGGCAGATCGTCAAGACGTGCGCCAAAAATGCGGGGCTGGATATCAACGTCTATCCGCACTTGTTACGGCATAGCTTTGCCACGCATCTGCTGAGCAATGGCGCGGATTTGCGCATCATCCAGGAGATGCTCGGCCATGCGGATATTTCCACGACGCAGATCTACACGCACGTGGATCAGCAGCGGCTAAAGGCGGTGCACCACCGGTTTCACCCGCGGGCGAAATGAGAGAGGAAAGTTGAGGGTTGAGAGTTGAGGGTTGAGAGTCCTCCACGTTTCCGCAGGAGAAGCCGCTCCGCGGCGAATTTCATAAGAGACATCCCCGCGGAGCGGGCACGAAAGGGTAACGAGGTGGTCTCTCAACCCTCAACCCTCAACTACTTCACCGCCTCATCGACCAGCACGCTGAATTTTTCGAGCTGGCCGTAGTCGTTGCGCCACGTGGTGTACATCACGCCTTGCACGCCGCCGGGCACGGCTTTCGCCGCGGTGAGCCAATCGCGGATTCTCTCCGGCTTGCTATCGTAGTACCCGGCAATGATCTGTGGGTTCCCGCGATCCGCGAAGAACTGGAGGCTCTTGTCCTTCTTGTCCGAATTCCAATTCATGATCGTGACGTCCTTCGGCAGGCCATCCCAGGAGCCGGTGAAAGGACCATTCACGAGATAGTAAGGTCCGGGCACGGCGTTGTGATTCGGATCAAACATGTCATTCCACGTGTAGAGCCGCGCGCCGGGTGCGGCCTCGTGCATGATGGCCACACAGCGGCTGACGTTATCGGCCAGCATCTGGCCCGGGGTGAGATGGCGCGACTGACAGGCCTCGCACCAATTCACCACGCGCAGTTCATCATGCGACATCATGTAGCCTTTCGCCCCCCACGCGGCGACGACGCGCTTCGCCTGGTCGCGCAAGAGCTCGTACGTCTTCGGCTCGGAGAGACACATCGCGGCCTGATGTTCATAAATCGTCACCGCGTGATAGTAGCTCGCCAGCAACTTGGTGCCGTCGGGCAGTTTCGTGCGCAACTTGGGCGGCTCGTGCCAGGAATCGTATTCGCCGGCATAAGGCGTGCGCCCCATTTTCGGATCGCTCAGCGGCTCGAAATCTTTTCCTTCGGTCAGGACCTTACCGTCCGCCGTTTTCACGACCAGTGGAGTGCCGGGGCGGCGCGTCATGTTGAGAAAGGCCACCTCCTCGATCTTCGCATCGCTCCACCACAGCGTCCCCTGGCCCGCCGGCCACATGCCGAAATAGAGGTTCACGTCGTCGTAGCCAAGCGAGTTGAAGACCACGTCATGCACCGTCCAATCCTGCGTCGGCTTCACATCGAGATTCGTCCACTGCAGCGAGCGGCCATCTTCTTTCACCGGCAGCGCCTTGATCATCGGTGTGCCTTGAAAATCCTGCGTCTTGATCCGCACTGAAACGTGGTATTGCCGCCACGGCTTGACCTTGAGGTGCTGAACGATGCGCGCGTTCTTCCCCGCGGCGTCACTCACTCGTGCGGCCCCGTTGTCCGCGACGATGAAACCATCCTTCCACGTCCATTTTTTGAGATCGCGGAAATCACCGCCCGGCAACGTGGGCGCTTCGGGATCATCGACCTGCGCCACTCCGCCCCTCACGACCAGCGGCACATCTTTCACCGGCGGGCCTTCGACCAGATTCGGATCGCGGCCGAGCAAATCGTTCGAGTAACCGATGGGAAAAAGCGCCGGGACAATCTCGATGTTCAGCCTCGCGGCAATCGCCTTTACCCGGTCGACATTGTGGAAATAGCGCGCGTTCATCTCGCCGAGACGGGTGAACTTGGAATCGGCCAGCAGCACGTGCGTGTAACCGGCCGCCGCCGCCCGTTTCCACAGCGCCTCGATCTGGTCGACGTTCTTGTCGATGAGCAGATTGGTGGGTTGATAGAACCATTTCTCCAAGGCCCGCGCGGGCGTGGTCAGAACCAGGAGGGCGACGACGAGGGGAAGGATCGTTGAGCGGAGGAAACTCATACCCGCGCATTCTGGACGAGTGCCGGATCGCTGGCAACCGCGTCGAAGAATGACGGAAAATGGGGCACCCAACCGAGGGCCCGCAACTTTGCATTGCTCACCTGCTTGTTCGTCCAGCCGCGCTTGCGATTCAGGTCGATCGGGCCGCTGCGCGGGAGTGGCTGGGCAAAACGTTCGGCGAGCCAGCCGTAGAGTTCCCGCTGCGCGAGAGGCTGGTCGTCGTTCACATTAAAGATGCCCCCCGCGCGCGCTTCGACGAGATGGACGATCGCCGAGGCGATGTCATCACGATGCGCCTGGTTGATCCACTTTGCGCCGTCGCCTTCGATCATCGCGGTGCCGTCGAAAAACTTGCGCAGCAGCACGGAACGGCCCGGCCCATAAATACCGGCGAGGCGCGCAACGATGCCGTTTTGCGCGACGACGAATTCCTCCGTTTCGCGCAAGAGCCGGCCTGTTTCGCGCGCGGGGTCGGCGGAACTTTCCTCCGTGACCCATTCGCCGTCGGTCTGCGCATAGACCGAGGTGCTGCTGGTGAAGAGCAAGGGGGCCGGGGCAAACACCGCGGAGAGATTTCGCGCACCTTCCAAATAAACGCGCCGGTATTCCTCGGCGCCGCCGCGTCCCGAGCTGGCGCAGTGCACGATGGCATCGAATGGCCCAAGTGCCGCACGCGCCTCCACAGACACGCGATCGCTGATGTCGCAGGAAATCACCCGAAACGGCTCCGTTGCGAGCCTCGCCGCGGATTCTTCGGAATGCGTGCAACCGATGACCTCCCATCCGCGCCCGGCAAAAAGCCGCGCCGTGGCCAGTCCGACGAAACCACAGCCAGCAATGAGAACCCTGGCCACTACGGGAGAGGTTCGCCCCGCGCGGCGATGAGCAGCCGATACCACTCGTCGCGAGTCAGTTCGATCTCCGCAGCCGCCGCGGCGGCGCGGATGCGGTCCGGATTCGTGCTGCCGATGATGGGAATGATCTTTGTCGGATGCTTGAGCAGCCATGCAATGGCAATGGTCGTGCGACTCGTATTCCGCTCTTTGGCCAGGGCATCGATCGCCTCGACGATCGGCGCGGGCTTGTAGCTTTTTTGTCCCGGCAGAATTTCCGTCGCGCCATCGCTCAGCAGGCCGCCCGCCAGGGGACTCCATGCGATCGGCGTGATATTCATCGCCTGACATTGGTCGAGCGTGCCGTCTTCGAAGGCCGACAATTGCGCAAGGCTGATCTCCACCTGGTTGGTGATGATGTTCTTCTCCACCTTCTGCTGCACGGCGCGCTGCAGCATGCTCAGTTGCGACGGGCGGAAATTGCTGACGCCGAATTCGCGCACTTTGCCCGACTTGTGAAGGCTGGCGAAGGCCACGGCGACTTCGTCCACGTCCATCAGGTAATCGGGCCGGTGGAGTTGGTAGAGATCGATGTATTCGATGTGGAGCCGCTGCAGCGATTGCTCGCACGAGCGGATGATGTGTTCGGCGGTGAAGTCGTAACGCGCGGGTGCGCCCGGAGGTTCATCACAAAAACGAATGCCGCACTTCGTGGCGATGATCATCTTCTTGCGCAGCTTCGGGTTCTCGCGCAGCACCTCGCCGAAAGCGCTCTCCGCGCGGCCGTGGCAATAAATATCCGCGTGATCGAACAACGTGTATCCCGAGTCGAGCGCCGCCGTCACCGCTTCGCGCGTCGTCTTGAGATCCTGCTGAATGTCGCCTGTGCGAGCCACGCGCCAACAGCCGTAGGCAAGGCGGCTCGATTGAAGTTTGCTGTCGCCGAGGGAGACTTTCTGCATGGCCAGATGCCTAGCCAGCCGCGCGCGCGGCGGCAAGCGCCGAGTCGTGTAAGGAGACGATGACTAATACTGTCGGCGGTTTAGATCGCCGGTGGCCGCACCTGCATCGTCGACCTCGGGAGCGGCAGGATATACACGGGAAATTCGTGAAGGATAACCCGGCCGTCTGTCCCCACAATCTCGATCGAAATCTGCGTTTGCGTCTGCTTCGAGGTGCGCGCGGGGGCGGTATAGATCAACAGCCCTTGCGGGGTGATTCGCGCTCCCGGCGGCGCCGGCGATCGCAGACGAATCGCCCGCACCGCAGCTGGATTGTTCACCCGCACCTGGTATTGCATCGTACCACCTTCCACGACACAGGGCGTAGGTTGCGAAATGACATGGAATTCAGTGGGCAGCAACTCCTTGGCGATCGCCGGAATATTCAGATCCACCAGTTGCAGTCCACGCCCCGAACCACTGAGAAGCGCCAGCGGTCCCTCTTCGCCCAGCATGGCCACCCGCCGCCCACCACCGCGAACAAGAACAGTAGACGAGCTGTCGAGGAAATCGAAGCGCGTCGCGAGCATCAGGGATTGACCATTCTCCGCGAGCTTGACGTCGAGTCCGGAGTCGCCAGCCGTGCTCAGCTGATAACGCCCACACGGAGTTCCGCCAAACGATACATTGGATGAGCCCGCCCCCACCTTTACGCCGGATTTATAAACTTCCCCACGGACGGAGATCGCCATCAGGCCCGACAGGGACCCAGTCGGTCCCACCCGATCCCAATTCTGGAGCATGTCACCGAAGTCGTTGTTTCCGTAAGGATGAATGACGGCGTAAGTAGGTGTCACTACGACAAAATGCCGCCCGAGGTCCACAATGTGACCATCTCGCGACACGGGAAGCGTCAGCGGATGCCCCGCCGTCGGAAAGATCCCCATCAATACCTGGGACATGGAATCGGCTTGCGGCTCGGGTTGATGGAGCATCTGCGCGACAGTTACCGGCTGGGTCCAGCCTGCCGTTTGCAAAGTTCGACCATCCATGACGAGCAGCCTCTGCTGATAAGTCTTTTCCGTGATGGTGTAGTCACCGATGCGGGTCATCGCGGCACCGGCCTGCAGGCTCAGGACAAGAGTCACGGGACTAGCCGGATCGATACCGCATCCGAGGGCATCCAGTTTAACATTTGCCGGCACGGTCAAGATCGCCACGCGCTTCCCTTCCGGGACGCTAATCCGGGTCAGCGTGTTTTTGCCAGGATCGAACTCCAGCAGCGCCCCGGCGGCCGGATAGTACGAAGCATCCGGCGGTGCGGGCACGGAGCCGACCACAGCTCGTGTCGCCAGGGAAAGAAAATCCACCCGGCCCGCTTCGGTCACCAGGATCGCACACCCATTGACGCTCCTCAGCATTTCCAGAATTCGATCCGGCAGGATTTGAGTCGTCGAGCGAAGCACGCGGAATTCACTCGACGGACTGCCGAGCGATTTGACCCCAGCGCCCCGGGCGCTCAAACCTTTCATCTCCGTCGAAGCCTTGGCCACAAACGGAAATTGCGGCCCCAGGACCGAGATCGGTATGGGATAAGTCAGCGTCGAGCCATTCGCTCCGGCGACCTTGAGGTTGAGCACAAAGAATGAATCGAAAAAATTCTCCGCGATGGGCACCTCCAATGTGCCATTGGCCTCATCGACCCTGGCGAGCCCGGGCTGGCCATACACATCCGCGGTGAATTTCTTGCCCCCGAGCAGAAGTGGCTTGAACTCCAATTTTCCGCCTCGCACCACTGCCGTATCCGGCCAATTGAGAAGAATGGGTTGGTCGCGATTTTCCACTGCGGGAATTTCCCGGAGGTAGAGATTCTTCCGGTCCGCGTCGAGCGTGGCAAGATGCCGGGAGGCCGGGTCGAAAAACGCGCCGCTGCGCTGCCCCCAGGCAAACACGTCCTTTACCTCGACGAGTTCCGGCACATCGAACTCTGCGAAAGGCATCGTGTCGAAATAAGCGAAGCACGCCAGCTGCGGCGGCTTGGGCGGAATGGTGTCGGTCTCGGCGCGGCGCAAGCGGAAAACGATGGGGCTGTTGGCCACCAGGCTCAGCCCAGCGCCTTTCCATTGAGGAGCGATGGCGGAATTATGCCGCAAGGGATCTTCGTCCGCCGAAACCAGGGAGCGCACTCCGTTCTCCACGTGAAAAGCCGCGGAGACACCAGGCGCCTCCTGCCGGCGGTCAAAGACGGATCCTAAGTCCAAAAACCAATCCCGCATTCCCTGGGCATCGGAATTGTAGTAGTAGTGAAGGGAGAATCCGTTGGCATCGGTCGTTTCAATATCCATTCCGTCACCGGTCACCGCATACAGGTTGTTGCGAGCAAATCGTTGGGGGGTAGGTGCCGTTGCGGGGTCGGTCGACGGTGGCACATTACGTCGTCGCAAGGTATCCGGTGTCAGGGCCAAGGTCCCCGTCGCTGAAAGGACATAGACCGGTGCGCGGTCGCTATCGGCCCCGGCGAGAATCGAGAGATATGCCTCTCCAGCTGGCAATTTGGCTGAGCCGAGCGGCGATAGATCGGCGAGACGGTACTTGCGGACTTCACCTACCGAACGGTCGAGCACGAATAGCGACGTGAGATTGGCGGTGAAGGCGAGACTATTTGGATCGCCCGGAGGCAGCGGCAGCCAATCGTTTTTTTCCAAGGAAAACCGCTTCCAAAAAGGAGCGCCCTCGAGCTCGAGAAGGATCTCGCGCCCACCGGCAATGGGGAAGGCGTTGCGGACGCGTGCGCCAATTGCCACCGGCTTTGCAGGAGCCGGCGCGGGCGCGTTCGGTTGCGGAGCAGCGGGCGCGGCGGCGACGCCAGCCGGAGCTGGGCGAGCACCCGGACCAGCGTCCGCACCAGCGAGCCCACGCACGGTGGGATAGACGCCACCAGGCCGGTTCTCCAGTTCGACGAGAAACGGCTGCCCATAGCCGAGGACGCTCAGGTTTTGCGCAAGCAACGGCCAGGACAACTGGCAGAGAAACGACTTTTTTTCGCCGGCGTTTGGCATGGAGAGAGTTCCCTTCCAGGCCTTCGAACCGGCGTCCCAGTTCACGGTGGTCACGAAACGCGTATCTATTGGAGCGAAGGTCCCCTCCGCAGTGGGACGGGCCGCTTCCTCCAGCGAAATGGCAGGCGAGGCGAGGACGCGCAGGTTGGCGTGCGCGGGCTGGAGATCGTTCGGCGTCGTTTCCACCGAGAGCGCAAACTCCGCGCCATACCCGCGGACCTGGCCGAAATTAATTTCCGTGACCTTGAGGACCGGCGTCTTGACCTCGACCACGGAGGGAGCCACCGGCACCAGGCGCTCAGAGCCTTCCGGGCTGGTCGGGAGGAATCCAAGCAAGCGATCCGGCTGCGCCACCGCCAGCAGCGTTTCGTCCGCTTTGACCGCCCCGGCTGCAGGCGAGAATCGCGCCGCGGTTTGGCCGCTTTCCCCATAGGCGCCGATCTCCACGGCAAAGGCAGGGATGCGGGTAAACGCAGGCATGGCAGGCATGCGGGGAAAGGCCGGACGCGGTGGCGTCACTGGCACCACCGGCGCTGTACCGCTCTCGCCCTCCGTCCGCAGGACCGAGAACCGAGTCGGGCTGGAGGCTGGCCGTTCCAGATGAAACCCGACGTCCTCCGCAGAGGGAAAGTCTTCCGAATAGGACAACAGCGCCTCGTGGGTCGCGGGATCAAACTGCAGCAACTTCGCCGTCGCAGAGCGCGCGGAGGTATTGCCCTGAGTGTTCACCTTATTGCGATAGACGACGAAAACGGCACTAGGACTGCGCAGCTGCGCCTCCTCCCAGCCCGCCAGGAGCGCGAGGACGAAGCGTTGTTTGCCCTGCACCAAAGCCTTGTTGCCGATCTCGTCCCGATGCAGCAACGCACCCACGTAATCCCGCGGCGGCATGCCGCCGAAAGCCACGCGGACGCGCAGAGTGGAACCCAGTTGTTCAGGCGTCGGTTCTTCCGGCAATGCGGCCTCCTGCTTCTGCTCCTTTTCGGTGACCGGTGGGGGGGCAGACTGCGAGGGTGATACGATGGGCGTCGGCGGCGCACCGACCTGGGAGGGAGCCTTCTTTTGACAAGCGCAAACCAGCAGGGCGGCCAGAGGCAACAACAACCACGGATTCTTCATAGTTAAGTAAAGAGACGGGATGATTCTTCGGTCGAGTCGCCAATCGAAATGAGGATTCAATCGATTGGAGCGGCGAACCGATATCCGCAGTTCAACGACTTCGAAGCGCTGCGATCCGCCGGCGTTTTACGTCGTTGTCTGCAAGTCGAAAACGTATCGAAGCGGCCTCGCGACAGCAAGTTCGAGTCGTCCACCAGTCGGTCAGCCGGACCGTGGCTTAAACGCCACGACTACCAGTGGATCACCGCTACGCGATTTGCGCGAGACCCACTGCCCTCGCGGTGAATTGCCTGCGAAAGACAGAGCGGTTTGTAGGGCGGCGATCTTCGCCGCCATAGGTAGACGATTGGCTTCGGGGAAAATGAGCGGCGGCCAGGATGGCCGCCCTACAATGGCGTTTTCCACCAGCGGCGCGCGAATGAGATGCGCCGCGCAAACAGCAATCACTTTTGAGGGATCGTCTAAAGCGCCCACACGGTGTTCCCACCGACGATCGTGCGCACCGCGCGCCCTTTGAGTTCCCAACCGTGGAAGGGGGTGTTGCGGCTGCGGGAGAAGCTTTGCTCTTTGTCCACGGTCCATTCGCGGTCGGCGTCGAGGAGCGTGATGTCGGCCGGAGCGCCGACACTGAGGGTGCCGCGATCGAGGCCGAGCAAGAGCGCGGGCTCGAGGGTGAACATGGCAACAAAGCGCGCGAGGCTGATGGCCTTTTTCTTGTGCACGAGGATGTCGAGGAAGAGTCCGACTTCGGTTTCGAGGCCGAGAATTCCGAAGGGCGCCTGGTCGAATTCCACTTCCTTTTCGTAGCTGCAATGCGGCGCGTGATCGCTGGCCAACACGGTGATGGTGCCATCGGCCACGCCTTCGATGAGCAGGTCGATGTCGCGTTGCGTGCGCAGCGGCGGGTTCATCTTGAAATTCGTGTCGTAGGTGCGGATCGACTCGTCGGTGAGCGCGATATGGTGCGGGCAGATTTCGCCGCTGATCGGCACGCCGCGGCCGCGCGCTTCGCGGAGGATGCGCACGCTGCCGCCGCTGCTCAGGTGCTGGCAATGAATACGCGTGCCGGTGAGTTCGGCGAGCTGGGCATTGCGCGAGACGATGATTTCTTCGCCGAGCGCCGGCCATCCCGGGAGTCCGAGCACGGTGCTCCAATACCCCTCGTGCATCACGCCTTTGCCGACCAAGGCATAGTCCTGGCAATGGTCCATCACGGTGAGGTCGAACATGCGCGCGTACTCCAGCGCGCGGCGCATAATCTCGGGATTCTGGATGCAATGACCATCGTCGGTGAGCGCGACGATGCCGGCCTTGCGCATGGAACCGATGGGGGCGAGTTCTTCACCGGCGATGCCCTTGGTGATCGCGCCGCTGGGAAAAACATTGATGCAGGCCTCGGCTTTTGCCTTTTCCTGGATCCAGGCGACGACGCTCGGGGTATCCACCGAGGGCGCGGTGTTCGGCATGCAGACGACACTGGTGAAGCCGCCGGCCGCCGCAGCCTTGGCGCCGGTCGCGATGGTTTCCTTCGCCGATTGTCCCGGCTCGCGGAAATGGACGTGCAGGTCGATAAGACCCGGAGCGACGACGAGACCGGTGGCATCGATGATCGACTCGTCCTTCTCCACATGGCGCGCGGAACCTTCGAGGTCAATCTTCGCGATCTTGCCGTCGGTGATGTAGACGTCTCCGACGCGATCAATGCCGTTCGCCGGGTCGATGATGTGGCCGTTGGTGATGAGAGTGGTGGGCATGGTCATCTCGCTTTCGGATTCGTCCCCGCGCAGAGGTAGAGCACCGCCATGCGCACCGCGAGACCGTTGGTCACTTGATCAAGGATCACGCTGCGGCTGCAATCGGCAAGTTCGCTGTCGATTTCGACGCCGCGATTGATCGGGCCGGGGTGCATGATGAGCGCTGCGGGCTTGAGACGCTCGGCGCGCTGTTTGGTCAGGCCGAAGAGGGAGGTGTATTCGCCGAGGCTCGGGAAGTATTCCTTGCGCTGGCGCTCGTGCTGGATGCGCAGCAGGTTCACCACGTCGGCGTCAGGCAACACGCTGTCGAGATCGTGCGTAACCTTCACGCCCATTTGCTCGAACTCGCGCGGGACGAGGGTGCTGGGGCCGACGAGAGTGACGCGGGCGCCGAGCTTGAGCAGGGCGTGAATGTTGGAGCGGGCGACGCGGCTGAAGAGGATGTCGCCGATGATCGCCACGTGGATGCCTTCGATGTGCCCGAGTTTCTCGCGGATGGTGAAAGTATCGAGCAACGCCTGGGTGGGATGCTCGTGGGCGCCGTCGCCGGCATTAATCACGCTGGCATCGAGCCGCTCGGCGAGGAATTTCGACGCGCCGGCGCTGCTGTGGCGCAGGACGATGATGTCGGCGTGCAGGGCCTGGAGATTGAGCGCCGTGTCCTTGAGCGTCTCGCCCTTGGTGAGGCTCGACGTCGAGGCGGTCATGTTGATGACATCCGCGCTCAAGCGATGGGCGGCCAGCTCGAAACTCACCCGCGTGCGGGTACTGGCTTCGACGAAGAAATTGACCATGGTCTGGCCGCGCAGGGCCGGCACCTTTTTGATTTCGCGCGTGCCGAC
>Ga0068855_100002031_pt1 | contig 25100 bp, 16 predicted proteins | sample KBSCornC52_FD_66592 | JGI IMG/M metagenome (GOLD analysis project Ga0068855, IMG submission 66592) | Corn rhizosphere microbial communities from Kellogg Biological Station, Michigan, USA - KBS Corn C5-2 | ecosystem: Host-associated > Plants > Roots > Rhizosphere > Soil ... | reverse complement strand
CGATACCTTGTTCACCTCCGGCACACTGGGCCTCTACTCGGCGATGTTGAGCGATGTGGAACGGCATCAGGAACAGATGAACTCGCCGGCACCGGACCATACGGCAGCGAACTAGGAAGGACGAAAGCGAGACGTGAGCCACGATTTTCAAGTTTTCCTGCTGCTGACCGTCATCAAGATTGCCGTGGTGCTGGTGATCACGCTGACCGCTGTGGCGTACACGGTTCTACTTGAGCGGAAGGTGATTGGCCATATGCAGAACCGTTGGGGCCCGAGCCGGACCGGCCCATTCGGGCTGCTGCAACCATTGGCCGATGGCGTCAAGCTTTTTCTGAAGGAAGATCTGATGCCGCTGGCGGTGGCACGCCCTCTGTACATTCTGGCGCCGATGATCGCGCTGGCCTGCGCACTGGTTTCGATCTCGGTGGTGCCCTTTGGGGCGGTCACACGCGTGCACGGCGTGGACATATTCCAGATTGCGAACGTCAACATCGGCCTGCTGGTGATCCTGGGAATTACTTCGATCGGCGTATATGGAATTGCGCTGAGCGGATGGTCCTCGAACAACAAGTACTCCCTGCTGGGCTCACTGCGTGCTTCAGCCCAGGTCATCAGCTACGAACTTGCGCTGGGTCTGTCGCTGGTGGGTGTCGTAATCCGGGCTGGCTCGCTCAATCTGCGGACCATTGTCGATTCCCAGGTGGGTAACGGCTTTTTCTCTTGGAATTTTTTCGGCGGTTTCCAGTTCATTGCCTTTTTCATCTATCTGATGGCGGCCTATGCGGAAACCAACCGCGCGCCGTTTGACTTGCCCGAGGCCGAAACCGAACTGGTGGCCGGGTATCACACTGAGTACAGCTCGATGAAGTTCGCCATGTTCTTCATGGCCGAATACGCCAACATGATCACGGTAAGCTGTGTGGCGACTCTGATGTTTTTTGGCGGCGCTTCGAGCCCGTTTGCCGGCTGGATCCACCCATTTGGGCCGCCGGTGCTGCAGGCGCTTATGCCGGTGTTCTGGTTTGTGCTGAAGATTCTTGCTTTTCTCTTTCTCTACATCTGGGTGCGCTCGACTCTTCCGCGCTTCCGTTATGACCAATTGATGAGCTTCGGCTGGAAGTTTCTGCTGCCGCTTGCCATCGCCAACATCATCGTCACCAGCTTCATCCTCGCACTGCGGGGATAGTAGTGCACCTGCTTTACAATCAGAAGATACGGACAGATTTTCTCCTGGTTGAGAGCGCGGCCTGTAAAGGCCTTCTGCTCTGCCAAAGGACTCGTCGGAACCCATGCAGCTCGCTCTGTTTCTCATCTTTGGCGCGTTGGCGGTGGCAGGTGCACTCAACCTGCTGTTTCAGCGCCATCCGATCAACAGCGCTCTTTCGCTGGTGGTAGTGATGATGTCGCTGGCGGTGCTGTACTGGTCGCTCGGCGCAGAGTTTCTGGCGGCAGCCCAGGTGATTGTGTACTCCGGCGCGATCATGGTGCTGTTCGTCTTCGTCATCATGCTGCTGAACGCAGGTGAAGAGCAACGCACTACCGGGAGCCGGGCCGCGTACAACGTCGGCATCCCCGGAGCCGCGGCAATCTTCTGCCTGCTGACGTTCGTGTTCCTCTCCGAACGTGATGCTCTGGGGGCGGCGAATCTCGGCGGCCGGCTTTCCTCAACGGTCGACAATATCGCCGAACTCAGCCAGGTGCTGTTTACCAAACTGCTGCTGCCGTTTGAGGTGACTTCGGTGCTGATCCTGGTGGCGATTCTGGGCGCCGTGGTACTGGCGAGGAAGGAGCAATAGATGGTCCCGATTGCGTATTACCTCGTGCTGGGCGCCGTGCTGTTCTCCATCGGCATTGGTGCTTTCCTGATCAAACGGAACGTCATCACGATCTTTATCTCGATTGAGCTGATGCTGAACGCGGTGAACCTTACCTTTGTGGCGTTCGCGCATAAGTGGCATCAGGTCAGCGGCCAGATCTTTGTTTTCTTCGTGATGGTGGTTGCTGCGGCTGAGGCTGCAGTAGGCCTGGCCATCATTATTGCGATATTCCGGACACGGCGGACGTTGAACGTGGACGAGATCGATCTGATGAACTCATGAACTCTATGCCTGCGAACTATCTCTGGTTGATTCCGCTGCTACCTTTCGCGGGGTTCCTGATCAACGGAACGCTGGGGCGGCGGCTTCCGCGTGGGCTGGTGAGTGCTGTCGCCTTGTTGTTTACTGCGGCTCCTGCTTGCCTGGTTGCGTGGTTGTGGTCGACCATGGTCGGCGCAGGAGCGCCTGAGGTGCTGCATTCTCCGGCGCAAACCTGGATCTCGATCACGGGCCTTCACGTGGATTTCACCCTCGCAGTGGACCACCTGACGCTGGTGATGCTCGCCGTGGTGACAGGCGTTGGCTTCCTGATTCACCTGTACTCAGTGGGATACATGGCGCATGAGGAGGGATACTGGCGATTCTTCGCTTATCTCAACCTCTTCATGTTCTTCATGCTGGTGCTGGTGCTGGCGGAAAACTTCCTGCTGTTGTTCGTGGGCTGGGAGGGCGTGGGGCTCGCCAGTTATCTACTGATCGGCTTCTACTTCACAAAGCAATCCGCAGCGGATGCGGGGCGCAAGGCTTTTGTGGTGAACCGCGTCGGGGACTTTGGCTTTCTGTTGGCCATGTTCCTGCTGGTCATGCACTTCGGCTCGCTCGACTTCACGACGGTCTTCTCTCAAACATCTTTACTAGACGTCACTGGCCATATTCCGCCGCTATGCCAGGGCCTCTGCACCATCCTATATACGCCGTATTCGGGAGGCTTCCTTACCGCCATCTGTCTCTTACTCGTCCTCGGTGCTGCTGGGAAATCCGCGCAGATTCCGCTGTACGTCTGGCTGCCCGACGCGATGGAAGGCCCAACGCCGGTCTCTGCGCTGATCCACGCCGCGACGATGGTGACAGCGGGCATTTACATGGTCGCGCGTTGCCACGTGCTGTTCGATCATTCGCCGATTGCTTTGACCGTCGTGGCATGCATCGGCGCGGCGACCGCCATCTTCGCAGCATCCATCGGAATGGTGCAGCACGACATCAAACGCGTACTGGCATACTCGACTATCTCGCAGCTTGGATACATGTTCCTAGCCTGCGGTGTCGCGGCGTATTCGGCTGCAATTTTCCATCTGGTGACGCATGCCTTCTTCAAGGCGCTGCTGTTCCTAGCCGCGGGTTCGGTTATCCATGCACTCTCCGGTGAGCAGGATATGCGCAGAATGGGCGGCCTGAGGTCACGCACGCCGATTACCTTCCTGACCATGAGTGCAGGCGTGTTCGCGATTGCGGGCATCCCACCACTGGCTGGCTTTGTGTCCAAGGATGAGATTTTGTTTCAGACGTTCGCCAGCCCCAATCCACTGGCGAAGCTGCTCTGGGTGTTGGGACTGATCACCGCCGGCATGACTTCCTTCTACATGTTCCGGCTCTGGTACAAGACGTTCTTCGGCGAGCTGCGACTTAATCCGGTTCACGGAGCAAACGATGCCCACGCGCATGAGCAGGAGCACGGTGCAGCTCAGGCGGAGCATCCGCATGGCGTTCATGAGTCCCCTTGGATCATGCTGGGGCCGCTAGCGATTCTCGGGGTCTTGTCCGTGGTAGGCGGATGGATCGGCTGGCCCGCGGCGCTGGGCGGCAACAATCACTTCGAGCACTTCCTGGACCCGGTATTTGTCTCCACCACAGCACTACAGGATCCCTCCGCGATGAATGCGGACCAGGTGAGCCACGGAATGGAGATCGGCCTCGCGGCAATTTCGGTCTTGGTCGCGCTTGCCGGCTGGTACGCGGCAGACCTTCTATACCGGCAGAAGCCGGGGAGAGCGACGCGCCTGGCTCGGCAGATGCGGCCCGTTTACGAAACGCTCGAAAACAAGTACTGGGTGGACGAAATCTACGAGAGCTTCCTCCTGCTGCCTCTGGTGATGTTTACCCGCGGCATGCTGGAGTTGATCTTCGAGCGCGGGATCGTGAATGGTTCGGGTCGGGCCTTCGCGATGATCACGCGTGGTTTTGCCTGGTTCGCACGCCGGCAGATCTCGGGCAATATTCGCTCCTATGCGGGGTGGCTAGCGATTGGAGCGGCGGCAGTGCTGGCCGTGATGGTGTTCGGGCACTCGCTGCTGGTGCACCTGTGAGGAGACGATGAACTTCGACCACTTGATCCTGACGCTGATCGTCTTCTTCCCGCTTGCAGGCGCGATTCTGCTGGCTCTGCTGCCGGACCGTGGCAAGACCATGGAATGGGGAGCGCTGCTGATTGCGCTGATTACGTTTGCTCTGACTTTGCATCTGCCGTTCCACTACGACTACGGATTGCAGAGCGGCTTCCAATTTGAGCAGAACATATCGTGGATCGACTCCCCCGCCATTCGCTACCACTTGGGAGTGGATGGGCTATCGATGTGGCTGATGGTGCTGACCGGATTTCTGGCACCGCTGGGAGTGCTGATCTCGTGGCGCGCGATTGACAGCCGCAAGAAGCTCTTCTACGTGCTGTTCCTGCTGCAGCAGGTCGCCATGATGGGCATCTTCGCCTCGCTGGACATGCTCGTGTACTACGCGTTCTGGGAGCTGTCGCTAGTACCCATGACAATCCTCATCGCGACCTTCGGCCGGACCGACAAACGGAGGCGCGCTGCGATCAAATACTTCCTTTACGCGTTCATCCCCTCGGCGTTGCTGCTGGTCGCAATGCTGTGGGTCTATGCGCAGACTTCGACCTTTGATCTTCCTGCGCTGGCCTCTCTGGCATCGCGCCATGGCATCTCCGGAAATGACAGAGCGCTGTGGCTCGCATCGCTGGCGTTTCTGCTCGCCTTCGCAGTCAAAACTCCGGTGTTCCCGTTACACGGTTGGCTGGGGGACGCCATCTTCGAGGGCCCTACAGCGGCCATCATGATTCTCGCCGGAAAGACCGCACTCTACTCGATGCTGCGCTTTTCATTCGGGATTTTTCCGGAGCAGTCGCACCGCGTTGCGCCGTTGATGGTCGTTCTAGGTGCGATCGGCATTGTCTACGGCGCCCTGCTTGCATTGATTCAGACGGACCTCAAACGGCTCGCCGCCTACTCGACACTGGCCCATCTGAGCTTCATCGTGGTGGGCATCTTCAGCTTTACAGTTGCCGGCCTGAATGGCGGAATGTATCAGATCCTCAACGAATCGCTCGCCGGAGCCGCCTTCTTCATGCTGCTTGGCCTGCTGTACGAGCGGTACCGCACCTATGACCTGCGGCAGTATGGCGGACTGGCGGCACGACTGCCCTGGATGGTGACCATGTTTGTAATTACCGGATTGGCGATGGTCGGATTGCCGATGCTGAATGGTTTTGTGGGCGAGTTTCTGATCCTCTCCGGAGCGATGCAGGCCAGCTTTACGCACCACCTGTTCTGGACCGTGTTCGCGACGCTTGGCGTGATTCTCAGCGCCGCCTACATGCTTACCATGATCCAGCGCATCTTCTACTGCGGCCTTGGACCGGTAGGTGCAGTAACCGATGCCCAGGACCTGAATACGCGCGAGCACGTCGCACTATGGCCGATGGTTGCCTTGTTCCTGGTCATGGGAGTCGCGCCTTCCGTCTGGCTGAGGGCGATCAATACCGCGGCTACCCCGATGGCAACCCAGCAGGCTGGCAGTACCGTCGCCGGAGCGACGACCCACCTTGCAGGACAGTTCACCGGCCTCCCCACTATGCCCGGAGGAGCACGATGACCCCAATTCCTCCAAACGTCGCGGCGCTGCTGCCGGAGTACGTACTGACCATCGCCGCCGTGGCAATCATGATGATGGAAGCTGTCCTAAAGCCTGGAGCCAGCCGGAAACCGCTGGGCTGGCTTGCAATCCTCAGCACGATTGCGGCTGGAATCATCAGCTATCTGCAACTCGCGATGGGTCCGCTGGTGGCTTTTAGCGGAACCATCCGGGTGGATGCTTTCAGCGTGTTCTTCCACCTGCTGATCGCAGGGATCGTGATCGCGACCCTGCTCAGCTCGCTCGATTATTTCGACGGCAACGCCAGCCACGCAGGGGAGTACTTCTCGTTGGTACTGTTCGGCGCAGTAGGCATGATGTTGATGACCTGCTCCGTTGAGCTGCTGATGGTCTTCATCGGGCTGGAGATCTCCTCCATTTCGACGTACATCATGGCGGGCTTTCGCAAGTCGCAGACTGCCTCTTCGGAGTCGTCGATCAAATACTTCCTGCTGGGGTCGTTTGCTACAGCGTTCTTTCTCTATGGAATTGCGCTGGCGTTCGGAGCAACCGGCAGCACCAGCCTGACCGCGATTGCGGCAGCGATCGGGGGCAGCGCGACCCCGCGAATGGCACTCCTTGCGCTGGCAATGATGATAGTAGGGCTCGGCTTTAAAGTATCGGCTGCCCCTTTCCACGTTTGGACCCCGGACGTGTACCAGGGTGCGCCTGCTCCGGTAGTGGGGCTGATGTCGACTGCGCCGAAGGCCGCCGCCTTTGCCGTGCTGCTGCGGGTTACATTCTCCGGATTTGCATCCATGTCGCATCGCTGGACACTGATGCTTTGGATCCTCGCCGCCCTCTCGATGACGCTCGGTAATTTGGGCGCGCTGATGCAGCGTGACGTGAAGCGCATGCTCGCGTACTCCAGCATCGCGCATGCCGGATATTTGCTGGTAGCCTTTACTGCTCTGCCGGCCCAAGGAATCGCAGCAGCCTGTTTTTATACCGCCGCCTATGCAGCAATGAATGTGGGAGCATTCATCGTGGTTACGGAGGCGGCGGGTTTTCAGGAGTCGTTGCGGACGGTGGACGACTATAAGGGCCTGGCGCTTCGCCGCCCCGTTCTGGCTGCGCTACTTGCTTTCTTCCTCCTTTCATTGATCGGTATTCCCTTCACCGGCGGCTTCTTCGGCAAGTTCTACGTATTTACGGGTGCGCTTCAGGCCGGGCATGTATGGCTGGCAGTGATTGGCCTGATCAACAGCGGCGTGGCCTGCACCTACTACCTGCGGCTGCTCGCTTCCGTCTACTCGCGGCGTGAAGACGGGGCAGACGCGCCGCGCATCGCCGAAACGACGAGTATCGCGGCGGGAGCCGCACTGGCGCTCACGGCAGTCGCAACTTTACTGCTTGGCGTCATGCCTGGACGGGTGCTGCGCCTGGCTCAGGATGCGGGTTCGACGCTTCAGGCGAATCAACCGGCAGCGGCAGACGGAGCAGTCCCGGTCAACGCATCCGAAGCGCAGCATTGACCTGAAGCGTATCTGTCGCGCGGTTGCTATCGGCGCTTCGATCCATTATTCTTGAGAAGTTATAGCTATGCACCCGTAGCTCAGCTGGATAGAGCAACTGGCTACGAACCAGTAGGTCGGGCGTTCGAATCGCTCCGGGTGCACCATCTCCTCAGTTTCGGAACAAAGGCACGCAATAAGCGTGCCTTTTGTTTTGCTCCATGGACGTGACCAGAAAGATTTCCGTACGTTGAGGCAAAGGATCGGATGTCCTTCGGCTGCTCGCATACGGCCGCTCCGCGACGAAGAGTCAGGCTAGGAGTGTGGTGGGCGAGGCGGGGATCGAACCCACAACCCCCGGCTTAGAAGGCCGGTGCTCTATCCAATTGAGCTACTCGCCCCTGCTTGTCCCTGGATCGCGGGCGTATGACGCGCCATGCCGCCAAGGGCAGTTTACTCGAAGGACAACGCCAGGTGCAGCGGAATCGGCTGCAGCACGATAGCAGTGCAGTGCCAATAAGAGCCTTCCCGAGTTCCCAGGCAACACCCGCGACATCCAGCCCTACACCAGGACGCGACGGCTGACGGGCAGTGACTTTGCGCTCTTGGAGAACAGGTAGTGGTCCACTGCCTCGGCTGCCTTGCGGCCTTCCGAGATGGCCCACACGACCAACGACTGGCCGCGGCGCATATCGCCCGCTGCGAATACGCCTTCGACGGAGCTCATGTATTCGCCGTTGGTGGCGATGTTGCCTCGCTGGTCGAGCTTCAGCCCAAGCTGCTCGATCATGCCGTTGCGTACGGGCCCGAGGAAGCCCATCGCCAGCAGCACCAGATCCGCCTCAATGGTGAAGTCGCTGCCCAGGATCGGTTCAAACTTGGGTGGAGGCCCCACTCGAACCGCATGAATGCGCCGGACATTGCCGCTCTCGTCGCCCTCGAACCGAACGCTGTTGATGGTCCAATCGCGGACGCCGCCTTCTTCGTGGCTGCTCTCAGTACGCAGCTGCAGCGGCCACAGCGGCCACGGGGTCGAAGCGGCGCGGCTCTCCGGCGGCTTGGGCATGATCTCGAACTGGTGCACGCTCTTTGCCCTTTGCCGCAGACTGGTGCCCAGACAATCGGCGCCGGTGTCGCCGCCGCCGAGGATCACGACGCGCTTGCCCTCTGCGCTGATGGCCACTGCGGGATCAATGGTGTCGCCCTCATTCCGGCGGTTCTGCTGCGGCAGAAACTCCATTGCGAAGTGGATGCCTTTCAGCTCACGGCCTGGGATCGGCAGGTCGCGCGGCTTTTCCGCGCCGCCGGTCAGCAACACGGCATCGTACTCGTCGGTCAGCGTCTCAATCGGAACATTCACGCCGACGTGAGCGTTGGTGACAAAGGTGACACCCTCGGCGCGCATTTGCTCCAGGCGGCGATCGATGACGTGTTTTTCGAGCTTAAAGTTGGGAATGCCGTACCGGAGCAGGCCGCCGATGCGGTCGTTCTTTTCGTATACCGTGACCGAGTGGCCTGCACGGCGAAGCTGCTGCGCGGCCGCGAGTCCGGCAGGACCGCTGCCGACGACAGCAACTCGTTTGCCGGTCTTCTCCTGTGGAGGCTCGGGCTTGATCCAGCCCTCCTCCCAGGCTCGCTCCACGATGCTGCGCTCGACCAGCTTGATTGAGACCGGAGGCTGATTGATGCCGAGCACGCAGGCCGCTTCGCAAGGCGCGGGGCAGATGCGGCCGGTGAACTCCGGGAAGTTATTGGTGGCGTGTAGCCGCCGGATGGCGCTCTCCCAGCGCCCGTTGTACACCAGGTCGTTCCAGTCGGGAATGAGGTTGTTAACTGGGCAACCGGTATGGCAAAACGGCACGCCGCAATCCATGCAGCGAGCGCCCTGCTCGCGCTGCTTCTCCTCCGGGAAGGGCTTATAGATCTCCTGCCAGTCGTTAAGCCGGTCCTCGACTGGACGACGGGCTGGCTGCTCGCGTTGAATCTCGAGGAATCCTGTGATCTTACCCATGCTGCACCTGCTCCGTTGCCATCATCGGCGAAGAGTTGATTGGGGAGACGTAGAACGAATCCACGCGGGGGACGCCGAGAACGCGCTTGTACTCGTGGGGAAATACCTTGACGAAGCCGGCCTGAGTGGTCTCCCAGTGCTCTAGAATCCAAGCCGCCTGCGGGCTTCCGGTGTAGTCAATGTGGCGCTGCAGCAGACCGCGAACCAGGTCGAGGTCTTCGGCCAGGGTTAGTGGCTCGAGGTCCACGCTGGCACGGTTGCAGCGACGGGTGGAAAAGTCCCCCTGATCGTCGTACACGAAGGCGCGGCCGCCGCTCATACCGGCAGCAAAATTGCGTCCGGTTGAGCCGAGCACAACCACCAGGCCGTTGGTCATGTACTCGCAGCCGTGATCGCCCACGCCTTCCACAACAGCGGTGGCTCCAGAGTTACGGACTGCGAAGCGCTCGCCCGCGATTCCGTTGAGGAAAACCTCGCCAGCCGTGGCGCCGTACAGGACTACGTTGCCCACCAGAATGCTTTCCTCCGGCAGGAAGCTGGACGTCTTAGGCGGGTAGGTAATGATGCGGCCACCGGAGAGGCCCTTGCCCAGGTAGTCGTTCGAATCGCCTTCCAGCTCCAACGTAACTCCCTTGGGAACAAAGGCTCCAAAGCTCTGACCGGCCGAGCCGTTGAACTTGAAGTGGATGGTGTTCTCCGGCAGGCCGGCGGTGCCGTAGCGGCGGGCAATCTCGCCTCCGAGCATTGCGCCCACAGTGCGGTGCACGTTGCGGATGGCGAAGTCTCCGGTAACCGGTGTCTTATTGTCGAGCGCCGGCCGCGCCTGCTCAATCAACGCATGGTCGAGCGCATGATCCAGGCCGTGGTCCTGCTCCTGCGTCCTCCGCCGCTTCACATGCGACGGCAGCGTCGGCGAGAACAGGATGGAGGACAGGTCGATCCCCTTCGCCTTCCAGTGCGACTCAGCGAGTACCGTGTCCAGCTTATCAACCCGGCCGACCATGTCGTCCACCTTTCGGAAGCCAAGCTTGGCCATGTGCTGCCGCATCTGCTCGGCGATGAAGAAGAAGAAATTGATGACGTGCTCAGGCTGGCCCTGGAAGCGCGCGCGCAGGATTGGGTCCTGCGTTGCAATCCCCACTGCGCAGGTGTTCAGGTGGCACTTGCGCATCATGATGCAGCCCATGGTGATCAGCGGCGTGGTCGCAAACCCGTACTCCTCGGCTCCCAGCAGGGCCGCGATGACCACATCCCGCCCGGTCTGCAGCTTGCCGTCGGTCTGCACGCGGATGCGGCTGCGCAGATCGTTCAGCAGAAGTACCTGCTGCGTCTCGGCGAGGCCCAGTTCCCAGGGTAAGCCGGCATGCTTGATGGAGCTCAGCGGCGAGGCGCCCGTACCGCCAGTATCGCCTGAGATCAACACAACGTCCGCGTGGGCCTTCGCGACACCTGCCGCAACCGTGCCCACGCCGGCCTCGGCGACCAGCTTCACCGCAATACGGGCCTTCGGGTTCACATTCTTCAGGTCATAGATAAGCTGCGCCAGATCCTCGATCGAGTAGATGTCGTGATGCGGCGGTGGCGAGATGAGGCCCACGCCAGGGATGGAATAGCGCAGCCGCGCGATAATGTCGTCCACCTTATACCCTGGAAGCTGGCCGCCCTCGCCCGGCTTTGCGCCCTGCGCCATCTTGATCTGGAGCTCGTCGGCATTCACCAGATAATTGGCAGTAACGCCGAAACGGCCGCTGGCCACCTGTTTCACCGCGCTACGGCGTAGATCGCCGTTCGGGTCGCGTTTGAAACGGTCCTCGTCTTCCCCGCCCTCGCCCGTGTTGGACATGCCACCGATGCGGTTCATGGCAATCGCGAGCGTCTCGTGGGCTTCCTTGCTGATGGAACCGAAGCTCATCGCACCGGTGGTGAATCGCTTCACGATCTCCTTGGCGGGCTCAACTTGCTCGATCGGAATTGGGTTCTCGGAGTACTTGAGCTTCATCAGGCCGCGCAGGGTGCACAGATGCCGGCTCTGCTCATCGATCAGATCGGTGTACTCCTGGAAGGTCTGCGGATTGTTCGCGCGCACTGCGTGCTGCAGTTTGCTTATGGTCGCAGGATTCAGCAGGTGGTACTCGCCGCCTTCGCGGTACTGGTACTGGCCCCCGACCACCAGGTCGGTCTCCGATTCCGTGAGCGGCTGGAACGCGAACGCGTGCTTGATCTGCGCCTCGCGCGCCAGCACGTCCAGGCCGACGCCTTCAATGCGCGAAGCTGTGCCGGAGAAATAGGAATCTACCAGCGACTTGTTCAGGCCGACTGCCTCAAATACCTGCGCTCCGCGATAGCTCTGGAGCGTGCTGATGCCCATCTTGGAAAAGGTCTTCAGCAGGCCCTTGTTGATCGCCTTAATAAAGTTCTTCTCCGCGTAATCCGCCGTAATCTTCTCCGACAGCAGGCCGCGGCGCTTCATGTCACGCAACGTCTCGAAGACCAGATAGGGATTCACGGCGCTGGCGCCATATCCGATTAGCAGCGCAAAGTGCATCACCTCGCGCGGTTCTCCGCTCTCAATGATCAGTGCCACCTGGGTGCGCGTCTTGTCGCGCACCAGCCGGTTATGCACTGCGGTCATCGCCAGCAGGCTGGGAATGGGCGCGAGCGTAGAGTTGACGCCTCGATCGGAAAGTATCAACAGGCTATAGCCCGAGGCCACGGCCAGAGCCGCGCGCGAGCTCAGGTCTTCGAGCGCCTGCGCCAATCCCGCCTCGCCATCCTCGGCGCGGAACAGCGTGGGCAGCGTTGTCGCGAGCAGGTCGCCGGAGGAAACGCGGCGCAGCTTTTCCAGATCCCGATTGGTCAGAATCGGATGAGGCAGCTTGAGCGTGTGGCAGTTCTCCGGCGCCTCATCCAGAATGTTGCGTTCGGTACCGATGTAGCTGATCAGCGACATCACCATCTCTTCCCGTATCGGATCGATGGGGGGATTGGTGACCTGCGCGAAGAGCTGTTTGAAGTAGCTGAAGAGCTGCTGCGGCCGATCCGAAAGGCACGCGAGGGGTGTGTCGGTGCCCATTGAGCCCAGCGGCTCCTCGCCACCCGCTCCCATGGGGCCAAGCAGCACGCGCAAATCTTCTTCGCTGTAGCCATAGGCACGCTGGCGGCGCAACAGACTCTCGGGGTCCGAGCTCATCACGCGCCATGGCTCCGGCAACTGCTCCAGCGTAACCTGCTGTCCCTTCAACCACTCGCCATACGGCTGCCGACCGGCAAGCTTCTTCTTAATCTCGCGATCGGAGATGATGCGGTGCTCCACCGTGTCCACCAGAAACATGCGGCCCGGTTGCAGGCGCCCCTTCTTCCGGACATCGGACGCGGGCACCTCGATGACACCGGCCTCCGAAGCCAGCACGACCAAATCGTCCTTGGTGACGATGTACCGGCCAGGGCGCAGACCATTGCGGTCCAGCGTCGCGCCCACCATGCGGCCATCGGTAAAAGCCACCGCGGCAGGGCCGTCCCACGGCTCCATCAGCGAAGCGTGGTACTCGTAAAATGCCCGCTTGTCCTCGTCCATATCCGGGTTACCGGACCAGGCCTCGGGAATGAGCATCGCCATGACATGCGGCAGGGAGCGGCCGGACTGATACAGGAACTCGACCGCGTTATCGAGCGCGGCGGAGTCGCTGCCTCCCGGAGTGACAACGGGATACAGCTTATCGATCTGATCTCCGTATAGCTCGCTCTGCAGCACCGACTGACGGGCATTCATCCAGCTGATGTTGCCGCGGATGGTGTTGATCTCGCCGTTGTGCGCCACATAGCGGTACGGATGGGCAAGCTTCCAGCTCGGGAATGTGTTCGTCGAGAAGCGCTGGTGCACCAGGCAGAGGGCGCTCTTGACTAGCGGATTCGCCAGCTCGAAGTAGAACTTCTCGATTTGCGGCGCCAGCATCAGTCCCTTGTAGATGATGGTCCGGCAGGAATAAGACGGGATATAAAAATCGGCCTTGTCCTCAATGTCCGAATTAGCGATTTCGTTCTCGGTGCGGCGGCGCACCACATACAGCAGCCGCTCGAAAGCGTCCTCGTCCATGCCTGCAGGCCGCCCGACAAAGAACTGCTCGATGTACGGTTGGCTCGCCCGCGCCTCGCGCCCCAGCGCGTCCCCATTCACCGGCGTGTCGCGCCAGCCCAGGACGTGCAGGCCCTCCTCTTGCGCAATGCGTTCCACCACGCCCTCGCACTGCAGCCGGGCGTGCTTGTCCACCGGCAGGAAGCACATGGCGACTCCGTAGTTGCCTGCCCCGCCAAGCTCCATCCCCAGCTTCGCGCACTCCACCGCGAAGAAGTCGTGCGGCACCTGGATCAGAATGCCCGCTCCGTCTCCCGTCTCCGGATCAGAACCCGCCGCCCCGCGATGCGTCAGGTTGATTAGAACCTCGAGACCCTTGCGGATGATCTCCTGGCTCTTCTCTCCCTTGATGCTGGCAACCAGGCCCATGCCACAGGCATCATGCTCATACTGTGGCCGGTACAAGCCTTGGGCTTTGGGAATGCGATGACGGGATTCGGATGAATTCATGGCTACCTTCCGTTGAAGGACTACTGTTTTCTGCGGAGACACTACCGCTGACTGCGATTCGAGCCGCCGGAGGCGACTCCGGGGATTTCATCGACACATCTGCCTGGGCAGAAGCTTTAGCGTCGGACAGAACTGATATTTCGGTACTTGCAATCAAGAAGAAAACGCCGGCTGCTCATCCTGGGGCGACCTTCCCCAGGACCTACCCGCAGAGCTTCCTCATCCATCATAATCCACGGTGGGTGCCGTTGTCTGTAGCGGAATTTGCGCGGTCGTAAGTTCTTCCCTCAGCGCGCCCGCGGGTGCGTTTCCTCATACACACGTTGCACTTGCGAAACAGTCAATTGCGTGTATCGCTGGGTGGTCGAAAGCCGCTCGTGTCCCAGCATCTCCTGGATCGCGCGCAGATCCGCCCCCTCCTCCAACATGTGGGTCCCAAAAGCGTGCCGGAGTGTGTGGGGATGGGTATCAGCAGGCAGCCCGCGGGAAGTCGCAATACTCTTTACGATCCGGCCCACGCTGCGGGTCGTCAGCCGGGCATTGCCCCGAGCGCGCAGATTCATTACAAGAGGCCCCTCGCGAAGGAGCAATTCCTTCCCTGCCAGGCGCAGCCGCTGCTCGCGCTGCGGAAGATACTCCCGGACGGCCGCCGCAGCCTCATCCCCCAGCGGCACAAACCTTTGCTTGCGCCCCTTGCCGCGCACCAGGATGGCGTCGTTCTTCCAGTGGATATCCTGCATGTCGATGCCAACCAGCTCCGAGTTGCGGATGCCGCAGCCGTACAGCAGCTCCAGAATCATGCGGTCGCGCTTCGGCCAAGCAGCCGCCTCATCTTTGCCCGGCTTGCCCGCCTCCATCGAATCCATCAGCAGGTTCACCTCTTCCATGCTGGGAACCCGCGGCAGGTGCTGTGGCAGTTTCGGCGTGCTCACCAGCGATGCCGGGTTCTGCTCCACACGGTGTTCCTTGGCCAGCCACTTGAACCACGAACGAATTGCCGCCAGAGAGCGGGCCACGCTCGCCTTGGTCAGGCCCCGCTGATAGAGAGCAGCCATATATCCGCGGATATGCAGGTGGTCGACCGCCCGCACCTGCGCGTCTGCCCCAAGCAGATCCTCCAGGTAGTCGGCAAACCCGCCCACTTCCCGCTTATAGGCTCGAATTGTGTGTGCCGATGCATTGCGCTCGTTTTCCAGCACCAGGAGGAACTGCTCGGCCAGCGCATGCAACTCCGACCCTTTATTCCTGTCTTCGGCCTTCATTGCGCGCTTCACGGCTGCACCACCGGCCCGTTCTTCGCGCCGGCCAGCTCACTACGTCTTTTTCCGCGCGGATGATGCTCGCGGTGCACGCGCTTCAGGTGCTCCATGGCAACGTGCGTGTACACCTGTGTCGTCGCGATATCCGCATGACCCAAGAGCCGCTGCACGGTTCTGAGGTCGGCGCCATGCTCCACCATGTGCGTCGCACAGCTGTGCCTCAACATATGGGGACCGGCCTTGCGGCCGCTTCCCGCCGTGCGCCGCACAATATCCCAGACCCACTGCCGGGTCAGCGCCTTGCCCCGCGCGCTCAGAAACAACACCGGCTGCATCCGCCCGGCGAGCAGCGACGGTCTTCCCCGCTGCAGGTACTCGGCAACTGCCACGGTGGCGCTACGTCCCAACGGGACGATCCGCTCCTTGTCTCCCTTGCCCCGAACCAGCGCCCGCGCCTCATCCAGATGCAGGTCCTCCACGCGGAGGCTGACTACTTCACTGACGCGCAGCCCACCGGCATACAGAAGCTCCAGAATGGCGTGATCGCGCAGCGCGATCGCCGAAATCTGCGCCGGACCCAATACGGTATCCGGAGTGCGCGCCGCGGCTGCCGCGCGCTCGAGCATCTCCACCATCTCGCTTTCCGCCAGAGATTTCGGCAACACCTTCCAGCTTGCCGGAGTCTCCACCGTCACCGTGGGGTCGTGTTCGATCTTCCTGTCGAGAAGCAGCCAACGATAAAAGCCGCGCAAACAGCTCAGCTTGCGCGCAATCGAACGCGAGTCCACGTGATTCGCTTTCAGGTGCGCCATGAACCCGCGCACATCGCCCTCCGCCGCGTTCAGCAGCAGGGCCGATCGCTTCTCCAGATGCTCGGCAAACTGTTCCACGTCGCGGGCATAGGCCTCGCAGGTCGCGGGTTGCAGCCCCTTCTCCACCCGCAAATAGCCGGTGTACTGCTGCACCGTTCTGGCATTTCCCGCAGGTTGAGACCGCGTCTCGCCTGCGGGGTCGGCTGAGGCCCGCATGCAGTGATTATGCGCGTCCGCCGCGCCGGCTGGAATTTGGTGCGGGAGTCCGGCATCTAGCTTGCAAGCACCTCGTTTGTTATCGTCACGGCAGAGCTTTTCGGCTAAGCCGCCGCATGTCACTCCTGAGGAGCGCCCATTGCGAGTCTGCGAACATCTTGCCCACAGCCATTACGTCGCGCCCAAAGCGCACCTCTGCGCAGAGTGTGTCGCCATGGGAGATACGTGGGTGCACCTCCGCACCTGCCTCGCCTGCGGACACGTCGGCTGCTGCGACTCCTCCAAGAATAAGCACGCCACGAAGCACTTCCACTCCAGCGGCCACCCGGTAATCGCGTCCGCCGAGTCCGGCGAGCGCTGGCTCTGGTGTTACGTCGACGAGCAGTTCGTCGAGTAACGGGTGCCGGCGGTGGGGTGCGGGGAGTGAGGCATTACTCCACCGGCAGCTTGGCGTTATATCCATCGCGCGAGATGACTGAGTACTTCAGAGGCTTGCCCTTCTCATCCTGCATTTGCAGCGGATGGCCCTCGTTGTCCACCAGCAGCACCTTCACCTTGCGATAGCTACCATCGTTCTTGGTATTCGTCGGTCGATAGGTGATCACGTATTGGTTGCGGATCGAGTTATTGATCTGTGCAAAATCCTCGGGTAGCTCGCCCTGAAACACAGGTGAGAAGCTCAGACCGCCCGTCATCGCGGCAAACGTCTTCAGCTGGTTCTGTGACTGCAGGTAATCGAGCTCGCGCATTCCGCCGTTGTCAAACTGGTGCAGCAGCGCGCCGGTTCCGATGGTGAAGATCGTGACATTCGGCGTGGCCTTGATCTTCGCCAGCATCTTGTCCAGCGTTAGCTTGGAGAAAGTGTCGCGTCCCGTACCGATCAGGATGATGTACTTGCGTCCCGGAATGCGGGTCGAGCGGTCCAGCGTCTCGTACAGCGCATCGAACATGTCTGTATCCGAGAAGGTCGGGATCGTGAGCGACATCAGGCTCTGCGCTATGACCGATTGATCATTGGTGAAATCGCACAGAATATGCGTGTGCAGGTCATACGTCATCACCGCGATGTAGTCCTGCGGGCGCAGCGTATGGAAAAAGCTGGCGGCGGCGTTCTGCATATCGTTGATCACGTACCAGGAGTTTGCAGCGAATTCCAGCAGCATGACAGCAGTGATTGGCGTCTGCGCAACTCGAACGGTGTCGACCTTCTGCTCGACTCCGTCCTCCAGCACCAGAAAATTCTGCGTCTTCAGCCCGGGAACGAACTGGTGGTTCTTGTCCAGAATCACGTTTACGTCGAGCGTCACCACCGGCACATCCACGCGCAATGAATAAATTTCGCCGTTGGGATTCTTCACCTTGGGCTCGGCGGGCGCGGGTGGTGGAGTGTTCTCCGCCGGTTCCTTCCTCTTAGGAATGACGATCGGGCCGTTGTCGACCGCTGGTCCTCCCTGATCCTGAGTTTGATCAGGCGGCGCAGGCGTAGAACTCTGCTGCGCAGGCGAGAACCGCGCAGTCCCCACCAGCATCAGCACCAGCACTGCCACAGCATTGCGTAATACGTTATATGGAAGCCGTGTCATAGATATCCGCTGAGCAGTTGGACGACGAATGGACTCAGTCGTTTATACAGGGCGCCGGCCGGGTCACGCTAAACGCAGTCCTGGCCCTTGGGCGGCTGATAGCTCAAAAGTCTCCGCTGCAGTTGATTTCACATTGCCAAAGCATCGATTGACCACATCGAGCAGGGCGCATTCCCAGGTCTCTGCGCCCCGTAAAATTAATCGAATCGGTGGCCTTTCCGCTCGTTGCACAACTATACATCTCGTTGTGATGGAAGAGCATGGATGCGTCCAATCTAATCCTGCCTCAGAGGTGCAGCTTTAGATGCATAAAACTGTGCTTGCGTTGTTGGCGAGACGGTTTAGATTGGTTGCATGAATCAAGGGACGGTGCGGGCCTTTTTGGCCGGCTGGGCGCTTGGCACAAGCGCTCTTTTTGCTTCTCCTTTCTGCCTGGGGCAAGTACAAGAGGTTGCGGCCGCTTCGGTGAGCCGCTTCCCTGCTGCGGCCCCGCTACGGACAAAATTCTTTACGCTCGCCGAGGTTCACCGAGGCCTGCACGCCGTTGCTTACACGGTATTCGAGGGTGTCACACCCGAACCAATGGACGTGGAGATTCTGGGCGTGCTGAAAGACGCCATCGGCCCTGGGCAGGACATGATCCTGGCGCGCCTCAAGGGTCCGAAGGCCGAGTACACCGGCGTGGTCGCGGGTATGAGCGGCAGCCCGGTTTACGTCGATGGCCGCTTGGTGGGCGCGCTCAGCTACCGGATCGGCCAGTTCTCTAAGGAGCCCATCGCCGGAATCACTCCGATCCAGCAGATGCTGGAGGTCAGGGATGGCCAGCCGGGCCCTGCAATGCGTGTGGCCGATCGGTCCGAGCCCGAGGCTGGCGCGGCGGACAAGCCGGTCTCCACTTCAGGTGATATCCAGCCGATCGAAACCGCCTTGGTATTCGGCGGATTCTCACGCGATACTGTCGATCGCTTCGCGGATAGCTTTCGCTCTCTCGGAATGACGCCAGTCGCGGGTCTTGGCGGAGCCGCAGCAGCCGGAACCCGGCAACCTGAGCCTCTGGTCCCGGGGTCCGCTGTCAGTGCCATTCTCGTACGCGGCGACCTGTCGATGGCGGGCACCTGTACCGTGACATACGTAGACCCAACCCAGCTTCTGGCCTGCGGGCATCCGATAACCCAATACGGGTCGGTCTCAATGCCGATGACGAAGGCCGAGGTAGTCACCACTCTGGCCTCTCCGTTGAACTCCTTCAAAATCGTCAACACCACTGAAACCGTCGGCGCCTTTACCGAAGACCGAGCCTCAGCGATCCTTGGCCGCTTCGGCGACTCTGCCGCAATGATTCCGGTCTCGGTCGAAGTGGTCCCAGAAGGCACGGCCGAGCGGCGGCCTGCCGCCTTGAAGCAGGTGGCGGCACAGATCGAGGAGATCCCCATACCAGGGACTGGCTCTGCCGTGCTTCAGCACAAGACGGGGATGCAGTTTGAGGTGCTCAATAACCGGCAGCTGACGCCCGCGGCGATGCTGGCTTCTGTGTACCAGAGCCTCTCCGGCACCAATCAGTCGGGCAATGACCTCAGCTATCGCATGCATGGCGAATTGAAACTCAAGGGCCTGCCACCCATCGAGTTGCACGGCATCATGTCGTCCAATGACTCCAACAGCGGCGCGACCAATGCGGCACTTTACGTCAATGATCGGTTCACGAAACTGTATGCCAACTCACTGGAACAGCCGGATATCGTCAGTCTCAAGCTGCGTCTCGAAAGCATGCCCGAGCGGCGGACTGCCCTCCTTGAGGGCGCTCGCCTCAGCCGCCTGCAGGCAAGTCCGGGCGACACCATCGAGGTAGAGGCTACCGTTCATCCGTATGCGGCTCCTTCGAAGGTGATGCGCATCGAGATCAAGCTCCCCGCTAGTCTCACTCCCGGCCCGTTGCGAGTTGTGGTCAGCGACGGCGCTACAGCCGACCGGCTCACCACGGCAAGCGGCCTGGGCGGTCAGCGCGCTATCTCGCTCGCCGACACAGTAGCCGAGTTGAACCGGCAGCATGAAAACGACCGCGTGTACGTCACGCTGCTCGACCACTCGGCCCAGGCGGCGCTGGACACGCAATCTCTTCCGGGTGTTCCGCTCTCAATGGCCAATGTGCTGGAGCCGCTGAAGGCAGCGCAGAAACTACAGCTCACCGGCGAGAGTGCGGTTGAGGCGGGCTCCGCGCCGTCCGACTACGCAATCTCTGGCGTGCAGGTCCTTACCCTTGACGTCCAGTAGCGCAACACTGATGTAGCATCAAGTTACGGTGCAGCCGGCCCGCAGCCGGATTCCATCCTACGGCATTCAATGACGACAAAGGGTTCAGCGCGGGAGTTCCATGGGCTGGCGGTCCACGCTGCTGGCGCACAACTAGTCGCCTACAAGTACGATCCCGGCGAACTGAAACCCAATGAGGTCGAAGTCAGCATCACTCATTGCGGAGTGTGTCGCTCTGACGTGCACCTGATCGACAATGACTGGGGCGTCAGCCACTATCCTTTCATTCCCGGCCATGAGGTTGTAGGCACTGTGTCCGCTATCGGCTCTGATGTGCGGCAGCACCGGCCGGGCGATCGCGTAGGCATCGGATGGCAGGCTGATAGCTGCGGCATCTGCGAGTGGTGCCGCCAGGGGGACGAGCATCTCTGCGCCTACGCACAGCCGACCTGCGTCGGCCGCAACGGCGGCTATGCCGATACGATCCGCGTGAACGCGAAGTTTGCCATTGCAGTTCCGGATGCGCTGGAGAGCGAGAACACCGCACCGCTGCTCTGCGGCGGCATTACCGTCTATTCCCCATTGCGCAACCACGGCGTTCGGCCCTCCTCCCGCGTAGCGGTGATCGGTATCGGCGGCCTGGGCCACCTTGGCCTGCAGTTCGCGCGCGCCTTTGGCGCTGAGGTGACCGCGCTCTCCACGTCACTCGATAAAGAGGCCGAGGCGCTGAAGATGGGTGCGCATCACTTCGTCAACAGCCGGGACACAGCGGAGATGAAGAAGCTAGCAGGGTCCTTTGATCTGGTGCTGTCCACGGTGAGCGCAGACCAGGACTGGCAGGCGCTTGTAGCCAGCCTGCGTCCGAAGGGCACGCTCTGTGTGGTGGGAGTTCCTCCCTCTCCAATGGCCTTGCAAGCCTTTCCTTTAATCGGCAGTCAGAAGTCAGTCTCAGGCAGTCCGACCGGAAGCCCGCGCGACCTGCACGAGATGCTCGATGTGGCGGCACGTCATAACGTGAAGGCGTTGACGGAACGATTCCACATGGCGGATGCAAACGAAGCGATTGCACGAGTCAAGAAGAGTAAAGTGCGGTACCGCGCCGTGCTCGCCAATTAGATCGTCGTGCTCTCCCGACCCAAGGAAGTAGACTTCAGATCATGAGGATGCGCAATACGCTAGCCTGGGCCGCAGCAGTAGCTGCCTGCCTGGTAAATTCCTGCCCGGCGCAGAATACCAAACTCTGGACGGTCAATCGGTACGACGAGTTGGAGCGGGGCACGGCCAGTGGCGTTGCAATCCGAAGCGATGGCGCGCTGGAGCCCGGCCCAAGCGTGAGCGCCATCTATCAGACCGGAGGCAATCTGGTCTGGTCGGTCGCTCCCGCCCCCGGCGGCGGAGCGTTTCTTGGCCTTGGCGGCACCGCCCAGGGCAGCGCGATCGTGATGCGGGTAGGCGCGGACGGCAAGGCGGCCAAGGTGCTCGAGGCGCGCGAGCTTGGCGTCCAGGCGATGCGCGTGGGCGCGAATGGCGCGGTGTACGCCGCGACTGCTCCGGATGGCAAAGTGTACCGGTTGGGTGCGACGCCTGCCGAGGCGGCCGTCGTGTTCGATTCTGCCCAAACCGCGGAAAAGCCCAGATACATCTGGGATGTCATTCAGTCAGGGGGCGACTTATACGTTGCGACCGGCGCGCCCGCGATCGTCTATCGGGTGCCGCTGGCAGGCGGAGCGCCGCAGGTTGCGTTTCGCACGGCCGATCAGCACATTCGATGCCTGCTGCTCGCGCCGGACGGGGCGTTATGGGCAGGCAGCGATGGCGCGGGCGTCATTTACCGGTTCGACACAAAAACCGCAGGTGCGAAGCCATTTGCGGTGTACGCCGCCACCCGGCGCGAGATCACCTCCCTGGCTATCGATGCGAAAGGCAACGTCTACGCCGCGGGCGTGGGACAGCGGAACGGACCGTCGCTGCCACCGCTTCCGATCAGCGGAAACGGATCGGTCAACGTAACCGTTTCGCAGCCGGGGTCAGCGAGCGCCGCCAACAGTAACACGCTGATCCCGGAGGGCTCGGAGATCTACCGCATTGCGGCGGACGGCACGCCTTCAAAGCTGGTGACTTTGAAAGATGACGTGGTTTACGCGCTCGCGATGCACGGCGGCAGCCTGCTGGCGGCGACCGGTAACCGTGGCCGCATTTACCGCGTGGACACGGCTGCGGCAGGACGCATCACCGACGTCGCGCACCTCGAATCGGCGCAGGGAATGGCACTCGCCGAGTCCGGCGCGGGCGTGCTGGTTGCGACGAGCAACAGCGGCCGTCTTTACCGGCTGGACGACAGGCCCGCAGCAGATGCGACATATACGAGTGAAGTGTTCGACGCGCATGTGTTCTCAAAGTGGGGCCGCGTCGAGGTGCTGCCGGAGAACACCTCCGGAGCGGATCTCTATCTGCGCACCGGCAATGTAGAGAACCCGTTGATGGGCTGGAGCGATTGGGTTCCCGTGCGCGGCGCGGGGTCGGTTCCGTCTGGCAGATACGCGCAGTGGAAAGCAGTGCTTCACTCCGGCGCGATGGTGGATTCGGTTGGCGTGAATTACCTGGAGAAGAACCTCGCGCCGGTCGTCGATCAGGTCGTGGTCCAGACCGGCGCACGCATCGATCCGTCTAGTCCTTTGGTCAATAGCACCGTACAGGTCAGTTTCCCCACGCCGGCGAGCACCCGAGTCACAACGAACTCCGGTGAGATTCCCCCGCCGCTGAATGCGCAGAAGGACAGGTCCGCTGTTACTGTCCGCTGGAACGCCCATGATGAGAATGGAGACGAGTTGACCTTCGCGGTCTGGTATCGCGGCCTCGGCGAAAAGAACTGGCGGCTGCTGAAGGACATGATCCATGACCGGTATATGAGCTTCGACGCCTCTCAGCTTGCGGACGGCAGGTATGAGGTGCGAGTGGTGGCGAGCGACGCCCCGGAGCACACAGATGCGGACGCGTTGACCGGTGATGCTACGAGCACTGCTTTCCTGCTGGACACGACTCCGCCGGTACCCGGGCCGCTTTCGGCAACCATTGTCGCCGGATCGCCGGGGAAGCTTCATGTAACCTTCAGTGCGAAGGATGCGACCTCAGCAATTGCCCGCGCCGAGTACTCGGTGGATGCAGGTCCGTGGCAATATCTGGAGCCTGTCGGCAAGCTCTCCGACTCCCTTGAGGAGCGATATGACTTTGTCGCCGAGGTTCCGGCTGCCAGTTCTCCCACCGCCGATCCGAGTGAGCATGTAGTCGCCGTCCGCGTATTCGACCGGGCGGAGAATGCAGTTTCGGCGAAGGCTGTGGTTCACTAGCACGATGCGGTTCGAACTCTTTGTTGCGGCGCGTTACCTGCGGGCGAAGCGGCGGCAGGCCGTGGTCGGCGTAATTACCGCGATCTCGGTTATCGGAGTTGCCGCCGGAGTTGCGTCGCTGATCATCGCTATGGCGATCACGAATGGCATGCAGCGCGATATGCAGGAGAAGCTGGTCGGTTCGACTTCTCACGTCATGTTGATGCGGGAAGCAAATGACGGCATCCGGAACTGGCGTCCTCTGCTGGATCGGCTGCGGGGCCTGCCGCACGTGACCGCCGCGGCGCCCGGGTTGTACGGCCAGGTGCTGATCTCGCGGGGTGCGCGGAGCGGCGGGGCGTTGGTCGAGGGGATCGTCCCGGCAGACCAGCGGACCGTATCGGACATACTGGATACGCTTACCAGCGGAACGGCTGAGACGCTGGAGCCGACTTCTCCCGCTGGGAGTGCGACCGGCGGGGTAGCGGAAACTGCGGGTGGAGCGCTTCCGCCGATCGTGATCGGCAACGACCTGGCGGAGTCCATCGGGGCGCAGGTGGGCGACCGAGTGCTGGTGACGAGTCCTCAGGGCGATCTGACACCGTTTGGCGTGCAGCCGAAGTATCAGGGTTTCCGGGTGACCGGAATCTTCAAGTCAGGCTTTTATCAATATGATTCAAGCTATGCCTTCGTCAGGCTTTCGGATGCTCAGCGGCTGTTCTCCGAGCCGGATCTGATTTCGGCCATCAGCTTCAAAGTGGACGACATGTACCGTGCTCCCGAGGTCGGCCACGAGATCGAACAGGCTGCCGGGAAAGGTTTCCAGGCGACCAACTGGATGGAGGAGAACCGGCAGGTGTTCCGGGCGCTGAAGCTGGAGCAGGTGGTGACCTTCATCATCCTGGCGCTGATCGTGTGCGTAGCGGCGCTGAACATCCTGATCGCGTTGACCATGATGGTGATGGAGAAGACCAAGGACATCGCGGTGCTGATGAGCTTCGGGGTGCGGGTGGATCAGGTGCGGCGAATCTTCCTGATGCAGGGGTTGCTGATCTCGGTGATCGGTACCGCGATCGGGCTGGTGGCCGGGTTTGGGCTGAGCTGGCTGGGAGGCCACTACCGCTTTATCCCGCTGAATGCCGAGGTTTATTCCATCGACTACCTGCCTTTTGCTCCACGGCTGGTGGACGCTCTGATTGTGAGTGCTGTGTCTCTGGGTGTGAGCCTGCTGGCGACGTTGTATCCGAGTTCGAGCGCGGCGAAGGTGCTGCCGGCCGAGGCGCTGCGCTACGAGTAGCGCTGCCGCCCCCCTCCTCTAGTCCCCCCCGGATTCGTTGATGACACTGAGTTTAGGATGGAGGAGTCACCTTATGGTTAATAGATTTGGCTGTCACGTCGCGGATTAAATGCAGAACCCGGCGCTAGCGCCGGGTTCTTTCTTCCTCTATTTCTATTATATCGAATTGCACGAAACTCGGTAACATCTTAATTGTGAGTGCAGGAGATATTTGAGAGTAACGGGAAATGGGGGGAAACGGCGGGATTTGGCGGAATGGCGCGCGTTTTTCGACCGTTTTGCCGCGAATGCGAAGGTATGACATTTGCGGACGGTAAGTGCGAGTAACGCGAAATGTCACCCCTTAGCGTTCCGCCAAGTTGCTGATTTTCCGTTCCGCTTAGGGGTGACAAGGGGTGACATCCGGCGGAAGGGGTGACATGGCCTACTTTATTTAGATGCGCGGCGGGTGGTTTTGGGCGCGGCGTAAGCTCCTTTCTTTAGCTCATCATGCCGAAGTTTTGAGCGCCGCC
>Ga0068855_100002030_pt1 | contig 25111 bp, 19 predicted proteins | sample KBSCornC52_FD_66592 | JGI IMG/M metagenome (GOLD analysis project Ga0068855, IMG submission 66592) | Corn rhizosphere microbial communities from Kellogg Biological Station, Michigan, USA - KBS Corn C5-2 | ecosystem: Host-associated > Plants > Roots > Rhizosphere > Soil ... | reverse complement strand
GAGGCGGGGAACCCCATCTTACTCGTCCCGAGGGGGCTCGCATAAGACTAGGCGCTTGCGGGCCCCCCACCTATGATCGGTCCCATGTCTGCCGTCCTCGAACGCCCGCAATCCCTGCTGCCGAGCCGCTTTTCGTGGCTCATGGGACTCTATTCGGAGAACTATCACCGCCTCGCGCGCCTGTTCGCGCCGCAGGACCTCGTGATCGGCAGCTACCTGTCCTCGCTCGACGACGGTCTCGACGTGCGCCTCGATGTGCTCGAGCGGCATCGCTATACCCTCGACCTGCACCTGACTTACAACTTCGTCGACGGCGCGACCGGCGAACCATCGCCTTCGGCGCAACTGCGCATGTACCACGATGCGCACATGGCCGAAGTGCTCGATTGCTGCGCCGACCGCCGCCTCATGCGCGCGATCGGTCCGCTGCATCCCGCGCGCAGCATTTTCCAGCGCCGCGTGCGCATGAGTTCGTTCCTCAACCGCTGGCTCGAATATCTCGCCGAGCAGGGCCATTCGATCGGAACGCTGGAACCCGCACGGCCGGTCGAGGCGACCTGACCGCCCGCTGGCGGGAGCTCTGGAATATGGTCCGCGACGCCGCTGCGTCCCCGGCGCGCTCTCACAGCGGGCCCGCGCGCGGCCGCCACGGGAGAGTGACGATACTGCAGCGCGGCTTCGGATTCGGTTAAGGGATGCAAAGCTCGCCGCAGGAAAACAAAAACCCCGCTCGATGGCGGGGTTTTCCGTTGCTGCAATGGCGGTGACGGCGGGCCTGAGCTAGATATCGCTGATCCGAAGTCGAACCGGTCACGTATCGAGGCTCTTGCGTCCTTGCTTCCGAAGCCAGATCAGCTGAGCTGTGACGCCTACGATGAGAAGGCCGAAGAGCGCGGCTTGAGCGCCCAGGAGAAGGGGAGACTTGAGGTCGGTCACGATGGGATGACCGTCTGGAACCCGTCGCAGCGTCTCGCTGACCGCGGGGACGAGCAGCAAAAATACCGTGAGGCTTAGGAGAATTGTCTCAATATATCGACTCGCTCGCCCGAGCCGTGTGGCGTAACCGACCCCGTATCCCGCAGCGAGAAGGACGAGCGTCGCCGCGCCAATCACGACGCTCGCAGGCTGTTTTGCGATCAGGAACACGGTGACCGCGCCGACAAGCATCGCAGCGAAATAGATCACGCCGATTCTGGAGCGGGGAACGATGCGTCCATGGCGGCCGAGCATGTAGAGCGCAGCCGGAATTGCGGGAAGGCTGCCCAGCGTGTGGATCCAGCCCAAGGGGGAAATGCCGAACAACATGGTGAGTCTCCTGTTAGGGGATGGCCGCGATGCGATCAACCGCCCGCGGCGCTAACGGCGGCAAGTCGGTCGTCAGGACGACCGACTGCGCAATCTCTCTCTCGTGCGACGTCAAACGATCGTGAGCCGGACGTCAACGTTGTTTCGTGTCGCATTGGAGTACGGACAGATCTGATGCGCCGTATCGACAAGCGTTTTCGCGTCGCCGGCCTCTAGTCCCGGAAGTGAAATCGAGAGTTCCGCGGTAATGCCGAACCCACCCTCGGAGCGCGGGCCAATTCCCACGCTCGCTTCGATGGCTGTATCCGCAGGGACGGCGATCCGCGTTTGCTGTCCGGCAACTTTCAGCGCGCCGATAAAGCACGCGGCATACCCCGCCGCGAACAGCTGCTCGGGATTGGTGCCTGGACCTCCCGGGCCTCCGAGTTCCTTCGGGGTGGACAACTCGAGGCTGATGCGCCCGTCGTCGGATCTCGCCGAGCCGGTACGGCCACCGGTGGCTTTCACATGGGTTCGATAGAGCACTTGCACGGTCATCGGTCACTCCTGTTAGCGACAATATTTATCGCGAAAGTTATTCTCCTCGACTCGCCGGGTAGTTGTCAAGGTATTTTTTATCGCGATAACTATTTTTGTGTTAGTATCAACCCATGGACTACGAACCTTCGCTCGACAATTTGTTGTGCTTTGCCCTGTACTCGGCTTCGATGGCGATCAACCGGACTTACAAGCCGCTACTCGATTCGCTCGGCATTACCTACCCGCAATACCTGGTTCTGAATGCTCTTTGGGAGCAGGACGAGCGTTCCATCGGAGCGATCGCCGATCGGTTGGGACTCGACCCCAGCACGGTTACGCCGTTGGTGAAGCGGCTCGAGGCGGGGGGGTTCGTGGCGCGTACGCGGCACAAGAGCGACGAGCGAAGGGTTCTGGTCACGCTCACCGCGCAGGGGAAGGACCTCGAAACGTCCAGCCGCTGTCTTGGTGTCGCGCTGCTCGAGAAATCTGGGATGGAGCCGATGGAACTCGTCAACCTTGATCGCGACGTGCGCCGATTGCGCGATGCCTTGGTCGCGGGCGACGAAGCGCCTTCGAAGCAGGGCACTTAGCTGTGTTTTGCAGATATTTGCGTCACGTGCGCGGAGGAAGCCGCGGTCGCGGCGCGCGGGTGCTGCAACCAGACGTCACGAATCGAGTAACGATCTGGTGCTCTCACGTTTTCGGGCCTTAACCATTGTTCCGTCCATCGCTCGCAACTAGCGAGAGTTCCGTCTCTGTCGTTCGGATGCGCGCGCAGTTCGAACAGCGACGCATGAGGTTAGCGTCCTCGATCGGGGTTTCGCGTATCGCGGAGATCACTACCGCAGCTTGACCGAGATCGCCACGGTGATCACGGGGCCGCGGTGGTCGCAGTTCGGCATGCCTCTCTAAAGCGGTCGTGGGCACTCGTCCGACGCGCCGAATCCAATCTCTCGTTTTTGGTGAGCTCGCAGCGTCGTCGTGTTCGCGTGCCGCGAACTATGTCTGCGCGCTGGGCATACAGTCGCGATGAAAGCGCTGATGTCGCCGCACGATTCGAGCGTGAGCAACCGCACCTACGCTCGCGCACGATGAGAGACGCCGCGGCAAAAAAGCGGCGCAGAAAACATGAGGAGCCAGTGGGAACTGCGGACGCCCGAGCGGCTGGTGGAGGGGCGGGAAGGGGACCGGACTCGCGAATCGCGCCGGGAGAGACGATGTCCCGATTCCGCGGAATGCCGCAGGGACGGGCGTAAATAGTCCTGTCGCGATCGCGGAGATCGCCGAACGGCGGGCATAAAAAACCGGGTTGGAGATGATGTCTCCAACCCGGTGGGTGTGTGGCGGAGCGGACGGGACTCGAACCCGCGACCTCCGGCGTGACAGGCCAGCATTCTAACCAGCTGAACTACCGCTCCGCGTTGTATTGCAACTGCGCACGTCCTGTGCGTTTTCGCCCTTCACCTAATGGCGTCCCCAAGGGGATTCGAACCCCTGTTACTGCCGTGAAAGGGCGGTGTCCTAGGCCTCTAGACGATGGGGACGCTTAGGAAAACCGAAACCTTGGTGGAGCCAGCCGGGATCGAACCGGCGACCTCTTGCATGCCATGCAAGCGCTCTCCCAGCTGAGCTATGGCCCCGTCAGGGAGCGCGAGAGAATAGTGGGCGATGGGCCGTTCGTCAACTCGCCGTCGTCGTTTTTTTCGCCCGGCCGAACAGGCCGCCGCCGCGCGAATCGCCCGGAGCTGACGCATGGTCTTCGCGATCGATGTAGCCGAGCGCGTTGTAGGCGTTGATGAAGTTCGCGACGTCGGCGGTGCTGGCACCGCCCTGGGTGGCGATTTCGTCGAGCGTGCACGCCTGCTTGAGCATGACGGTCGCGATGCGGAAGTGTTTCGGGAACTCGCGTTCGCTCTGCGGCCAGCGCGAGAGCTTGTAGCGTCCCTTCGCATCGAGTCCGGCTTCGAGTTCGCCGTCGCTGCGCACGAGGTGGGCCAGCCATTTGAGGCGCGCGAGCGGTTGCGATGCCAGCGTGGCGGTCTGGCGCGTGTAGTCGGCTTCGCCGATCACCTTCACCTCGCCATGCCCGAACGCGCGCGTGCACCACGGCGTGAGGCCCTTGAGGCTCGCGGCGGAGTGCCAGGTCTGGTCGTGCGTGTCGATGTACAGCTCGGGCAGGCCGGCGGCCTGCAGGTGCAGGCGGCCATAGATCGGCGTCTTGCCATTGATCAGGTCGAGCAGGGTCGCGCCGCTCGTGGTGTCGGGCGCATGCGTCTGGGCGTGTGCCGCAGCGGGCGTCGACGCAGGAGGCGCAACCGCCGTGGGCACCCTCGTCGATGGCGCCTCGGGCCGGTGGGGAGCGGCAGCTGCCGGTGCCGGTGTCGCCGGCACATCGGTCGTTCGCGCGGCCGGGGCCTTGGCCGGCAGCGGTTCGCCGGCGAGATGGGCGCCGACGCGATTGAGCATCGCGATCAGGTCGTCCGGGACGACCGGTGCCGACACCGCGAACGTGTACGCATCGGGTGTCGAAGTCAGTGCAGCCACGAGGCGGCCGCTGCCTTCGGCCCGCAGCCAGTCCATATGGCCGTAGACGGAATCGGTATGGACCAGCAGCAGTTCCGCGCTGGCGTAGTCGGCGATGCGCCAGCGCGCATCGAAGCGCGTGCGCAATTCGTCGAGCTGCGCAGCGATGCGTGCCGTGACATCGGCGGCTGCGCCGACAATGTGGATCGTATGGGTGTTCGGGGCGTTCAAGGGGGTTATTCCGGGGAATGCGAGCACTGCGTTTGTAGCAAGGAGCATGCCGGCGCCGGCGAGGTGGCGACGGAAACACCGATTGTGCACCAGTTCTCGTTTCGCAGCGTGAATGTGACCCTGAGTGTCAGGCTTGGACGGGCACCGCGGTTTCCGCGCTCACGCGTTCACGCTGCTGCATCGTCCACAGTTGCGCGTAGCGGCCACCTTCGGCCAACAGCTCCTGGTGGGTACCGCGTTCGACAACGCGCCCATGCTCGAGCACGAGGATCTGGTCCGCGTCGACGATCGTCGACAACCGATGGGCGATGACGAGGGTGGTGCGTCCGCGGGCGATGCCCGCGAGTTCGCCCTGGATGATCTTCTCGGTGCGCGTGTCGAGCGCACTCGTCGCTTCGTCGAACACGAGGATCGCCGGCTGCTTGAGCAGCGTACGCGCGATTGCGACGCGCTGCTTCTCGCCGCCGGAGAGCTTGAGTCCGCGCTCGCCGACGCCGGTCTCGTAGCCCTGCGGTAGCGATTCGATGAACGCATGGATATGCGCCGCCTTCGCTGCCGCGACGACCTCCTCGCGCGTCGCATCCGGTCGGCCATAAGCGATGTTGTAGTAGATCGTGTCGTTGAACAGCACGGTGTCCTGCGGAACGATGCCGATCGCCGCGCGCAACGACTGCTGGGTGACCGCGCGGATGTCCTGGCCGTCGATCGTGATGCGCCCGCCGCTGACGTCGTAGAAGCGGAACAGCAGGCGCGCGAGCGTCGACTTGCCGGCGCCGGTCGTGCCTACCACCGCGAGCGTCTGGCCCGCCGGGATGCGGAAGTCGATGCCGGCGAGGATGGGTCGTTCCGGCTGGTAGTGGAAGTCCACGCCCTCGAAGCGCACTTCTCCGCCGTTCACCGCGAGGTCGGGAGCGCCGGGTGGATCCTGCACTTCGCGCGCCTCGCCGAGCAGGACGAACATGCGTTCGATGTTGGTCAGCGCCTGCTTGACCTCGCGGTAGACCATGCCGAGGTAGTTCAGCGGAATCGACAGCTGGATCAGGAACGCATTGACCAGCACGAAATCGCCGAGCGTCATGGTGCCTGCGATGACGCCGCTGGACGCGCGCCAGAGCAGCAGGGTCAGGCCGACTGCGACGATGCCGGCCTGGCCGATGTTCAGCACGGCGAGCGTCTTCATGCTCTTGACCGTCGCTTCCTCGAGCTTGACCAGGCTGCCGTCGTAGCGGCCCTGTTCGTGGCGCTCGTTGCCGAAATACTTGACCGTCTCGTAGTTCAGCAGCGAGTCGACCGCGCGCTCGTTCGCCTCGGTGTCGGCCGCGTTCGCCGCGCGGTAGTAGCGCATGCGCCATTCGGTGATCGAGAACGTGAATGCAATGTAGGCGACGAGGGTCGCCAGCGTGATCGCCGCGAAGGTCCAGTCGAAGCGCGCGATCAGGATGCCGCAGACGAGCAACACCTCGAGCAGGGTCGGCAGAATCGTGTAGATGGTCCAGTCGAGCAGGTCCGAGGTCGCGCTCATGCCGCGCTCGACGTCGCGCGCGACGCCGCCGGTGCGGCGGTCGAGGTGGAAGCGCAGGGACAGTGCGTGCAGGTGTTCGAACACGCGCAGGGTGATGTTGCGCGAAGTGCGCGCGAGCACGCGCGCGAACACGATCTGGCGCAGTTCCTGGAACAGCGACGTCGACAGGCGCAGCGCACCGTACGCGACCAGCAGGAACAGCGGGATCAGCAGCGGTCGCGGCGTCAGGTCGAGTGAATCGATCATGCGCTTCATGACCAGCGGCACGCCGACGTTGGCGAGCTTGGCCGCGATCAGCATGACCAGCGCGATGCCGACGCGACCGCGATAGCGCCAGACATCCGGCCACAGACGACGGATGATCGAGTAGGTGCTGGCGGAACGCGATTCGCTCATCGGCGCAGGTGCCTTCGGCGGGACTGAACGGGAGTCGACTGCAGGTGGGGCCGACTAGCGCGTTTTACCAGTGTTCGTCCCCCGCGGCGCTATCATTCCGATCCCGTCCAAGCGAGGAAGTCGCCATGCGCATTCCATCGATCGCGATCGTGCTGCTGCTGGCCGGCGGTTACGCCGGTGCCCAGGATGCCGCCCCCGCGGCCGCTGCGGTCGCGCGCGAAAAGGCGCCGCATCACGCCAAGGTGTTCTTCGTTGCGCCGAGGAACGGCGCGACCGTCGGCCAGGATGTCGTCGTCAAGTTCGGCGTGAAGGGTATCGCGCTCGCCCCGGCTGCCGAGGCCAAGCCCGGCACTGGGCATCATCATCTGCTGATCGACGCGACGGAGCTGCCTGCACTCGACGCGCCGATACCGAACGACGCGACGCACAAGCACTACGGCAAGGGGCAGACCGAGGACACGATCCATCTCGAGCCCGGAACGCACACGTTGCAGCTCGACTTCGCCGATGCGAAGCACCTGCAGTTCGACCCGCCGCTCGTGTCGCCGAAGATCACGATCCACGTGAAGTGAGCCGCTTCTCGCAGGCGGAACGACCGAAAGTCGGCCGGCACGGGCGCTCGCCGCGATTCGCTTGCCGGCCGCGCTGAGCGTCCGGCCTGCGTTGGAGGCGGCGAGCGCGACAGGTCTCAGTCGATCGGCAGGTCGAGCATGAGCTCGCGTGCGTAACGCACCGGCGGCGAGCCATACGACAGCAGCTTGTCGTGGTACGCGTGCAGGTCGAATGCGCCGCCGGCGCGCTGCTCGGCTTCGCGGCGCAGGTCGAGATGTTCCTGCCACCCGACGAAATAGGTCGGCAATTGCGCCGACGTCAGCTGCGCGCGCGTCCACTTGCCGGCGGCCTCACGCTCCTCCTGGAACGTGCCGACGGTCATCAGCTTCATCGCGTCCTCGCGGCTCATGCCGTCGACGTGGATCGCCTGGTCGAGGATCGCGTTCGATATCGCGCGCAGGTCCCATTTGAGGTGCACGAGGCGGTACAGCGGGTCGTTGTCGAGATAGCCCTCGTCGGCCATGACCTTCTCCGCGTACACGGCCCAGCCTTCGACGAACGCGCCGGAGTAGAGCACCGCGCGCAGCACCGACGGGTACTTGTTCGAATGCCACAGCTGGAGGTAATGGCCCGGCATCGCCTCGTGGATCGTCAGCTCGTTGATGGAGCGGGTGTTGTATTCGCGCAGGAATGAATCGACCTGCTTCTTCGACCAGTCGTCCGGGATCGGCGAGACCGCGTAGAACGTGTCGAGGCCCTTGTCGAGCGGGCCGGGCGGATCGCAGTAGGCGAGGGCGACACCACGCTGGAACTCCGGCATCGTGATGATCTTCACCGGCGCATCGGGCAGGGTGACGAGGTTCTTCGCGCGCACGAATTCGGTCGCTTTCGCCAGCGCGCCTTCAGCTGTCGCGATGACCTTGTCGCGCGCGGGACGCTCCTTGTAGGCGAGGTCGAGTGCGGCCTGGATCGCCTTCTGCTGCTGTGCATCGGTCGGATGTTCCGGCAGTGGCGGTGCCTTGCGCTTGCCGGCGAGCACGCTGCGCGCGATCGCATACATCTCCTCGCGCGTGCTCTTCATCGCGGCTTCCGCGCGCGAGCGGATTTCCCCGCGCGTCAGCGGCGAGTTCAGCGCGAACCCGAGCTTGGCGTCGTACAACCGGGCGCCGATGCGGAAATCACCTTTCGCGTTCGGCACGAGCTCGGTGTCGAGCCAGTGTTGCTGCTCGTCGACGGCCTTGCGCAGGTTTGCGGCGGCGGCTTCGAGGCGCTGGCGGTCGGTATCAGGCAACTCCTTTGCGTGCGGCAGGATCAGGCCGTCGACGAGGCTGAGCACGCCCTTGTTCTGCTTGGATACCGTTTCGGCGTGGATCTTCGGTACGCGCTTCGGGTCGAGGTTCGCGCGCATCTGCGCGAACAGCGCCGGCAACTTTTCCATGCGCGCCGTCGCCGCGCGCAGGCGGTCCGGCAGCGGCGCGAAGTCACGCGCCATCAGGCCGTACAGCGCACCACCGGCGAGCTGGCTGTAGAACGTCGGGTCCCAGGCCGCGCTCTGCAGCGTTTCCGCATTCCAGACGTCCGAGCGAAGCTGGTTGCGCAGGATCGAATAGTCGACCTGGTTCTCGCGCGAGAGCGAAGAGCGGTCGATCTTCCCGATATCGGCGAGCATCGAGCGCGAGAACTCGAGTGAGCGGCGCAGGCCATCGGCGCTCAGGTCGTCGAGCTCGGCATCGTGGCGATGATCCCCGACGGTCGTCGCCGTGACCGGACTGATCGCCATTGCACCATCGAGCCAGCGTTTGGACAGATCGACGAACTGCTGGTCCGCGCTGACGGCCGCCGCTTTCGCGGGCGATGACGTGGCGACGTCGTGGCGAGCCGACTGCGGCGCGCAGGCGACGAGGGCAAGGCAGATCGAAACGGCGAGCAGGCTGCGCGGCATGGCGGACTCCGTTGCGGTGGCGTCGAGCCGCCGGACTCTAGCGCACGTGCCGGCCCTTCGCGTGACGCGCAGCAGCAGGCTGCACGCCGGCGGACAGGTCGATTGTGTAGGCCGACGAACCGTCGCCGTTGTCCTTGATCAGCGAGACGCCCTCGATGCCAGCCGCCTGCGCGACGGCGAGTTTCCCGCTTGCGCTCGTGATGACGACCGGGCCGGCCGTGCGGACCGGCACGAAATGCCAGTTGCGATCGCTGCCATCACGTGCGCGCGTCACGTGCTTGCGCTCGCGTACCCAGGCGATCAGCACGTCGCGGTTCGCATCCGGTGCCGACAGCACGATGTTGGAACCGTCAAGCCCGGGGAAGTGCCCGCCGCCGCTCGCGCGGTAGTTGTTGGTCACGACGATGAACGCCTGCGCAGGATCGATCGCCTTGCCGTGGAAGGCGAGCTCGCGGATGCGCTCGCCCTGCGGGCGCGTCACATCGATCGCATAGCTGAGGCCACCCTGGATCACGTCGAAGTTGTAGCCGGAGAACTTGCGGTTGACCAGCTCCTGCGGCTCATGCTTCGCCGGATCGATGCGGTTGAAGCGGCCTGCCGAATGTTCGAGCCAGGCCTTCACGGTCGCGCCATCGATCTTCACAGCCGTCAGCGTGTTCGGATACAGGTACAGGTCTGCGGCATTGTGGATCGCGAGCGGTCCCGGCTCGATGTCGGTGTAGTCGTCGGTCGCGCTGAAACCGGTCTTGAACGGCGCCGCCGCCGACAGTACCGGGATCCCGGTATATTGCGGCAGGTTCTTCGCGACATACTGCTCGACGTATTCGCGCTGCGCGGTGTTGACCGGCTGCAGGGCGCTGACGTTGCCGAGCTCGGCGAAATAGCTCGTCATCGCGAAGTCGGTGTCGCCGATCGGCTGCGACACGTAGTCGATCGTGGCGGCGTGGACCGCGCCGACCAGCGGCGCGATGCGCGGATCGGCGTCCGCGAACGCACCGTCCTTGCTACGCACGTTGCGCACTTCCGCATGCGACTGCGCCGCGTCGATCGTCCAGCGCCCGTTCGTGCGTACCAGGGAAAGATCGAGCACGCCGAGGCTTTTGCCGAAGAAGTTCGCCATGACCGCAGGCTTGCCGTGCACGAAGCCGCGTACGTTGTCGACGTCGGGCATGCTCGCAAAGCGCGATTGCGCATTGCCCGGATCAGGAAACGCGGTGTGCGAATGACCGAGCAGGAGGGCGTCGATGCCGGGTTCCTGCGCTAGGTGCCAGTTCGCGTTCTCCATCGTCGGCCCGTACGGCGAGGCGTCAAGGCCGCCGTGCGAGATCGCGATCACGAGGTCGACGCCTTTCGCGCGCAGCTCCGGTACGTAGCGGCGCGCCGCTTCGACGATGCCGCGTGTCTCGACCTTGCCTTCGAGGTTGCGCCGGTCCCACTCGACGATCGGGGGCGGCGTGAAGCCGATGATGCCGATGCGGATCGGCGCCGTCGTCTCGCGGCCGTCGGCCGCGGTCAGTTTCAGCGTACGCTCGAGCACCGCGTAGGGCGGGTAGATCGGCTGGCCGTCGCGCGTCGCATCCGCATTCGACAGCACGAGCGGAAAATGCGGGCCCGCGCAGGCCTTCGCCGCGACGCCGTCGGCGTGGATCGGATGGCCGGTGACTTGGGCGAGGAAGGGCAGGCCGTAATTGAACTCGTGGTTGCCGATCGTGCCGCCGTCGTAGCCGAGCGCGTCCATCGCACGGTAGATCGCCAATTCCTCTTCGCAACCGAGCGGATGCACGAGCGCCTGGTAGTCGGCCAGGGCGGTGCCCTGGATCGTGTCGCCGGCGTCGAACAGCAGTGTGTTCGGGAACTCCGCGCGCGCCTGCTTCACGAGGGTCGCCATGCGCTCGAAGCCGAGCGACTTGTCCTCGGCGAGCCGGTAGTAGTCGTAGCTCAGGATGTTCGAGTGCAGGTCGGTCGATTCGAGGATCGCGATGCGCGCGCGCGTGCCGTCCACCACATTGGCAGGACGCCGGCCGGGCAGAGGAGAGCAGGCGGCAGCGAGCAGCAACGGGAGCAGCAGCGAGGCGCGCAGGGTTGGCATGGTCGGATGGGCTGGGAGTGGAACGCCATTCTGCCCGCAAATGACTGCACCGGTGTTGCCGCAGGGCGTGCCTTTACTCCGGTAAACTTGCGCGCCGACCCCGAGCCCTCGCCCGCAATGACCGTCCGCACCCGCTTCGCCCCGAGTCCCACCGGCTACCTGCACATCGGCGGCGCGCGCACCGCGCTGTACTGCTGGCTGGACGCGCGCCATCGCGGCGGCGAGTTCATCCTGCGTATCGAGGACACCGATCGCGAGCGTTCGACCGAGGCCGCCGTGCAGGCGATCCTCGACGGCATGGCGTGGCTCGGCCTGTCCTACGACGAAGGCCCGTACTACCAGACCCTGCGCATGGATCGCTATCGCGCGGTTGCGGAGGATCTGCTCAAGGCGGGCAAGGCGTACTACGCCTACGAGTCGAAGGAGGAGATCGAGGCGATGCGCAACGCGGCGATGGCCGCGGGTACCAAGCCGCGCTACGACGGTCGCGCGCGGGAGCAGAACCTGCCGTTCCGCGACGATCCGAACCGCGTGCTGCGCTTCAAGAACCCGACCGCGGGCAGCGTCGTGTTCGAGGACAAGGTCAAGGGCCGCGTCGAATGGTCGAACGAAGAGCTCGACGACCTCGTGCTGATCCGCTCGGACGGTTTCCCGACCTACAACTTCGCGGTCGTCGTCGACGATATCGACATGAAGATCACCGACGTGATCCGCGGCGACGACCACGTCAACAACACGCCGCGCCAGGTCAATATCTACCATGCGCTCGGCGCGGCGGTACCGAGTTTCGCGCACCTGCCGATGATCCTCGGCCCGGACGGCCAGAAACTTTCCAAGCGCCACGGCGCGGTCAGCGTGATGCAGTACCGCGACGACGGGTTCCTGCCGCACGCGCTGCTGAATTACCTCGTACGCCTCGGCTGGTCGCACGGCGACCAGGAGATCTTCTCGCGCGAGCAGATGATCGAGCTGTTCGATGCGGCCGACGTCAACAAGTCGGCGTCGCGCTTCGACCTCGAGAAGCTGTCCTGGCTCAACCAGCAGTACCTGAAGAGCGACGATCCGCTGGAGCTCGCGCCGCATTTCGAATGGCAATTGCGCGCGGCCGGCATCGACCCTGCACTGGGGCCAGACCCGGTCGACGTGATCGTCGCGCTGCGCGATCGCGCGCGCACGTTGAAGGAAATGGCCGAGAAAGCCAAGGTCTGGTACCAGCCCCTTGCGGAGTACGACGAGCAAGCCGTCGCCAAGCACCTGCGGACACCGACCGCGCGCGCTGCGCTGGAAGCCGCGCATGCGCAGTTCGCCGGACTGGCCGAGTGGAAGGTCGAAGGCATCCATGCTGCGATCGAGGCGGCCGCGGCTGCGATCGGCGAAGGCATGGGCAAGGTCGCGCAACCGCTGCGCGTCGCGCTGACCGGAACCCAGGTATCGCCGTCGATCGACCACACGGTATTCCTTGCGGGTCGCGACGAGGCATTGCGTCGGATCGACGCGGCGATCGGCAGGACCGGCTGAGACCATGCGACTCGACGACTGCATCAAGGCTTACGGCAACATCGACCCGGCGGATCCGGATTCGACGCAGGCCGCCCTGCAGACCTGCACGCGCGTCCTGCTCGACCCGCTCGTCTGGAAATGGGCGCTCGGCATCACCGTGGTCTGCGCCCTGGTCGGACTGGTGATCGGCTACGCGCGCGGCCGATGGCTGGCCGGGCTGGTCTGGGGTGCGGCATTGGGTCCGATCGGCTGGGCGGTCGTACTGCTGTCGAAATCGGGGCTGGTCGAATGCCCCGATTGCGGGCGTGGCAACGTGCCGCGCGCGAAGGCTTGCCGCCATTGCGGAATCAACCTGCAGGCGGCTGCGACGCGCTCGCAACGTTCGACACTCAAGCGCGTCGATCGTGGCCGCGGCTGGTAGGCAGGCCCGTTTCGCGGGTTCGGCCGATCCCGCAGCCTTGCGCCCGCTCCGTCATGGAAATGGCTCCACGACGGCAGCCTGCTAAGATGCGGCCATGAGCCATTCCACGCAGCAGCACCATCACCACGACCACGATGCGCAAGCATTCGTCGGTGCGGTCGCGAGCGCGTGCGAGTTGCGTGGCCTGCGCCTGACGCCGTTGCGCCTGCGCGTGCTGGAACTCATCGCGGGCGAGTCGAAGCCGGTCAAGGCCTACGACCTGCTCGATCGGCTCAAGAGCGAACACGGCAGTGCCGCGCCGCCGACGGTGTATCGCGCGCTCGACTTCCTGCTCGAGCACCGCTTCATCCACAAGCTCGAATCGATCAATGCCTACGTTGGCTGCCATCATCCGAGCGAGGCGCACCAGGTTCCGTTCCTGATCTGCGACATCTGTTCGGGCGCGACCGAGGTCTGCGACGAGCGCGTCTCGCGCCTGCTCACGGAACAGGCGCGCGAACGCGGATTCCGTCCGAGTGCGCAGACGCTGGAAGTGCATGGCACCTGCGCCGCGTGCCGCTCGAGGCAGGGATCGCCGCCCGCCGCAGCATGAGTCAGGCGCGCTGCGGCAGGTCGACACGTCGTCCCGAGGCCGGGTCGAACGCATGCAGGCATTCCGCGCGATAGCCGATCGCAATCGACGAACCCGCCGCCGGAACCGCACGTGACGTGCTTCTCATGACGATGGCCTGCTCGCCGAATCGGAGATTCAGGAACGTCTCGTTGCCGACCGGTTCTGCCACGTCCAGTACTGCGCGGATGGGGGCTTCGCCGGCGCCGTCGAACGGCAACAGGTCCTCCGGCCGGATGCCGACCACGACTTCGCTGTCGACGAGACTGGAAAAGTCGACGCCGACATGTCGCGGCAGCGGCAGCCGGATCGCGCCGCCATCGAGCAGCAGGCCAGCGTCGTCCACGACGCGGCCGCGCAGGAAGTTCATCGCCGGGCTGCCGAGGAATCCGGCAACGAACATCGTCGCCGGGCGCTCGTACAAGTTATGCGGCGTGTCGATCTGCTGGATCGCGCCCTTGTCGAGCACGACGATGCGATCGCCGAGCGTCATCGCTTCGACCTGGTCGTGGGTGACGTAGATCATCGTCGTGTCGAGTCGGCGGTGCAGCCGTGCGATCTCGACGCGCATCGCCGAGCGCAGTTTCGCGTCGAGGTTGGACAGCGGCTCGTCGAGCAGGAACGCGGCGGGCTTGCGCACCAGCGCGCGCCCGAGCGCGACGCGCTGGCGCTGGCCGCCGGACAACTGCGCGGGGCGGCGTTCCAGTACGCCCTCGAGTTCGAGCATCGTCGCGGCTTCGCGCACGCGCCGGCCGATCTCCTCGCGCGGCGTGCCGCGCAACTTGAGGCCGAATGCGAGGTTGTCGGCCACGCTCATGTGCGGATAGAGCGCATAGTTCTGGAACACCATCGCGATGTCGCGATCGCGTGGCGACACATCGTTGACGACGCGGTCGCCGATCGAGAGCGTTCCCGAGGTGATCGATTCGAGCCCGGCGATCATGCGCAGCACGGTCGACTTGCCACAGCCCGAGGGGCCGACCAGCACCAGGCGTTCGCCGTGGGCGGCCTCGAAGCTCGCGCCGGCTACCGCGACCTGGCCGTTGTCGTAGACCTTGCGTACTGCATCGAGCCGGACATTGGCCATGTCGCTGGATTGCCCCTGGATGGCGAAAGGTGGGTCTCCGCCTGCAGGTGCAGGTTGGGATCGCGGGTCCATGATAGGATAAACTCGAATGTAATCGTTTTCATAGGCAAGATTCCGACCGATGAAACCGGAAAACGAATTTCCGCAGGGATTCCTCTGGGGCAGTGCGACCTCGGCCTACCAGATCGAGGGCTCGCCGCTTGCCGACGGCGCCGGACAGAGTATCTGGCATCGCTTCGTGCGCACGCCGGGCATGGTGCGCGACGGCGACACCGGCGATGTCGCCTGCGACCACTACCGCCGCTATCGCGACGACGTGAAACTGATGGCCGACCTCGGCCTGAAAGCCTACCGCTTCAGCATCGCGTGGGCGCGCGTGCTCCCCGACGGCAAGGGACGCGTCAACAACGGTGGCCTCGATTTCTACGAGCGCCTCGTCGATTGCCTGCTCGAGCACGGCATCGAGCCGCTGGCGACGCTCTATCACTGGGACTTGCCGGCGACGCTCGACGACCGCGGCGGTTGGCTGAATCCCGACATCGCAGAGTGGTTCGCCGAGTACGCGAGCGTGATGTATCGCCGGCTCGACGGTCGGGTCAAATGCTGGGCAACCCTGAACGAGCCATGGGTCGTCACCGATGGCGGTTACCTGCACGGCGCGCTCGCGCCGGGGCACCGCAACCGCTTCGAAGCACCGATCGCCTCGCATCACCTTCTGCGTTCGCATGGCGCGGCGGTGAAGGCGTATCGCGCGGAAGGCAAACACCAAATCGGCATCGTCGTGAATCTCGAGCCGAAATACGCGGCCACCGATTCCGATGCCGACCGCGCCGCGACCGCGCGCGCCGATGCCTACATGAATCGGCAATACCTCGATCCGGTATTCCGCGGCCACTACCCCGAGGAACTCAAGGAGATCTTCGGCGAGGCATGGCCGGAATGGCCGGACGAGGACTACGCACTGATCCGCCAGCCGATCGACTTCCTCGGCGTCAACTACTACACGCGCAACGTCACGCGTCACGACGCCAGCGCGTGGCCGTTGCAGGCCGGGTCGGTCAAGCAGCATGCGACCTATTCGGAAACCGGCTGGGAGGTGTTTCCGCAGGGCCTGACCGATACGCTCGCCTGGGTCAGGGATCGCTACGGCAATCCGCCGGTCTACATCACCGAGAACGGTTCGGCGTTCTACGATCCGCCGGTGGTGGATGGCGACACGCTCGATGACCCCCTGCGCGTCGACTACCTGCGTCGTCATCTGCGCGCGGTACACACGGCGATCGCACAGGGTTGCGACGTGCGCGGCTACATGGCGTGGTCGTTGCTGGACAACCTCGAGTGGTCGCTCGGCTTCTCCAAGCGGTTCGGCATCGTGCATGTCGACTTCCGCACGCAGAGGCGCACCCCGAAGGCGAGCGCACGGTTGTACTCGCGCATCGTCGCGACGAACGGCGCCGCACTGGCCGAGAACATCTGACAAACCCATGTCGCGTGCGGACACGCGGCAGACCGCGCGAGTCCGCAGCTGGCCCGTCCGGACAATCGACCGGGCCTGATGCCGTCATCCGCGGGCACGAAGTGGACTGCATTCGATCGCAATTCCTAAACGGCCCGACAGGCGGATAACATCGGCACTTCCGCGCACCTGGCTCGGGTTCGCGCCGCCAACCGCATCCATCTGCCATGAGGGCTTTCGTGCACGACACACTCCTGCTGTTCGGTGCGACCGGCGATCTCGCGGCACGGCAGTTGTTTCCCGCGCTGCTGCACCTCCTGCGCGACAGGCTCCTGCCGGCGGACTTCCACATCGTCGGCGTCGCGCGCCATGCCTATGACGACGCTGCGTTCCGTGCCTGGCTCGGCGAACGCCTCAGCGCAGCAGGAGAGGACGGCGATGGTGCAGCGATCGCGGACCTGCTGCAGCGGACGCGTTACGTCGCGGTCGACCTTGCCGACCCTGCCGCCGTCGCCGATGCGCTCGGTGGCCATTTCACGGATCGACGCTGTGTCAGCTATCTCGCCACGCCGCCGTACCTGTTCGTGCAGATCGCCGAGGGGCTCAAGGCCGCCGGCCTGCTCGATGCGCCCGCGCGGCTCGTGCTGGAGAAGCCGATCGGCAGCGACCTCGTTTCGGCGCGTGCGATCAACGCCGCGATCGGCGCCTGCGTCGGCGAGGACCGCGTGTTCCGCATCGACCACTACCTCGGCAAGGCAGCGGTACAGAACCTGCTCGCGCTGCGTTTCGGCAACACCCTGCTGGAAGCGGTCTGGCATCACCGCTGGATCGAATCGGTCGACATCCTGATCGCCGAGACCGCCGGTGTCGACGGCCGCGAAAGTTATTACGCCGACTACGGGGCCGTTCGCGACATGGTGCAGAACCATGTCCTGCAGCTGCTCTGCCTGATCGCGATGGAACCGCCGGCCTCGCTCGATGCGGACGTGCTGCGCGACGAGAAGTTGAAGGTCCTGCGCGCGCTGCGACCGCTGCGCGCGGACAGCGTACTGCGCGAATCCGTGCGCGGCCGTTACGAAGCCGGCCTCGTCGACGGCCAGCCGGTCGGCGGTTTTTCGCTGAAGGCGGTGCAGGGACGCGAGCCGGTCGAGACCTTCGTCGCACTGCGCGCTTCGATCGACAACTGGCGCTGGGCCGGCGTACCGTTCCGCCTGTGCACCGGCAAACGGCTGGCCGAACGCTGCACCCAGGTCGTCGTCACGTTCAAGCCGACGTCGCACTGGTTGTTCGAGAAGCCGCGCCGCGAACGCGCGACACCGAACCGCCTCGTGCTGCGGCTGCAGCCGGAAGAAAACATCGAACTGCAATTGATGAGCAGTCTTGCCGGGCCCGAATGGGGTGCGCTGCAGTTGCAACCGCTGCCGCTCGACTTGTCGATGCAGCCGGCGGCGCACCGTCGCATCGCCTACGAGCGCCTGCTGCTGGATGCGCTGAATGGCAATTCGACCCTGTTCGTCCGCAGCGACGAGGTCGAGGCGGCGTGGAGCTGGATCGACAGCATCGTGTCCGCCTGGCACGAGGCGGACGTCCCGATCCAGCCGTACATGGCCGGATCGTGGGGTCCGGCTGCCGCGGCCGAGTTCCTGCAGAACGCGCCGAACACGCGCGAGCGCGCCGCACGCAACGGCCGGGGCGTCGGCTGATGCATTCCGCAGCCGGCGAGTCGGTGCTGCTCGCCGATGTCGGCGGTACCAATGTGCGTTTTGCGCTCGCGGATACGGCGGCATCATCGCCGTTGCGCATCGACAGCATCCGTCGCTATCGCGTCGCCGACTGCGCAACGTTCGCCGATGCAGCGCGCGGCTACCTGCGCGAAATCGACGCGCGTCCGAGTCGCGGCGTGTTCGCCGTCGCCGGCCCCGTCACCGGCGACGAAGTGCGCATGACGAATCACCCGTGGCTGCTTTCACGCGCACGCCTGCACGAGGAACTGGAACTCGACGCCTTGCTGCTGGTCAACGATTTTGCGGCGATGAGCCACTGCCTGCCGTTGCTCGCGGTGAACGACATGCATGCGATCGGTGGCGTGCCGCCGACGCGCATCGACTTGCGGCGCCGCCAGACATTCGCCGTCATCGGCCCCGGCACCGGTCTCGGCGTCGGCGCATTGCTGGTCGATGGCGGGCGCTTCGTCGGACTGCAGACCGAAGGTGGTCACGTCGGGTTTGCACCGGGCGACGCAGTCGAGACCGAAGTCCTGCGCCAGCTGATGGCGCGTTTCGAGCGCGTCTCGGCGGAGCGTCTGTTGTGCGGCAGCGGCCTGGTCAACCTGCATCATGCGCTGCATCCAGAGTCACCCGAAGACACGCCCGAGCGGATCACCGCTGCGGCGAACACCGACCCGCGTTGCCGCGAGACGATCGAGCGCTTCTGCGCGATGCTCGGCTCGATCGCGGGCGACTTCGCGCTCGCGTTCGGCGCATGGGATGGCGTCTATCTTGCCGGTGGCCTGACGCCGAAATTGCTCGGCTGGCTTGGCAACGGCGGATTCCGCGCGCGCTTCGATGCCAAGGGCCGCTACGCCAGCGTGCTCGCGCGCATCCCGACGATCGCGATCCTGCATGCCGATGCCGGCCTGCTCGGTGCCGCCGCGCTCGCGCTGCTCGATGCCGGTCGTTCGCTGCCGAACGGCGTGATGGCCGAGTCCGCATGAGCGATGCTGCATCTCCGGTTCAGAACGTGCTGTGGCATGCGACGGCCGATGAACGCGCGTGGGTGGACGCTGCAGTTGCCGAGCTGCACGAGGCGATGTCCGCGGCCCTCGGCCAGACGGGTCATGTCCTGCTGCTGGTATCCGGCGGTTCGAGCCCCGCACCGGTGCTGCGCGCGCTGTCGACGATCGATCTCGACTGGTCACGCGTGATCGTCTCCCTGGTCGACGAACGCGACGTCGATCCCGCGGACGTCGGCAGCAACGCGCGTCTCGTCCGTGACACGCTGCTGTCGGACCGTGCCGCGAAGGCAGCGTTCTGGCCACTGCGCGAAGCCGGCCAGGCGCTCGACGACGCCGTGCGTGTCGCCAATCGACGCTGGCGCGCGATGCCGCCGCCGAAGGTGGCCGCCGTCGTGCTGGGCATGGGCGAGGACGCGCATACGGCCTCGTTGTTCCCGGGTGCAGCCGGGCTCGAATCCGCCCTCGCGGCAGGCGATCCCTATGCCGAGGTCGACGCCAGCGGTTGCGCGGCCGCGGGTCCGTGGCCGCGACGCATCAGCCTGACACCGGCGGGCATGTCGCGGGCGAGCCTCCGATTGCTGCTGATACGCGGCGCCGGCAAGCGTGCAGTGTTCGAGCGCGCGCTCGCCACGGACGATGTGCGCAAGGCGCCGGTGCGCGTCGCGGTTGATGCGCCCGGTGCGCAGCTCCATGTTCACTGGTGCGCCGCGTGAGCCGGCGTCGTCACCCATCGCAGGTGTTCCAATCATGTCGCTGAATCCCCGTCTCGAGCAGATCACGCAACGCATCCGCGAGCGCAGCCGCGCGACGCGAGCGGCCTATCTCGAACTGGTCGAATCGGCGCGCACGCGCGGGCCGAGCCGCAAGCATCTGTCGTGCGGCAATCTCGCGCATGTCGCGGCAGCCTGCGGCGCGGCGGACAAGACCGCGCTGATGGCCAGCGACGCACCGAACATCGGCATCGTGACCGCGTACAACGACATGCTGTCCGCGCACCAGCCGTATGCGCTCTATCCGGATCTGGTCAAGGACAGCTTGCGGCGCCTTGGTGCGACCGCACAGGTCGCCGGCGGCGTACCGGCGATGTGCGACGGCGTGACCCAGGGGCGCGTCGGCATGGAACTCAGCCTGTTCAGCCGCGACGTCATCGCGCAGGCGACCGCGATCGCGCTTTGCCACGATGCGTTCGACGCGGCGTTGTGCCTCGGCATCTGCGACAAGATCGTTCCCGGGCTGTTGATCGGTGCACTCGCATTCGGCCATCTGCCGGTCGTGTTCGTGCCAGCCGGCCCGATGCCGAGCGGCTTGCCGAACAAGGCCAAGGTGGAGGTGCGCGAGCGGTTCGCCGCCGGGCAGGCGAAGCGCGAGGAACTGCTCGCCGCGGAAGCGGCGTCATACCACGCGCCCGGCACCTGCACGTTCTACGGCACCGCGAACTCGAACCAGATCCTGCTCGAGGCGATGGGCCTGCAATTGCCGGGCTCCTCCTTCGTCAATCCCGGCACGCCGCTGCGCGAAGCGCTGACGCGCGCCGCGGCGGAGCGCGCGGTCGCGATCAATCCGCTCGGCGACGACTACCGGCCGATCGGGCGCCTCGTCGACGAACGCGCGCTGGTCAACGCGGTCGTCGCGCTGCTCGCGACCGGCGGCTCGACCAATCACACGATCCATTTCATCGCGGTGGCACGCGCGGCCGGCATCATCCTCACCTGGGAGGACTTCGACGAGCTTGCCGCCTGCGTGCCGTTGCTCGCGCACATCTATCCGAACGGCGCCGCCGACGTGAATGCGTTCCGCGATGCGGGCGGCACGGCGTTCGTTCTCCGCGAACTGCTCGATGCGGGATTGCTGCACGAGATCGAGACGATCGTGCCGGGTGGCTTGCGCGCCTACACGCGCGCGCCGCGGTTGGAGCAGGGCACCTTGTCGTGGATCGACGGCGCGACGGCGAGCGGCGATGACACGATCGTGCGGGGTGTCGCCAATCCGTTCGAGGCGACCGGCGGCCTGCGCCTGCTCGGCGGCAACCTCGGGCGCGCACTGGTCAAGGTTTCAGCGGTCAAGCCGGAACATCGCCGCATCGAAGCGCCTGCGGTCGTCGTCGACGATCCGGACCAGTTGCGCGCGCTGCACAAACGCGATGCCTTGCCGCGCGACTTCGTCGCCGTGGTCCGTTATCAGGGGCCGCGTGCGAACGGCATGCCCGAGATGCACAGCCTGATGCCCCTGCTCGGCATGCTGCAGAACCAGGGACGCCACGTCGCACTGGTCACCGACGGACGACTGTCCGGCGCCTCCGGCAAGGTGCCTTCGGCGATCCACGTGACGCCCGAAGCCATGCTCGGCGGCGGGATCGCGCGCGTGCGCGAAGGCGACATGATGGTGCTCGACTGCGAAGCGGGTCGACTCGAGGCGATGGTTTCCGCGCAGGAATGGAACGCACGCCAGCCCGCGTCGGACAGTGCACCAGCCGGGCACGATATCGGGCGCATGCTGTTCGCATCGAGTCGCGCCCTGGTCGGTCCGGCCGACGAGGGGGCATTGTCGATCTCGTGCGGCCCACCGCCGGTGCCCGCGGATGCTTCGCAGCGCCGCACCGAAACCGAATACGATCTCGGCCGTATCGCCGCGCACGCGCCGTTCGAAGCGAAGGATGCCTGATGGAGTCGCACGACATGGACATGAACCACAGCCAGGATGCCGCGATCGCGTTGCTGCGCGAGGCACGCATCCTCCCGGTCGTGACGGTGATATCGGCGGAGCAGGCGGTCGCGATCGCGCACGCGCTGGTCGAGGGTGGACTCGTCGCGATCGAATTGACCCTGCGCACGCCGGCAGCGCTCGACGCGATCGCCGCCGTGAAGCAAGCGGTGCCGGGCATCGCGGTCGGCGCGGGCACGGTGCTGAGCGCGGCGCAGATTGCCGCGGCGCGCGACGCCGGCGCGGATTTCCTCGTCACGCCGGGCACGCCGCCCGCGCTCGCGCAGGCGCTGGTCGAAGCAGGGCTGCCGTCGATACCCGGTGCGGCGACTGCGACCGAGCTGCTCGCACTGTCCGCGCTCGGCTTCCGCGTCTGCAAACTGTTTCCCGCCAGTGCGATCGGTGGCCTCGCCCTGATTCGCGCGTTGCGCGGACCGTTGCCGGCGATGCTGCTATGCCCGACCGGGGGCATCGGCGAAACCGAAGCGCCGCAATATCTCGCGGAACCGAACGTGGTCTGCGTCGGAGGATCGTGGATGGTGCGCCCCGAATGGCTGGCGGAAGGCCACTACGACGCGGTCGCGGAGGCTGCGCTGCGTTCGCGCGCCGCAGTCATCCGCCCGGCGCGCTGATGCGTTTCGCATCGGCGCGTTCGATCACGAGATCCGCCGGCAGCGAGCGGATGCGGAACTCGCCATCGATCGCGGACACGCGTCGGCCGTCGAGGCGCGCGCTGCCGAACTTGGCCGCCGGCGCATACACGAGTCCGCCCGGCGGGATGCGCAGATCGGCTCGATCGACGTGCAGGCGCACGCGCTTGCCGTCGTCGCGCAGCGACCAGGACAACCGGCCATACGGCGTGTGCAGACCTTCGATCGCGACGCCATCGTCCGCCAGCCATGCGTCCGGCACGCCGGCGGCCAGCACGAGCGAGGAATCCGCTTCGCGTTCGTAGGCGAACAGGTCGAGTACCGATCGGATGAAGTCGGAGGCGACCCAGCCATGCGGCATGTCGCCGACGAAGCGCGACTCGCGCGCATCCTTGCCGACGACCTCGGCCCACTGGTTCCATTCCGCCGGGCGGCGATCGCGCATGAAGAAATCGATCGCGGCCAGCGCGCGCTCGCGCCAGCCGAGGCGCACGAAGGTGCCGACCGTGCGCCATTCGTAGGGGGTGTAGTCCTTCCAGGCCGCGGCACCGTCGCGGCGCGCGGCGAACCCCTGCCAGTAGCGCTCGAACGTCGCGCGTAACGCGTCCCGCGGCAGCATCGCCTGCTCGCCGCCGGGCGACAGTGCAATCGTCGTCGAAGTCGCGTCGAAATCGCCGAGCTCGGCAGAGCCGGGAATCCAGGTGATGCCGTGGGCCCGCATCGCCGCATCGAGCGATGCGTACAGGTCCGAGCGGAAAGCATCGCGCGAGGCACGCAGGCGCGCGGCATCGTCCGGGCGATCGAGCGCTTGTGCGATGGCGGTTGCATCCTTGTAACCGAGCAACGCCCAGAAATCATCCCAGTACGAATGCATCGGTTTGGCCGAATAGCCTTCGTGGCTGATCGAGGCCGGCATCAGGCCGCGCAGGGCGCGTTTGTCCGGACCGGCATTCGCGTCACCCGATTCGGTCGCGCGCAGGCGGTCCATGTAGCGGGTCGCCGCATCGACGTATGGCCATGCTTTTTCGAGCGCGGCACGATCGCCGCCATAGCGATGGATGTCCCATGCGAGGTGGACCAGTTCGCCGTGGCTGTCGTTCTCCGGCACGGGATCGGAGCCGCGCTGGTCGACGCAGCAGGGCACCTTGCCGTTCTTGAACTGGTAGGGCGCGTACCATTCGAAATAGTCGCGTGCGACATCGGCGCGACCGAGTCGAAGCAGCGCTTCGGACATCATCGCGCCATCGCGGATCCACGAACGCGCATAGGAGCGCGTGCCGGGCCGCAGCGCGGGGCCGTCGCGACTGATCAGGATATGCGCGAGCGCCGTGCGCAGCGTATCGGCGAGCGGTTGCGCCTGCGGCGGCACATGCAGCCCGACGCCGTCGAGACGATGATGCCAATCGGCGGCAACGCTCGTGCGTTGCGCATCGAACCACGCCTGCGCGTCAGCCGATTCAGGCGGTGCGACGTGCTCTTCGTCGAGCGGCATCGACAGTACGATCGCATGGTGCGCGCGTGGCGCCAGTTCGATGCGGTAGAGCAGCGCGCCCGAAGCGAGGCCGGTGTCGTCGTGCAACGCGCGCACGTTCTCCTCGTCTCCCGCATTCGCCTGCGCGAGGTGCTCGACGATCATTCCGGCATCGAAAGCGCGCGCCGCGAATCGATCGGGTCGCGACACTGCATGGATGCGCGGCCTGCCGTCGACGAGCACCGCGCCATCGTGATCGTTCCATGCGAGATCGTGGATCGGGCTTACGCCGCCGGGCGTATTGAGGAATTGCACCGACGGGTTGACCTGGAATGGACGAATCGCCAGTGCGAGCGTGATCGTGCGCGTTCGATCGGATGCATTGTCGAGCGTATAGCCGGCGAGCACCTGCGAGCCACCGCCATCGAGGCGACGCGCGAACGCGTTCGTCGTCAGGTGCAGGCCGTCGTGCTGCCAGGACACGCGCGGCATCGGCAGATAGCCGTCCTCCAGCGAATGCGTGATCGCGGCATCAGCCCAGCTGGTCAGCGTGCCGCCTTCATCGACGAGGAACGGCTCGATCGAGAAGCCGCCGCGTCCGACCTCGAGTGCGCCATCCTCGGACAACAGCCCGCTGTCGTGGCCGCCGTCGATGCCGAGCACGGTCCAGTACGTCTGCTCGGCGTGGAACGCGCGCGGGAAGGCGCCGCGCGGCGCCTGCTTCGCGAGCGCGGCGAAGAACTCGTTCGCCGAAGCGCCGAACGCAAGGTCCTTGATCTCCACTTCCGACAAGGCGTAACCGCGGGCCGGCCCCTCTCGCAGCGTCAGGCGTATGTAGCGCGCTTCCGATTCGGGCAGGTAAAGCGGATCGGTACCGCCATTGCCGACGCTGACGCTGCGGACACGCTTCCAGTGCCTGCGGTCGTCGGACAGGTCGACATCGTAGGCGGATGCGTACGCGCCCTCGTTCCAATGCAGGACCAGGCCGCCGAACTCGCGCACGACCCCGAGGTCGAGCGTGACGACCTGCGTTCCGCGGCCATTGCTGCGCCATGCGGTTTCCGGCTTGCCGTCGACGCTCTGCGCGATGGACGCGTCGCGTTGCGCCGACGTCGCATTCGCCCTGATCGCCGGGAACGTGCCGGGCGGTGATGGCAGCGCATGCACGGCGAGTGCGTCGAAGCAGAGCTCGCCATGCCCCCCGTTCTCCGCATACACGGTCAACTCGAGCGTTTCGCTGTGCCTCAGCATGCGATCCGGTGTGGGTCCCCACGCGAAAACGACCTCGCGCTTGCGATAGCGGACATCACGCCATTCGCGCGTTGCCTCGAACCCCGTGCGGTTGACCCACCAGACGTTGTCGCCGCTCGCATCGCCGAGCTTGAACTGCAGGGCATTGCGCG